>Ga0194132_10002069_pt1 | contig 38768 bp, 38 predicted proteins | sample TA2KigOf80mmetaG_FD_148612 | JGI IMG/M metagenome (GOLD analysis project Ga0194132, IMG submission 148612) | Freshwater microbial communities from Lake Tanganyika, Tanzania - TA2015054 Kigoma Offshore 80m | ecosystem: Environmental > Aquatic > Freshwater > Lake | place: Tanzania: Lake...
GAACACCGCGCTGGGATTCGAGCCGGCGCTGGTGGTCGTACCGCATCCCATCCAGAATCGCACCACCGCCGAGCTGCACCAGCTCGCCGACGAGTGCTTCGAGCAGATCGTCGATCGCATCACACGGGCGCACTAGCACCATGCGGCGCGGAAACATCGTGAGCATTCCAACTGATCGCCGGCCCGTTTGGTGCCGGCGGCGGTTCGGCCTCGGGTTCCTTTGCGCCAGCCGCCACGGCGCGCGGCACGATCGCTTTCGGGATCGACGTTCCGGCGATGGGCGTCTACCAGGCCTGGAACGACCTGGCGAGCGGCGCCCTCTACGTCGGCACGCACGCGGCGCCGAGCCGCCGCGGGGCGGCCACGAGCTGGCGCGTCACCAAGGCTGCCGAGCGCCAGCAGCGTGTCGATCACCGCCGATGGCGAGCCGTACACACGTTTCGACGTGACGAGCCCCACCTCCATCCGAATCGACTCCACGATTGACCTGCGGCAGTTCAGAATCGTCACCGGATCTCGCGGAAGGACGCAGAAAGCCGAAGAGCCACCGCGACAGCGGCAAGATAACCGCGCAGCGACAGGACTGGCGCTCTCCGGGCGACCGACCCAAGACAAGGCTGAAGCCCAACGCCGCCCGAGCAGCCAGCTCTTGTCTGTCGCGGTGTCAGGTTGCCCCTGTTGCGGCTAAGGGTCCGCGCTACCAAATCGGACGAGGGGCGTATGCACAGACAATGACATGCACAGACGATGAGACATGACATTCCGGCGCCAGCCGCATAGAATCCGCCCGTTCGAGGTCGCCGTCGGGTGCAGACCGGACTCGTCACTCTCGACGCCCGGGAGCGCCCCGGTGACGCAGGAGACTTCTAATGCCCACACGTCTGCTGCGTGCCGGTACCCGGTTGATCATCTTCGCGCTGGCCGTGCCGGTCCTGGCCCAGGAGTCGCGTCTCATCGAGTGGCCCTACTGGGGCGGGAACGCCGCGAACGCGCGCCACGCCACCATCCCGGACATCACCCCCGCGAACGTCCACCAACTGGAGAAGGCGTGGGAGTGGAATGCCGGCGAGCAGCCCAACGCCGAGTACGGCACGCGGCCGGGTCCGTTCGAAGCGACGCCGATGATGCTCGACAACGTGCTGTACCTCACCACGCCCTGCAAGCGCGTCGTCGCACTCGACGCAGGCACGGGTCGCAGGCACGGATCGCCAGCACGGCTCAGGAGGTCACCGGCCTAGTCGAGTACCTGCGTTCGCTGCGCTGGAGGGTTGTCGACGTGTACATTGAGGAGATCAGAATGAATCGAAAGTGGCAGGCGGCGCTGAGCGCAGCCGGAGTGCTGGGCTGTCTTCTGATGGGGGCTCTCCTCGCCGTGCCGGCGGGGCAGTCGCGGGAAGTGGCGTGGCCGACCTATGGGGGCGATTTGGGCGCGAGCAAGTACTCACCGGCCGACGCCATTACCCCGCAGAACGTCAACGGTCTGCAGATCGCCTGGCAGTGGGAGCACGGCGAAACCCCGCTGGAGCAGTACTCGACAACGCCGGCCCGCTTCCAGAACCAGCCGCTGATGGTCGATGGCGTGCTGTATGTCACGACCCCGTACAACAACGCGGCGGCGCTGGACGCTGCGACGGGGAAAGAGCTGTGGCGATTCGACGCGGGTGCGGTGAAGCTTGGTGGCATTCCGGGCAGCGGCTTCAAGCATCGTGCGCCGGCCCTGTGGCGCGATGCACGAGACGGAAACCGGCTGCGCGTGCTGCTGAACACACGCAATCAGCTCTTCAGCCTCGATGCCCGCACGGGAACGCCCGTCAAGTCGTTCGGCCGAGACGGGGTCGTGTCGCTGACCGAGGGTTACCCTCGTCCGATCTCCGACGTGCGCCACGTCAATCACGGCGCCTCGCCGCCCATCGTCTACAGGGACATCGTCGTGGTGGGCAGCTCGATTCCCGATCGCTACCAGCTGATGAACGAGCCCACCGGCCTCGTGCAGGCGTTCGATGCGCGCAGTGGAAAGCGGCTGTGGACATGGAACTCGATTCCCCAGTCGCCGACCGACTTTGGTGCGGACACCTGGGAAGAAGGGTCGTGGCGGTTCACTGGACACGCCAACGTCTGGGGCCCGATGTCGCTCGACGCCGCACGGGGCTTGCTCTACTTCGGCACGAGCACGCCCGGCAACGATTACTTCGGCGGCCGGCGGCCGGGGAAGAACGAGCCGGCGGAATCGATCGTCTGCCTGGACGTGAACACGGGCCAGCGGAAGTGGTCGTTTCAGATGATCCACCATGGACTGTGGGATTACGACAACCCGGCGGCGCCCAACCTGGTCACGATCACGGTGGGCGGGAGACGGATTGACGCCGTTGCGCAGGTCACCAAGCAAAACTTCACGTACGTGTTCGATCGCGTGACCGGCGAACCGGTGTGGCCCATCGTCGAGCGTCCGGTACCGACCGATAGCGATGTCCCCGGCGAGAAGGTGTGGCCCACGCAACCGTTTCCCACCAAACCGCCGGCGTTCGGGCGCCAGGGTGTGTCGCTGGACGATGCGAACGACCTCACGCCCGAAATCAAAGAGCTGGCCCTGGCGGAGATGAAGCGGTATCGAATCGGTCCGCTGTTCACCCCGCCCTCGCTGCGTGGCACACTCCAGCTACCGGGCGACTCGGGCGGCGCGAACTGGAGCGGTGCGGTGTGGGACCAGCAGACCGGTTGGCTCTACGTCCGGAGCAAGGACGAGATTCGCTACAACAGCATCGTTGCCAGCGATCGCACGGACCCGTTCATCGACCATACGTACTCGGGACATCTCCCGGTGGCGCGTCCTGGGACCAAGCTGGGTGCCATCCCGTTGATCAAGCCGCCATACGGTCAGCTGACAGCCATCGATCTCAACCGGGGAGACATCGTGTGGCAGATACCGCTGGGCGAGGGCAGCCAGGCCATCCGTAATCACTCGCTGTTGAAGGGTGTGTCTTTGCCGGCCCGGCTGGGCTCTGCGCAAACCGGCGGGGCCATTCTCACGGGCGGCGGTTTGCTGTTCGTCGGCGGGGGAGACGGTTATCTGTACGCCTTCGACAAGACCAATGGTCGGGAGCTGTGGCGGGGACGTCTGCCTTCCTTGAACGCCGAAAACACCATGACGTATCGCACGTCCGCAGGGCGGCAGTTCGTGCTCGCTTCCACGGGCGGCGGCGCCGACGCGTGGCTGGTGGCGTTCGCGCTGGAGGCGAAATGAGTCGGTACGCAGTGTGGGGCACCTTGGCGGCGCTCGCGTGGCTCGCGGCCAACGGCTCAGTGCCGCTGTCCGCCGTCCCGCCGTCCGCAGCCGCGCAGCCCAAGGCGATCACAGCCGGCCAAGGCGCGTTCGATCGGGTATGCAAGCAGTGCCATGGGCCCGAGGGGCGAGGCGGCGACGCCCCGCGGCTGGTACCGTTCTCGCGAGAGTACGAAGAACTCCTGGCCGTCGTTCGCGAGGGCAAGGGCGAGATGCCGCCGATCTCCGCGCGCTCGTTGCCCGACGAAGCGGTCGCTCAGATCGTGGCGTACCTGAAGTCGCTCTCCTGACCGGGCGAGAACCGGCGCCGCTCCTTGTGGCGCCGGCGCTAGCGCCCTTCGTAGAGAGACGTCCTGATCGTGCGAACGGACTGGGGCGGCGCCTTGAGTTCGCTGTATCGGGCGGGCACCGCGTAGGCAGCCGCCGCTTCCTGCGCCGTCTTCCCCGTCGTCATCGCGGCACGTGCCTGCGCGACCAGATCGTTATAGAAGCCACTGTACTGCACGAGCGCGCTCCCGGAAACCACGCCAGACCTCCGCGAGGAGGTCCGGGCCATGCCCCCTCACGCGGCCGGACGCTGACGCGACAGCGATTGCAGGTACGCGAGGATTTGAGCGACGTTCTCGTCGCTCAGTTCCCGCGTCGAGATCGGTGGCATCTGTCCGACGCCCTCTCGCACGATTCCCAGCAGTTCGTCGTACTCGCGCGAAAACGGCACAAGTCGCGGACCGGCATCGCCCCGCGCTTCGGCGCCGTGGCACGCCTGGCAGACGCGTTCGAACGCCGCCCGTCCGGCCGCCACGGGGTCGGCCTGGTCTTGCGCCACCGCGGTCACCGGCGCGCGCTCTCGCGGGGCCTGTGCCGTGGGAATAGCCGCCCCGCCCGGGCCCGCCGCCGGCAGCGCGAACGCCAGCAGCATGGCATCGCCGCCGTCGGCGCGCGAGCACTTCGTGTGGGCCTGCTGGCCGCCGTAACAGGGCCACTCGACCACCCGCTCCCGCGCCTGGCTGGTGATCGCCAGCAGAGCCACCGCGGCGAGCGCCGCGATGACACGCATCCTCATCATGATCATGGGAATCCTCACAGGCTCTCGAGCCGCCGCCGGAGGAAGGTGGCGTCGATGTGTTAGACCCCTCCGCGGCGGCTCGCAGGGGGAACGACCCCGTTGAGCCGCAGGTACACCACCATCTGCCCGTAGATGTCCAGCGCGTGTCCCATCGTGAAATACACCATCTTCGCCCTCGTGGCCTCGCCAATCCAGGGCGGTCCCTGGACCGTTTGCACGAGCGCGTCGTCTGGGAACTCACGCAGCACCGCGTCGCCGAACGTGTACGATTGCTGCAAGGCCTGAAGAATGTCGGCTTTCGACGTCGCCTTGAGGCCGAAGATCGACAAGTCCTTGTCCACGATCGGCGGCGCGGAGGTCTTGCCGCCCAGGAACTTCATGAGCATGATGTTGGCGCCCGCCACGTGGAGGACCTGCTCCCCAAATGAACGCTGCGGCGGCGTGGGCTTGAACCCGAACGCGCTCTCGGGCATGGCGTCAGCGAGCCTCATCATCGTTTCCTGCTGAGCCCTCCAATCCTTGATGAGGTCGGTTGACAGCGTCACGCGCTGCGCCGCCGGGTCCGCCATCGTCACCGCGAGCGCGCACGCGATGACCACCCACGTCGATCGCTTCATCACAGCATCTCCAGTCGATCTGCAGCAACTAGCCGCACCGCTCGCAGGCGTGCCTGAGGGACTATCATAATGTCCAGGTGACCCTGGCTTAGCGCGGGTCTAGAGTGGGTCTAGAGTGGCCTTTAGGGCGGATCTCCCGAGTGCAGGTGCGCTTAGCGGGTACCAGGCCGGCCGACAAACGCCGCCTTTCTCGCAGTCTTCGAAGTTCAGATCTCACCAGCTCAAGGGCCGGGGCAACAGCGGGGTAACAGCTCCGACGCCATTCTCACGCCTCGATGCGCGCCCGGTGGGCCCTGCGTGACCCGCGGCTCTCAATAGTCGACGACGGCCACGGTTCTGCTCTTCTGCCGATCGACGTCAGAGTGATCACGGCGACTTCGGCAGGTAGACGATTCGATTCATCCAATCCCAGACGCGACCGTCATTGAACCAGAACTCGGTCAGCAGGCGCGCCTGCTCGCCGTAGTTGGCACTCCGAACCGTGCGGCGAAACAAGATCAGGCCGCCATGACTCTCACCGGCGCGAAGCACCTGACCCGCATGCCACGGGAGCGTTGCCCGATCGAACGCGACGAGCACCAGACCGGCTTCCACGCAGGACATCAACAGCGCTGCGTCGTCCAGACCGAGCCATGATCCGTCCTGCCACCGCGCGATGTGGATGACCGGAAAATCAGGAGCCAATCGCCGGCAAGCCGAAACGAATCGGTGAGATGTGTTTTCGTCAGCCAGTAACCGATGCGGTTTCGGTTTCTCCGGCACTGGCTCTGCTGATCTCTTCGGGGAAGGCTTTGGCATAGGCGAGCGCACGCTTGACGAGCACGCGCGGCCAGCCGAAATGGCGCGCCGTCTTGTCGGCGGACTTAGTTTCGTCGTGCGCGACGATCACTTCCCACACGGCGACCCGGTGCCCGGTCAGGTACGCCTCGCGCCCTGAAAGGGAGTCGCGGAACGAGATTCCGGGAAACTCGGTTTCGAGGCTCTTCTCGATGACGTACCGTGCGACGAGATCGCTCTTGGACGTCCGCGCGGCACGCGCCTGTTTCGTCACCAGCCGCTCGTAACGAGCTGGCACCCTGCCTGAGACGTAGGCCGTGCTCATGTCTTCGAGTGTGTGCACAGTGTGCACAGAAGTCAAGGATCGAAGGCTCTACCTAGCGAGATGATTCGGCGTTGACGGGTGTGCCCGCTGGTTCGGAAACGGGTGGGGAAAGAACGCGGTCGAAGAAGGCCCATACCTTCGCCCAAGATTCGCGCTGCGCGGTCGTGTTGTCTGGTTCCAGCGTCTTGGGGTTCACGCGCCGATCGAACAGGTGCCCGCCCGGGGGACTGCGGAAGACTTGCGTCTCGGCCAGCTCCGGCTGCCGAGCACGGAGCGCGTCAACGAGCTGCATGCCTTCCTCGATATTCACGTCCTGATCGTTGTCCGCGATGTGGACGCGCAGCGGAATCCTGAGCCGGTCGACGTGAAAGAGCGGCGAGCGGTCGCGATAAACGCCGGGCTGTTCGGCGGGAGAGCCGCCCAATCGGTTGTACGGATCGATGAGCGCTCGGTGTGCCTCTACGCCCTTGAACGCCAGCCGCTGAAACAGGTTCGTGACGGGGGCGATGGCCACGGCTCCGGCGAACGTGGAGGGGTTACGGAAAACCGACAACAGGGTGATCAAACCCCCGTGGCTCCAGCCGATGATGCCGATCCGTTTCGGATCCACCGCCGGCACACGCGAGACGACCACGCTCGCGGCGGTCACCACATCGTCGACTTCCGCGCCACCGTAGTCGATCGCGTCGTAGAGTGTCTCGCCGTAGCCGATGCTGCCGCGATACTCGGGCGCGATCACGACGTACCCCTTCGCGACCGCCTGCTTGATGTACGGGATGTAGTGCTCGTACAGGTGGCCGCGAATGTTCTCGTGAACCCAAACCAGCGCGGGCTGCGACCGCGGGGCCGCTGCTTGCAGGGGCTGGAACACGAACGCAGGAATCTCGAGATCGCCGGCACGACTGCGGTAGCGAATCTTGGCCATCTGCATGTGGCCTTCGCTCGCGTCTCGCCACGCGCCATCGGTTTGCGCCTGTTGCCTCGCCATATCGGCGAAGTCGGGTGTCCGCGAACGGCGCGTGTCTCGTCTCGTCCGCGGCGCTCGATCAGCGGCCGACGGCGCGGAGCGGTCCCCGTTCGACGAGCTTGCGGTGCTCGACGAGGGCGAGGTGGGTGCCGAAGTCGCGGATTGGGAGGCGCGCGTCTCGCGGTCGCTCACCGCGAGAACGAGGGCCACCGCGAGCCCCGCCACACGCGCCCCGCACACGCGCCAACTCATCCCGTCAATCCTACAGGAAGCGACTGCCGCGGCGAGATCGGCGGGCGGAGCCGTCCCGCCGCGGTGCGAAGGCGCGGCGGTGGGGGGCTGGGCGGAGCCCCATTCGCGATGCCTATTGCGCGTCCGCCGCCAACTGGTGAGCACGAGCCAGCCAACGTCGGAGTTGGTCGGCGGCGTCAGCCGGGGTGGCGCCGTAGAACGGCATTAGGGCGGTCGGAACCCCGGGAATGCGGACGATGTACGCGCGCCAGCGCTCCTGGGAGACGGGCACGACCTCGATTTGATATGGCTGTCCGGCAATCGTCTCTTGGTAGCGATGAACAGCTCTGGTCACGGCACGTCCGGTTTCCCCGCCCTTGTGGGACGCGAAGCCACGGTTGATTCGTTGGTCGAGGGCGCTGACGATTCTACGTACGTCGTCCGCGCGAACAAGCGAAGCGGTGTACGAAGGCGGCGTCCACATCGTCGACTGGTGAAGATCTAGAGCAGACTGCACGAAAAAAAAGTTGTCTGTCGCCGATTGCACAGGACTTGCACCGATCGTCCACAGGCTTTCAACAGTAGACCTGGACGGACGTGTCTTGACGTGCCTCAGGTGCGCACGTAGGCTAGGATTTTCCATGTCTGTCCGCCCGGTTCTGGTCGGTATTTTGCTGGTGGCATCCGGGTTCGCCGCCGGACTGCCGGTCACTGCGCAAACGGCGGCGGAGTCGGCTCCGCCCGCGGCACCCGTCACCGCCGACGTCTCTGATAGTGCATTTCTGCGCATTTTTCTCAGAGACGGTTCGTCGCTGGTGAGCTACGGCGAGTTGGCCCGCCTCGAGGATCGCGCGGTGTTCTCGATGCCAACCTCTGCCTCGTTCGTCGATCCGCAACTGCATCTGGTGACCCTGCCCGCCGATCGCGTGGATTGGGAACGCACCACCCGCTATGCCGAGTCGGCCCGCGCGAACCGCTACCTCGAGACCCGAGCGGAGCAGGACTACGCCGCGCTCAGCGACGAAGTGGCGCAAGCGCTCAGCGACATCAGTACTGTTCAAGACGCGAGTACTGTTCAAGACGCGCCGGGTCGCGTCGCGATTGTCGAGCGTGCACGCAAGACGCTCGCGGAGTGGCCACCCAAGCATTACAACTACAAGCGAGACGACGTGCGCCAGATGATCGGCATGTTGGACGAGGCGATCGCCGACCTCCGCGCGGCCGCCGGGCTCCGACGCTTCGACCTCGCGCTCGTAGCGGCTGTGGACGCGGCCGAAGCGCGCGAACCCCTCCTACCGAAGCCAACGCCGCGCGAGGCCATCGAGCAGACCCTGTTGGCCGTGAGCCTCACGCCTTCGTCAGTGGAACGCGTGTCGTTGCTGACGACTGTCTTGGGGCGTCTCGATCGTGACGCGAGCTTCGAAGCGTCATGGGCGTTGACGACGCGCTCGGCCGTGAGGGGCATGATCGATGCCGAAGTGGCTGTGGATCGTCTGTGCCAGCACCTGACTCGCCGCTACCTCTCGGTCACCGAGCAGCGCGCGAAAGCCGCAGATGTTCGCGGCGTTCAGAGCGTGCTCGCCCAGATCGCTGTCGACGATCAGCGACTCGGCTATCGGCGCCCCGAGGCGGTTCTCGCCCTGGTCGGCGCGGTGCACGAACAACTGGACGCTGCCCGTCGACTCCGCCTGGCCCGCGACCAGTGGCTGCTGAAGTCTGTCTCCTATCGAAAGTACAACGCGGAGGTCGCGCCGTATTTGCAGCGCTTGCAGTGGCTGAAGCCTGCGCTCGAGGACATCAAGGCGCTCGCGGGATCGACACCGGTAGCGCTCGCACAGATTCAGGCGGCGGCCGCACAAATCGTCGCGGCGGTTGCTGTGGTTCCCGCACCCGAGGATCTGCGGGCGGCGCACGTGCTGCTCGTGAGCGCGGCACAACTGGCGGACAGTGCGGCGCGGATTCGTCGAGAGGCCGCGCTCTCTGGTGACCTCGCGCGCGCCTGGGACGCGTCATCGGCGGCCGCGGGGGCGTTGATGCTGACGACGCGGGCTGCGGCGGACATTCAGGCGATGCTGAAGCCCCCTGTGCCCATCAAGTGATCACGCCCCGGCGCACGCGTCTTGTCCGCGTGCCAGACCTGCACACCTTCCGGCGTGGCATCGTTCATCTCGCGAGGTCCGAGCCCGGAAGCGAACCCGCGGTGGTCATCGTTCCCACCAGTGGCGCGAAGCGCCAGTTGGCGCGCCAGTTCGGTGGTACGGCAGTGCCCACCCTCTTGACGAGGGATGAGCTCTACGAGTGGCTCCACGAGCGTCTGCCGCGAGCCTCTCGCCTGCTGAGCGCTCTCGAACGCGACAGCCTCATTCAGGCGGCGGCACGTGACGCCGCCGACGCCATCCGCGCGGCCTCAGACGGTCGCCCTGACCGCAGCGACCCAACGGGGGACGACCTGGACGAGACGAGTCCGAGCGACGTGGATCTCACGGCCGAGGTGATCGCGTCAGAGCTACCGTTCCGACTTCGTCCAGGCCTTGTCGCCGAGATGCTCCGTTTCTACGACCAGCTTCGGCGCCAATCCCAACGACTGGAGCGGTTCAACGAACTGATCGAAGAGACGCTCGGCGGGACGACCGGCGATCGCGGTGCGGACCGCCTGTTGGCGCAAACGCGCTTTCTGACCGAGGCGTTTCGCGCCTACGAACGACGAGCGGGCACCTCGGGGGCGTGGGACGAGCACATGCTTCGCGAACATCTGATGAGCGAGTGCGTTCAGCCGATACCCGCGCGGGTCGTCGTGACCGTTGCCGATTGGATCGCCGAGCCCGACGGTCTCTTCGTAGCCGACTTCGATTTGCTCGCCCGCATGCCAGGGCTCCGCGAGCTGGATCTCGTGTGCACCGAGCAGGTCCTCGGCTCCGGGTTCCACGAGCGCTTGCACGGGTGGTGGCCTGGTCTCGAGGAGGTGGATGCGGGGGGACTGGTCGATTGCAGCACCCGTCAGCGCCCCGTCCTGGAGACGCCTAGGGATGGTGACACAACGTGGTTCACCGCGCGGGATCGCGAAGAGGAGCTGATGCTCGTCGCGCAGCACATCAAGGCCGAGCGTCGAGCGACGTTAGCGGGCGCCGTGCCAACCTCACTCGGCCGGACCGCAGTGGTGTTCAAGCGTCCGCTGCCCTATCTCTACCTGGCGCCCGCCACCCTCGGAGCCGCCGGCATCGCGTACGAGGCCGCCGAGGCGCTGCCGCTCGCCAGTGAACCTTTCGTGGCGACGGTCGATCTCGTGCTCGACGCCGTTGAGTCCGCATTCACCCGTGAGTCGCTCTTCGCTCTCCTGAGCTCGCCGCACCTGGCATTCGAGATCGACGGCGCCCCTTCTGAGGTCACGGCCCAGGCGCTTCGGGCCGTCGATGGCGAGCTGCGCGAACAAGGGTATCTCGGCGATCTGGCGCGCCTCGAAGAGCTGGCAGCTGCTTGGGTCTCACCGACCACCAGGCCGCTGGTGAAGACCGCACTCGCCGTCGCGAGAACGCTGGCGCCCCTGCGGACGAGCGGTGCGGCTTCCACGCAGGTTAGTCGTGTGGACCGCTTCCTTCGCGAGCGGAGCAAGCCGCTGCGCCAGGAGGATCCCTTCGCGCCGCGAGAGGCACGAGCGCGGGCGGCGACGTTCGAGTTGCTGGAGCAGCTGGCCGAGGCGCAGCGTCGCCATCACGATCCCGAGTGGACGCACGTTGACCTGGCGGCCAGCATTCGCCGTTGGATCGAGGAGCGCACGTTCACGGGCGATGCCATGGAGGGCGGAGTCCAACTGATCGACGATTGCGCCGTCCGGTACGGCTCTTTCGACGACGTCACGATCGTGGGCCTGGTCGAGTCCGAATGGCCAGAGACTCAGGCGCGGAACATCTTCTATCCCTCCGGGCTCCTGAAGGCGCTGGGATGGTTTTCCGAGCGCACGCGCCGACGGGCCGCTGACGCGCGCTTCGTGGACCTGTTGAGCACTGCTGACCGTCGTGTCGCCATCTCCACCGTCACGCTCGACGACGACGCGATTGTCCTGCGGTCGATGCAGCTCGATGAGATTCCTCGTGCACGGCTGGCGACCATGCCGACCTCGGACCGCCCTGCTCGGATCACCGCCGACGACGCATTGGCACTGGAGCCGGCGTGCATCGGCGCGCTCCAGTCCTCCACGCAGGAATGGGCCGCACGCCGCGTGCGTCGAACCGGTTCCGCCGACCTCCAATTCCACGGGTCGGTGGGCCCGCTGCCTGAGCGCGCCTGGTCCGTCAGCGCGCTCGAGACGTACCTGGCATGCCCATTCAAGTTCTTCGCCCAACACGTGATGCGCCTCGAAGAAGAGCCCGAAGACTCCGATGTGATGAACCCGCGGCAGCAAGGCGAGTTCGTACACGAAGTGTTCCGGGTGTTCTTCACACGGTGGGCTGAGCTCGGGCACGGCGCCGTGACGCCCGAGTTGCTCGACGAGGCGCGCCAGCTGTTCGGGGAGGTCGTCGACACTCAGATCCGGACGCTCCCCGAGGCGGAAGCGGACCTCGAGCGAACGCGCTTGCTCGGGTCGTCCGCTGCGGCCGGCCTCGGGGAGGCCGTCATGAGGATGGAGGCGGAGCGTCCCGTTCCGGTAGTCGACCGCTTGCTCGAGCATCGCCTGGATGGTCCGGTGCCCCTGCAGACCGCCGCCGGCGAGCGCGTGATTCATCTGAAAGGGAAGGCCGACCGCATCGACCTGCTCGCCGACGGGTCGTTCCGCGTGATCGACTACAAGCTGGGATGGCCGCCGCAGCGGACGCGGGCGTTGCAGCTGCCGATGTATGCCCTGGCGGCGCAGCAGCGGCTGCGAGAGCGCGACGCGCGTTCCTGGACGCTCGCCGAGGCGGCATATCTGGCGTTCAAGGGACCCAAACGGGTCGTGCCGCTCTTCGGACCGCAGAGCGATCCTGACAAGATGCTGGCCGAGGCACAGCAGCGGGTCGCGGACGTGGTCGATGCCGTCGCGCGTGGCGAGTTTCCGCCTCGTCCCGAAGACGTGTTCCTGTGCGACACGTGCAGCTTTTCGGCCGTCTGCCGCAGGGACTACGTGGATGAAGCTCCCGTTCGATGATCCGCCTTCGCTGGCGTCGTCGGACGACACCCCGCCCGCTTCGGCGGGACAAGCCCGTGTGCCGACGACGACCGAATCCGAGGCGACGCAGGGCCCGAGGCCTGTGCCAGCTGTCGACTCGCCCGTGGACCACGCCGCGCGCGTGTACGCGACCGACCCCTCGCGCAATGTCGTGCTCGAAGCCTCAGCTGGCACCGGCAAGACGCGCGTTCTGGTGGATCGATACGTCAACCTGCTTCGGATCGGCGTCGATCCCGACCACATCCTGGCCATCACGTTCACGCGAAAGGCCGCGGCCGAGATGCGTGAGCGGATCATCGACCGGCTGCGCGAAGCCAGTCGGCTCTCCGCCACCGACCTCGCTCGCTGGCGCGACCTGAAGGACCGTCTCAGCGACATCGCGATCTCGACCATCGATGCGTTCTGCTTGTCGCTCCTTCGCGAGTTCCCGCTCGAAGCCGATATCGACCCGGCATTCGACCTCGCAGACGACACCGAGGTACCGCGTCTCGTCGCCGAGGCTCTCGACGAAACGTTTCGCATCTGTCGAGCGATTGCTGCGAAGGACGATGCGGTGGGCTTGGTGTTCGCGCAGCTTGGCGAGCGTCGGCTCCGTATAGGCATTGCCGCGTTGCTGGACCGCCGCCTCGTCGCGCCTCAGGCGCTCCGCCGCTACCTGGCCCAAGGCCCTCGCGATCTCACGATCGAGGTCGCCTGCCGGCGAGCGGCCTCCCGATTTCGGGATCATTTCCTCGGCGTCGAGGGTGGGCTCGACGCATTCCTGCGTGATGCTCCGACGCGGCATCCGCACGTCGCCATGCTGGCCGCGGACATTCGCCGGCAGTGCGGAGCCGAGGCCTCGCTCGCGTGGCACACGCGCACGGAACAGGCGGCCTTCCGCGTGCTCGTCGATCGCGTACGTGGGTATTTCTTGACCACAGAGGGTCGCCCACGCGACAAGGTGTTTCGCGGCACTGAGTACCGCGCCGTTCACTGTGAGAGTGAAGCGGCCTGGAAGCGCCATCGTGAGCGGGCGTCGGCCGTGGCCCCAGGACTTGCCGAGACGTGGCGGGCGTTTCGTCGTGACCTGAACATCATTCAGGCGCGCGGGGTCTGGCGGATCTTCGCTGTCGCGCTGCGGCAGTACCAGCGACAACTCGATGCGCGTGCCTTGCTCGACTTCTCCGGCGTGTTGGAGCGAGCGGTCCAACTGCTCAAGAGCATGGACGAGTTTGCACAGAGCCGCTATCGGCTCGAAACACGGTACCGCCATGTGCTCGTGGACGAGTTCCAGGATACGAGTCGCGCGCAGTGGGAGCTGGTCGCGCAGCTCGTTCGGAACTGGGGCGAGGGATGGGGTGCCAGCGCGGACGCGCTCGCTCCCTCCTTATTCATCGTCGGGGATCGCAAGCAGTCGATCTACGGGTTCCGAGACGCCGATGTGGGCGTGATGGATGAGGCCGCGCGATTCGTGCGCTCGCTGCGGCCGGAGGGGGATCCACGGCGCGCCATCTCGGTGAGCTTCAGATCGGCCGCGCCGCTTCTGGCGTTCGTCAACGACACGTTTCAGGCGATCGCGAGCGACCCGCAGTCGCGCCGGGATGCCTTCCTGTTCCGTGAGACGGACCGGTTCCCCGTGTCGATTGACCCCACCGAGACGGCGACGGCCGTCGGTCTCATCGCTGGCGCGAGCGTCAGTGACGCGGCTGACCGGGTGGCAGATGAGGTCGTGCGTCTTGTTTCGGGCGCGACGGTTCACGACCGGACACTGGGGACGCGCCGCCGGACGCGCCCCGCCGATATCGCGATTTTGTTCCGGTCGCGCGACTCGCATCGCGCCTACGAGCACGCGCTAGAGAAGCGCGGCGTCGCCACGTACGTGTACAAGGGCCTGGGCTTCTTTGAGGCCGACGAAGTGCAGGACGTGGTCGCGGTGCTGAGGTACCTCGCGGATCCCACGTCCGATCTGCGGGCTGCCGCGCTGCTCCGGACTCGCGTGATCCGCCTCTCCGCTCGCGGGGTGGCGACTCTTGCGCCCAGCCTGGCGTCCGCGATTCTCACGCCCGAGCCCCCGCCGGCCAGGGCTGCGCTCGATCCCGAGGATCGTGAGGTGTTCGACGCGCTTCGCCGAGTAGTACCCACATGGCGGTCGTGGGTGGACCGCCTGCCGCCATGGGATCTGCTGAGTCGCATCCTGCAGGACACCGCGTACGCGTATGAGCTCCGAGGGTCGGGATACCGCCAGGCGCGAGAGAATCTAAAAAAACTCGCCGCGATGGTTCGACGCTTTCAGAATCGTGGCTACGCGACGCTCGCGCGCGTGGCCGATCACCTCGAGCAACTGGCCGTGGGTGATGAATCGAATGCCGCCATCGACGCGCAAGACGCCGTCAGCCTGATGACCGTTCACGCGGCCAAGGGGCTCGAGTTCCCGATCGTGTTCATCGTGAACATCAATCGAGGCACGGGTGGTGTCCGCGCTCCGATTCGTGTGTCCCCGGCGGGAGATGGAGAGACCGCGATCGCCATTGCCGATTTTCAATCGGAGGCGGACGAAGACGCCCTCGCGCGCGAGCGTGAAGAGACCAAGCGCCTGCTGTACGTCGCCATGACACGCGCGCGGGATCGCCTGTATTTGGGTGGGACGCTCAAGGACGGGATCTGCCGGATGGGACGCGGCAGCCTTGGCGAGGTACTGCCCCCGTCGGTTCGAGATTTGATGACCCAGGCGGTCGGTGCGCGGGAGGACCGGCTGCTCGCGTGGACCGGACCGGAGGGACGTGAGCATCGGCTACGCGTGCCAAGCAGTGAGCCCCCGTTGGCGCCCGCCACGCACGCGTCGGCGCCTTCCGCGCCAACGACCGATCATTTCGAGCCGGTGACTGACGAGGCGTAAGTGACGCCCGTTCGCACGTGACCAACGATCGGGCTGGGCACCGTCCAGCCTTGGATCCGGCCGGATCGGGCGTGCGTGCGGGTCGACGACGTGTCTGCAGAAGCAATTCTCGGGCCTTTTTCGTTGCGCCCGATCAGTGCCACCGCATAGAATCGAAGCGGTGTGAATAGCCCCTGACGTGGGGCAAGGGAGTCGTACGTGACGTTGACTTGTCCCAACTGCGGCAACGACCGGAACTTCCAGGTCAAGACTCTTCAGATGCATGTCGTGCATCTCGAAGATGGCCGCGTCGAGGTGTCGGAGGAGAGCCGGCCGGCTGTCCTCGAGGTGCTGTGCGACGAGTGTGAGTCGGCCTTGAAATTCGAAGAGTTCGAAGACACGCTCCGCAAGGAAGTCCTGCTTACGATTGGCGCCCGCTAGCGAGCGTCTCACGGCACCGCGCGCGTTCTACGTCGTTCCTTCGTTGACTTCTTCGAAATAGTCGCAATCCGGACACACCCATTCGGCGGTGGCCTTCGGGTTCCCGGGCACCTGCGTCACACGCTGCGTCCGCTTCAAATCCATCGTGCCGCCGCACAGCGGACACCCTCGCCGTTCCTGCGTCGACATCGCTGTGCTCACCGTAGCACCCCCGCCGCTTCCTTGACAAGGAGCGACACCGCTCCTATCGTAGCGAGACGAGTGTGAGTCAGAATCGTTTCCGCTTCCTGGACGCCGAACGAGAGGCCTCGAGCGCAGCCGTTGCGCCTCGCGACTGCTTTGCCGATGAGATCGCCATCGACTTTCCGTCGATCGATCAGCTCGTTCCTCGCGTGCGCGACCGCTTCCTCGGTATCCGGGCGGACGCTGACACGTTGCTCACGGAGGTGTCCGTGTCGCGGCGCGAGGCGTCTCGCGGCACGGTGGTGCCCGTCGAGGTCCCGTTACGCGGCACCTGCCAGCGGTGCGGCGGGCGTGGTGAAACCTGGGCCGAGCCGTGCCTCGCCTGCTGCGGAACCGGTGACTCGCTGGTGCATCATCCGGTTCGGGTGTCGGTCCCGGCGGGGGTCGTGCACGGCGCTCGGCTTCGGTTCCGGGTCAACTCGCCAGTGGCGGCGCCGCTGCGTATCGAGGTTCGCGTCGCGGTCCGACCCTCGGCCGCCTGACGCTCTCGGAGGCCTTCGTGGCTTTTCACGTCGACCTCGCCGGCGTTCTCTTCATCGTCTGGGGTGGACTCATCACGCTCATCGGCCTGTCGACGCTCGCCCTGGGTGTGGGTGCCACGTCGGTTGCCGCATCGCCGTCATCGGATGGACAGTTCGCCGCGGGCGTCATTGCCGCGATGTTCACGACGCTCGCGCTCATCGCGATTCTGTGGGGCGCGGCCCACATTGCGGTTGGCCTGCCGCTACGGCGCCATCGGCACTGGTCGCGATCGGCCGCGCTGATGCTCGGCGCTGTCGATCTCCTGCTACTGCCATACGGCACCGCGATTGGGTGTTACGCGCTCTGGGCGCTCCTGCACCAGGGGGGCCGCAAGCTCTTCACTGAACGCCCTTAGAACCCACGAACCCGCCTATCGACCCTGTCTTCGCCGTGACGCCAGCGCCGACACGACCGGTACCGAGAGCCTGCGGTCGTTCAGCGCGGAAAGAATCGCTGTGAGATGGATCGCGAGCACGGCGATCCACGCGACCCGTGCCAGCACGCCGATCGCGACACCACCGACGAGATTCGACAGCACGGTCAACCCGGTCAGAGAGGCCAGCGCGAGGAACACCCCCGCCTCGCACGCAAACAGCAGGATCCCCTGCCGCGCGTGCCATTGCACGTCGGCGTCGGTGCGAGCGGTCAGCAGCGGAATGACCGCCAGGGGTCCAAGATAGGCGAGCACGATGGCGACGAACCGTCGGGCTGGCGACGTGATCACGCTCGTATTCTGACGGATCTCGCGTGGCTGCGCCTCAGAGCATCGGGCACCACCGCGCTCGGCGTCCTTGTTATTGACGCATCAATGTCGATATTCTTGGTTCATGTCCGTCACCGAACCGGCCGTGCTCGACGCGCTCTCATCTGTGCGCGATCCCGATCTCCACAAGGACGTGGTCTCGCTCGGGTTCGTCAAGCACCTCACGATAGACGGCGGACGGGTGGCGTTCACGATCGAACTGACGACGCCCGCATGTCCGGTCAAGGATCAGATGCGCGACCAGGCCCGTGCGGCGGTGGCGCGACTGCCGGGCGTGACGACGGTGGATGTCACGATGAGCGCGCGCGTGCGCGAAGCATCCGGCGGCGGGGACGGCCCTCGGCAAGCCGTGCCCGGGGTCAAGAACATCGTGGCCGTGGGCGCCGGCAAGGGTGGCGTTGGGAAGACAACGGTCGCCGTGAACCTCGCGCTCGCGCTCGCGAGGTGCGGGAGCAAGGTTGGCCTCATCGACGGTGACATCTACGGTCCGAACGTGCCGATTATGCTCGGCATGAAGACGCAACTCGCCACGGACGGACAAAAGATCCTCCCGGCCGAGAAGTTCGGCCTCCAGGTGGTGTCGATGGGCTTTCTGACCCAGGACGATGCCCCGATCATCTGGCGCGGCCCGATGCTGCACGGCGCGCTGCAACAGTTCTTTCGAGAAGTGCGGTGGGTCGACCTCGACTATCTGATTGTCGACATGCCGCCGGGAACAGGCGACGTCGCGCTGAGCCTCAGTCAGACCGTCCCAGTTGCCGGGGCCATCGTGGTGACGACCCCCCAACAGGTGTCGCTGGCTGACACGCGCCGGGCCATCGCGATGTACCGCAAACTGAACGTTGCGCCGATCGGGCTCATCGAGAACATGAGCTACTTCGCGTGTCCTCGTTGTGAACACGAGGCCGACATCTTCGGACGAGGGGGCGGCGAGCGCATGGCGGCTGATGCCGGCGTCCCGTTCCTGGGCCGCATTCCCATCTACCAGCCGATTCGTGAAGGCAGCGACGTCGGCGTGCCCTTGGTCGTCGCCGAGCCCGATTCGGCGGCCACCCGGGCGTTCATCGGAGTCGCCGAGCAGACGGCCGCGCAGCTGTCGATTGTGAGCTATGCGCGGCCGACGATTCCGCTGACGCCCGCGTCATGAACATCACCTTCGAGAAGCACACGCTCGCCAACGGCTTGGATGTGCTCGTTCACCAGAACCACGACTGTCCGATCGTGGCGGTCAGCCTCTGGTATCACGTGGGGTCGAAGAACGAGGTGCCTGGCCGCACCGGATTCGCGCACCTCTTCGAGCACCTGATGTTCGAAGGGTCGGAGCATCATGACTACGGCTTTTTTCAGCCCCTGCAAGCGGCTGGAGGCACTCTGAACGGATCGACCAACGCCGATCGCACCAACTATTGGGAAGTGATGCCGAGCAGTGCGCTCGAGCTCGCGCTGTGGATGGAATCCGATCGCATGGGGTACTTGCTGCCTGCGCTGACCGAGGCCAAGTTCAACAACCAGCGCGATGTCGTCTTGAACGAGCGCCGGCAGAACTACGAGAACCGCCCCTACGGTCTCGCGCCCATGGTCATGCTTGGCGCGCTCTACCCGCCCGATCATCCGTACCACTGGACGACGATCGGGGAGATCGACGACCTGCGCCGCGTGCGCCTCGACGATGTGCGAGCGTTCTTCGCGCGCTACTACCATCCGGCAAACGCCTCGCTGGCCTTGGCCGGCAACATAGCCGCGGATCAAGCGTTGACCCTGGCACGTGCGTATTTCGAGGACATTCCCGCGGGCCCGTCCGTTGCACCCGTGCGTCCAGACCCGGTGACGCTCGTTGACGAGCAACGCCTGTACCACGAGGACCGCGTGGAGCTGCCCCGACTCTACATCGCGTGGCACACGCCAGCGATGTTCGCCGAGGGTGACGCGGACCTCGACCTCGCGGCCGACGTGCTCGCCAACGGCAAGACGTCGAGGCTGTATCAACGTTTGGTGTTCGAGCGACGGATCGCCACCGACGTTTCCGCGGCGCAGAACTCACGGGAAGTGGGCGGATTCGTCCAGATCGCGGCCACCGCTGCTCCGGGTCACGCGCTCGCCGAGCTCGAGACCATCATCGTCGAGGAGATCGCGAGGCTCGCCGCTGATGGTCCGACTGAAGACGAGATGGCGCGCGGTCGCGTACAGGCCGAGTCACAATTCATGTTCCGGCTGCAGAGCGTCGGCGGATTTGGCGGGAAGTCCGACCAACTGAACGCGTACAACACGTTCTTGAACGATCCGGACTACTTCGAACGTGACCTCGACCGCTATCGCCGTGTCACTCGAGAGTCGCTACAGCGAACCGTCGATACGCACATCAACCATCGCCGGCGTGTGGCGCTGAGCGTCGTGCCACGGAGCCGGACAGAGCTGGCCCTCGGCGGCTCCAGTCGGGCGAACGTGTCATGAACATCGGCGGCGACGGTCGCGCGGCTCGGTCGAGCGTGGATCGATCTCGGTTGCCGACGCCGGGACCGGCGCGACCGTTCAAGTGTCCCGTCATCGAAAAAGCCGTGCTCGGCAACGGCCTCCGCGTGTGGACCGTCCGGCATCCGGCGATTCCCGTGACCTCGCTGATGCTGCTCGTGACGCGCGGCGCAGCCGCGGATCCCCGCGGACGCGAGGGGTTGGCCGCACTGACGCTCGACATGCTGGATGAGGGATCGGGCGACCGGTCGGCGATTCAGATGCACGAGGCCCTTGCCGCCATAGGCGCACAATTGGACTCAGACATCGGATCCGATGCGTTGCTGCTCGGCACGACGGTCCTCAGCCGCTTCACGGAGCGAGCGCTGCAGCTCCTCGCCGACATGCTCGTCCGCCCTGCGATGCGTGAAGCCGACTTCGTTCGGGTCCGGCAGCTGCGCCTGCATCGCTTGGCGCAACTCCGCGACATGCCGGCGGCACTGGCCGATCGCATGTTCACCAGCCTGCTCTATGGGTCCCATCCATACGGGCATACGCCCCTCGGCAGCGAAACCGCGCTTGCGGACACGTCGTGCGACGACGTGCGAGCCTTTCACGCCGCGGCGATCCGTCCGTCCGACACGACGCTGATTGCGGTGGGCGACTGCGATCTGGACGTGACCGTCCGGCTCGCGGAGCGCGTGTTGGCGGACTGGAGCGGGTCGTCGTCACCGTCGCCGACGTTCGGGGACGAGTTACCGCGCCCCGCGCGACTGAACATCATTCCTCGTCCGGGCGCGCCGCAATCGGAGTTGCGTATCGGACACGTCGCCGTGCCGAGACGGACTCCCGACTACTACGCTCTGGTGGCCGCGAACATGATCCTCGGCGGACAGTTCGTCAGCCGCATCAACTTGAACCTGCGCGAAGACAAGGGGTTCACCTACGGCGCGCGGACCTCCTTCGACTTTCGTCGCGAGCCGGGACCATTCACGCTGCAGGTCAGCGTGCACACGGCCTCGACGGCTCGCGCCATCCAGGAGTCGATGGCCGAGATTTCCGACGTGCGTGGGCAGCGGCCGGTCGCAGCGGACGAGCTCGCGATGGGCGTCGCGGCGCTCACACGCGGGTACCCGCGCAGCTTCGAGACCGCCGAGCAGATCGCTCGCGCAGTCACACAGCTCGTCGTCCACGAGCTCCCGGACGACTACTTCGCCGAGTTCGTTCCTGCCGTCGAGCGGGTGACACCCGCAGACGTCATGGAGGCGGCGACGCGGCATCTGCATCCCGATCGCCTGACCACCCTCATCGTCGGCGACCTCGACGCGATCGGCGCCAGCCTCTCCGATCTCGGGCTCGGAGAGCCGGTCGTGTTCGCCGCAAGCGCGTAGCAACTCACCAAGTCACCCGGCACGCCACAAGTTGCAGGTCGTACGGCCGGCCTGCCCGGCTCAGGTCGGAGGTGCGAGGCAGGCGCGCTCAACGCCGCCCCGTGCCGATCAACGACCAATCCGCGGTATAACAGTGCTTATGTTGCAACGACCCACGCTAACGCCCGCCCTGAGTGCGGGCGACGATGTGAAGCAGGAGCACGTTGCGGCTCACGTGCGACAGTGGCAAGCGGATACCGATGCGATCCGGGCGAGGATTCAGGCTCTCCGCCAGCAGGTTGAGGCGACGAGTCGACAACTCGAGAACCCTAAGGGAGCGCTCGAGTATCTCGATTTCTTCGACGGCTTCTTCCTGCGCGCATCGGAAGAGCTCGCCGCGATTGCGGCAGCGCTTCCGGCCGGCTTCACGACCGCCCACGGCGACACTCTGCGTCAGCTGGCGAGCAACGCAGCGGCTGAGTCGCGCCGCACCGTGATCTTTCGTGACAAGTGGGTGAACAAGCCCCTCCCATACGAACAAACGCGGCCGATGCTGACTCAGATCGCGAACGATGTCCGCGACCAACTGCAAGACTACCGAGAGATGACACAGGCTGCCGCGCACTTGACTGCGCTGAACCCGCCGCCACCGCTGGCTCCGTCCGAGCTCACGCCCGAAGGCCTCGGGCGCCGCGAGCTGTTCTCGAAGCTCGTGCGACCGCTGGGCGAGACGACAGAGCAGTAACGCGCGGGTTCTCGGGGCTCACGTCTGCTGCACGAGTGCGCGCTTGAGGAAGCGCGTGAGGATCCAGCCGTCGACGAACTTGAACGGTGTCTTTCCGGTGCTGTAGTGCCCGCACGGCAGGATCGCCAGCTCGTGAGGGATGTCCTGGCGGCGAAACTCTCGCACCAGGTCCTCGGACAGGTCGACCGGAAACGTCAGGTCGTAGCGCGCGTACACCAGCAGCGTCTGTCGATCGCGGACGCGATCCAGGAACCACTGCGGGCTGATCGGTCGCCAGAACTGGCGCAGCTGCTCCAGTTCGATGTGGCCATCCAGCCCTGCTCGCACGTGCCTCGTCGAGAGGCCGCGCCAGACGACATCCGCAAAGTACGGAGAGATGTGGTTGAGTGCCTGTGCGCGCACGAGAGGCTCGTGGGCGGTGGTGAGGAGCGAGAGGCACGATCCGAGGCTGCTCCCAAGGATGCCAATGCGCTCGAACCCTTCGCGGTGCAGCCACGCAATCGCGCGCCTCGCGTCGAGCACCGCCTGTCGGCACACTTGCACGGTCCGCGCCACGTTCGAGCTGACGATGTAATCGGCACGATGGAGCTCTGGCGGCATGCGCCGATCGTGATAGGGCAGGCTCAGGCGCAACGCGGTCACGCCGTTCATTGCGAGCAGGCGGCACAGGCCGACGTGTCCGCCTTCGTCCGAGTTCCACTGCGGCAGCACAAGGACCGCCGCCCGGGGATGGTGTGTTGTCGCGCGTCGCGCGGGCACGAGCCGGCACCACACGACGTTGTTCTCGGGATGTGGGGTCGTGAGCGCGCTCGGGAAGGTCAGGCGGCGGTCACCGTCGGCTTCAGCCGTGCCGAGGACGTAGCGGTCCGTCGGCTCCGGCGTGAAGAAGGCATCCGTGTCGTCCATGACCCGGTCGACCCAAGTTCTGAGCGCCTCGGGGGGGCATGCCGTGTGGTGGGCGACCCCGTTTGGGAGCCAGTCCAGGCCCCATTCGAACGGTCGCACGACGCGGTCTGTCGTCGCAGCCGCGAGATGACGCTCCCAGGCGTAGAAGAACGGCGCGATCATGAACACGACGGACCGGCTAAGGCGTCCGTTCCACGTCCGGCTCCACGATTGAGCCGTGCTTGAACGCGACCCGGACGCTCGCCTGCCGTGAACGGCTCGGCGGTGAAATCCAACTGTCGTCCGAGGCCGAGCGTCTCGTGATCGTCCGTAGAGCCCGACATGAACAGCAGGCGCGTATAGGGTCGCGCGGTCGGCCATCGACGCGCCAGGCGTCTACGCAGAATCGGCACCCGCCAGCTCGCGGGCGATGAGCGGCAAGTACACACGTGCTGCCTCGCTCGGTTGGGGAAACACGGCCCAGTATTGTAAGCCGAGCTCGGGCGAGCGCCGTCGGGCGGGCGCCCGCCGATGCTGTGGTGATGGGTCGCCGCACAGTCGGAGCGTCGTGCTATACTCGCTGCTCCATGCAGCCGGCACAGTTCACGCGAAAGCGGACCACTCGAAAGCGGGTCACCCGTGTCGGAGGCATGCTGCTCGGACGCTAAGAGTTCACCTGAAATTTCGAGCGCTCACCTGCCGACCCGGGCCTTCCGCGTCGGCTTTTTTTTTGACTGCCGCTCCCCAAGCGCAGCCGGAACGGCCCGTGAGCACTCACAGCGGTGTCACGGCAAGAGGGTCGTGGGATTGGGGCCGCACGACAGAGGACAACATGATTCCCGTGGGTATCTTGGGCGCGACCGGCATGGTCGGCCAACAGTTCATCGCCTGTCTCACCAACCATCCCTGGTTCACCGTCGACTGGCTTGGGGCAAGCGAGCGCTCCCAAGGCAAAGCGTTTCGCGATGCCGCGGCGTGGCGCTTGGCCTCGCCGCTTCCAGACAGAATCGCGAAGAAGGTCGTCGAGCAGGCTGCACCGGGCAACGCCCCGAAACTGGTGTTCTCCGGTTTGGATTCGTCGGTTGCGGGTGAGATCGAAGCCGCCTTCGCCGCTGCGGGTCACATCGTGGTGAGTAACTCGCGCAACTATCGCATGGAACAGACGGTGCCCCTGCTCATCCCCGAGGTGAATGCCGACCACCTGGAGCTGCTTCGATGCCAGAGCGTGGCCACCGGGTGGAAGGGGGCCGTCGTCACCAATCCGAACTGCTCGACCGTCGTGTTGGCCATGGCGCTTGCGCCCCTTCGCCAGTTCGGCCTCAAGACGGGGCTCGTGACCACGCTCCAGGCGATCTCGGGTGCGGGATACCCCGGCGTGCCGTCGTGGGACATCCTGGGGAACATCATTCCCTTCATCGGCGGCGAGGAAGACAAAGTCGAGAGCGAGCCGCGAAAGATCCTTGGCACCCTGAAGGGCGATCGCATCGACTATCACCCGGTGAAGCTCAGCGCGACGACCACGCGTGTGCCGGTGCAGAACGGTCACTCGATGTCCGTGTCGGTCGGGTTGGAGCAGCGGCCGACGCCTGAGGCGATCATCGATGCGTGGAATTCGTTCCGTGGTCGCCCGCAAGAACTCGAGCTGCCGACCGCTCCACCACAGCCGATCGTCTACCGTGCCGAGCAGAACCGTCCCCAGCCCATCCTCGACGTCAACAGCGACAACGGCATGACCGTGACGGTTGGTCGCCTGCGCACATGCGCCCTCTTCGACTACAAGTTCGTCGCGCTCGGCCACAACACCATCCGGGGCGCTGCGGGTGCGGCCGTTCTCAACGCGGAGCTGATGCACAAACACGGAATTCTGTGAGAATAGAGTTCCCTGATGCGTCTCCTTCTCGTGGGCTACGGCAAGATGGGTCGACTCGTCGGCGAGCTCGCCCGTGAATACGAGGGTGAGGTTGTGGGCATCGTCGACCCGCAGTCGTCGTCCGCGACCGGCACGGCTGACGACGACCGGTGGAAGGGCAACGTCGATGTGGCGATCGACTTTTCGCAAGGCGACGCGGTGCGGTCGAATGTGCCGGCCCTCGCCGGGCGAGGTATCAACATCGTGTTGGGTACGACGGGCTGGCAGCAGCACGAGGCTGCCTTGCGTGCCGCCGTCGCCGAGGCTGGCGTGGGCGTGGTGGCGGCGCCGAACTTTTCGACCGGCGTCGTGCTGTTCGAAGCGATCGTGCGCTACGCCGCGCAGCGATTCGCCGATCAGCCCGAGTTCAGTGCCTGGCTGCACGAGGCGCATCACGGCGCGAAGAAGGACGCACCGTCTGGAACGGCACTGTTGCTGAAGCGTGCGATCGAGACCGGCGGTTTCAACCGGCACGTCGACGTTTCGGTCACCCGGGCAGGGTTCATTCCAGGTACGCATACGATCGGGTTCGACGGACCGTCGGATGCCATCACGCTGACGCACGCCGCGCGCGACCGCGGTGCCTTCGCGCGGGGCGCGTTGGTGGCTGCGCGCTGGGTTCAGGGAAAGCGCGGATGGTTCGACATGCAGGACGTGCTCTCGCTGCGAGACGAGGCTGGTAGGCCTGTAGGGGGCCATGCAGGTAAGGGGGACTCATGAGAACACCATGGACCGGCGTGGGCACGGCGCTCGTAACCCCCTTCACCAAGTCGGGTGAGCTCGACGAGCCGGCCGTCCGTCGTCTTGGCCGGCGACAGATCGACGCTGGGATTCACTTCCTCGTGCCGTGTGGGACGACCGGAGAAAACCCGACGTTGTCGCTCGCCGAGCGCGTCCGCATCGTCGAGATCCTGGTCGACGAGGCCGGTGGCAAGGCGCCCATCCTCGCCGGCGCAGGTGGATACGACACGCGGGAAATCATTCACCTCGCAGCTGAGATGCTGCGCGCCGGAGCGTCGGGTCTACTGTCGGTGACGCCGTACTACAACAAACCGACGCAGGAAGGGCTCTACCAGCACTTCCAGGCGATTGCGGAGAGCACCCCTCTTCCAATCATCTTGTACAACGTCCCGAGCCGTACAGGTATCAACCTCGAGCCCGTGACGGTCGCTCGCTTGGCCGCGGTGCCGAACATCGTCGGCATCAAGGAAGCGTCCGGCAACATCTCGCAGATGTGCGACCTCTGTCACATGGTTCCGTCCGAGTTCATCGTGCTGTCCGGCGACGATGCGGTGACGTTGCCGTTGATGGCGGTCGGCGGGCGCGGTGTAATTTCCGTGGCGTCGAACGAGATGCCCGCCGAGATGGCTCAGATGGTCGAAGCAGCAGAGCGAGGCGACTTCGCCGCCGCACGTCGTGTGCACGAACGCATCCTGCCGTTGATGCAGATCAACTTCGTGGAATCCAATCCAGGACCCGTGAAGTGCGCGATGGCTGCGATGGGCCTGATCGAGGAACAGTACCGGTTACCCATGGTCCCGCCTCGGCCCGAATCGAAGGCGCGGATCAACCGCGTGCTGCACGCGCTCGAGCTGCTGCGAGCGACAGCGCCCCACGCGTCGTGACCTCGTCAGGTGCCGTCGATCCCGTCGCGCTGACCTGTGCTCTCGTAGACATCGACTCTACGACCGGGGGAGAGGGCGAGGCGGGGCGTTGGCTGTCGACATACCTGCGTGGCCTCGGCTACTCGGTCGCGGAGCAGCCCGTCGACGGCACGCGTTTCAACGTGCTGGCGACACTGGATACCCCGGATATCGTGTTCTCGACTCACTACGACACCGTACCGCCGTATTTCCGAAGTCGAGTCGCTCAGGGGCGGATCTTCGGCCGCGGCTCCTGTGACGCCAAAGGCATTCTCGCCGCCCAGGTGGCCGCGGTCGAACGTCTGCGGGCAGAGGGCCAGCGCCACGTCGGCCTACTCTTCGTCGTGGGCGAGGAGCGCGGGAGCGAGGGCGCCCAGGTGGCGAATGCGACACCAAACCGCTGTCGCTACCTGATCGACGGGGAACCAACCAATCTCCGGCTTGGCGTGGCGACACGTGGCGTGCTCCGACTGCGTCTTCGGGCGACCGGTAAGGCGGCGCATTCCGCGTTGCCCGAGCTGGGCGAGTCCGCCATCGACAAGCTGCTGGATGCGCTCATCGAACTCAGGCAGAAGACGTTTCCAGGCGATCCCGTGCTCGGCCGTACGCACTACACGGTCGGTTTGATCAAAGGTGGCGTGGCGCCGAACGTTGTGTCCCCGGCCGCCGAGGCCGAGGTGTTGTTCCGCACGGTGTCAGACTCCCGCAAGGTGCTCGACGTTGTCGCAGGGCTCGCGCAGCGCGTCACCATAGAGCCGCTCCTGGACGTACCGATCGTCCGACTCAGCACAGTGCCCGGGTTCGAGACTGCGGTGCTTCAGTTCACGACCGACATCCCGTTTCTGACCAACTGGGGCCGTCCGCTGCTCTACGGTCCCGGTTCGATTCACGTGGCCCACACGGCGGACGAGTCGGTGGCGATCGACGAGTTGCACGCGGCCATTGACGGCAACGTCCGCTTGGCCCACGCTCTGCTGGCGCAGGCGTCGTGAGCGCCGCGGGGCCACGCGCGGAGTACTCGCGGCGCGTCGCGCGCTGGGACGAAGCGATCGGGAGCGGCGAACGCCGGCACCTCCTCATCTCCAACCTACGATTGGCCGTAGCCGGGTTCATTGCGCTCACGGCGTGGCTGGTGTTCTTCCGTGCCGCGGCTCCCCTGGCGGCCTTTCTCGTGCCCTCGGCCGCGATGCTGGCGCTGCTCGTCGTGCATGCGTTGGTGCTCCAGCGCAACGAACGAGCAGACCGAGCGAAGCGTTTCCACCTCCGTGGTCTGGCGCGACTGGACGGCCGATGGCCGGGTACCGGATCGGACGGCGCTCGCTTCGGCGAGGGCCATCCCTATGCACGCGACCTCGATCTCTTTGGACACGGCTCGCTCTTTCAGCTGCTCTCGATCGCGAGGACTGAAGCTGGGGAGGAGACACTGGCCGAGTGGCTGCGCGGTCCGGCCGACCTCGACGAGGTGCGCGCGCGACAGGCTGCCGTGATGGAACTGACGCCGAAGCTCGATTTTCGCGAGGACCTTGCAATCCTGGCTGCCGAGGCGCACGTCGGTCGCACGAGCGCCCTCGCGCGCTGGTCCACGCTCACTCCCGCCGGGCTGCCCGCGTGGCTGGCCGCCGTCTTGGCGGTTCTGGCAATCGGGACCATAGCGGTCATCACGCTGGCGTTCGGCGACCTCGTGCCGATTGAAGCGGTCCTCGTCTGGCTCGCCATCGAGGCCGTTGTCGCAGCCGTGTGGCGACGCCAGGTTCGAGAGGTCGTGCATCGCATCGAAGAGCCGTCGCTTGACATCAGGCTCCTGACGTCGCTTCTCGAGCGCCTCGAGCGTGAGCCGTTCGACTCTCCCAAACTGAAGGCCATTCACAGGCGCCTCGTCGTGGACGACGTGGTGCCATCGGCGCGTCTTCGTCAGTTGCAGGCGCGCGTGTCAGCGCTCGATTCGCTCCACAATCCGCTCTTCGCGCCGATTGGCGCCATGTTGCTCGTTCGCGAGCAGGCGGCCGTGTGGATCGATCGCTGGCATGACTCCAATGGCCGACTGCTGGCCGGCTGGCTGGACGCGATCGGCGAGCTGGAGGCGCTGAGCTCATTGGCTTCCTACGCATATGAACGTCCGGGCCAGCCGTTTCCCGCGCTTGTCGAACCCGGGCCTGTGCTCGACGCCACGGCACTCGCTCATCCGCTCATCGTCGACCGCGAGCCAGTCCCAAACGATCTGTCGCTCGGTGGCGATGCGCCGCGCGTGCTGCTGATCAGCGGATCGAACATGTCAGGCAAGAGCACCCTGCTTCGAGCGGTCGGGTGTAACGTCGTCCTCGCGCTTGCCGGCGCGCCGGTGCATGCCAAGTCGCTCACGCTGTCGCCCGTGGCACTCGGGGCGACGCTCCGAGTGGAAGATTCGCTTCAGGCGGGCATCTCGCGCTTCTACGCGGAGATTCTGCGGATTCGCGCGATCGTCGAAACGGCGTCCGGCTCTCTCCCGCTCCTCTTCTTGCTCGACGAGATCTTGCACGGGACGAATTCCCACGACCGTCGCATCGGGGCCGACGCGATCGTTCGCTCCCTGGTCGACGCTGGCGCGATCGGCTTGGTGACGACGCACGATCTCGCATTGACGGAGCTGACCAACACGCTGGGCTCCCGCGCCGCCAACGTCCACTTCGAGGATCGCATCGAGGACGGCAAGATGGCGTTCGACTACCGGATGCGGCCCGGGGTGGTCGAGCACAGCAACGCCCTCGAGTTGATGCGAGCCGTCGGGCTCAAAGTGTAGAGGACAAGGTGCGCTCCACCCCGAGCGCGACGTGCATGAGCACGTTCGTCTCGTGACGGCGGCCGACCAGCTGGAGCCCGATCGGGAGGCCGTCCGCGCTCGTGCCGCAGGGGAGTGTCACGGCGGGGTGTCCCGTGATGTTGAAGAGCTGAGTCAGGCGCAGCATGAGATTCCGAACGGCATGTGGTTGGTCGTCGATGCTGAGCGTGGTCGCGCCGAGTGGCGGCGCGACGATGGGGAGCGTCGGCAAGACGAGGACGTCGTGCCACGAGAGCGTCGCGTCCACTTCTCGTCTCAGCAAATCTCGACCTGCCAGCGCGCGCAGGTAGTCCTCGCCAAGAACGAAGCGGGCCATCTCCAGCCGGAGTCGAACCGGAACGGTGTACAGATCGGGCGTGGCCTCGAGCGTCGAGGCGTGATAGGCGGCCGCCTCCGCGAACACTATCAACAGATAGACCGCTGGGATGTCGCCGGCGTGGGCGATATCGACCGTCGACACCCGGGCACCGGCCCGTTGCAGCGACTCCACGGCGGCGTCGAAGCTTGCACGGATCGAGGGCTCCAGCAGCTCGCAGAAGTACCGGTGTGGCACGCCCACACGAAGGCCGGCCAGTGGCGAAGGGCTGAGCGGACGCGCGGTGGGACGGCCGAGGAGCGCTTGGTAGAGGTACCAGGCGTCGGTGACGGTCTGTGCCAGGGGCCCCACGTGATCAAGGGTGCGCGACAGCGGCACGACCCCGTCAGTCGCCAACTCGTCGATCGTTGGCTTGAGCCCGACGAGACCACAGGCCGCCGACGGAATTCGGATCGAACCGCCAGTGTCGGTCCCCAAGGTCCCGAGCGCCATACCGGCAGCCACGCTGACCGCCGATCCGCCGCTCGAGCCGCCCGGCGACCGCCTGGGGTCGAGCGGATGACGCACGGCCCCGAAGCCGGAGTCCTCGCTGGTCGTGCCGAAGGCGAACTCGTGCAGGTTGGTCTTGCCGACAATCACGGCCCCGGCGTGGCGCACGTGCACGACCGCTGAAGCGTCCGCACGTGCGACGTCGCTGGCGCGCAGACGCGATCCGGCCGTGGTTGCCGCACCGCGAACGTCGAACAGATCCTTCAGCGAGAGCGGCACACCGTGCAGGGGACCACGGTCGTGTCCAGCAGCGAGCTCCTCGTCGGCCTGTTGTGCTCGCGCCCGCGCCTCGTCCGCCATCACGGCGATGAACGCGTTCAGCGCGCCGTTGCGGGCGTCGATTGCCTGAAGACACGCCTCGGTCGCTTCGAGCGAGGACGTTTCTCCCGCGCGAAGCCGTCGTCCGAATTCGGCGATGGTGAGGCGCGGCGACTTGCCGTCTGGCCGTCCCAGCCGGTGAGCAGATGGCGTTGGTGCCCGTGCGTACGACGCGTGCGGCGGCGGTGGCGCGCTGCCTTCAAAGGACGATCTCTTCGGCTCGATCGCTCGCGGCGCCGCCGTCTCATTGAAGCTCGCGCCACGCAGGCGAAGCACCGATTGGCCGAGCCCCTCGAGGAGCGGCACGAGTTCGGGCAGGCCGCGCCTTTCGGCGTCGGCGATGGCGGCCTGGAGCCATCCGTTCACCGTCATCGCCCTATCCGCCCCGTTTGACCGATAGTGCGATGCCATCGCGCATCGGAACGATGGCCGTCATCAGCCGTGGGTCCTGGCTGACCCGCCGGTTGTATTCGGCAATCGCGTCGGTGTCCAAGCCGTCTCGCTTCGGCGGCGACACGAACCCCGGCACGACCTCGCCGTCCCAGAGTACGTTGTCGGTGACCAGCAGGCCGCTGGGGCGGAGCAGCGTCACCAGCCGATCGAGCATCGGGACATAGTGTTGCTTGTGACCATCTTGAAAAACGAGATCGAATGGGCCGGCCACCTTGTTGATCAGAAGGGAGGCGTCACCGGCCATGACGTTGACGCGATCTGCGACTCCGGCGCGCTCGAAGTTCTCGCGCGCGACCTTCACGCGAGCTGGGTCCAGTTCCATGGTCAGGAGCAGGCCGTCCTTCGGCAGGGCTGCGGCCATCCAGATGCCCGAGTAGCCGATCGCGGTGCCGATTTCCAGCACCCGTCTCGCGCCGATGGCTGTGACGAGGACCCGCAGGAGCGCGCCCACTTCGGCGTCGACCAGCGGCAGCCTGTGCTCGCCGCCAGCCCGCGCGATGTCGAGGAGCACCGCATCGCTTTGCCGGTTGAGCGACGCCAGGTAGCGTTCGACGAGATCGGGGACGATCTGCCCCATAATTGACTCCGATTCTACATGCGCCAGACGAAGATCATCGCGACGGTCGGACCCGCCAGCAATTCCGACGCCGGGCTGGATGCGCTCATTGCCGCCGGTACGGACGTCGTGCGCCTCAACTTCTCCCACGGCACCCACGAGACGCACGGCGCCACCTACGCGCGCGTCCGCGCGGCCGCCGCTCGTGCGGGTCGCACGGTCGCGATCCTTCAGGATCTGGGGGGCCCCAAGATCCGGACGGGTCGGTTGCAGGACGGCAAGGCGCTTGAGCTGGCGGTCGGCGACACACTGACGATCGCAACCGGAGACTTCGTGGGCGGACCTGGCCGTGTGTCGACCAACTTCGAGGGCCTCGCACGCGGAGTCCAGCGCGGCGGCACGCTACTGCTCGCCGATGGCACGATTGAGTTGCGCGTGGAGAGCACCGACGGGTCCACGATCATCGCGACCGTGACCGAGGGCGGCGTGTTGGGCGAGCACAAGGGCATCAACGCGCCAGGTGTGGAGCTCGCGGCGGGCGCGCTCACGGCCAAGGACATCGACGACCTGCGCTTTGGCCTTGCGCTGGGCGTCGACCTTGTCGCCCTGAGTTTCGTTCGCGGCGCCGCCGACCTGCGTCACGCTCGGCAGCTCATGACGATGGAGGGCGCGGGCGACGTACCCCTAGTCGCGAAGCTGGAGCGCCCGGAGGCGATCCAGCACCTGAGCGAGATCCTGACGAACTGTCAGGCGGTCATGGTGGCTCGCGGTGACCTCGGGCTGGAGATGCCCCTCGTACGCGTGCCGCGTGTCCAGAAAGACATCATTCGGCGTGCCCGTCTCCGCGGCATCCCCACGATCGTCGCCACGCAAGTGCTGGAGTCGATGACCAAAGAAGCCAGGCCCACGCGCGCAGAGGTCAGTGACGCCGCGAATGCCGTCGGAGAAGGCGTCGACGGCATCATGCTCGCGGCCGAAACGGCCACGGGCGCCCATCCCACTCGCGCCGTGCAGACGTTGGATGCCATCATTCGTGAGGCCGAGCTCAGTCCTCCGGATGAGGCGTCGATCGTCGTGCGGCGGCTCGCCGATGATCACGATCACGTGCGCGCGTTGTGTGCCGCGGCCGTCACGCTCGCAAACCGGGGTGATGCTCGAGCGATCATCGCCGTCACCCAACACGGCAGCACCGCGCGACAACTGTCTGCGCTTCGGCCGCGCGCGCCGATTCTCGCGGTGACCGCCAGTCCGCAGACCACGCGCCGAATCGCGCTGCACTGGGGCGTCGTCCCGGTCTGCCTTGCCGAGGGCGATCTCGCAGCGGCGCGCGGAAGTCGGTCGGCGCAACCGCTGGTGGCGCTCGGCTACCTCTCTGCGGGCGACACGGCCGTCTTCATCAACATCAATCCCGATCTCGGCCTTCCCGACGCCAACTATCTGCGGATTCAGCGGCTATGAATGCGGACGCGCACGACTATCACTTCGTGACCCGCTGGCGCGTGCCGGGCACGTGCGGCGAAGTGGCCGACGTGCTGGGCGATCCGGTTGCGCTTCCGCACTGGTGGCCGTCGGTGTATCTGCGGGTCGATCAACTCGAGCCGCCCGGTCCCGATGGCGTCGGGCGCCGCGTCCGGCTTCACACGAAGGGCTGGCTTCCCTACACGCTCACCTGGGAACTGGTCACCGTCGAGCAGGCCTACCCAAATCGCATCGTCCTTGACGCGTCCGGAGACTTCGTGGGCCGGGGCGTCTGGACGTTCGTTCAGGATGGACCGGACGTCAGCGTGATCTACGACTGGCGGATCCACGCCGAGAAGCCGCTGCTACGCCACCTCTCGTGGCTCCTACGCCCGATCTTCGAGGCGAATCATCGCTGGGCGATGGCACAGGGCGAGGCGAGCCTTCGCTTGGAGCTTCAACGTCGTCGCACGGTGGAGGACGTCGATCGCTCGGCGATTCCGGCTCCTCCCGGTCCGGTGACGTACAGCGCCGCCCTCCTCGTCGGTGGCCTCGTGGTTGTGGCTGCGGGCACGACGTATCTCATGTATCGGGCCACGCGCAGGCGAAGAGGCGACGAACATTGAGAGGCTGAGAGCTATGCGCGCTCCGCTTCCTGTCGAACCAGCGCGGCCAATGCCGCACTGCACGTGCCGATCGTGACAGGATCCACCGCCTTGGGGCTGCGGTCGTCGACGTGGTGGAACAGTCCGTTCCCTCCGATGAGCGAGACATAGCGCCCGCCACGTCGGTGCACGGCTTCCGCCTCGCCACTAGGAACTCGATCGCGGGGGGTTCGTTGCGTCACCGCGAGCCCGACGGCCGACAGCGCCCGCGTCAGCGAGGCTTCGAGATCGTCGTGCGAGGCTTGGAGGGCGATGCCCGGGTCTACGGCTGCGCCGATGTTGGCGCCCAGGTGCAGCCAGCCGATGGCCTGCGTTGCGAGTCCCGGTCGCCGTTCGATGAATGCGTCGATGCCGAGATGCCCCAGCTCGTGCCCACTCGACGCCACGAAGAGGACGCTCCGCCGCGGCTCGAGCGGATGCAGCGCGCGCATGATCTCGAGCCAGCAGGCGATACCGCCGCCGCGCTCGCTGGCGCACCAATACCAGCCGCTGCGCGGCGTCATCACCACGAAGGGCGGTAGCGTCAGATCGGTGCCGTCGAGGGCTGCGGTGACGTTGTCCGCCGTGGCCGTCGTCCGCCTGACGTGCGCTGTCACGCGAACCGCGGCACCCCGAGTGGCTGCTTCCCGCAACCACGCTTCATGTTCGTTGGACACTTGCAGGACAGGTGGACCAAAGGGGGCCCGGAAGGCATCGGCGTTGCTGGGACACAAGCCCTGCCCGCGCCGCGGGCGGGTGATGGCCACGATGGCGCGGTGGCGCCCGCTGCGCCGCGCGTCCCCGAGGACCCCTCTCCCCGCGGCGTTGATCGCCGTGTCTGTCAGGGCGATGTCGGCCGACGATCCTACCGGACCGAGCCGGCCACGAATGCCGCGCTCGTCGGTGAAGGCGCCATCGAACAGCGGGATGCCTTCGATGCGTCGCTCCCGGCCACTGGCCGTCCCCTCGACGGTCAGCGCGTTGGTCACGAGGTCGACGCGATCGAGCGGGAACGACTCCAGCCGAGGTGCCAGGCCGATCTGCCGGACTTGATTCGCGAGCCACTCACCCGACGCGGCATCCACGCTCGTCGCGGTTCGATGGTAGCCCTGTGACTCGTATTCGCTGATGACATGCGCGACGCGGGCCTCGATGACACCCGAGTCAGACGGTTGCCACGCGGAGACGCGCGGCTCGATGTGATGTAGCCACGCTGCAGACCCGCCCAGCGCAGTACGCGCGAGCCACTCACGCCGGCTGAGGCGGCAGGTCGGCCCATTCATCGTGTCACCGCTCCAGGAGTGCTTTCAGCATGACCAGCGCGCGCTCCCACCCCACACTGAACACAGCATAATAGCGGCGCCACCGTGCGCTGTCCTCGAAGCCGGTCTGGAGGATCCTCACCTCGGTCATTCCGCCATCGGGTCCCGCGCGATCCGGATCGGGCGACACCGTGTGACAGGTCACTTCAATCGCCATCGGACCGATCGGATCGCCGTCGGGCGGCAGCCAGTACACGTCTGCGAGGAAGAACCCTGCTGCTGGATCGATCTGGATGACCGTCCCGCGCAGGACACCGCCGAGACGTCCGAGTACCTCATCGCGAAAGTCCGTTGGCCGCCACTCCACGGCGTACGGCCCAAGCACGCGTGGCGTCGTGACTGACGCCGCGGCCTGCCACCACGCAGCGAGTGCGCCGCGATCGAAGAACGCCCGCAAGACGCGCGCTGGCGCCGCGGCGATGACGATCGAAACATTGACCTTCGAGACGAAGTTCGCAGTCGAAATGGCATGCTCCTGGACGCGGGTCAGGGCCGCGCCGTGGAAGAAATCAGGCCGTTCTCGACGACAATATCCCCATGGGGCCGGCTGGCACGACATCGCACCATGAAGCGGCTGTCGTGTTGAACCGGATTCCCTCCGGATCTTAGTCATGCTGCGAGCCGCTGTCTATGTCTCATCAGCCACTTGCGTATCTGTATCCCGAGTTCCTGGAAAGCTCCGAAGCCCGACCCATCCGGATCTTGGCCGAGTACCTGGAGCCCCTTCGTCGCTTCAAGGACCAGAAGATCCAGGACACGGTCGTCTTTTTCGGATCGGCGCGCGTCGACAGTCGTGAGCGCGCGGAACGGGCGCTGCAAACCCTGCGGGCACGAGGGGTGCGCGACGCCGACGATCTGTATCGCGCCGAGCTACAGCGGTCGCGCAAAGCGGTGGAGTGGGCGCGCTACTACGAAGACGCGCGCGAGCTGTCCCGCCAGCTCACCGTGTGGAGCCGCACACTTCCCGGCGAACATCATCGCTTCGTCGTGACATCCGGGGGAGGGCCCGGGATCATGGAGGCGGCAAACCGTGGCGCGCGTGAGGCTGGTGGCAAGACGGTCGGACTGAACATCCGCCTGCCTTTCGAACAGGGCGCGAACCCGTACATCACCGACGGTCTGCACTTCGAGTTTCACTACTTCTTCATGCGGAAGTTCTGGTTCGCGTACTTGGCCAAGGCGCTGGTGATCTTTCCGGGCGGCTTCGGTACGCTGGACGAGCTCTTCGAGATCCTCACACTCGTGCAGACCGACAAGCTCTCCAAGAAGATTCAAGTGGTGCTCTACGGCCGCGAGTACTGGGAGCAGGTGCTGACCTTCGAGCCGATGGCCGAGTGGGGGGCGATCTCCGAGAAGGATCTCGATCTTCTCGTGCACGCGGACACACCATCTGACGCCTTCGAGTGTCTCAAGGATCACCTGGTCGCCCATCACCTCGAGCCAGCGACTGAACAAGAGGCCGCCGCTCCCGGGATCGCAAAGACACGAGGGTAGTGGGGCGGATCGTGACTGGCGACTTGTGACGGACTAGCTGTTCCGCGGCCGATGCGGGACGTGCGCAGGCGGCGTGTCCCCGCCGCGCTCGTGGAGCACGAAGCTCTCGTGGCGTTCCACGGCCGACCAGGAATGCTCGCACTCCATGCAGAAGAAGGCGCACCTCCCGAAACGTTCGAAGGTCTGGATGGTGGTGCGCGCGGAGCAAGCGGGACAGTGCGGAGTGGCCAATCGCATGAACGATGACGGCCCCACACTATACACATGTCTGGGTGTCAGTACATCAAGAATGTGCGCCTGAGCTGGTCAAACGCCGCGACGCCGGACTCCCAGGAGCGACCGATCTCAACAACAGGCACGTCGAATTCGATCTGCTCTCGAAGCTCGGATGAGCCCGCCAGAATATCGAAGGGCAGCTTGATGTGCTCGTATTCGTACGGAGGCTGTCGCCACGCGAACGACGAGTCAGCTCTTCGAAACGCGGCGATCAGCGCCACTCCGGTCAGGACCGGCCTAAAACGGTTCCGGTCGAGTACGTGAATCTGACAACCACCACATGGGCGCTTCGCGTGCTTGTGGAAGGTAGGTTCGAACACCGCCGGCCGGAAGAACACACCCGGCAGCCCCGTGCGGTTGAGCCCTTCAGCAAAAGCCTCAGGCACGACTTCTGGCGTGCCGACGAGCTCGAACGGCCGCGTCGTGCCGCGCCCTTCCGACACGTTCGTGCCCTCGAACAGGACCGTGCCAGGGTAGACGATGGCGCCGTCGAGCGTGGGGAGATTCGGCGACGGGAGCACCCATGGCACCATCGTGTCGTCGTGATACATCGATCGAGTCCACCCTCGCATCGGCACGACATGGAGCTCGGCACCGATGCCGAAGTGATCGTTGAACAGCCTGGCCAGCTCTCCGATCGTCATGCCGTGGCGCATCGGAATCGGATACATGCCGACGAATGACTCGTATCCAGGAGCCAGGATCGGTCCCTCGATGCCGTCGCCGCCGATCGGGTTGGGCCGGTCGCACACGACGACCTTCACCCCGCAGCGCTTGGCCGCGATCAGGCAGTTGGCCATCGTGTAGATGTAGGTGTAAATGCGCGTGCCCACGTCCTGGAGGTCGATGACGAGGACGTCCATGCCGCGCAGCATTTCGTCAGTCGGCTGCCGCGTCTCGCTATAGAGCGAGTACACGGGCACCCGTCGTCGATCGTCCTGCGCGTGGTCGGTTTCGATCATATTCTCCTGCACGTCCGATCGAAACCCGTGCTGTGGCCCGAAGAGCGCGGCCAACGTGACCGCTGGAGCGGCTGCCAGGCGGTCCACGACATGTGCGTACGAGTTGTCGACAGAGGCTGGGTTCGAAACCACCCCGACCCGCTTTCCTGCCAGGAGCTCTGATGCGAGCGGCATTTCGAAGAGCCGCTCCGATCCAAGCTGCACGCGCATGTCAGTGATTATAGGATCCTCGCTCTGAGGCATTCACGAGCGCTCGATGCAGCCGCGGACCTTCATCGCTATCGTCGTCGCGCTCACGGTGGTCGTCCTGGCGTGGAGCGTGGGTCGCCAGTCCATCGGACAACGGGCTCCGGCAATTGGTGGTGGGCCCGCCGACGAATCGGTGCAGCGTCGGCGACTGGCCTGGTTCGATCGAGTCGGCCGGGAAACCCCGATCCCGGCGCCGGCGCGCGCCTACGTGTACCCGAGGCTTTCACCGGACGGGCGGCTGCTGGCGCTCGACATTCGCGACGAGCAGGATGGGCTGTGGGTCTGGGACTTCGGACGGCACATGCTGACGGCGTTGTCAGTGGGCCGCGCGAGCGACATCGCCCCAGTGTGGGCGCACTCTGGCGAGTGGCTGCTCTTCGCTCGTGGGCGCGGTGTCGCGCCAGGGTTATGGACTGTTCGGACGCCCCGTGGCCAGGACCTTGGGCATGGTCAAGCCGGGTCGAGCGCCGGCAAACGCTTGCCGGCAGACTCCAACAGCTTGTTGATGCCCACCTCGCTCTCGCCCGATGATCGCCATCTGCTGGCCGCCACGACGGCGCCAGCAGGCTTTGACATCCTTCTCGTCGACCTGTCCGGAGATCGCCCACCGACGGGCTTCGTCACCACGACTGCCGATGACCTGAACGCCGAAGTCTCACCCGATGGCCGGTGGGTGGCCTATGAGTCCCGGCGGTCGGGACGCTCGGAGATCTGGCTCCGCAGGCTCTGGGATGAGGCCGTGGATCGGCAGGTCACCACCGAAGGCGCTACTCGGCCGGCGTGGACGAAAGGCGGCAGGGAGTTGGTGTATCTCAACGTCGAGGGCGGTATGGTGGCTCGGTCGATCGATGTGTCGACGCTCGTCCCAGGTGTTGGTGAGCCGATCCCGTTGTTCGCCGTGGATATCTACCGCGATCTCGTGGGTCGCACTTTCGATGTAACGCCCGACGGCGACCGGTTCGTCGTGATTCGCGATCTCAGTCGCGAAACAGGCCGATCCGTGGGCCCCGACGACTGCGGACGGACGAGCTGGATTGTCAGATCTGAAAATCTGAAAAAGCCGTCTTCCCGACCTTGCGTGTGAGTCTGCCCATTGGTAGACTACGGCCCAGTTGGTGGCCAGCCCC
>Ga0194132_10002070_pt1 | contig 38762 bp, 40 predicted proteins | sample TA2KigOf80mmetaG_FD_148612 | JGI IMG/M metagenome (GOLD analysis project Ga0194132, IMG submission 148612) | Freshwater microbial communities from Lake Tanganyika, Tanzania - TA2015054 Kigoma Offshore 80m | ecosystem: Environmental > Aquatic > Freshwater > Lake | place: Tanzania: Lake...
AGGCCCCCTAATGGGAGGTTCCGATCCGTTTTCATTGGAGCGCGGTCGGGGGCGGCGAGTACGGTCGGCGCGGAAAGCGGCCGGCCGATCCTCGGCTCCCGGAGCGAGGCGTTCGCGGCCGAGATGAGACAGATGAATGGATGACCGATGGCAACGGGCGAAGCAGTAGCGGCGCAGGGCGGCCTCGAAGACCAGCAGCTCGCCGAGCGGCGGCGAGAAGAGCAGCGTCTCGAGCGCGGCAAGCGGCAGCGCGAGAAGGCGGCGCTCGGCGGTCTCTGGTCGCGTCGTGACGTTCTCGGTCGCGTGGGCTGGATGCTCTTCGGAGTGTTCTCGTTGACGACGATCATCGCCGCGGTCCGCTCCGCGTTCCCGCGCGTCCTCTTCCTTCCGCCGACCACGTTCAAGGCGGGCAAGCCGAGCGACTACGCCGTGGGCGAGGTCAGCGAGAAGTACAAGGCCGACTATCGCGTCTGGATCGTTCGCGATCCGGAAGGCTTCTACGCGCTCTGGGCGAAGTGCACGCACCTCGGCTGTACGCCGCGGTGGCTCAGTGCGGAGGCGAAGTTCAAGTGTCCGTGCCACGGCAGCGGCTTCTACCGGAGCGGCATCAACTTCGAGGGCCCGGCACCTCGGCCGCTCGAGCGCCTGAAGATCTCGCTCGCCGAGGACGGGCAGATCCAGATCGACAACGGTGTGAAGTTCCTCTTCGAGAAGGGCGATTGGGGCAAGCCCGGCTCGTTCTTGAAGGCCTGATCGACGAAGTCGGGCGCTACGTGCGCGTCCGTCCGAACGAGGGAGTCCAGGGGGAGAACCCGTGAGCTGGTGGGAAGACGTCAAGCAGCAGATCACCGAATCGCCGGTCTGGAAGTCCATCTTCCGGCACGGTTACGACGACACGCCGCGCAACCGCATCCTGATGGTGTCGGGTAACGTCTGGCTCCACCTGCATCCTTCGAAGGTGCGGCGGCATGCGACGCGGATGCGCTTCACGTGGTGCATGGGCGGCATCACGTTCCTGATGTTCCTGATCACCGTCGTCACCGGCGTGTACCTGATGTTCTATTACCGCCCGGTCACGCAGTACGCGTACGCGGACATGAAGTACCTCGAGTTCGACATGCCGTTCGGCGTCGTGATGCGGAACATGCATCGCTGGGCGGCGCACGGGATGGTGATCGCGGTGTGGCTGCACATGTTCCGCGTGTTTTTGACCGGATCGTACAAGCCGCCCCGTGAGTTCAACTGGGTCGTAGGCGTCCTGCTCCTGGTGCTGACCCTCCTGCTGAGCTTCACCGGGTACCTGCTGCCGTGGGACCAGCTCGCGATCTGGGCGGTCACCGTGGGCTCGAACATGGGTCGCGCGACGCCGGTCCTCGGCCACGAGGGTCCGTTCAAGGAGATCCTCGGGGTGAACCCGATCTACGATGCGCGCGCCTTCCTGTTCGGCGGCGGTGAGGTCGGGCCAGCGACGCTGATGCGGTTCTACATCCTGCACTGCATCTTCATCCCGCTCGTGACGAGCCTCTTTCTCGCCGTTCACTTCTGGCGCATCCGTCGGGACGGCTTCTCCGGCCCTGCTCTCTGAGGCTCCGGGGGGAATCGATGCGAGTGCTCGCTTTGCCGATCGTCTTCTGCGTCATCCTCTGGGCGATGTACGTTCTCGCCAAGCCCAAGAACCTGTAGGTCGTTCGGGACGGGAGGGAGTCGAAGATGGCGACGGCGGTGAAGCCGGCCGAGACCGGGAAACGGGTCGAGGTCTCGATCAAAAAGGCGATCGGGCCGGGGGACGACAAGGTCCACACCTGGCCTCACCTCGTGCGCGCAGAGTTCCTCTGCTGCGTGATCATCATGATCCTGATGATCGTGTGGTCCCTCGGCGTCGACGCGCCGCTCGAGGAGCCGGCCAACCCGGCGCGTACCCCGAACCCCTCGAAGGCGCCGTGGTACTTCCTCGGCCTGCAGGAGATGCTCGTTTTCTTCGACCCGTGGCACGCCGGGGTGGTGCTGCCGAGCTTCATCATCGTCGGGCTGATGGTGATCCCGTACATCGACATCAACCCGAAGGGGAACGGCTACTACTGCTTCGAAGATCGGAAGTGGGAGATCCTGACCTTCTACTTCGGCTTCCACATTCTCTGGGTGTCGCTGATCGTGATCGGAACGCTTCTGCGCGGGCCGGGCTGGAACTGGTTCTGGCCGTGGGAGAAGTGGGACCCGCATCTGGTCGAGGCCCTGACGAACATCAACCTGCCGTATCTGTTCGGGATCCGCGATTACTTCTGGTCGGCGATCTTCGGGCTCGTCGTCTCGGTCCTGTTCGTCGTGGTCGGAATGGTCGGGATGTATGCCTGGGTGGTGTGGCTGAAGGGCAAGGAGTTCATGGAGCGATGGGGAATGACGAGGTTCCTGATCACCTCGTTCCTCTTCGTCAACATGATGGCGGTGCTCGTCAAGATGCTCCTGCGGCACCTGTTGAACATCAAGTACGTCATGGAGACGCCCTGGATCAACATCTAGGTCGGGGCCGCCCGTGAGGTTCTACCTGGCCAAGCTGCTGCAGTTGATCGGAATCACCAACGTGGGATTCGGTCTCCTCTACGGCATGACGACCGAGGAAGGGCTTCGCTTCGAGCTGCACATGTTGATGATCGGGTCCGCAATCTTTCTGGTGGGACGTTTGATCGAAGGCCGCAGGGCCGCCTGACCGCGCGCGGGGAACGAATGGCGAGACGGGATCTCAATCTCGACGACGAGAAGCGAAGCTACGCCGGCCTCTGGTTGCTCGGCGCGACGCTGCTCGTCCTGGGCGCGATCTGGGCGATTCTGGACGACAGCTTTCTCCGCCGGCCGTGGAAGCAGTACCAGCACGGCTTTTACGACATCGAGCACGAGCGCGAGCACGCGAAGCTCGAGGCGGAAGAGAAGAAGCTCAACGACGATCCGAAGTACGTCGAGCTGAGAAAGCAGCTCGACGCCGCGAAAGAGAGTCAAGCGAGCGGAGAGACCGCGTCGAAGCTCGCCGACGCCGAGAAGCGCATAGCCGTGGCCAAGCTCGACGAGGGCGAGGCGGACCTGAACGTGCGATTCGTGAAAAGCGAGCTCGAGGCCGCCTGGTACCAATATGACCACGCGCTCGAAACGGGTGGCAACGTCTCCGCCGCGCAGAAGCAGCGCGATGAGCTCATCGCCCAGAAGGGGGAGCGCGAGAAGGAGTGGCAGACCACGCTCGACGCCGTCGCGCGCATCCAGGCCGAGATGGACGAGCTGCAGGCGCCCGTGAAGACCCTCGAGAAGCAGCTCGAGGAGCACGAGGCGGAGCGGGCGCTCATCCAGAACCGTCTCGACGGCATGAAGTCCATCGTAGCCAACGTCGAGATGGACCGGATCGCGACGATCCAGCAGATCGTGCTGCCGGACTTCGACACCAACAACTTCGAGCAGCCCGTCGATCGCGTCGACCGCTGCACGTCCTGCCACGTCGGCATCGACAAGAGCGGCTTCGAGGACGTCGCGCAGCCCTGGACGACGCACCCGAAGCGCGATCCGCTGCTGACGAAGCACCCGCCCGACCAGTTCGGGTGCACGCCTTGCCATGACGGGCAGGGTGTCGCGCTGAACTCGATCAAGCAGGCGCACGGCGATGTGCGATTCTGGCTGCAGCCGCTTCTCCAAGGCGATCAGATGCAGTCGCGCTGCCTCGATTGCCATCGGGACGTTTCGACCATCGGCGACGCTCCGTCGCTCGCGAAGGGCGAGTACCTCTTCGAGCAGCTCGGTTGCCACGGGTGTCATCTCGTCAGCGACTACGACGGCCTCGGTGACGTCGGGCCGAGCCTGCGCCGGATCTCCGCGAAGGTCGACCCGCAGTGGATGGTCGGCTGGATCCACGATCCCTACGCCTTCCGGCCGCGCACGAAGATGCCGAACTTCGAGTTCTCCGACGCGCAGGCCAAGGCGGCGGCGGCTTACCTCTGGACGTCGAGCAAGGAAGACGGCGCGGGCTGGCTCGCAAGCCATCCGGATCCGGGCGGCATCGATCCCGCCGACGCGGCGCAGGTCGCGAAGGGCAAGGAGCTCTTCGACGAAGTCGGTTGCCGCGCTTGTCACGCCGCGGTCGAGGGCGAAGTGGCGACGCCGGTCGGCGCGAACAAGGACTACGCGCCGAACCTGGCCCGGATCGGCGAGAAGACGACCGGACAGTTCATCTACTGGTGGATCAAGGACCCGCGCGGGTACAACCCCGAGTCGCGGATGCCGAGTCTCCGCTTGACGGACGACGAGGCGCGCGCGATCACGGCCTATCTCCTGAGCCTGTCGAGCGCGGCGCCGGCGGCCGAGCAGACGATCACGTCCGCCGACCTCGAGTCGCCGGAGCTCGCGAAGGAAGGTGAAGCCGTCGTCCGGAAGTACGGCTGCTACGGCTGTCACTCGATCAACGGCATGGACGCGGAGTCGCGCATCGGCGTGGAGCTCTCGTCGTTCGCGACGAAGCCGCTCGAAGAGCTCTACTTCGGCAATCATCCGGAGATCCCGCGGAACTGGAACGCCTGGACGTTCCACAAGCTCCAGGACCCTCGGATCTACGCGACCGAGCACGTCGAGCAGCTGATGCCGAACTTCCACCTGGCCGACGAGGACATCGAGAACCTCCGCGTCTGGCTGCAGAGCCGGCGCGGCTACCAGCCTCCGTTGCGCTATCGCGCCGATGGCTACGATGGCCGGCAGGAGCGCATCCAGAAGGGACGCCGCATCGTCGAGCGCTACAACTGCATGGGCTGCCACCAGATCGACGGACGCGGCGGCTACATCCGCACCCTGTACCAAGACAATCCGACGTCGGCACCGCCGATCCTGAACGGAGAGGGCGCGAAGGTGCAGCCCGAGTGGTTCTTCGGTTTCCTCCAGGATCCGGCGCGTCAGCCGTTGCGCTTCTGGCTCGACATCCGCATGCCGACGTTCGGTCTCGAGGATCACGAGACGACGGCCGTCGTCGACTACTTCACCGCGCTCGCGGAGCTCGAGGACCCCTACTTCTACTGGGATCCGAAGATCGACTCCAACCCGGAGCTCCTGCAGGTCGGCGAGATGCTGATGTCCGACGACTACTTCTCCTGCTGGTCGTGCCACGTGCGCGGCAACGAGACTCCCGGTGGTCCGATGGAGCAGTGGGCGCCGAACCTCGCGTATGCGCACGAGCGTCTGAACCCAGTCTGGATCCTCTCGTGGATCAAGGATCCGCAGGCGATGATGCCCGGCACGAAGATGCCCGCGTTCTATCCCGGTGGTCCGCCCGACGTGCTCGGCGGCGACGAGAGCAAGCAGATCGTGGCGATGCGCGATTACATCATGTCGCTCGGCAACGCCGCGGGCGTCGCGGTCGCTGCCGAAGCGCCGGCGCCAGCAGACGCTGCACCCGTGGATCCGACTGCACCGCGTCCGCCGGCGGAAGCAAAGGCTCCGGGAGCCGATGACCGTCGCGCCGCAGCGAGCGGCGCTGCCGGAAGCTGAGCCGAACGAGACCTCTCGCAAGCTGAGAGCCGCGCTTCCCTGGGGATTCTTTTTGCATCCCCGGAGGAAAGCGGTATAAGCGACCGCCCACGTCGCGGGTGGAGGTACGACGAGGGCGCGGTGGGGTCGCGCGAGCTGCGTCCGCCGAGCGACGGGTCGCGTACATGACAGAGGAGGAGTCTCGATGAATTTGAGGGTGATCGCCGCAGTCGTGCTGCTGATGTTCTCGATGGCCTGCGCTCCCGCGAAGCAGTGGGGACAAGGCGCGATCGGCGGCGCCATCGTCGGTGCAGCGGCTCTCGGAACGGCCGGCGGTGCGATCGCGAACAACGTGACGCCGCCGTTCAAGGCGGACGACAAGGACCGCGGCGCCGGCATCGCGATCGGCATCGCGACCGGCGCGATTCTGGGCGCGTTGATCGGTCACGCTCTGTTCGACGACGAGGAGGCGCCTCCGCCCGAGGCTCCGCCGCCCCCGCCGACCAAGCAGAAGCTAGTGCTCCGCGGCGTGAACTTCGACTTCGACAAGTACAATCTTCGTCCGGAGGCGACGCCGATCCTCGACGAGGCGGCGAAGATCCTGAACGAGAATCCGGGCGTGAACATCCAGGTGCAGGGCTACACCGACTGGATCGGAAGCGATGCGTACAACCTGACGCTCTCGGATCGCCGTGCGGAGACGGTGAAGGACTATCTGGTCGGCCAGGGCGTCGCGGCGAGCCGCCTCACCGCGCAGGGATTCGGCAAGGCCGATCCCGTCGCGACGAACGAGACCGAAGCGGGCCGTGCGCAGAATCGTCGCGTGGAGCTGGTGCCGCAGAGCTAGGCGCGACGTGAAGGTCGGCTCGACTCGCCAGCCGAGGCGAGCCGGAATGCAGAGGGCGCTCCACCGCGTGGAGCGCCCTCGTGCCATCGGCGGACTCCGCCGTCGCGCGGTGAGGCCATGAAGGACTTCGTCGGACCGGGCGCTCTCGTCGAGCTCGTCCTGGGCGGACTGCTGCTTCGTCCGATGCAGTACCGCGAGGTCGTGCGTGAGCCGGCTTCGATGCGGCTTTGCTTCGCCGTCGCCGTGTTGGCGGGGGCGGCGACCGGTATCGGACGGTCCGAGCAGATCGGCCTCGCTCCGGTCATCGCCGTCCTGCTGCACGTGATCGTGACGCTCCTCACCGTCGCGATCGAGTCGGGGGTCGTTTGGCTCGTCGCCGGGGCCGGGCTCCGGCGCGGGATCGGATACGGGGCGGTCGTCCGGCCAATGGCGCTCGCGACGGCGCCGCGGCTCGTCTACGCGCTCCTGGGCCTGGGGACGGGCATCCCGGCCCTCGAGATCCTGGGCACGGTCTGGCTCCTGGCCGCATTCGTCTTGGCCGTGGACGCGGCCATCGAGCGTGGTTGGGCGGCTGCGGTAGCCGTCGCCCTCGCCGTCGGAGTTCTTCGTTGGGGGACCAGCCTCTCGATCCAGATGATGTGACGCGCGAGGCCCGGACGGCCGCTTTCACACGGTTGTAACCTTCCCGTAACGGGAAGGCGATCCGTGGGCACTACTCTCAGTTGCGAGGAGAGCCCCGTGGAGGGGCTTCCGAGGAGACCCGATGACGACGTCGACGCGAGCGCGGCCTGAATCGCTCGCCTTCATTCGCCACCTGGATCGCTTTCCCGCTGACCTGAGAGACATCCGGCGGCTTCAGCGGAAGTTCCGCCTGACGGTCTCCGAGGCCGCTCGGGCGCTGTCCTTCTGGGAGGAGCGTGAGCGGACCAGGAAGGTCGAGCTGGAGCGCCGGTAGCGCCGCGATGGACCTTCGGGGTGGACCGGCGTACGGTCTCGGCCCCGACCGACCGCGGGGGAGCCTCCGCGGTCGAGCGCGACGCATCGAGTCGCTCGAGGACGAACCGGGTGGACCGCCCAAGATGGCCGACGATCGGATGAGAGGCCTGGCGTTCGAGATGACCAGCGGCTTGGCCGGCCCTGCAGCCGCCGCAGTCTCCGAGGCGAAGTCGACCAAGGTCGAGGCCGTCTCGGTCGACTTCTTCTATGGCGAAACGCAGGCGCTGCACGAGGTCTCGCTCGCGGTTGCCGAGCGGGAGGTCACGGCGCTGATCGGCCCATCGGGCTGTGGAAAGTCGACCTTCCTCCGCCTCCTGAACCGCATGAACGACCTCGTCCCGGGGACGCGCCTCCAGGGCCGGGTCCTCCTCGATGGCGCCGACATCTACGATCCGTCGGTCGACGTGGTGGACCTGCGGCGGCGCGTCGGCATGGTCTTCCAGCGCTCGAACCCGTTTCCGAAGTCGATCTACGACAACGTCGCCTACGGGCCGCGAATCCACGGCGTCCGCGACAAGGCGCGGCTCGACGAGGTCGTCGAGCGGACGCTGCACCGAGCGGCGCTCTGGGACGAGGTCAAGGACCGGCTCTCGGATTCCGCTCTCGCCCTGTCGGGCGGCCAGCAGCAGCGGCTTTGCATTGCCCGGGCTCTCGCAGTCGAGCCGGAGGTCCTGCTGATGGACGAGCCGGCCTCGGCCCTCGATCCGCTCGCCACGGCGAAAATCGAAGAGCTGATCCACGAGCTCAAGGTGCGGTATACGATCGTGATCGTGACCCACAACATGCAGCAGGCGGCCCGCGTCTCGGACCGCACGGCTTACTTCTACCTCGGCAACCTCGTCGAGTTCGGTCCGACGGCGCAGATCTTCACGAACCCGACGCGTCAGGAGACCGAGGACTACATCACGGGCCGGTTCGGCTGACGGAGCCGGAGATGCCGCAGCACACCGACCGCCGATACGAAGAAGAGCTCGGACGCCTCCGCCAGCACATCCTCGAGATGGGGGGTCTCGTCGAGCGCCAGATCGGAGACGCGACGCGCTCTCTTTCGACCGCGAATCGAAGCCTCGCCGAGGCGACGATCGAGCGCGATCACGAGGTCAATCACTACGACGTCGAGATCGACGAGGAGTGTGTGCACTTGCTGGCTCTTCGCCAGCCCGCCGCGCGCGATCTCCGGCTGATCACGACGAGTCTCAAGATCACAACCGATCTCGAGCGGATCGGCGACATGGCGGTCAACATCTGCGAGCGCGCGATCGAGCTGAGCGACCGGCCGCTCGATCTGATCGTCGACCTGCCGCGGATGGCGGAGATGGTCAAGAAAATGCTTCGCGAGAGCCTCGACGCGTTCGTGCGCGAGGACGCCGATCTCGCTCTCGCGGTGTGTCAGGAGGACGACGACGTCGATCTGCTGCACCGCGAGATGTTCAACGAGATGCTACCCCGGATGAGCAGCGATCCTTCCCTCCTCGTGCCCGGGATGGCGCAGCTCTTCGTGTCGAAGTACCTCGAGCGCATCGCGGACCACGCAACCAACATCGCGGAGATGGTGATCTTCATGGTCAAGGGGAAGAGCATCCGACATCTCTCCGTGCCTTCGAGCCTCTGATGCGGTGATGCGGCCACGCGAAGTGGAGACGAAGCGCACGGCGAGCCCTGCGGGGCCCGTTGCCGGCGATCGCCGGAAGGTCCTCGTGATCGAAGACGAGCGAGACATTCGAGAGCTCGTCCGGGTGAGCCTCGAGAACGAGGGGTTCTCGGTCCTCGAGGCCGCCGACGGCGACCTGGGGCTGGCGCTCGCGCGCCGCGAGCGGCCCGCGGCCGTGATCCTCGATCTGATGCTGCCCGGGCTTTCGGGGCTCGAGGTTTGCCGGCGTCTCCGCGCCGAGGAGCCGACGGTCGCGGTCCCGGTCTTGATCTTGACGGCTCGCTCCGCCGAGGCGGACAAGGTCGTCGGACTCGAGATCGGGGCGGACGACTACGTCACGAAGCCTTTCAGCCCGCGAGAGCTCACGGCGCGGGTGAAGGCGATCCTGCGGCGTTCCTACGGACGCGCGCCGGAGACGCCGCACGAGGTCTACGATCGCGGCGGCCTCCGCGTCGACTTCGACAGCTACGAGGTCCACATCGACGGCAACCGCATCGAGCTTTCGCTCCGCGAGTTCGAGCTGCTCCGATTCTTCGTGACGCACCCGAATCGCGTCTACGACCGGGCGCAGCTCCTCGAGCTCGTCTGGGGACCGGACACCTACGTCGAGCCGCGCACCGTGGACGTGCACATTCGCCGGCTCCGCCGCCGGATCGAGCGCGACGATTCCGAGCCCGAGTGGATCGTGACGGTCCGCGGCGTGGGCTACATGTTCGACGAGCGGCGACTGCAGGACGGCTGAGCTTGGCCCCCGCCCACCGGGGCGGCAGCCGGCTCGGGCTCGATCTCTGGGACGTCGTCCGTCATCTCGCGTCGTTCCTCGTCGCGTCGCTCGCGTGGGCCCTCGTGGGCCCTCGTGCCGGACGGAGCATGCGCGGCGGGCGACTTCAGATCGAGAGCCGCCTCGGTGCGGGCACGACCGTGACCGTGACGCTCCCGTCGAGCGAGCTGCCATCGCCGGCGTAGGCCTGACTGCGCCGGAGTCGCCGGCGAGTCGCTACACGCGACGATGCCGGGCGTTCAAGCCGAGCTGGAGGAGCTTCTTCCGCAGCGTGTTCCGGTTGATGCCGAGGATCTGCGCGGCCCGCACCTGATTGCCTCCGGTCCGCTCGAGCGCCACTTCGAGCAGCGGGCGCTCGAACTCACCGAGGAGGTTCGCGTAGAGGTCGATGGGGTCGCGGCCCCCCAGCGCGTCGAACTGCGCCTGGGCGCGCTCGCGCACGACGTCGCTCATCGAGTCGGGTCTCGCGGATTTGATCGGTCGCGCTGCCGAAAGCGCGAAGTCGGACGGCATCAGTGTCCGCTCCGGCGCGATCACCGATGCGCGGATCAGAGCGTTCTCGAGCTCGCGGACGTTCCCGGGCCACGGGTACTGGACGAGCATCGCCTCCGCGTCCGCAGAGATGTCGGTCTTGTCGGTTCCGAGGTCGCGGTTGATCTTGTCGATGAAGTACTCGATCAGCTCCGGGATGTCGCCGACGCGCTCGCGCAGCGGCGGCACGTGGATCGGGACCACGTTCAGGCGGAAATAGAGGTCCTCGCGGAAGCGCCCCTCCCGTACGGCTTCGGCGAGGTTCTGGTTCGTCGCGGCGACGACGCGCATGTCGGCGCGAAGGCTGTCCCGCCCGCCGACTCTCTGGAACTCGCGCTCCTGGAGGACGCGCAGGAGCTTCGCCTGCAACTCGAGCGGCATGTCGCCGATCTCGTCGAGGAACAAGGTGCCGCCGGAAGCCTGCTCGAACTTCCCTGCGCGACGCTCGACGGCGCCCGTGAAGGCGCCGCGCTCGTACCCGAAGAGCTCGCTTTCGAGAAGGTCGCGGGGGATCGCCGAGCAGTTGATCGCGACGAACGGCCCCTCCCAGCGCGGCGAATGATAGTGCACCGCCTTCGCGATCAGCTCCTTGCCGGTGCCGCTCTCGCCCTCGATCAGGACGGTCGCGTCGTTCTTCGCGACGCGTCCGAGAAGCTTGTAGATCGCCTGCATGGGCGGCGAGCGGCCGATCAGATCGACGCCGACCTCGACCCGCTTTTTCAGCTCGACCCGCAGCGTGTCGACGCGCGAGGAGAGCCGACGCGTCTCGAGGGCGCGCGTGACGAGGAGGCGCACGACGTCGAGGTCGAACGGCTTCGTCAAGTAGTCGTAGGCGCCGCGCTTCATCGCTTCGACGGCGTTCGCCATCGTGGTCTGCGCGGTCATGATGACGAGCGTGGCGGAGCAGCCCGCTTCCTGCGCGCGGGTGACGACGTCGAGGCCGCTCACCTCCGGCATGCGGATGTCCAGGAAGGCGAGGTCGACCTCACCGCTTCCCAGGGCCGCGAGTGCTTCGGTGCCGGTGGTCGCCTCGCGGACGTGATGTCCGTCCGCGGTCAACGCTTCGCGCAAGACCCAGCGGATCGAGCGTTCGTCGTCGGCAACGAGGATTTCGGCTGTGGCACTACTGGCCATTCGTGACTCCCGCATCCACCGGCAAGGTCACGGTGAACGTTGCGCCCCCTCCGGGGACGCTGCGTGCGCGAAGCACGCCTCCGTGCTCCGCGACGATCCTCTGGCTGATCGCCAGACCCAAGCCCGTTCCGCCGCTCTTCGTCGTGAAGAACGGCGAAAAGATTCGATTGAGGTTCTCTTCCGCGATCCCCTCGCCGTCGTCCGAGACTTCGACGGAGAGGAAGCGCTCGCGTCCATTTCCGCGACCGACCCGGTAGGTCGTCTCCATGCGCGTGGAGAGGCGGATCGTCCCGCCCTCCGGCGTCGCCTCGACCGCGTTGCGGACGAGATTGAGGAGGACCTGCGTGAGACGGCTCGCGTCTCCGGTGACCGAGGGAAGGCTCGGGTCGAACTCGCGCAGGAAACGCGTGCCACCGGCGCCTTCGATCGCGACCACGCGGTCGAGGATCTGGTGGATGTTGACCGCCATCCGCTCCATCCGCGGAGGTCCGGTCAGCTCGAGGAGCTGGGCCATCAGGCCGTTCAGCCGGTCGATCTCCTCGAGCATGATCCGGGTGCACTCCTGGACGCGAGCGTTGCCGCGAGTCGCTCCGACGAGGAGCTGCGCGGCGCCCCGCATCCCGGAGAGCGGGTTCTTGATCTCGTGAGCCAAGCCGGCGACGAGCGTCTCGAGCTCCGCGAGGCGCTCGACCTCGAGGCCGCGCGCTTCGAGGTCGCGGCGGCGGCTCAGATCCTCCAGGGTGAGGAGGGTCCCGATCTCCTCGCCCTGCTCGTCGGTGAGCGGCGTCGCGGTCGCCTGCACCGGCACCTGGCCACCCCAGCGGTCGGTCAGAGCCAGCTCGGCCCGCATGTGGCGCGGCGGCGGCGCGTCCGGGGTCGCGGAGAAGAGCTCGGCGAGCCAGGCGCTCGGGCCGAGCACCGCGTCGGCCTGCCGCCCGACCGCCCGTGCCGCGGAGTGCCCCGTGAGCTGCGCTGCTGCCTCATTCATGAATTGGATGGTGGCGTTCGGGTCCACGACGACCACGCCTTGGTCGATGCACTCCAAAATGTTCAGCCACTGCCGCGACAGGAAATCGGAGACCGCCTTCTTCATGAGCAGCTGCACACCATTTAAGCAGACACGCTCCTCACCTGCGATCCGAAAAGGCAAGCAGAACCGTGTATGCCCATGCCGTCTACGCTACCCAAGCAAGGACTTGACCCACGGCCGATCGTGCGGTGTCTCTGGGCGATGATCTCGATCGCTCAGGCACTCGACATGGTTCTCGGGGCGGTTCGACCTCTCCCCGAAGAGGAGGTCGCGCTGGACGAGAGCGTCGGCCGGGTGCTCGCCGAGGACGTCGTCGCCGGGGCCGACGTGCCCGCCTTCGCGAACTCGCAGATGGACGGGTACGCGGTGCGGGCGGAAGACGTGGCGGGTGGGAGCGAGTCCTGTCCCGTGGAGCTCCGGGTCCTCGGGACGATCGCCGCCGGCCGTCCGCTCGGCCTGACGGTCGGACGCGGGGAGGCGGCCCGGATCATGACCGGTGCGCCGATTCCGGCTGGAGCCGATGCCGTGATCCCGGTCGAGGAGGCGTCTTCGGACGCCCCGGAGCGGGTGTCCATCGCGAGCTCCGCCATGGCAGGGCGGTTCGTCCGTCCGGCCGGCGAGGACATGCGCGCGGGCGATCGAGTCCTCGAGGAGGGCCGGCGTCTCGGCGCGCCCGACATCGGGCTTCTCGCGTCGCTCGGGCGAGCGTCCGTTCGCCTGCGGCGCCGCCCGCGCGTCGCGATCCTAGGAACCGGGGACGAGCTCGTGCCGATCGGCGGCGCCCTGGGACCGGGCCAGATCCACGACTCGAACGCGCATGCTCTCGGCGCGGCCGTTCGCGAGCTCGGCGGGGAGCCCTCGCTCCTCGGCATCGTTCGAGACGACCCCGCGGCGCTGCGGGCCGCGCTGACGGCGGCGCTGCGCTTCGACGCGGTCCTTTCCACGGGCGGCGTCTCCGTGGGCGACTTCGACCACGTGAAGGACGTGATGGACGAGATCGGGCTCGAGCGTCGCTTCTGGCGCGTCGCGCAGAAGCCCGGGAAGCCGATCGTCTTCGCCGTGCGCGACCAGACCCTGTTCTTCGGCCTCCCCGGGAATCCGGTGTCGGCGATGGTCTGCTTCCATCTGTACGTGGCCCCCGCTCTGCGCGCGGCCGCGGGTTTGCGCGAGGTCTTCCTTCCGGCGAGCGATGTCGTCCTCGGCGAGGCGATCCGGACGGCGAAGGATCTGACGGAGCTCGTCCGGTGCACGCTCCGCTCCGAGGCGGGGGTGCTCGTGGCGCTCACGACCGGCACGCAGAGCTCCGGCGCGCTGCGCTCGCTGTCGCTCGCGGACGGTCTATTGATCAGCCCCCCGGGGACGGCCGAGCTCCGAGCGGGCGACCCGGCGAGAGCACTTCTGCTCCGCGCAGGTCCGGCGCTCGCGTCGACCCATCCGTTCGCTTGACGAACGGCGACCGGATCAGTCGTCTTCGCCCGAGGAGGCAATCTCGTCCGTGATCCGGTCGACCTCGTCGCCTCCGAGATCCTCACCGGCCTCCTGCCCCATGCGACGCATCCAGCGCGCCACGCTACCCGGGTCGCCCTCGTCGAGCCCGGAGAGGCGGCTCGGGTCGGCGAGGGACTCGAGGCGGCGCTCCTCCGAGCGCGGCATCGCGAATCGGGACGGGAGACGATCGAGCTCTCGGGACCCGCAGCGTTCGCACGTCGGCTCGACGCGCTCGCTCACGCGCAGGGTGATCACCTGCACCCGCCGGCCGCAGGCCCGGCAGCGGTACTCGTAGATCGGCATCCCTCAGGCGGGCCGCGTCGAGAACCCGTTCTCGCCGAAGACCATGAGCTGCTTCTTGCCGCCCAGGAGCGATTCCAGCAGGACCTCGCGACCCCACAGGCGGTGCAGGTGCGAGAGCGTCCTCTCGGCGTACTCGAGCTGGAGATCGCGTCCGTCGTGCTCGTGGACGAGATACAGGGTTCGCCTTCCGCCGAAATCCGCGTCGGTGATGCGGATGATCGGCGTTCCGCCCATCCCGACGACGCGGAGGAGGGTCTCCTTCACTTCGCGCCATTGCTCGCGGCTCGAGACCTTGCTGACGACGAGCTCCTCCTCCTTCTTCTCGTACTCGAAGAGGTCGAGCTCGCGCATGATCGGTTCCGTCAAGAACCGTCGCAGGAAGGAGACGTCGCGATCGACCTCGCGCACGGCGAAGATCGCCTCTCGGCCGCTCGCCGCGGAAGGGAAGGGAATCCCGGCCTCGCGCTCCTCGGGCGTCGGATCGTCGTGGCGCCGCTGGATCTCGTCGAAGAGCCGGAGGCCGATGTGGTAGGGGTTGAGCCCGCCGGGGTGCGGCCGCACGACCTGGTTGTGGCGCACGAGGAACTCGAGGTGCAGCTCGGGCGGCAGCTCGAGCGAGTTCAGGATCTCGCGGTGCCAGTACGAGGCCCAGCCCTCGTTCATGATCTTGGTCTCGATCTGCGGGAGGAAGTAGCAGGCTTCCTCGTGCACGATCGTCAGGACGTCACGCTCCCACTCGGCAAGGTAGGGGTTGTGGTCGCGGACGAAGATCAGCAGGTCCTCTTCGGGGGAGGCCGGCACCCGCTGGAGATCCGGGGGCGAGAAATCGGGCGAGCGGTGGATCTTGTGGAACGGATCCGGCCGCGGCTGCGCCTCGGCCCAGAGGCGCTGTCGCTCGTCCGCGTCGGAGAGGTGGCGTAGCGCCCGGTTCCGCCGCATCTGCATCGAGAGCGCGTGCGCGGCATCGAGGACGAACTCGACGCGCTCGGCGCCGATCGAGGGATCCTCGACGTAGCTCCGCACGCGCTGCGCGTGTGCCTTGAACGTCGCGATCGTCGACTCGGCGCGAGTCGTCTTGAAGTTGAAGTTGTTCTTGAAGAAGTCGTTGTGGCCGTAGACGTGCGCGATCGTCAGGATCTGCAGGCACAGCGTGTTGTCCCGCATCAGGTAGGCGAGGGCGGGGCTCGAGTTGATCACCATCTCGTACGGCAGGCCGGAGACGCCGTGATCGTAGAGCGTCTTGAGCTTCTCGAAGCCCTTGCCGTACGACCAGTGCGGATAGTGCGAGGGCATGCCCGCGTACGCCATGTACCCGAGCATGTCATTGTGATCGCAGATCTCGAACTCCTGCGGATAGGGATCGAGACCGAGCTCCAGCGCCTTGTCGAGGATCCGCTTTCCCCAATCCTCGAGGTCGGCGAGCGTGTAGTCCGGCACCGCGGTCCTCCTCAGGCCTCGGCGGGACGCTCCGCGGTCGCGACGCCGGCGCGATCCTTGGCGAGAAACGCCCGGAAGGCAGGCCAGATGTCTTCCTTCTTCTCGATGACCACCGTCTGGAAGTTCTCGGCGTCCAGCCGGCGGAAGAGGTTCAGCATCGAGCTCTCGTAGTACCGCGATCCGAGAGGCTTGATCTCGCCGTAGCCGAAGAGGTTCGCGACGTCGGCGAGCTGCTTCGCCGTCCGCAAGGCGGCGGGGTTGTCGGAGTCGAAGTTGTCGCCGTCCGAGCAGTGGAACGCGTACACGTTCCAGAGCGACGGGTGGTAGCGCTCGTCGATGATCTCGAGCGCCTTTTGATAGCCGGAGGAGATGAACGTGCCGCCCGACTCGGCCTTGTGGAAGAACTCCTCCTCCGTCACTTCCCGCGCGTCGGTGTGGTGCGCGATGAAGACGAGCTCGACCGAGCGGTACTTGGTCGCGATGAACTGGTAGAGGAGGAAGAAGTAGCTCCGCGCGAGGTACTTCTTCATCGTGTCCATCGAGCCGGACGTGTCCATGATGCAGATCACGACGGCGTTCGACTCGTTCTTGAAGTCGGTGACGACGTGGCGGTACGTCAGGTCGTCGGGGTGGAACGGGTAGCGGTCCTCCTCGCCCTCGGCGGGAGCTTCGATGGCCGCCGTGTGTCCGCGCGTCGCGAATTTTCGACGGAGTCGCTCGCGCGCGGTGCGCCGCTTGTCGAGGCGTACGCGGATGCCGACCGGCCGATAGCCGCGTCGCTTGCTCGCCCGCTCCGCGGGGATTTGCTTCAAAGCGCGGCGCTCGAGGTCGGGAAGCTCGAGGTCCTCGAACATGATCTCGACCAGCTCCTCGAGCGTGACGTCGGTCTCGTAGACGTCTTGGCCCGGCTGGTCTCCTGCCTGGTCTCCCGCGCCCTTCTGCTGCTGGGATCCCTGGCCGACGACCTGTCCCTCCTGGACGTTGCCGTCGCCCTGGGCCACTCCGGGGGCGTTCTGGCCGTAGATGAAACGGTACTCCCGGACGCCGCGGATCGGGACCTTGACGACGCGATCGCCGCGTTTTCCGATGATCGACTCCTCCGCGATGATGTCGGCGATGTTGTCGCGGATGGATTCGCGGATCTTCTGGCGATGCCGGAGCCGGTCGCCCGCGCTCCGATCGCTCCGCTCGGCCTCCGAATGGCGGAAGGGCCGAAAGATCGCCCCTGTGGACACTCTCCCGGTTCCTAGTCCTTCCAGAGGTTGTTCGCGGCGTACTTCATCACCACGTCGACGCAGCTCTCGCAGTAGCCGTGGTCGAGGAGGTTCGAGACCATCGCGCCGTACTTCTGCGTCTGCTCCTCGTCGCGGGTGCGCGCCTTCGTGATGATGCGCGACATGTCGCGCACGGAAGTCATCAGCTTCTTCTCGATCGCCTCCTTCAAGGGCTCGTAGCTCCGGTAGGAGATCCGCTCGCCCCTGCGGGAGCTCGACCAGAGGTACGCGATCACCTCCTGACGGAACCCGTCCGCCGCGGAGCCGATGATCGCGATTTGCTCCTCGATCGACTTCAAGAAGCCCTCGTCGGGTTGCAGCTCCTCCTTCGTGTTCAAATCCTTGACGCGAGTCTTGTTGACGTACGCTTCGGCGTGATCGAGGTAGTTGTGGAAGAGGGACTCGGCCTGCTCCTGGTAGGAGTAGACGAACGCCTTCGTGATCTCCTTCTCGAGGATCTCCAGGTACTCCTTGTGGAGCACGTCCTGGAGCAGCTCGAGGTAGTGCTTCCGGACGTCGTCGGCGAGGTCCGCTTCCTTCACCATCGTGATCAGCGCTTCGCGGACGTTGATCGGGTTGATGCAATTCCCGTCGACGTTGTCCGAGAGGGCGTTGTCGAGCGCCTTCATGATGAAGCGGGTGGAGATGCCGCTCATGCCCTCGCGCTTCGCCTCGTCGCGGAGCTCGCGGACGTCGATCTTCTTCGTGCGTCCTTTCTCGACGACCTCTTCGCCGTTGTAGAGCTTCAGCTTGGTCATCAGGTCGCACTTCGGCGTCGCCTCGAGGCGCGACAGGATCGCGAACATCGAAGCGACTTCCAGCGTGTGCGGCGCGACGTGCGCGCGGAAGTCCGAGTACCGGATGATCTTCTGGTAGATCTTCACCTCCTCGGAAAGGCGGAGGTTGTACGGCACGCGCACGACGACGATGCGGTCGAGGATCGCCTCGTTCGTGTGGTCGGCCTTGAACTTCTGCCACTCGGCCTCGTTGGAGTGGGCGATGATCACGACATCGACGTGCACCATGCCGTGGCGGCCAGGCGCCGGAATCACCTTCTCCTGCGTCGCGGTGATCATTGCGTGCAGGTACTCCGTCTCGTTCTTGAAGACCTCGATGAACTCGACGATGCCGCGGTTGCCGACGTTGAGCGCTCCGTTCAGGTCGAGAACGCGCGGATCGCCCTCGGAGTACTGGTCGAGCTTCGAGATGTCCTCGCTGCCGATCAGAACCGAGGTGTCCTGGTTGTTCGGGTCGACCGGCGGCACGACGCCGATGCCGACGCGATTCCGCTTCGAGAAGTGCCGCAGCTCGACCGGGAAGTCCTCGTAGCGCCCGCCGAAGTCGTGCTGAAGCCGGTGCCGTGTCACCGGGGAAACGTCTCCCTCGATGTGGACGCCCAGCATCTTCTCGAATTCCTTGCGGAGGTGTCGCGGGATGAGCTGGAGCGGCTCCTCGCTCATGCTCGATCCACCGATCGCGTAGAACGGTTCCGACTCCTCGAGGCCGCGCTGCAGCTTCTCGACGAGCGAGCTCTTCCCGGAGCCGACCGGTCCCATCAAGTAGAGGACCTGCCGGCTCTCCTCTCCCTTCAGCGCAGCGGAATGGAAGTAGCGGACGATCTGCGCGATGGTCTTCTCGATTCCGAAAAACTCGTCACGGAAAAAGTTGAAGACCTTGAGCGGCTCGTCCTTGTAGATCCGCTTCGCTCCGACGTCGTTCGTTTCGTGGATGTCCTCGCTGCCGGCGCGCACGACGACGTCGTAGATTCGTGCGTGAGCGAGCTTGGGAATCGTGGGATCGTCGCGAATCCTTTCAAGGTACTCGAGGAATGTCCCTTGCCATGTCTCGTTGGCGTGGGCCTCGCGATCCTCTCGAATGATCCGCGCGAAGGTCTCCTTGTCGCTAGCCATGACGACGGCTCCTCTCGACTGCGCCTTCGGGCGCGCGGCGCGGATGGCGAACTCGAACGCCGCGCGGTCGGGGCTGTCGCGCGATCTTCACTTGCTCCGATTATACGTGCGGTCTGAAAACCCCACAAGCACTGGAAGGTTGCGCACAGAGCGCGTTTGCCATTGAACCTCCAATCGAGGTTATCGGTGCGCAACCCGGCGACGATTAGGAGACGACGCAATCCTGCTTCCGGATGTCGCCGGGCCGTGCCATGATCGTGGCAGAGGCGGGGTGGCGGTGGTGCGGCGCCAGGGTCGCGGGCGCGACGCTGTCGTATGTCGTCGCGGCGGCGATCGGATGCACGAGCCCGCTGCCCGACCCGGAGTCGCAGGCCGCCCACGTCTATGTTCGGGAATGTGGCACCTGCCATCCCGCGTACCCACCTCATCTCCTCAAGTCCGCCATGTGGCGCGTCCAGGTCGAGCGGATGGAGGACATCCGAAGACGGAGGGGCATGCCGCCGATGGCCGCGGTCGACGAGCAGACGATCCTCGACTATCTCACCAGGCACGCCGGCTGACCCGTCGCGGGTTCGCGAGACGGCGCACACAGCCAACCCGACGCAGGAGCCGAGATGGAGATCCGACACGAGGGCGGGGCACCCCACCGGACGAAGGCCGATCTTCTCGCCGTCCCCGTATTGAATGGTGGAGAGCGTGGAGCGGAGATCATCGAGCTCGACGCCGCGACGGACGGAAAGCTCCTGCGCGAAGCGAAGCGCCGGACGACGGACCTCTCGAAGCCGTCCTCGATCTTCGTCTACCAGACGCACGGCGAGCTGCCGGTGGACCAGGTCGCGCTGATCGGCGTCGGCGGCAACGGCCGCACGGCGCCGTCGCGCGAGGCGTGGCGGCGATTCGCCGGGCACGCGATCCAGGTGGCGCGTCGTACGCGCGCACGCTCGCTGGCGCTGTCCGTCGCTTCCGTCCCTGCACGCGAGCGCCGTGGTACCGCGCTCGCGCAAGCGATCGGAGCGGTCGCCGAGGGAGCGCTCCTCGCGGCGCATCCCGTTCGCTCCTACAAGACGAGCCGTCCGGCGAACGATCTCGCGACCTGCGCGGTGGTCGGCGCTCCCGGCTCGCGTGCGGCGACCGACGCGATCGCGCGCGCGCGGGCGCTCGCGGACGCGACGTGCTTCGCGCGCGATCTGATCAATGAGCCGGCTTCGGTCGTCACGCCGGCGCATCTCGCACAGGTCGCACAGCGGCTGCGGCGCGAGCTCGGCCTCGGCGTTCGCATCCTCGCGCCGCGGGATCTGCAGCGACTGGGCATGGGCGCGATCCTCGCCGTCGGCCGCGGCAGTCGGAACGAGCCACGGCTCATCGAGGTCGTCTACAAGCCGCCCGAAGGAAGCCGCACCGCGCGCCGCGGGCCGATCGCGCTTGTCGGAAAAGGGATCACCTTCGATTCGGGCGGCCTCTCGCTCAAGCCGGCCGCGAACATGGAGATCCAGAAGCGCGACATGGCCGGCGGGGCGGCGGTGCTGGGCGCGATGCAGGCGATCGCGCACCTCTGTCCTGGAATCGAGGTGCGCGGCTACGTCCCGTCGGCGGAGAACATGCCCGGCGGCGAGGCGTACCGTCCGGGCGACGTCGTGACGACCCACTCGGGAAAGACCGTCGAAGTGGTGAACACCGACGCGGAGGGACGCCTCGTCCTCGCGGACGCGCTCGCGTGGGCAGCAAGCGGTGCGGGCTCGGCGAAGCCGCGCTGGATCGTCGATGTCGCGACTCTCACCGGCGCCGTGACGATCGCGCTCGGGCGCACGGTCGCGGGTGTCATGGGGAACGACAGGACCCTCGTCTCCCATTTGATCGAATCGGGCGGTGAGGCGGGCGAGCCGATCTGGGAGCTGCCGCTCGTCGACGAGTACGTACCCCTGATGGAAAGCCTGGTGGCCGACTTCCGCAACACGGGAGATGGGTCCGCCGGCTCGATCATGGGTGGTCTCTTCCTGCGCGAGTTCGTCGATGGGATCCCGTGGGCGCATCTGGACATCGCGGCGGTCGCCTACGTCGACAAGGCGCAAGCCTACGTCCCACGCGGCGCGGTCGGCTGGGGCGTGCGCACGCTCGTGGACTTCGTCGAGCGGATCGCGAAGCGCTGAGCCGGGCGCGGGCGAGCGTCAACCGCGGAGGGCCAGGATCTCGTCCGGGTCCTTGGGGACCTTCGCGGAGAGGACCTCGTGTCCCGCAGGGGTGACGAGAACGTCGTCCTCGATGCGGATCCCGATGCCGCGGTACTCCTCCGGCACGTCGGCGAGCTGGGGCGAGAAGTAGAGTCCGGGCTCCACCGTGAGCACCATGCCCGGCTCGAGCGGCCGCGGCTGGCCGTCGACGTTGTAGGCGCCGGCGTCATGGACGTCCATTCCGAGCCAGTGGCTCGTCCGGTGCATGTAGTACGGCTTGAAGAGTCCCTCGGAGATCACGCGCTCCGCCGCGCCGTCGAGGAGGCCGAAGGAGAGAAGCCCGTCGACGAGCGTCTCGAGAGCTCGCTCGTGGATCTGCTCGATCGTCGCGCCGGGGCGCACGGCCGCGAGCGCCGCACGCTGCGCCGCGAGAACGAGGTCGTAGACCCGCCGCTGCGCCACCGTGTAATCGCGGCCGATCGGGAACGTGCGGGTGATGTCCGCGCAGTAGAACCCGAGCTCGCAGCCGGCGTCGATGAGCAGCAGCTCGCCGTCGCGCAAGCGATCGGCGTTCGCGGTGTAATGGAGGACCGTCGCGTTCGCGCCGCCGGCGACGATCGACGGGTACGCCCAGCCGGAGGCGCCGCTCTTCCGGAAGACGTACTCCACCAGCGCTTCGACCTCGAACTCGCCCAGTCCGGGGCGAGCCTCGCGGATCGCCGCGACGTGCGCCTCGGCCGCGACGTCGATCGCGGTCCGCATCCAGGCGAGCTCCTCCGGCGACTTCATGAGCCGCATCTCGTGCACGAGAGGGCCGGGATCGTAGAGCGAGGTCGGCAAGTCGTTCGAGGTGCGCGGACGAGACGCCCACGACGTGCGCGCGAGATCGAGCATTCTGTGGTTGAACGCTTCGTCGACGCCGACGCGATAATGGAGCCCCTTCGCCTTGGCGATCCGTGGCGTCAGCTCGCCCGCGAGCTCGGCGATCGGGAACGCCGCGTCCGCCCCGAAGGTCTCGATGGCGCCCTCGACCCCTGCGCGTTTTCCCGTCCAGGTCTCGCGCTCGGGATCGCGCGGCTGGACGAAGAGGACGAAGCGGTCCTTCTCGGCCGACCCGTCGAGCACCGCGACCGCGTCGGGCTCCGTGAAGCCCGTCAAGTAATAGAAGTTCGACTCGGGCCGATACCGGTACTCGACGTCGTTCGCGTGCACGGCGAGAGGCGGGGCGCGGAACACGGCGATGCCCTCGCCGATCCGGTCCAGAAGGGCGCGGCGACGTGACGCGAAGTCGAACGCGGGTAGCTCTTCGAGATTGCGGCTCATGGAGTCCACGGGGTCTGTGGTCCTCGCTGGTTCTGCGGAGCGGCCGGATTCTGTGAAAGCGGCGCGGCCGGCGGGCCCGCCTGGGCGGCCTGAGCCGCCTGTGCCTGGATCAGCGCGAGCGGCAGCTTCGGCCTTCCGGCGACCGCGATCACCCGCGCCCGATCGAAGTCGTCGGGGTCGACGGACACGACGATGCGGTCCCCCGGACGGATGTCTCCGGGTGCCAGGTCGACGGAGCCGCTCTTGACGATCGTCTCCGGCCCGTACGACACCGCATGACGCTTTCCGACGTCGAGGAACACGACGCGGCTCGCGCTCGGGTCGACGGCGATCACCTGCCCCGAAGCGCGGTTCGTCACGGGAAGGACCGGGATGTCCGGCTTCTCTGCATGACAGGCGAAGACGACTCCCGTCGCGGAAGCGGCAAGGACGGCGCGGCCGATGCGGCGGCCGGCTCGGCGGGCGTGCTTCGCGGCCTGCACGACTTGCGAGGCTAGCCAGGCCGCCGGATGCTGACAAGGGATCCGGTTTCGGAAGGCCCCCGGGTCCGTTAAAGACCCGTCAGCCTCGATGCTCGACGTCGTGACACTTCTCGATCTCGTCCAGCAGGGCTGGTACGCGACGTACCCTCTCTTGCTCTGCTCGGTGGTCGCGCTCGCGATCGCGGGCGAGCGCCTCTGGGCGCTGCGCGGCCTCGATGCGCGGATGATCTCCGTTTCGAAGCAGATCGGATTTCTCATGCGCCGCGGCGACGTCGAAGGCGCCGCCGACCTCCTCGAGCGGGAGGGGCCAGAGCTGCCCCTGAGCCAGATCTACCGGCAGCTCATTCCGCACGCCCACACCACGGCGGTCGAGGACCTGCTCGCGATCGCGGACGGCCACCGACTCGCCCAGTCGCAGGGCCTGCGGCGCAACGTGTGGATCCTCGGAACGATCGGCAGCGCCGCTCCGTTCATCGGCCTCTTCGGAACGGTCGTCGGCATCATGCGGGCGTTCCACAGCATGGCCCTCGCGGGTGCGGGTGGCTTCGCCGTCGTCGCGGCCGGCATCTCGGAAGCGCTCGTGGCGACGGCTCTCGGGCTCGGCGTCGCGATCGTCGCGGTGGCGCTCTACAACTACTTCCAGGTGCGTCTGGGCGAGCTCGCGACGACGATGCGGGTCGGCGTGACCCAGTTCATCGACGGCATCTGCGCGTATCGGGGGCACGGTGGCAGTCGGCAGGTTGCCTGAGCACGGTGACGACGAGCTCGGCGGCGGTGGAATCGTCGCCGAGATCAACATCACGCCGCTGACGGACATCTTCCTCGTTCTCCTGATCATCTTCATGGTGACGAGCTCCGCGATGATCGAGTCGGGTCCGAGCGTGCAGCTCCCCGAGTCGGGAGCGACGTCGAGCGAGACGAAGGGCGTCGTCGTGACCGTCGACGAGAGTGAGAAGATCTTCATCAACGGCGCAGAGACCGATCGCGGGGGCCTGAGCCAGGGGCTCCGCGAGGCGATCGCGACGGCGGAGGTGAAGCGCGTCGTCCTGCAGGGTGATCGTCGCGTCGTCCTCGAGGAGGTCGTCAACATCCTGGACGAGGCACGGAGCGCCGGCGCGACCGAGGTCGCGATCGCGGCGACCCGGAAGCCCTAGGGTACGGAGACCTCGGCCGTGGCGCGCGAAGATCTGCTGCTCGCTCCGGAGTCGCTCGAGACGCTGATCGGGGGCCTCCGCGAGCTGGCCGTCGCCCTCGGGCCGGGTGCGGCGGAGCAGGTTGCGGGCGTACGCACGCAGCTCGAGAACGCGAAGGCGGCGCGCGACGCGGGCAACCGCGACGCGGCCGTCGCGGGCATTCTCACCGCGATGCAGAAAATCGCGCAGCTCGCGGCAGCGCTCGACCCGCGTGAAGCGGAGGCGATGCGCGCGATGGCCGCGGGCTTCGAGTCCGCCCTGCGGCGCGGCGACGCCGCGCACGCGGCGGAGTCCGTGGACGGCATGCGCCAGCGCTCCGGCGCACAGAAGAAGCGAGACGACGAGTTCAAGCTCTGAGGGGATTCCGCTCCACCGGCAGGGCGGAGGTACGAGATGGCAAAGGCGAGTGAACGAAAGGGAGTCCGCACCGAGGAGCTCGCGTGCTGCAAGCGCACGCGGGACAAGGAGATGGAGTCGATCCGTCTGAACTACCTGTCCTTCCCGGTGATCAAGAAGATCGTCTGTCCGACCTGCCAGATGGTCCTGCCGATCCGCGTGTACTCGCGCGACGACGCCGAGAGCGGCTCCGCCGCGGGCTGAGCCGGAGCCGGAGCGCAGGAGAGAACGGTGACCGAGCCGCCTCCGGCGCGCGGCCGGATCGACGACGTGCTCGTCGCGCTCCTTCTCGGCGGCCGATCGACGCCGGACGAGCTCGTCCGTCGCACCCTTCTCGAAGCGGGCGACGTGCGTGATTGCCTCGAGCGCGCAAGGCGCGCGGGTGATGCGACTTCGTTCCCGGACGCGCGCGCCGGCGAGCGCTTCGGCTCGACGTCGAGCGGACGCGAGCGTGCGACCGCGACGCTGCGCGAGGACCGGGATCGACTCGGGCGCGACGTCGAAGAAGCGTACCGCCTCTTCGAGGCGGCCAACTCCGCGTTCAAGGCGGCGCTCCTTCGCTGGCAGATGCGCTCGGTCGGGGGAGGGCGCGAAGCGAACGATCATCTCGACCCGCGTTACGACGCGCGCATTCTCGGTGAGATCGCTCGCAGCGTGAGAGCCGCCGACGACGCGCTCGCCCCGCTCGCGGAACGCTGCCGGCGGCATGCGGTCTACCGCGAGCGTCTCCGCGTCGCGCTCGAGCAAGCGGGCCGGGGAGAAGTCCGCTTCGTTGCGGGCCTCGACGTCGACTCCCTCCACGCGATCTGGTGGGAGCTGCACGCGGACCTCCTCGCGGTGCTCGGCCGCACGCGCACCGCGTCCGACGCGTAGCTCTTTACACATGCGTGGCGGCGTGGCAGCCACACCGCGATGGACGAGAAGGTTCGTGCGATGCTGGAGTCGGACGTCGAGATCACGCAGGAGCGCTTCTGCGCGGCGATGAGCGCGCGGTTGCCGTCGCTCCCGCCGGACACGCTCGAAAGCTACTTCGGCGCCCTTTCGAAGCTCGTCGAGAAGCTCGAGGACCCGGACAAAACGCTGGGTCAGATCCTGAACGAGATGATGGTCGAGGTCGCCGGTCTCGTGATGAAGGAGATGCAGCGCGGCTAGAGGGGGCCTGCTAGGGAACCGGCATGGCTTCGTCGTTCGCGCCCCGCCTGGTGAACGGGCCTTTCGGGGATCCCGGCCTTCTGGTCGAGCTCCGCTGGCACGGCCACGCCATCCTGTTCGACCTCGGCCGCAACGACGGCTTGCCCGCGGCGGAGCTCCTGAAGGTGAGCCACGTGTTCGTGTCGCACACACACATGGATCACTTCATCGGCTTCGATCGCATGCTCCGCCTCTTCCTGAATCGCGATCGGCGGCTCTACCTGTACGGCCCCGAGGGGATCGCCGAATGCGTCGGCGGGAAGCTCCGCGGCTACGTCTGGAATCTCACCGAGAGCTATCCGTTCGTGATCGACGTGACCGAGATCCGCGCGGGGGGTGCGACGCGTGCCGTATTCCGTGCCTGCACGGGCTTCGAGCGCGAGGACGCCGAGCTCCTTCCACCGCAGAGGTCCCCGAAGGCGGCCGGCGAGCCGCCGGGAACGCCGGTTCTCGTCGACGAGGAGCACTTTCGCGTTCGCGCGGCGATCACGAACCACCGCATCCCGTGCCTCGCCTTCGCGATCGACGAGCCCGTGCACCTGAACGTCGACGCGGACCGGCTCGCGCGCGAGGGCTTCGCGCCGGGGCGATGGCTGAAGGACCTGAAGGAAGCCGTTCGCGACGACCGCTCCGACGACACTCCGATCCTCGCGCAGCGCGCGGATCGCAGCGAGGCCGAGACGCCTCTCGGCGTCCTCCGCGAGCTCGTCCGCGTCACGTCGGGTCAGAAGCTCGGCTACATCGTCGATACGCGGTTCGCGCCCGAGAACCTCGCCGTGCTCCTGCCGGTGATGCACCGTTCCGACATCCTGTACTGCGAGTCTCCGTTCCTCGACGAGGACCGCGACCAGGCGGCGATGCGCTACCATCTGACGGCCGCCGAGGCCGGCACGATCGGCCGCATGTCGCGCGCGCGACGTCTCAAGGTGTTCCATTACTCGCCGCGCTATCAGGGACGCGGCGACATGCTGCGGCAGGAAGCGGAAGCGGCCTTTCAGGGACGGAAGGATCCGGGCGTCCTCGCCGAGCTCGAGTCCGCGGTCGGCTGACGGTGTCCGGAGAGCCTCGCGTCGCGCGCCTGAGCGCAGCCGATCGGCGGCTGCTCGAGGAGGCGCGGCGCGGGCATCTCGCGACCGCGACGCGCGATGGACGGCCGCACGTCGTGCCGGTCTGCTACGCGGTGCTCGACGACGCGACCCTCGCGTTCGCGATCGACGACAAGCCGAAGCGGCCGGGGAAGACGCTCCGCCGGCTGCGCAACCTCGCGGAGAACCCGCGCTTCGCGCTGGTCGTCGACTGCTGGGACGAGGAGTGGTCGCGGCTCGCGTTCGTCCTCGTCGAGGGGCGCGGCGGTCTCTGCGCCGACGAGGTGCGACGAAACGAGGCGATCGAGGCTCTGCGGCGCCGCTATCCGCAGTACGTCGGGATGCGGCTCGAGGCGGGGCGCCACCCGGTCGTCGAGCTCGTGATCGAGCGCCTGCACCGCTTCGGCGACGTCACTTGATTCACGAGCGCCGGCGCCAGCGCTCGAGGCGCTCGCGGATCTCCCCCTCTTCCCCCTGGTCGCTCGGCTCGTAGAAGCGCCGGCCGCGCACCGGCTCGGGGAGATACTCCTCCTCGACGTGGTGTCCGGCGTGGTCGTGCGGGTAGCGATAGTCGCGTCCGTAGCCTTCGGCCTTCATCAGCGGCGTCGGTGCGTTCCGCAGGTGGAGCGGAACGGGAAGCGTGCCGGACCGGCGCACCTCGTCGACCGCGCTTCCGATCGCGAGGAGGCTCGCGTTCGACTTCGGTGCGGTCGCGAGGAACGTCACGCCCTGCGCGAGAGGAATCCGTCCCTCCGGCAGGCCGACGAAATGCACGGCATCCTTGACGGAGAGCGCCACCTGCAGCGCGCGCGGATCGGCGTTCCCGATGTCCTCGGCCGCGAAGATCACCATGCGTCGCGCGATGAAGAGCGGATCTTCCCCGGCCTCGAGCATGCGCGCGAGCCAGTACATCGCGGCATCGGGATCGCTGCCGCGCAAGCTCTTGATGAACGCGGAGATGACGTTGTAATGCTCGTCGCCGGCGCGGTCGTAGCGGAGGGACCGCTTCTGCGCCGCCTCGACGACGTGGTCCGCCTCGATGCGCTTGGCGCGGCTCTGCGCGACGAGCTCCGCCGAAACCTCGAGCGCGCCGAGAGCGACGCGCGCGTCTCCCTGCGCGTGCGCGACGAGCGCCTCACGCGCCTCGCTCGAGAGCTCGAGGCCTCGCTTCCCGAGCCCGCGCTCCGGATCGGCGCGGGCGCGGTCGAGGAGCGCTCCGATGTCCGCGTCGGTCAGCGGCTCGAGCGTGAGAACCCGCATCCGCGACAACAGCGGCGAGATCACCTCGAACGAGGGGTTCTCCGTCGTCGCGCCGACGAGGACGAGCGTGCCCTTCTCGACGTGCGGGAGGAGGGCGTCCTGCTGCGCCTTGTTGAAGCGATGGATCTCGTCGAGGAAGAGCACGGTCGGACGGCCGTTCATCGCGAGATCGTGCTCGGCACGCTCGACGACGGCGCGGACGTCCTTCACCCCGGCGTTGACGGCGGAGAGCGCGGCGAAGGGCAGGTCGAGCCGCTTCGCGACGAGCCGCGCGAGGGTCGTCTTGCCGCTTCCGGGCGGCCCCCAGAGCACGAGGGAGTGCGCGTACCCGCCTCCGAGCATCTCTCCGAGGACGCGCCCGGGACCGAGAAGGTGCGCTTGCCCGACGAACTCGTCGAGCGTCGCGGGTCGCATGCGCTCGGCGAGGGGTGCGGATCGCCGCGCCGATGCCGTCGCGGGAGCCGCTTCGCCGCGTCGCGCCCGCGTGAAGAGGTCGGGCTCGTGACTCATGCGGATCGTTCCGAGGTTAGACACGATCGAGCGGCATATGCTAGCGGCGACCCGGGTGTCGCGTTCGATCCGGAGGGTGGGTCTCGTCCTGAAGCGCGGCGCCTCGCACGCGCACGAGGTGGCGCAGGGCGTCGTCGAGTGGCTCGCCGATCGCAAGATCCGGATCCTCGCCGAGCCCGAGCACGCGACCGCGCTCGGCGTCGAGCCGGCGGAGAAGGTCGAGATGTTCGCCGCCGCGGACCTGATCCTCGTCCTCGGTGGCGACGGGACCTTCCTCGCGACCGCGCGCCTCGCCGGCGAGCGCGAGGTGCCGATCGTCGGCGTGAACCTCGGGAGCCTCGGCTTCCTGACGGAGATCACGCTCGACGAGATCCGCCACACGCTGCAGAGCGCTCTCGAAGGCGACATCACGATCGACCGCCGGCGGATGCTGCGGGCGGTCGTGCGCCGTCGCGGCGGCGTGAAGGAGACGTACCAGGCGCTGAACGACGCGGTCCTGAGCCGCGGGTCGCTCGGTCGCACGATCGACATCGAGGCGAACGTCGACGGGGTCTTCCTCGCCCTCTTCAAGGCGGACGGCGTGATCATCGCGACACCGACCGGCTCGACCGCGTACTCGCTCTCGGCGGGAGGGCCGCTCGTCCATCCGTCCGTCCGAGTCGTGGTCCTCGCGCCGATCTGCCCGCACACGCTCAGCGTCCGGCCGATCGTGATCGACGACGACGCCAAGCTCGAGTTCCGTCTCCGCTCGCCCGGAGAGGAGCTGCTCTTGACGCTCGACGGACAGCAGACCGTCTCGCTCGGTCCCGAGGACGCGATCGAGGTCGTCCGCTCGCCGCATTCCGTGTGCCTGGTGCGCTCTCCGCAGCTCAGCTTCTACGACCTGCTGCGGACGAAGCTCGGCTGGGCGCGGGTGTAGGACGCGAAGCCGTGCTGCGCGATCTGCACGTCAGCGACTTCGCGCTGATCGAGGACCTGCACATCGAGTTCGGCGTGGGCCTGAACGTCGTGACGGGAGAGACCGGCGCGGGAAAGAGCCTCCTACAGCGCGCCGTCGCGATCGCGCTCGGGGCTCGTACGGGTCCGGACGTGATCCGCGCGGGTCGCGAAGCGGCTCGCATCGAGGCTCGCTTCACGTGGACGTCGCCGCCGCCCGGCCTCGAGAGCCGTCTCGCCGGGAGGGAGGTGCCGCTCGACGGCGACGGGCTCGTCGTCCGGCGTACGGTCGCGCGGAGCGGTCGCGGGACGACGCTCCTGAACGGAAGGAGCGCGCCGGTCGCGGCGCTCGTCGAGGCGGGCGAGACGCTCGCGCAGATGCAGGGGCAGCACGAGTCGCTCCGGCTCGCGCAGCCCGAGGCGCACCTCGGGATGCTCGACGAGTTCGCGGGAACGACCGAGCTCGCGGAGCGATATCGCGCTTCGCACGCGCGGGTGCTCGGCCTTGTCGATCGCCTCGACGTGCTCGAGCGCGGCGCGGCCGAGCTCGAGCGGCGCCTCGAGCTCGCACGCTATGATCTCGAGGAGCTCGAGCGCGCCCAGCTCGTCGATCCCGAGGAGACGGAGTCGCTCGCGAGCGAGCGGTCCCGGCTCCGGAACGCAGAGAAGCTCGCGAGCGCCGCGGCGGAGGCCCTCGATCGCCTCCAGAGCGGCGAGGGCGCGGCGCTCGGACTGCTCGAGCGCCATGCGACCCGCATCCGCGAGCTCGCCTCTCTCGATCCGGCGCTCGATCCGATCGCGGCGCTCCTCGAGCAGGCGGCTTCGCCCCTCGCGGACGGGATGCGCGATCTGCAGGACTACCTGAGCGACCTCGACGGCGATCCATCGCGCCTCGAGGCGCTCGAGGAGCGCCTCGCCCTGCTCGAGCGACTGCGCCGGAAGCACGACGTCCCCGACGTCGCCGGCCTGATCGGACGTCGCGACGAGCTGGCGAAGCAGGTCGAGCGGCACCGCCGCGACAGCGAGGATCCGGGCGCGCTCCGCGAGGAGCTTGCGCGCGCCGCGGAAGCGGCGTGGCAGCTCGCGGACGAGCTCTCCGAGGAGCGGCGCGAGGCGAGCAGCCGGCTGTCGAAGGCGATGGGCACCGAGCTCGCGAGCCTCGGCATGGCGGAGGCCCGCTTCCTCGTCGACTTCGAGGCGCTCGCTCCGGGAGCGAGCCGCGGTGCCGCCGCAGCGCTCGTCCGAAACGGACGCGCGCTCGGTCCCGAGGGACCGCTGCGGATCGAGTTCCATCTCGAGGCGAACCGCGGCGAGGGAGCGCGACCGCTCGCGCGCGTCGCCTCGGGCGGCGAGCTCTCGCGCCTGATGCTGGCCCTGCGCAACGTGACGGGCGGCGGCTCCGTGCCGACTCTCGTGTTCGACGAGGTCGATGCGGGAATCGGGGGTGCGGCCGCCGAGATCGTCGGTCGTCGGCTGCGCGACCTCGGCTCGCGTCATCAGGTGATCTGCATCACGCATCTCGCGCAGATTGCCGCCTTCGCGGATCGCCACTACGCGGTCGCGAAGAGTCGCGCCGGCGGCCGGACGCAGACGCAGGTCGTCGCGGTCGAGGGCGAGGAGCGCGAGCGAGAGCTCGCGCGGATGCTCGGGGGAGCGGAGCCCGGCACCGAGGCGCTTCGTCATGCCGCCGAAATGCTGCGGCGCGCGCGCGGCACGAAGGAGAAGACGCCGTCGGCTGCACCGCGCGCCCGTGCGGCTTCGCGCGGGAAGCGCTGAGGACGGAGCACCGCGTGCGGTTGATCGATCGTGTGGCCATCGTCACGGGTGCGGGAAGCGGCATCGGCGAGGCGATCGCGAAGGCGTTCGCCGCGGAAGGCGCCGATCTCGTGCTCGCGGGCCGGCGGGCCGAGCCGCTCGAGGATGTCGCGTCCGTCGTTCGCGGTCTCGGCCCGCGCGCTCTCGTGATCCCGACGGACGTGGGCTCCGAAGTCGACGTCCGGGCGCTCGTCGCGCGTACCGTCGGCGACCTCGGGCGCGTGGACGTCCTCGTCCATGCCGCCGCGGCGCCCGCGGACGAGACCTCGGTCGCGAACCTGACGCTCGCAGCCTGGAGCGAGACCCTGCAGAGCACGCTCACCGGGGCGATGCTGTGCGCGCGCGAGTGCCTGATCCGCTCGATGCTGCCGCGCCGTTCCGGCGCGATCGTCAACATCGCCTCGACCGCGGGCCTTCGCGGCGTCCCCGGACGCGCGCACTTCAGCGCCGCGAAGGCGGGCCTGATCCGCTTCACGGAGGCGCTCGCGCGCGAGGTCGGCCCGCAGGGAGTTCGCGCGAACTGCATCGTACCGGGAGCTGTGTCGACCGAGCGTCTCGATCTGCATCACGAACGGTTGTCCGCGATGCGCGGAGTCGCTCTCGAGCGCGTCGTCGAGGAGGCTTCGCGGCGGGTTGCGCTGCGTCGGCTGATCTCTCCGGAAGAGGTCGCTTCCGTGGCGGTGTTTCTCGCGAGCGAGCAGGCGAGCGGCATCACGGGCGAGACGGTGCGCGTCACCGGCGGCTGAGCGGCCGCGCCGCGCGTCGCGGACGTTGCGCCTCCGGGGCGAATCCCGTAGACCACCGCTGAATCCTCGCGGGGCCGTAGCTCAGTTGGGAGAGCGCCTGAATGGCATTCAGGAGGTCGTGGGTTCGACTCCCATCGGCTCCACTTCGAGGCCGCCGCCGGCAGGTCGCTCAGCGTGACTTCGCGACGACCTCCTCGGCGAAGCGTTGCAGGCGCTCGACGTAGGCGGCGCGCGTCGTCGCCGGGAAGCCGACCGTCAGCCAGGTGACGCCGTGCTCGGCGAGCCGCGCCACGCGCTCGCGCGTCTCGTCCGCGGAGCGCTTCGCGGATTCGCCTTCGAGCGAGAAGCAGATGTCCCACGGCGTCTTCCGTCCGACGCTCGAAGCGTGGGCGCGCGCGTAGGCGATGCCGGAGATCAGGTCGTCGTCCGTCTCGAGGCTCGCCGACCGCGTGAAGGGTGCCATCGCGGCGGTGTTCGTGAACGGCACCCATCCTTCGGCGAGGTCGATCGCGCGGCGGATCGCCCGCTTGCTGTTGCCGCCGACCCAGATCGGCGGATGCGGCTTCTGCGGAGGATGCGGGAGCATCGTGTTGCCGCGCGCGTGGAAGTGGCGGCCCTCCAGCTGCACGTCTTCCTCGGTCCACGCGCGCTTCATCGCGACGATCGCTTCGTCGGACAGCTCGTTGCGCAGATCGAAGTCGGCGCCGAGCGCCTGGAACTCGCCCCGCAGATACCCGGCCGCCGCGCCCAGGATCACGCGACCCCCGGAGAGGACGTCGAGCGACAGGGCCGATTTCGCCGCGAGGAACGGGTTCCGGTACGGCAGCACGAGGACGTGCGTCTGCAGGCGCAAGCGCTCCGTCGTGCTCGCCGCGAAAGAGAGCGCCACGAACGGATCGAGGGCGTGGTGGCCACCGCCCTCGAGCCAGCGCTGCACGGGATACGGATGGTCCGTGACGAAGCAGGCGTCGTAGCCGGCCGCCTCGGCCGCCTGCGCCACCTCGCGGATGGCGCGGGCGCCGAGGAACTCGTCGCCGTACTGGATCCGATCGGTCGGAAGAGCGACGGAGAAGCGCATCTCCGCGGCTCTAGGCCGGCCAGCCGACGGTCTTCGTCTCGAGGTACTCGAGGAAGCCTTCGCGTCCGTGCTCGCGGCCAAGGCCGCTCTGCTTGTACCCACCGAACGGCGAGTCGGCTCCGAACCACATCCCGCCGTTGACCGAAAGGGTTCCCGTGCGAATGCGACGCGCGACCGCGAGAGCGCGATCGAACGACTTGCTCATGACGCCGCCAGAGAGACCGTAGACGGAGTTGTTCGCGATTCGCACCGCGTCATCGTCGTCCTCGTACGGAATCACGGCGAGGACCGGCCCGAAGATCTCCTCCTGTGCGATCGTCGCGTTCGGATCGACGTCGACGAAGAGCGTCGGCTCGACGAAGTAGCCCTTCGGAAGGTGCGCGGGACGGCCCCCGCCGACGACGAGCTTCGCTCCCTCCGCCTTCCCCTTCTCGATGTAGCCGAGCACGCGCTCGCGCTGCTTTGCGTTGATGAGCGGGCCCATCAGGTTCTCGAAGTTGTTCGGGTCGCCGTATTTGATGCCGCGGAACGCTTCCGCGAGCATCTCGACGCCCTCGGCGTAGCGCTTCTTCGGGAGCAGCATGCGCGTCGTGATCGCGCAGCCCTGACCGGCGTGCGTGCAGACCATCGCACCGCTCGGGATCGTCTTCGGGAAGTCGGCGTCGTCGAGGACGACCTGCGCGGACTTGCCACCGAGCTCGAGGAACACCTTCTTCAAGGTCCCCGAGCACTGCCTCATGATGTGCTTCCCGACCGCCGTCGAGCCGGTGAAGCTGATCATGTCGACGCGCGGGTCGGACGTGAGGATGTCGCCCACCTCGGCGGGATGGCTCGCGGTGATGACGTTCAGCACGCCCGGAGGAAGGTCCGTCTCCGCGGCGAGGCGGCCGAGCCACGTTCCGCTCCACGGCGTGTCGGGCGCGACCTTCAAGACGACCGTGTTCCCCGCCATCAGCGCGGGCACGATCTTCGAGAGGTTGAGCATCAGCGGAAAGTTCCACGGCGTGATCGCGCCGACGACGCCGACCGGCTCGTGGTAGACGCGGCGCTGGCTCTTGATGCCGAAGAACTCGTGCTCGGGGAGGTCGCGCTCCCAGGAGTGCTTCTCGGCGACCTCGATGTCCCACAGCATGTCCTGGATGCTCGTGTCCTGCTGGATCGCGTAGGTGAGGCCGATCGGCGCGCCGACCTCCGCGATGATCTGCGGTCGGAGCGTCTCCTTGCTGCGTTCGAGGGCCGCGTGGAGCTGGCGCAGGCAGCGCGACCGGAGCGCGAGGTCCGTCGACCACTTCGTCTCGTCGAAGGCGCGTCGCGCCGCGGCGATCGCGCGCTCCATGTCCGCGGCCGAGGCGTCGGCGACCTGGCCGATCGTCTCCTCGGTGGCGGGGTTCAGGTTGGGGTAGGTACGGCCGCCCGTCGCATCGACGAGCTTCCCGTCGATGAAGAGCCGGCTCTCGGCCTCGATTGCCATTCTCTCACTCCTTGCGCCTTCGCGGCCTTCGCGGCCGTGCTCCGTTGCGTCTCCGTCATCGCTTCACGCGTTGCAACCCGTTCAGGAGACGACGCCGTCTTCCTTCCACGCGGCGATCTGCTCCCACGTCGAGCCGAGCTCGAGGAGGATCTCCTCGGTGTGCTGGCCGTGCTCCGGCGCGCGCACGAGCGCGTCGGGCTTCTGGTCGAACTGCACCGGGTTCGCGACGAGCGTGAACGTCTGCCCGTCGCCGCGATCGACCTCGGCAAGGTATCCGTTCGCCTGGACCTGCGGATCGTCCGGCAGCTCGAGCGCGCTCTGCATCGCCGCCCAGACGCCCTCGACGTCGGCGAGCTTCTCGCGCCACTCCGCGAGCGTGCGCTTCGCGAACACGCCTTCGAGCTCTGCGACGCACGCCGCGCGATTCTGGAAGCGCGTCATGCCGTCGCGGAAGCGCTCGTCCTCGATCAGGTCCTCGCGCTCGAGGTGGCGGCAGAGGTCGGCCCAGAAGCGATCCGGCTGGAGCATGTTCAGGAAGAGCCAGCGGCCGTCCTTCGTGCGGTAGCTGTTGACGATCGGGTTCGGCGCCTGCTTGCGGTCGAACGCGGGGAAGGGGCTTCCGCCGAGGAGCTTCCCCGCGACGATGTCGGGGGCCATCAGCCACATCGCCGTCCCGAGGAGCGAGGTGTCGACCACCGAGGGCTCGCCCGTGCGCTCGCGGCGGAAGAGCGCCGCGGCGATGCCGCCCGCGAGCGACATGCCTCCGGTCGAGTCGCCGAACGCCGCGCGCTGCATCGTCGGGGCGATGGCGTCGTCGCGCGTCAGGGCCTGACCGATGCCGCCGCGACACCAGAACGAAGCGGCGTCGTAGCCGCCCTTCTCGCGGTCGGGCCCGCGGTCGCCGTGCCCGTGACCGCGCGCATAGATGATCTTCGGGTTGACGCGGCGGATGTCTTCGACGTCGAGGCGAAGACGCTTCCGCGCGGCGGGGAGGAAGTTCGTCAAGAACACGTCCGCCTTCTCGACGAGCTGGTCGAGAAGCTCGCGTCCCGCTGTCTTGCCGAGGTCGAGCCCGAGCCCGCGCTTGCCGCGGTTCGGCTGCTCGATCATGAAGTTGACGCCACCCGTGTCCGGAACGAGTCCTGACGTGACGAGACCGCGCTGCGGATCGCCGGTCACCGGGTGCTCGATCTTGATCACCTCGGCGCCCCAGTCGGCGAGCACGGCGCCGGCGGCGGGGACGAACCACCACTGGGCCACCTCGACGATTCGTACGCCTTCGAGGGCTCGGCTCATTGATCCTCCTGCGCTGCGCTGAAGCGGCGAGGGGAGACGCTAGCCGAGGAGTCCGCGGTCGGCCAGACTCGGTGCGTCAAGAGGCTGGCGGCGGGGGGGTCGGCCAGTCGATCGAAGAAAGCGAGGCGAGGGCGAGGAGGAGCGCCTGCGTCCCGTCGCGCGCGTGACCCTGCGCCGCGAGCGCGACGTAGAGCTGCCGGGCGAGCGCCAGGCCGGGGAGAGCGAGCTTCAGCCGCTCCGCCTCCGCGAGCGCGATGCCGAGATCCTTCACGAAGTGCTCGACGAAGAAGCCGGCCGCGAAGTCGCCGCGAACGATCCGCGGGGCGAGGTTCGACAGTGCCCAGCTGCTCGCCGCTCCGGAGGAGACCGATTCGAGAGCGGTCGTCACGTCGAGACCCGAGCGATGGGCGTAGAGCAGGGCTTCGCAGATCCCGACCATGCTGCTCGCGATGACGATCTGGTTCGTCATCTTCGTGTGCTGGCCGGCGCCGGGGCCGCCCTGGTGCACGATCGTCTTGCCCATCGCCGCAAAGCAGGGGCGGAGCGCCTCGACGATCGCGGCTTCGCCGCCGATCATGATCGAGAGGCGTGCCTCGCGTGCACCGACGTCGCCGCCGGAGACCGGAGCGTCGACCGCGTGCACGCCGCGCGCCCGAGCGGCCTCCGCGATCTCGACGGCGAGGCTCGGCTCGCTCGTCGTCATGTCCACGACGACGCCGCCCTCCGCGAGGCCGGCGAGGACGCCCCTTCCGCCGAGCACGACCTCGCGCACGTCCGCCGGAAAGCCGACCATCGTGAACACGACGTCGCTGGCGGCGGCGACGTCACGCGGCGTCTCCGCCCACACCGCTCCGCGCGCGAGGAGCGGCTCCGCCTTCGCGCGCGTCCGCGTGTAGACGGTCGTGCGAAAGCCGGCGCTTCGCAGGTGCCCGCCCATGCTGGCACCCATGACGCCGAGTCCGATCCAGCCGATCCGCGTGCGCTCCGGGGAGACCTCGAGTCGGGCCATCCTCGCTGCGTAGCGCGCCGTCAGGCGCCGTTGAAGTGCGGCAGGACCCTTTCGCCGAGGAGCTCGATCGACTTCATCACGCGGTCGTGCGGGATCTTGTACGGATTGACGAGGCAAAGCAGCAGGTCGCAGCCGGCCGCCTCGTAGCGCTTCGCGATCTCGACGCAGCGCTCCGGTCCGCCGACGACAGCGGAGCCCGTCTCGCGGAGGAAGTCGAACGTCAGGTGATCGAGCGCTCCGCTCGCGCGCACGTCCGCGAGGTCCTTCGCGTACTGGTAGGTGCCGAGGTTCTCCCCCTTCATCCAATCGGAGAGGGACGCGATGTGGTTCACCGCCGTCTTCACGTACCAGGGGAACGATTCCTCGGCGTCCGCGAAGGCCTGAGCGTCGGTCGGCGCGCAGTGCACCATCGTGAAGGTCGCCGCCTCCTCGTTCTTGAACTTGCCGACGGGCTTCGTGCACTCGGCGAGGCCCTCGCGATAGAGCGTCAAGCGATCGGTCAGGTCTTCCGGCGGCACGCCGACGGTGAACGAGCAGAGGCCGAGCCCGTGACGGCCGATCTCGCGGTGCCCGTCCGGGCTGCTCGTCGCACCCCAGATCGGCGGATGCGGCTTCTGCAGCGGCTTCGGCTGCACGCGCCGCGGCGCGCCCATCTGCCAGTACTTCCCCTGCGCCTGGTAGTACTCCTCGGTCCACGCGCCGACGATGTGGTGCAGCGCCTCGGACCACTGCTCGCGCGTCGCGTGCGGATCGACGTTGAAGCCTTCGATCTCCGCGCGGGTCGAGGAGCGGCCGGTGCCGAGCTCGACGCGTCCGTTGCTGATCAGGTCGAGCACGGCGACGGACTCGGCGGTGCGGATCGGGTGATTGTAGGGGTAGGGCAGGAGCCGCACGCCGTAGCCGAGCCGGATGCGCGAGGTGCGAGCGGCGATCGCGCCGTACAGGATCTCCGGATTCGGACAGTGCGAGTACTCCTCGAGGAAGTGGTGCTCGACCGTCCAGAAGCTGTGGAAGCCCGCCTGCTCGCCGAGGATCGCCTCCTCGAGAGTGTTGCGATAGGCGTCGAGCTCGCTCCGCTCGTTCCAGGGCTTCGCCACAGGGATCTCGTAGAACAGCGCGAATTTCATCCTCGTCCGCCTCCGACTTGCCAACGGGTGAGACGCAAGTCTAGTCTCGAGTCTCAATGCCGCGCAAGGGTCTCGGAGGAGTCGCGATCGCGACGCGAGACGCACGTGACGGGACGGTCACGTTCGCGCGGCGTCTGAGCGGCGTGCAGGCGGAGCGCCGGGCGCGAGCGGTCGCCGCGGCACGCGAGCTCGCGACCGAAGGCGGCTACGCGGCCGTCAACATGAACGACGTCGCGGAGCGGGCCGGGATCGCCCGGGCGACGCTCTATCGCTACTTCGCCTCGAAGGACCACCTGCTCGCGGACGTGACGCTCGCCTGGGGCGCGGAGATCGCGCTGCAGCTCCGCCGCGATCCGCCGCGCGGGAAGACGGCCGCGGCGCGCGTCGGTGCGACGTTCGCGCGCGTGATCGACGTCGCGTGCGCGACGCCGCGCTTGACCGAGGCGGCCGTCGCTGCGGCGCTTTCTCCCGATCCGACGGCGGCCGGAATCCACGCCGGGGCGATCACCGTCGTTTCCGGCTACCTCGATCAAGCACTCGGAGACGAGCCGGTCGCCGACCGCGAGGCGGCGAGCCGCGTCCTCGGGCACGTGTTTCTCTCCGTCTTGATCCAGCTCACGCAGGGACGCGCTTCGCGCGACGAGGCGATCCGCGAGCTTCGCTCCGCCGCGCGACTTCTTTTTCCGACGAAAACGTAGGAGGCAAAGGTGTTGACGAAGGATCGTTTCTACATCGGCGGCCGCTGGGTCCAGCCGGCGGGCGAGGGCACTCTCGACGTCGCCTCGCCGTACACCGAGGAGGTCTACG
>Ga0194132_10002071_pt1 | contig 38746 bp, 34 predicted proteins | sample TA2KigOf80mmetaG_FD_148612 | JGI IMG/M metagenome (GOLD analysis project Ga0194132, IMG submission 148612) | Freshwater microbial communities from Lake Tanganyika, Tanzania - TA2015054 Kigoma Offshore 80m | ecosystem: Environmental > Aquatic > Freshwater > Lake | place: Tanzania: Lake...
TGCCCAGCATCAACACCAGGTCGGCACGCGCCAGCACCTCGGCCAGCGCGCCCAGAGACGGGTCGGCGATGCCGCGCGGACTTTCCAGGTACAACACGGGAACGCCACTCGCGCGTTGCAGTTCGGACCGCAAGAGGCGTCCGGAACCATTGCCCATCATCGGCCCCGTCAAGATCAGCGGCCGCTGGGCGCGCGCCAAGCGTTCGACGATGATCGCGGCAGTATCGGCCGCCAGTGCGACCCGTTCAAGCGCGAAGTCCTGGACGGCGGCAATGCACTGCTCCCCCTGGTCCAGGCGTGTTTCCATGACATCGGTCGGCAGACTCAGGTGCACCGGGCCGGGCCGGCCAGAGCGGGCGATGTGCAGGGCCCGCACCACGTCCTCACCTAGACGCTCGGCGCTTAGTGCGGTCCACGATGCCTTACAAGCCGGTGCCGCCATCTCGGCCTGCCGCAGTTCCTGGAAGGCATCGAGGCCCAGTTGACTCAAGGGCGCATGGCCGGAAATCATTACCACAGGTGACTCCCCGCCCAGCGCGGTAAACAAGGGTCCGACCGCGTTGGCATGTCCCGGACCGCCGGTAAACAGACACACGCCCGGTTCACCCGTCAGCCGGCCCCAGGCATCAGCCATGTGGGTGGCAGCGCCTTCGTGACGCACGTGCACCAGTTTGATATCTGCATCGAGCGCGGCATCGAACACCGGCATGACGTGGTTGCCGGACAGCGCGAAGACGCGCCGCACCCCGGCGTGGGCGAGTGAACGGACCAGGATGTCCGCGCCGCGAAGCGAACTCATGTCGTACTCAGAAACACATTGAGGAACTACATGCCGAGCATCTGACCACCATCGACGCAGATGCTTTGCCCCGTCACCCAACCCGCCAGCGGTGAGGCGAGAAACAACACGAGATTGGCGACCTCTTCAGGATGCCCGAGGCGGCCAAACGGAATACTTTTGAGAATGCGCTGGTAGAGCTCGGGCGCGCTGGTCTTGCGCTGTTCCCACAACCCTCCCGGAAACTCGATCGATCCCGGGGCGACGCAATTCACCCGCACGCCCTGAGTCGCCAGCAGCGCCGCCTGCGAGGCGGTGTACTGAATAATGGCGGCCTTCACCGCGGCGTAGGCCGGTGTGCGCGCCGACGGACGAAATCCCGAGATGGACGATACGTTTACGATGGCACCGGCGCCGCTGGCCGCCAGGTACGGCTCGGCGGCGCGCGAAGCCCGTACTGTCGCCATGAGATCGACGTCAACACCGGCCGCCCAGGCGGCATCGTCATTGCCCATGCCGAATCCGGAAGCGTTGTTGATCAGGATGTCGATTCCCCCCAGGGCCTGCGCGGCGGCGGGAACATAGCGTGCAATGTCCTCTGCCTTGCCCAGATCGCAGGCCTGGGCGTGCACCTTGGTACCGCGCGCGGCGAGTTCGGCACGGGCGCGTTCAAGCGCTTCAGCCCCTCGCGCACACACCGACACCGCCGCGCCCCCATCGACGAAACCCTGCGCGATGGCGCGGCCAATACCGCGGCTGCCACCACACACCACCACCCGCTTGTCTTTGAAATCCCATCGCATGCCGCGCACTCCTGTCCTGTAATCACTGGATTGTACGGGGGCACTGTGTTGTTCTGGCGCGCCGTGACACCGCCCGATAGGCATAATCGTGCCACTGGCCATGATCCTTCCCGCCTCCATCGTCTTTACGTTCGGTCTGCTGGTGCTGGCCATCCTGACGCACTGGAGTACGCGAACCATTGGACCGCCGCATCGGGGCCTGCCGCTGTGGACCGTGGTGCTCACCGGCGCAACGCTGGCGGCGCTGATCAATGGATACGTGACGCCTGTGGGCGCGGCGCTGTTGGCACTGCTGTACGTTTTGGGCCGCTTGGCGGTGGGCCCTACATCCGTGCGGCCGTTTGCCTACGGCGGTACGGTGGTGCTGGCCGCTGGGCTCATGGCGCACCAGGTGCCCGGATTCCACAACCCACTGCTGCTCGACGCCCACCACTTCTCCAACGATGCGGCGGCCTATACGCAGCACGCCAACTTCGACAAAGGGGCCGCCGGGTTGATTCTGCTGGGCCTGTTCTCTTGCGCAAGTATTGGCGGAAACTGGCGCGCGCTCAGGCAGACACTCCCGATCGCGGTATTCACCTGCACGGCGGTCATTGCCGGCGCATTGCTGCTCGGCTATGCCCGTGCTGACCCCAAGCTGCCACCCTACGCACCCGTCTTCCTGGTCGCCAACTTGTTCTTCACCTGTGTGGCGGAGGAAGCGCTTTTTCGTCTGCTGCTGTTGCAGCGCTTGCTGGGGTACTTGCAGTCGCGCAACCTGCGTCACGCGCCGGCGCTGGCTTTGTGCGGCATCGCGCTGCTATTTGGCCTGGTGCATACCGGCGGCGGCTGGGGCTATGTCATCCTCGCCACGATCGCCGGCATCGGTTATGGCTACGCCTACCTGAGAACACAACGCGTCGAGGCGGCGATCCTGGTGCACTTCACGGTCAATGCCGTGCACTTTCTCGGCTTCACCTTTCCTCGATTGGCGTAGAGCTCGCCGCGCGAGCAAACGCCCGCCGAGGTCTCGCTCCTCTATCGTCACCCGTCAGCGCATCTCTTGCCAGACCATCTCGCCATCGCGCCGGATGTAGCCGCTGACGGATGCCGTGGATTCCGTGCGCGCCCGCACGACGTACGCCAGCCCTCCCTGAAACGCCCGCGCAACGCTGAACTGCGGTGCGATGACGGTCTTGCCGGTCTTGTCCATGTAGCCGTGCAGTTTGCCGGCGCGAAAGGCGGCCAGGCCCTCGGCGAAGGGCCACACGCGATCGGCCTCCGGCGTCAGCACCACGGCGCCGGTGCGGTCGATGAACAGGCTGCGACCGCCCTCCTTGACCAAAGCCAGCCCATCCGCGAACTCCTCGCCCGACTCGAAGCGCGGCGGTACCACCATCGCGCCGCTTTTGTCGATGTAGCCGTACTTGCCCTCCACCCACACTCGAGCCATGCCCTCGTGAAAGTCGCTGGCCTGGGCGAATCTTGGCGCCACCACCAGACGCCCGTCCACACTCATGAAGCCCTGCTGTCGTCCTTGCCATACCCGCACCATGCCTTCGCGCGCAAGACCGATGAAATCAACGCCCTCGGGCGTGAGGTCACGGCCTGTGCGGTCGTAGACGCGATGGGTACGGCCCTTGGATTCGGCGCGGACCAGCCCTCCCCCCGCGGGCAGCAGCTTGTCGTGAATCGCGGGCACGACCAGCTTGCCACTCCGGTCGATGGCGCCCAGCTTGGTCGCGCCCCATTCGTCGGATACGCTCACCACCGCTACGCCATCGACAAATCCCTCGGCCGACTCATAAGCTGGCCGAATCACCAGCACACCGGTCTGATCGGCGTAGCCCCAACGATGTTTACCCTGTGCATCGAGGCCATGGGCGGGAGTCAGACCCTCGGCGAAAGGCTGGTGGAGCTTCTCCTGCGGCGCGATCACCATCTTGCCCTGGCGGTCGACGTACGCAGTCTTGCTGCCCTTGCGCACCAGGATCAGGGGATCCCCCATCTGGATCTCGACAAATTCCGCGGGCACCAACAGGCGGCCACTGCCGTCGATCAATCCATGCAGATCGCCTGCCCGTATGGCATGGACGCTGGGTTGCTGTTGCGCCTGCGCCGTGCTGGCAATCAACCAGGTGGCAAGGACGATGTGGATCATCCAGGTATTCATCGATCGGCATTCTTCGTAGGTTGTTGGTCCACCGGCATTGCGCAAATCGAGCGCGCAGCCAGTGATCACGCCTGTCGGGCCTGGCACGATTTGCCTGCCTCTTGGCAAAGCCAGATATTAGCCCTCGCTCGACAACACGTCTCCACATCAATCAGGTTCCTTAAGGCCTCACACCAGGCGATCTGTGCGAGCATGCTCCACTTTCAAACGCCCGGGAGTGCAGAGTATGGAGCGACGGCAATTCCTGCTGGGCGGCACGGCCCTGAGCCTCGCCGCAGGGACGACGGTGCCTGCGCTGAGCACCGAAGCGAAGCCTCGGACACTGCTGCTCGTCCACGGCGCCATGCACGGCGCCTGGTGCTGGTATGGCATGGTGCCGCGCCTGCGCGCGGCGGGCTTTGACGTTCATGCCATCGATCTACCCGGGCGCGGTCGCAACCCCGCTCCCCGAGAGGCCGTGACTCGAGCCGCCTGTGTGGACAGCATCGTTGCCACCCTGGACCAGATCAACCAGCCAGTCACCTTGCTCGGCCACGACGTCGGCGGCCTGTTGACGACCCTGGCCGCCGAGCGGCGGCCGGAAAAGATCAGCAGTCTGATCTACGTTGCCGCCTTCGCACCTCGCAACGGCGATTCGCTGATGTCGCTGGCGTTGCGTGACACCGAATCGCTGGTGCGACACCGCACCGTGATCAGCCGCGACCGCGGCAGCATCGAACTACGCCGGGACAGCCTGCGAGAGGTGCTGTACGCCGACTGCTCCGAAGAGGATGTCGCACTGGCGGAGTTGAGTCTGGTGCCTGAGGCCACGCAACCCTTCGGCGCGCCCGTTCACTACACCGAAGAACGCCTGCGCCCGCTGGTCAAGCGATTTGTGTTCTGCGATCAGGACAAAGCCGTGGGTCCGGCTCTGCAGCGCAGCATGTTCGACGCCCTGGCCGGCGACCGCTCGGTGACGCTGGCTTGTGGTCACTCTCCCTTCTTTTCGCAACCCGAACAGTTCACCGCCGCGATCGCCGAACTCGCCACCTGAAACGAAAGCGTACACGGCACTGAACCGTGTTGGACGGACTCACGGTTCTGGTCGGAAACTGTTATCTCTGCCGTGCCTAACGGCTGGAGAGTTGTGCAAGCGCAGCAGCCCAGTCTTCCAAATGATAGGTGTGAGCAATCCTGCCACCCTGTATCGTATGGATGTCGATTGACATGATATTGAAGCGCTTCCCAGACGCCGGGATGCCCATGAATTCCCCAACGGGCGTTCCGGAGCCTTGCCCACGCACGATCACTTTGTCACCGCTTTGCATGACCTCCAGAATCTCCCATTTCATGTCGGGAATGAGCTTGTGCAGACCATGACTTAGCACACCAACTAACTCATCGCGGGTTTGACAGGCGGCGCCATTGGCGGCGCAATTCACCCAGGCAGGTAGCGTTGTCTGGGCAAAGGTGCCACCCGGATCACCTCCGGCGGCGTAACCCGTGTAGTGTTTGGTCAACATGGCCAGCAGCGTCGCTGATGGTGCTTGCGAGGATTGCCCGTAAGCGAGCATTGAGGCGCTACATAGCGAAGCCGCGACCAGCACCGGACGTACTGATCTGAGGATTGCAGATTTCATCGGAATCTCCTGTAGGAATCAGAAAGCCAGCAGCCACCGCATGGTCAGCGCACAGCCCCTTTGGAGAACGGAGGATCCAATGGGCAAGCGAGATCCAAGTGGCCAAGCGCCAGCGTGGATAGGGAGCGCACTTCTGGTTCGTCTCGTCCCGACAGCTAATGTAGAACTCCTCTCGGCACTTGAAAACCATCCCACCGCAATTCAGAATCCAGATAATGGAACAATCCATTCAAGCCCTTTCGGACATCGCGCTTTTCGTCGAAGTGTTACGCACGCGCAGTTTTCGTCACGCCGCCGCCAGGCTCGACGTGCCTCCGTCCACGCTGTCCCGGCGCATTGCGGCGATGGAAGCTCGTCTGGGCGTGCGCTTGTTCCTGCGCACAACGCGTAGCGTGACGCCGACCGCGGCGGCCAAACCCTACTACGAACGCTGCCTGGAAGTACTCGAGGCCGCCGCCAGGGCCCAGGCCACCTTGTCGACGAATCATGAGCGCCAACAGCGCATGCGCATCGCGATGCCGGTGGACCTGGGCGTGGACATTCTGGGCGCCGCCATCGCGACGTTCGTGGACGCCCATCCGGGATTGCAGGTCGAAATGGATCTTTCTTCTCGAGCCGTCGATCTGTTGCGCGATCCAGTAGATGTGGCATTTCGCATCGGAAAACCGATGGACGATCGCGTCGTCGCGCGCAAGCTTGCCGTTATCACCAGTGGCGTGTATGCGGCGCCCTCATTGCTGCGACGGCTACCGCCTGTCACGGCAGCGGCACAATTGGCTCAGCTGCCTTGCCTGGACTTGCGCACCGCACACGGCTCGATGGTCTGGACTGTCGGCAACGCCCAATGGGATGGCGCGCCCGGCCCCTGGACTTTGGCCGCCAATAGCGTGGCGCTGCTGCATAAGCTGGCCGAAGCGGGGCGCGGTTTGGCCCTGCTTCCCGAACATGTCGCCAATCGTAGCGTGCAGTGCAAGCGCCTGAGCCGCGTCTTGCCCGATGCCTCGACACCAGCGTGGCCGGTCTTCGCCGTCACCGTGGGCCGCACTGTTCCCAGATTGGTCAGTTTGCTGATCTCGCATGTCAAGACCTCACTGACAGTGGCCTTGACTGGCGCTCACACGCAAGCGGGGCGCGATTCAGCGGTGTAAGGACAGGACCCTGGGAAGTCACGAACTAGGGGGCTCGCCCCCTTGCAACTCCCTGCACCTTAACACTCGAGCGGGTAACGCACTTGCCGTCGGGTATCTGCCAGTTCAGAATTGCTGGCCTCATGTCATTCTCCCGACTTCTATTGCTGCTGCCGGCTGCCGCGTTGGTGCATGGCTGCGTATTCGTGCCTATACGAAGCGCAGCCGAGTACGATGTCCACAAGGGCTGCCACGTCGAGCGCATGCAGCTAGGATTGGAAGTGCTGCCGGGCTATGAACAGTGCTCCGGCGAAGGGTGCGTTGCGATGGTGGCCATCATGGGAATCACGGCACTATCTTCAGCGGTGGTGTCTGGCAGCATCGTGTGGTACGTCAACACCCTGAGGCGCAGCTGTACACAGAACAGGGATCGCATTTTGCCCGCCGCTCTTCATCACGATCGATGAAATCGACGAGTTGTCTGCTAGATTCCGCCGCGCGATGGATGCAGCGGCGATGGAGATCAAGAAGCTTGCGGCAACGAACAGCTAGGGGAATCGCCGAATACCTATCGCGACGGCTAGCGCCCGTGACAAGACGAGCGAGACTTCGGGATGGAAGGTGGTCGGTCGAGACCTTCAAATCTGCAGCTCTTCCAACAACTCCTCGGTGGAAAGCGGGACGTTGCCCATCCGGCCCACCTGACATGCCGCCGCCAGCGAACCGAGGTAGGCACTGTGCCAAACATCGGCGCGGGCCGCCATGGCCATGGCAGTGGTGATCAGCATGGAATCGCCCGCGCCTGACACATCCTTGGGCGCGGTGTTCATGGCGGGAAGACGATCGGTAAGCGCAGCCTCGCGCTCACGTCCGGGTTGAATGAGCACGCCTTCCGAACCCAGTTTGATGAGCACGTCGCGCGCATCGCAGCGCTCCTGCAGCGTCTGCGCCAGGACAACGATGCCGGAGCTGAAGTCCCTGAGTGCCAGGCGTGCTTCGCGTTCGGTGGGGGTAAGCAGGCGCATCCCCTTGAAGCGGGACACGTCCCCCACTTGCGATGAGGACTGGCTGTCTGCCACCATCATCACGCCGCGCTCGACACAGGCCGCGCGAACACGCTCCACCAATGGCTGGGGCAGGCAACCATAGTTGAAATCGGAGAACACCAGCAGGTCGGCCTTCTCAATGCACGGCAGCATGCGGGCATACAGTTCGTCGCACAGCGCCGCGCTGATGCCGTGATCGCGCAGATGGCTGACCCGCAACAGCGTTTTACCGTCGGCGCGGAAGCGCTGTTTGAGCGTGGTTGGCCGGCTGTCGTCCTCAACACCATGCAGGCGGACGCCGAATTCGCGCAAGCGCTCCATGGCAAAGTGAGCGGTGTCATCACGTCCCGTGACGGTGAAGAAGTCCACCGCGCCGCCCAGCCCTCTGGCGTGTGCCGCGACGATGCCGGCGCCGCCGACAAACTTGTCGCTTTTGATGGGCGACACCACGATGGTGGGATCTTCCTGCGACATGCCCAGGGGCTGACAGTTGATGTACTCGTCGACGATAAGATCGCCCACCACCACCACTTTCAGCGCCGATAGGTCACGCAAGGTCTGCCGCAGATCGGCCAGCACCAGGCTGTGACGGCCGACGTAGTCGAGCGGTTGCTCGATGGTGCTGGTGCGACCCTCGTTGAGTTCGCGCCGCAGTACTTCCACCAGCGAGAAGCGGGTATCGCCGGAACTGAATATGAGTTTGCCGCCGTATTCGTCAAGGACCTTGGCTTCTGGATTGTCCTGAAATTCACGCTCTTTGCCTTTGACGACGACGTCAGGTTTGAGCCGAGCGACAAAAGCCTCGGGCGTTTCGCGCAGCACAAAGGCAAAGGTGACCGCGTTGATGGCCTTGATGGCTTCGAGCCGCAGCGCTTCCGGCAAAGAAGCCCCGGGCGATTGATCCGGATTCACACCCACCACCAACACGTCGCCGCAGGTAGCGGCGAAGTTGAGCAACCGCACATGGCCCGGATGGACGATATTGAAATTGCCGGAGACAAAGACCACCTTCGAGCGATTCGAGGCCACGCGCCGGATGGCGGCGGCGAGGGCTTCCATTTCCGCGCTCATGCCTTGACGCCGTCCTTTTCCGGATGCAGGCGCGCATACTCCACGCGAAGATCCTCCGCCACGGCCTCGGGTGGCTGCGGCTGGAAGCCCATGACCCGTGAGGTCTGTTTCATCCCCAGACAGCTATACGCCGGGCGGAAGGCCAGCGATACGCCAGCCTCGCTGGCGGTACGCGCCCAAACCGGTGAGTCGGAGCCTGCACTCAGCAGTGCCGCAAACTCGGCGTAACTCAGGTCCCGGCTGCCCGAGAGATGAAACACGCCGGCAGCGCGGGCCATACACAAGCTCATGATCGATCGTACGGTGTGTCGCAAACTGATGGGCGAAAACACCAGGTCCGAGAAACCTTCGACACGGCCCCCATCGCGCAATGCCTGACACCAGCTGCCAAACGGTTGACGCCGCGCCGACACCACTTTGGTCAGACGCAGGATGGTGAGCTGATCCGTCGGCGTCGTATCGAGCAATAGCGCCTCGGCTTGCGCCTTGAGGGTGGGATAGGTGCGCGTGCCGGGGTGAACCTCGTCACCCTCACCGCGACGCCCGTTGTGCTCACCGAACACGCTGTCGGTGGACAGGAAGATCACGTGCGTGCCACGCGCCATGAGTTCGAGCGCCAGATGTACCGGCGCCTCTACATTGACACGCTGTGCGCCAGTCGGATCCGCCGCACATTGATCGTGGCGGCTCATGGCCGCGCACAGCACGGCACAATCGAATCTCTCCTCTGGTAGGGCGCAGCGCGCAGGCGCGCTCAGATCCCAATGCAGCATCCCGCCCACATCGCCACGTCGCGTCGTCGCACGCCCGGACCAACGGCTCGCGGACGCCTCGCGCGACAAGGCCGCGCCAACCAAGCTGTCACCGCCTATGATCAACAACTTCATGATCGCCTGCCTCGCCGGCGGACCGGTATCGTGTCAATGGGCGCGTTCCTGTGCTTCATGCGGCCACCCTGTTGTCGGCAAACAGACTGACAATCTCGTCCCAACCGCGCACCCGCTGGTAGCGGGCGTCGTCCGCGTGATGACCGGCGGGATCGAACAAAAAGGCATGCACCAAGGACGGAAACGTTGGCGCCAGCAGGATCTCGGGCAGGTCGTCGACAAAGGCCATGCATTGCTCGCGTTCGATCACGTTGAGTTTTTCTTCCTTGGTAGCGGTGAAGTACACCTCATCCTGATCGATCACTTCGCGCAAATGGCGCTCCACCCATGCCCGCGCAGCGGCATGCAGATCGTAGGCCGGCCCGGCAAAGGGGTGCCGGGTCTTATGGCTGATGATGCACAGTTCGAAGCCGCGATCACGCAGGGCGTGCAGGCAATCGTGCAAGCCTTCGAACGGCTCGGCTTCCAGAACGCGCGGACCGTAGACCTCACCTTGCAAGGCGATCCAGGCGGCCTCATTGCCACAGGCGCGCATGTGGTCGCGCACGGCGTTTTTATTGCGCGCCACGCGCGCCGGAATGAGGTCCTGTGCGCGCGCGGCGCGGTGAAAGACGGCGTCGTAGCAGACAATGGTATTGTCGAAGTCGAGCCCTAGGCGCGCCATGGCTTGACCTCGAGAGTGCGGGCGCGCGGACAACTACCGCCCGGTTGTGCGACGGGTTGACACATCATGAAGCGCCGCGGCTGCGACGCGGCTGGACAGGCGATTGAGTGGACTGACATGGTCCGGCCTCTTGTGCGGTCTGGTCTCGACAACCCGGCTTACGGCTCAAATGCAAATTTCTTTACATTTTGGTGGACGAGGGCTTGGAGAGGGCAGGCTGGATCGCGAGGTCTTGGCAATTAATATTTGTACTATCAATTAGTTAAATGATATTTCTCCTCAAGACTGTTACCAATTGGTGTCGAGGCGCTGTAGCGGGGGCTGGCCCATTCAGGGACTTTCCGCCGATCAGGCCCTTGCCTCACTGTTGGCTGGGATCAGAAGTGGGCGAGGAGCTCCAGGTCTTCGTCGAATTGACGACCGCGCTCCTTGGTTGACGCCCCCAGCGCCGAAAATTGCCGCCGCCTCTTCGCTGGTCGAGCCCGGAATTTGAAATCCACGCCCAACGAAAGCGCCGTGCCCTATGTGCAATACAGCGTGCCGCTCCCCAGCGCGCAGCAAGCCTTGAAGCAACCCATCGGCGATGTCACCCTGACCTTAATCGGCACCTTCTCCGACAGCAACGTGCCGTACTACAGCGACTGCATTACAAGTACACCGGCGCGCCTGCGGCAGCTGATGCAGTCCTGCGAGGGCTATACCCAGAGGCGTGTGCAGCCCGACGCTGAACTACATGAAGACCGCACTGCCGGGACTGCAGTACTCGGTGCATATGCTGCGCAATAACTTTGATGTAGCGGGTCCAAACCGAAGCTCGCCTCACGGGTCGCTGCGTGCATAAGGCGCGCCTTTTCAGTGATTCAATACGGAACCGGGGACTGTTCCATTCGCGCGTCCCATGCAACACTCGCGTATTCGCGTTCCACCGAGGAGGTTGCATGTCGCAGGTTCCGTTCCGCGCTATTGCGCGCCGAGGGTTTCTGCAAGGCGCCGTTGCGCTAGGGGCATCGAGTCTCACACCACAGACCTGGCGCAACGCCTTTGCCGCTCTTGCGGTGACGGGCGACGGGCCTTACGGCAAGCTCGGTGCACCCAACGCTCACGGGGTGCGGTTGCCGGCAGGTTTCACCGCGCGTCGCATCGCCCTGACCGGTGAACCGGTGGCACACACAAACTACGCCTGGCCCGGTTGGCCGGACGGCGGTGCCACCTTCGCGGCCGAAGGCGGCGCTTGGGTCTACGTCTGCAATTCGGAACTGCCTGGCAATAGTGGCGGCTGCAGCGCCATCGCATTCAATGCCGCCGGCGACATCATCGATGCCTATCGCATCCTGAGCGGCACGGAGAGAAACTGCGCCGGGGGAGTGACACCTTGGAACACCTGGTTGTCCTGCGAGGAGCACCTGCACGGCATCGTATGGGAGTGCAGTCCGTTCGCTCGGGGCCAAGGCATTGCGCGCCCGGCCCTGGGCCAGTTCAAGCACGAAGCGGCGGTGGTGAATCCACAGACCGGAGAGGTCTACCTTACCGAAGACGACGCCGACGGCCGGCTGTACCGCTTTCGCCCTGACGTGTCTGGCCAGTTGACCGACGGCGTGCTGGAAGCAGCCGCGGTCGACGCTGACGGAAAAGTGAGGTGGATCGCGGTCGCGGCTGACCGTCCTTACCGAGGTCGCGACACCACCGTCTTTCAACGGGGCGAAGGCGCCTGGTTCGCCCAGGGTCACTTGTACTTCTGCACCACCGCCGATCATCGCGTCTGGGCGCTAGACGCGCGCACGGATGCATTGAGCATCATTTACGACGCCACTGCCTTGGGCGACGCCGCACCGCTGCGCCAACCTGACAATGTCACCGTCCACGAGCGTTCCGGTGACATCTTGGTGGCGGAAGATGAAGATGATCTTCAGATCGTGCTGTTGGCGGACCAGGGCGGTCAGCGTGTCGCCGCGCCCTTCATGCAACTGGTGGGGCACAAGGGATCGGAAGTGACCGGCCCCGCTTTCAGCCCGGACGGCTCACGCCTCTACTTTAGCTCACAAAGGGGGACCGACGGCGGTCCTAACGGGCCGGGTATGACTTTCGAAGTCACGGGCCCTTTCCGCAGACGCTGACCCGGTGCTGTGGGATGCAGGCCTTGTGCGACCTCGCGGTAACCGTGCTGTAAGCTGAATCCATCGTCTCACTGAGCTTCCACCGCCATGAGCGCGACCTACGGTACGCCCAGCAAACACTACCCCATTCGCCCCGACTGGCTGGCCCTGCATGAGGAATCCGCACTGGATCCTGCGCTGCCCATCGTGGATGCACACCACCACCTCTGGGACTATCCCGGCAGGCGCTACCTGCCGCTCGATCTGTTGGCTGACCACGCCTCGGGCCACGACATCCGGGCCACCGTGGCGGTGGAGGCCGGTGCCATGTATCGCGCCGATGCCCCGCGCGCGACGCAGCCTGTGGGGGAGACGGAGTTCCTCAACGGCGCTGCTGCCATGGGGGCGAGCGGGGACTACGGCCACTGCCAGCTGTGCGCCGGCATCGTGGGGCACGCCGATTTGCTGCTGGGAACCGCCGTGCGCCCCGTGCTCGAAGCCCACCTGCGGGCCGGCGGTGGTCGCTTTCGCGGCGTGCGTCATATCTCCGCCTGGCATGCGGATCCCGATGCACGCGGCTCCATGGTGGTGGCGCCCGAAGGTCTGCTGAGCGACGTACGCTTTCGTCAAGGCTTCGCACAGCTCAATTCGCTCGACCTGTCGTTCGACGCGTGGCTGTATCACACGCAGTTGCAGGAACTGGCCGACTTGGCGCGGGCGTTTCCGGAAACCGCGATCATTCTTGATCACGTCGGCGGCGCCATCGGCATCGGGCCGTATGCCGGCAAGCGTAAAGAGACTTTTGTCGCGTGGGAATCGGGCATCCACGCCGTCGCAGCCTGCCCGAACGTGTACGTCAAACTCGGCGGCCTGGGCATGCGGCTGTTTGGTTTTGAGTTCGCCGAGGCCCAACGCCCGCCCACGTCCCAGGCCCTCGCCGACGCCTGGCGCCCCTATATCGACACCTGCATAGCAGCCTTCGGACCTCAGCGCGCCATGTTCGAAAGCAACTTCCCCGTCGACAAAGGCTGTTGCAGTTACGGCGTGCTGTGGAATGCATTTAAGCGCATCGTGACGGGCGCCAGCGCCGATGAAAAGGCCGCGCTGTTCAGCGCCACCGCCCGCAAGGTCTATCGTCTGCCAACGCGCTGACCAGAGTTCGCCCACGAGCAAACGAAACACGATCCTCGCTTCGACCACAGCGGCAAGAGGCGTGTGATGCCTCAAGTCACCTTGAAATCGTCTGCTGACGACATTACGTAGGCGTAATCCCCAGAGCAGAAAGTCCATCATGACCCGCCCGGCCGAGAAGACCCACGTCGCCTGCCCTCAATGCTTCAGCGAGAACCGCATCCCCACTGAACGCATCGATCAACACCCCAAGTGCGGACGCTGCGGCACCGAACTTCTCGCCGGCAAGCCAGTGGCGTTGAATGACGGCAACTTCGACGCCTTCACCAAACCCGAGGGCCTGCCCGTGGTGGTGGATTTCTGGGCGGCCTGGTGCGGCCCCTGCCGCCAGATGGCGCCGGCCTTCGAGCAAGCGGCTGCGCAACTGGCCACCCGAGTGCGCTTTGCCAAAGTCGACACGGATGCCGCGCAACAGGTGGCAGCGCGATTCGGTATCCGTTCGATTCCCACCTTGATCCTGTTTCAGGGCGGGCGCGAAGTCAGGCGGGTTTCGGGCGCGATGGATTTGAGGTCGATGACCTCGTGGATTACCTCTTGAAAACGGCTTTCCGGTTTTAGATGCGCTCGCCGTAAGCCGGGATCGTGAGCCGATCCAGTCGCAACTTCCTGCTCAGCGCTCGGCAGGCAATGACAGCAACCACGTCAAAAGGTCGCCCTTCTCTGTAGCACTGCAAGGTCTGGCCAACACAAACTCGCAGTTCCGGGCGAACCATCGTTCCGTCTGATTCCAATCGGTGAAGCGCGCTTCGTTCGCGATTGGGGCAAACGGCAGCAACTGACGACGAATAGTGTGTCCGCCCGAGCGGTACTGATCCGGATAGTGACAGGCACGGCAGGGAATCTTGTCGTGATGCGCGAACTGCTCGCGTCGCGGATCCTGATGATGGCAACTGGCACAGGAGTACTCGCTACCGTCTTCCTGACGATAGGTGCGCGAATAAAACTCGCGGCCTCGCACTGCGGAGAAGCCATGAAATGCCGGGTTCTCCTCCTTGGCATCGACTGCGTACTGATCGAGCAGATACGCAGGCGACTCGGCGCCAACTCGGCCGCAGTGCAATATGGCCAGTAGCGTCACCGTAAAGCGGAAGAACGATGAAATCTGGCCGCGCAGGCGATCAGGAAACAACGTGATCGGGGCTATCTGGATCTCACTGCAACTGCCTGCCACACGCTTCTCCCGTTATGTCTCGGAGGGTTGTGTCTACCCCTTGAAGGTTCGCGGGCATTGACCTGAATCAATCGTCAGGCCGAAAGAATCCAAAGTCTCGAGAGCGCAATCGCCGGCTGTAATGGCAAGTCTGCATTGAAGCTCCTCTCACCCATAAAGTCTTGCGAGTACAGTGCTGCTTTCGGCGGACGAACCGCCACTCGACGGAGACAATGATGCGACTCAAAGGCAAGGTGGCGCTGGTGACCGGCGCCGGTTCAGGGCTGGGCAGCGCCACGGCGATGCGCTTTGCGCGCGAAGGTGCGCGAGTCATGTGCGTGGACGTGACCGCTAGCGCCGCAGACTTGGTCGCCCGACGCATCGTCGAGGATGGCGGCGAAGCCTTCGGCAGGCAGGGGAATATCACTGATGAGGCGACCTGCAAGCAGTGCGTGGAGGCAACGCTTGAGCGCTTCGGCAGCCTGAGCACGCTGGTCAACTCCGCCGGCGTTCGGCCGCGGCATGCAGGTCCCACGCCGCCCACCGATGACTGGCGTTTCGTGGTGGACGTCAACCTGACCGGTTCCTATCTCATGTCGCGCGCCGCACTGCCGGCATTGCAGGCCAGCGGCGCCGGAAGCATCACACATATGGCCTCCATATTCGGGCTGGTGGGCGGCTCCACCGGCGCGGCGTATGCAGCCTCGAAGGGCGCCATCGTCAACCTCACTCGTCAGATGGCGATCGAATGGGCGCCGCGGGTACGGGTGAATTGCGTGTGCCCCGGCGTCATCGAAACACCGATGACCGCTCCCTTGCGCCAGGACCCAGCCTGGTCAGCGGCCGTGCTGAAACGCTATCCGTTGGGGCGCTTTGGCCAGCCGGAGGAGATTGCCGCCGCCATTCTTTATCTTGCCAGCGACGAGGCAGCGTTTGTCACCGGTGTGGCGCTTCCCGTGGACGGCGGATACACGGCGGCGTGAACGTTTCTTCCTTCGGTCGTCCCCTGCGATCAAACGCTTAACCACGGCGAAGTCGAATTCTTCCTTCGCGGAGCGGTTCTGCTCGACTACAGCGCCCGTGACGTCATGCGTACGGTTACGTCCTCTCCTCAACCGTTTCTGCGTGGCGACAGTTCCGCGAGCGACACGCGATATGCGTTTACAGGTGGGTCGCGCTGGAGGATCATTCGTCGAGTCATCACGCTGCAGCGGGACTCGCAGAAGCCGAGGGCGAGAGTTTCCGTGAAGGAAAGATCACTGCTCGAACGCGTGACGAATCACTGAACAGAATCACAACCCGGCACCACGCACCCCAAGGAGGCCGTCCCATGCAAGGTTCGATTCGCGGGCAAGCATTGATTCGCACAGCGAGCATCGTGCTGTTGTTCTTGATGTGTCAGTTGCTGTCGCTACCTGCCGCGGCTCAGTGTGCCGCACCCAACACGCCCGCGCAGATCGCGCTTTGCCAGGCGGCGGCCGCGGATCCGGGCGGCGTCGGTGCCATCGTCAACACCTACTCCGTGAGCAACGTCGGTGTGCAGCAGCTTTCCACACAGTCGGATATTCAGCTGAACACCGCAGTGATTGCATCGCCGGCGAGCCAGCGGACACAGATTGCCTGTGTCACGGCCCGACGCCAAGGTCGACAGGGCGCCGGCTGCAGTCCGGCGGCGCAATCATCGGAGACCAAGAAGGCGGTGCAACCGGGGTTTTCACCCCAGGCGATCTCAGTGCTGGCTTCCTGGAGTCAGCTTGAACAGGACACCGACAAGGGACAATCCGGCTTCGATGGCGAAGCGCCCGGTGTACTGGTGACGCTGGACAGCCGCGTGATGCCCGCGGTCTCACTCAGCATGGGCTTGGGCCTGCAGCGATCGCGGCTGGACATGGCATTCGAGGGCATCGACAGTGGCCATGTGGACAGCGACACGATTCGAGCACTGGCCCAAGCAAGCTGGGCATTCAGCGACAGCGCCTACGCCGAGGCCGGTTTGGGGTACGGCCGCACCCGCTACCAGTCGGAACGCCAGTGCACCGTCTGCGTCGTCCTGAACTCGGCCAATCGCGCCCGGTTTTCCGGGGATGAGTTCGCCATCAGTGCGGGGTTGGGCAATACCTACAAGCTGGCGGGCTTCCAGATCGGCGCCCATGCCCGGCTGGACTACCTTCGATTTGAAACCCAGGGCTACACCGAGAGCGGCGCCTCCGATGGCAATGTACAGACCGCGCTGCAGGTCGATGGGCAATCCAGCGACTCCTTCACCAGCACGCTGGGCGCACAGGCAGGCTACGTACTGGACCGGCAAGGATTGCGACTGACGCCTCGCGCCAGATTGGAATGGGTGCACGAGTACGCCAACAATCCGCGCACCATTTCTTCCCGCTTCGTCACCGCCTCCGCCGTGAGTATCCAACTGGTCACCGCCGACCCGGTACGCGACTGGGTCAATGTGGGTGTGGGGCTCGATGTCGCCAACGGCAAAGCCTGGAGCCTTCACTTCGACTACGGGCATTTGTTCAAACGCGATCTGAATGGTGATCTCATCTCAGCGAAGTGGCGATACAGCTTCTGAGGTGAACTGCACAATGTTTGGGGCGACCGGATGCGGGCTTCCAAGTGCATACGCGGGCGCAGCCGCCTTTGCCTGTCCGGCATGGCTCGGCCTGGTCATCGCCCCGGTTGCCGGCGTCAGCGCGCGCGCTTCGGTTCCCGTCCTGCAGGGATGGACTTCAATCGCTCGTCGATTGCGCGCTTGAGCGCTTCGACAAAGTTCGGATCGGTGGCAGCGTCCAGTGCTTGCACATGCGCATACTGCTGGGGAATGTGCTGGACAGCGCGCGCCACCGGCAACACGAAACCCGGTTCAATAGCTTCGCGGATAAAGGCACGCTCGACCTCAAAGCGACAAAATGGTTTGTCGAAATAATCTTCGGAGTAGATGGCCACAAACATGCGGCTGCCGGCAATCGCGCGCGTCAGCCGGCTGTACCAATACACCCCAATACTTAGACTGGCGATATCGAAAAACAGGCGTAGTGGCCTGCCCTCGGGCGTTGTCATCTTGCACAGAGACTCGTAGATCTCACGCCGCACCCATTGGGCGTTGTCCGCCGTGCGCGAGTAGCTGATGAACACATCGTAGCGATCGCCGTCTTCAGTGGGTGTACCCGTCAGTTCCGTAACCAACGCACGCTTGCGCACAAAGGCAAGACTGACGGCAGCGGTGAGCAGGATGGCGGCCACAACTAGACTGACTCGCGCGTAACTCAAGTCAAGGGCACGCATGCCCGCCACCAGCAGGGCCAACAACGCCAGCGCGACTGCCAGCGCCGTCAACACCACCATGCCCTCCCCCATCCGCAGCGAGGCACGTCGCAGCAACCATCCGGCAAACCACAAGGTCAGGGCGGTGAACACCACGACCAGGACGGCAAGCAGACCCAGATGGGTGAGCGGGCGCGCCACCGCGAGATCAGCCGGCAGGATACGTTCGCTCAGCGCCCAGGCCAACAGCTCAGGGCCCGCACGCCTGCCGAGTGGTGAGACATCCGCCGCCGGACTGCCCACCAGCAGAAGCTTGCCGCGTAAACAACTGCCGGTGCAGGCCCCCTGCAGAGTGCCTGACTTCAGCGCCAGGCGTTGCGTATCAGGCATCACACCAGTGGCCAGCATGATCGGCTCGTCCGTGCGCATCACCGGGCGGCCAAACAAATCCTCCGCCAACTTGATCGGCAATGCGGGCACCGAAAGTGTGGAGTTCAACGCCAGATAGGGATCGTATTTCGCTGCACCAAACAGATGGTCGAAGCGCGTGTGACCAAAGCCGTCCAGCACCTCGCGATATAGCCGGCTGGCGTGGCGTTGCATGAAATCGGGCGTGACGTTGCCGCTGCTGTCGAGCGGATTGATGGCGGCGTAAATGCGCAGTCCCGCGCGCTGAACCTCTTCGATGCATCGCTCCAGCTCCAGTAGCCCGGAAGGTTCGTTCTCAAACTGAATGTCCAGGGCGACGGCACGCGGCACATCTGGCGGATGGGACGCAAGCCGCCGCAACGCCTGGCACACACTGGCGCGGTAGTGTGCACGGTCGGTGTCGTAATCGAGTTCGAGCAGGTAAACGTCAGGCGACAGGCGCACAGGCTGACCTTGACTCATCCAGGCATGCAGCGCCCAATCGGCGTCGCGCCAGGGTGTCAGCCAGGTGATCACCGCCATCAGCCCGATCCAAACGCCGAGGTAAGGTGCAATGACCCGCTTCAAGACGCCCTCTTCGGCATGGCTTGTCGTTCCAGCGCGCGGTACTCCGCGGCCTTGCGTGGGTCGCCAGCCGTGTCCCAGGCCTTGGCAAGCTCACGATAGCTGGCGGCGATCGCTCGATGTTGCCCGCCGGGATAGAGTGACTGCCGCATGCGCAAGGCCTCTTCATGGCGCGTAATCGCCCTCTTCGCATCGCCCTGCGCCAGCAAGGCGCTGCCCATGCGATCCAGCGTGAGCGCCGCGCCGGGATGAGGTGCGGCGCCGAAGGCCTGCTGCCAGACCCGCAATGCGACAGCATATTCCTCCAGAGCAGCACCTGCCTGCCCCATGCCGGCGAGCGCCGCGCCGATATTGGTGCGGTTGATGGCGATGTCGACATGGCCCCCCTTTGGATAGAGCTGGGCATGCTGGCGCGCGGCTTCACGCAACGCCTTTAAGGCGGCGCCGTATTCACGGGTATCGAGCAAGGCCGCCCCCAGATTGGCGTAACTCAGTGCCAGCGCGGGATGCTCTCGGGCGGAGATCAACTGCTGTCGCAATCGTAGTGCCGTCTCGTGCTGGCGCACCGACCGTGCGGGCTCTTCCAGGGCCGAGTAGATGGCGCCGAGATTGCTGTAGGCATCCGCCACGTCGGGATGCACTTCGCCTGGATAGAGTGTGCGCAACATCCGGAGCGAGGCTTCATGCTGCTGCAAGGCAGCGCGATAGTCTCCCCTTGCCGCCAACGCCGCGCCCAAACGTGCATGGGTGGCGGCCACCTGCGGATGCGCACCCTGATGCAGTTTGCGCAACATGGCCAGCGCACGTTGATGCAAGCGCACGGCTTGCTCGAAGTGCCCGCGGGTGCGTTCGAGAATCCCGATGTTGTTGAGCAGCTGTGCGACTGCCGCATGCGGTCTGTCGCCATAGAGCGCGCGCTGCACTGCCAGGCTTTGGTCGAACTCACGGGCGGCAGCTTCGTAGTTGCCCAGGGCGACATGAATCGCGCCCAGATTGTTGTGTCCTCCGGCGATGTCGGCATGCAAACCATCCGGGTACAGGCGCCGGCGCGCGGCGATGGCCTGGGCGTGATAAGCGCGCGCACCCTCGAGATCTCCCAGGCGCTGCAGCACGGCGCCGAAGTTGTTGGCAAAAATAGCGCGCAGACGCGGATCGGCGCGCTCACCTGCGAGCGCCAGTCCACGCTCAAGCAGTTCGCGCGCTTCGCTGTCCTTGCCCAACAGGTGCAGTACGACACCCAGCGCGTTGATGCCGTCCAGGCGCCGCTCCATGTCGTCACTGCCTTCGTCCTCACGCAGCTTGTCGCGAAAATACTGCTCGGCCTCTTTCAGTGTGTTGAACTCGCGCAGGTACTCCTCGACATCGAGCCGGTAGGAGATCTGGGTGCGCCTGCCTTCCGCCAGCACGTCAGTGGCGCGCAGGGCCGCGATGGCGTTGCCTTCGCGAATCCGCACACGGGCTTCACGTTCCACCAGCAGCCGGCCCTCGAACACGCGAAAGTCGATCTGCTTTCCCGGGCGCACCGCCACGACAAACTGGGTGCCACGCACGATGGCGAGAAACTTGTCGTAGTTGACGTGAAAGAAATCCAGTGCCCGCGAAACGCTGAACCGGGCGCTGCCGTTACCCAGAACGTAGCTCTCCCCTGCGCGGCCTACGGTGTTGATCTTCAGGCGCGAGACCGGTTCCAGAACGATACGGTTGCCGTTGTCCGAGCTCAGCTCGATCCTGGTGCGTGCGGGGGTGACCAATTCACTGCCCTCCGGCAACGAATGCCGCAATCGCAAGACAAGGGGTCGCGCCTGGCGCCCGGCAGGCGCTATGAACATGACCGTCACGCTGCGTCCGGGCGCGAGCTCCACGCCGGCCACGTGAATCCCGGTGACGGTCAAGCCACCGGCGTGCGCCATCGTGGCGACGCCTACCATGGCAAACCAGAGAACGTGCCGTGCGGTGGCCAGAACGTGAGTCATCAGGGCTTTGGATCTCTCGAGATCGAAGCGCGCCTCGCCCGCCAATCGGCGCCCTCGCCAGCTGTAGGTTTCACAAGTAGACTTCATCGGGCGCGGTACGGTCAAGGCTTGGGGTGCTGCGAGCTTCCATGACAACAGGCATATACGCCCGTGTCGTGGCGGCCACTACGACGTCACAGTCAGGCGCGCATCGGCGGCACCGGCCGCGCCGAAGCGCGAATCGGGGGCGGGCAAGTCCACGCCGCTCAATCCGATATCCCGCCCGTGCCAGTGCGCCAGTGAGTGCTTTCAGTACCCAGACGCCTGCGGCTCCACCGGCGCGGGCTATGCCGCATCTATGGTCGCGCTGATTGCGCAATACAGCTCAATCAGCGTTTCCCTAGGTTCAATCAGCGCATCAAACTTCCAATGGCGTCGGTGTGTCCAGTCGCTGACCGCGCTGAATATTGACCAACGCTTCGCCAAAGGCCGGCGCCCAATCCTCCAGAGCCGTTGGCGAGACTTCTACGGGCCCCGCAAGCATCTCGGCGGCGAACGCGGGTCGAGGCATCGCAGTACACATATCCTCAAACAAGGCGGCCATGGCTGGCGACAGGCCGTGTTGAATCATTCCTGCCTTCACCACGGCAGCTTCGACCTGCACATAGGGCAAGGTCGGCTTGCCGATTGCTCGCCCAAGGATCGTTGCGACTTGCGCCATGGTGTAGTGCCGCGGTCCGTGAAGATGCAGTACGCGCGCGCCTCTCCGAACAGCAGGATCGGTCAGTACGCGTGCGACGACTGCGGCGATATCGCGGGTTGACTGCATGGGGAACGCGACGTCCGCAGGCAGCATGTCGCAGTACGCACCGTGGGTCAGGATGGAGCCGATAGCGTTGAAGTGATTTTCGAAGAAGTATCCGGGTCGAAGATGCAACAGATCCACGTCGAGGAGTTGATCCAATCGTGCTTCCTGATCGTGCAACGCGACGATCGGACCCGTTCCCGCCGACAAGTGCGCGCCGATGCTGCTGAGATGGACGATGCGCTTAATGCCACTTCGCGCCAAGGCCCAAGCGGTGGCCTCACCCAGTTGCGCGTAGGTTTGCAGCGGCGCCGGATCACCGTACTGAGGCGGCATCATCGCGAATACGCCGGCAGCCCCCGCCAACGCGCTGGCTAGAAACTTACCGTCGGCGATGTCTCCGACCGCCGGGCGGGCACCGAGGCGTGTGAGGGAATCCAGGCGTGCGCGATCACGCCCGATGGCGATGACCTGCAGACCTCGAGACAGCAAGATTCTGGCGACCGCATTGCCGACGTTGCCAGTGGCACCCATGATTGCGTACATTTCATTTCCCTTCAGTTGTGTTGGACAGGTGGTGGCATCATGCCGTGGTGCGTCGCCTGGAAAAAGCGGCGTTCCGGAAATTCATTGTCCAACGGAGTCGAACAATATGAAACCGACAGGCTTGCATTGGGATCGAATGGCGGCATTCGTGGCTGTTGCGCAGAGCGGCTCATTCACCGCGGCCGCCGAGCGGCTGGAGGTCACAAAGTCCGCGCTCAGTCGCGCCGTTTCGCTCCTTGAACGGGAACTTGGCGTGCAGCTTCTGCGCCGTTCGACCCGCAGACTCGCCATTACGGAAGCCGGCCGTACTTTTCTGGACCGGTGCGAAGTCTTGCAAGCGCAGGCGACGCAGCTGATGGAGGAGACGCGCTCGGCCCGGTCGCAACCGAGCGGTACGCTGAAGCTCACCAGCCCGCCGGATATCGCATCGCTGGTAGCACACTGGATCGCGGAGTATCGGCGGCGCTATCCCGGCATCAGCATCGAGTTTCATCCCACGGAACAACGCGTAAATCTGATCGAGGGCGGATTCGACCTGGGCCTGCGAATCGGCATCATGCGGGACTCGCAGCTGCGCGCCGTCAAGTTGATGGAACTCGATCTTGTATTGGTGGCCTCCGCTGAGTATCTGCGCGTGCAGGGTGTGCCCAAAGGGATGGCGGATTTGTCCAAGCACGAATGGATCGCCCACAACATCTTGCCGGCGCCGTGGACGCTGTCGCTGACCTCGAAGTCCGGGGCGACCCATAAAGTCCGCATGCGTGGCAGCGTCAGTGTCTCGACCAGTGTTGCGTTGCGCGCGCTGGCCCTGGAACACCAGGGCATCGTGGCGTTGCCGCGCTGGAACGTGCAGGCGGACCTGGCCTCCGGACTGCTACGGCCCCTCCTGCCGAGTTACCGACTGCCGACGTTGAGTTTCTTTGCGGTCTATGCGGGCAGTGGACCGCCACCGGCAAAGACCCGAGCATTCATCGACCTTATCAAGGCTGATCGACTAGACAGCCGACTCACCTCAACTTCCCGTTGATCGCAGTACATCCGGAAGCATTGTTGCGCCAACGGGAGACCTTGACATCGACGCTCACGAACTTGCGGGCGGGTCACAGGTCATCGTTGACGTGGCGCATTTCATCCTGCTCCCGCCGAAAGAAGGACCAGGAGTGAGGGAAGTTGTGTGCCTCCTGACTTACGTACTTTCATCTCCCCAATCCCTGTTCCGAAGGGAGAGGGACTTTGATACCTATCTCTCCCGCAGGTAGGGGAGCTGATACTTTTGGACGGCCCCTCACAAATGCTCGATGAGCGCTATTGTGAAGTCAAACGCGCCTTGAGCCCAGCGGACCGGCTGGCTGGGAGTCTCACCTCACCTGTCTGCGCTTCCAGCTCCCTCTGCTAGACTGCCGGGCCCGCCGCGACTTTGCGGCCCCTCGTGCAGCGTTCATCCGTGCAACCACTGGTATCTGTCCACAATCTGAGCAAGTCCTTCCCGGGCGTCAAGGCGCTCGACCAGGTGCGCTTCGACCTCATGCCGGGCGAGGTGCATGCGCTCATGGGCGAAAACGGCGCCGGCAAGTCGACGCTGATGAAAATCCTCGCCGGGGTGTATCGCAAAGACAGCGGCGAGATTCTGCTTGACGGCCAGCCTGTCGACATCACCAGCCCAGCCCACGCCCGCGCGCTGGCGATCGGCATCATCCATCAGGAACTGCATCTGATGCCGCATTTGAATGCAGCCCAGAACATCTACCTTGGGCGCGAGCCGAAGAAGGTGTTCGGCTTGATGCTCGACGAGGCTCGGATCAACCAGGACACCCGTACGTTGTTCCAGCGCATGAATCTCGTCCTGGATCCACAGACGCGCGTGAGCGAGCTGACGGTAGCGCGGCAGCAGATGGTGGAAATCGCCAAGGCGCTTTCATTCCAATCCCGTGTACTGATAATGGACGAGCCCACCGCGGCGCTCAATAATGTCGAGATCGAAGACCTGTTCCGCATCATCAGGCAATTGCGCGCAGAGGGCGTGGGCATCGTTTACATCTCGCACAAGATGGACGAGATCCAGCGCATCGCCGATCGCATTACCGTGATGCGCGACGGCTGTTACGTCGATACGGTGCCGGCAGACACCGCAATGGATCGCGTTATCGCCATGATGGTCGGCCGGAGTCTGGAGCAGACGGCAGGCCACACGCCGGATACCGCTGCCAATGAGGTGCTGCTGGAGGCACGCGGCTTGTGCCGTGGAAGGGCGATTCGAGACGTCAGCTTCCAGGTCAAACGCGGCGAGATTCTTGGCTTCGCTGGGCTCATGGGCGCCGGCCGGACCGAGGTGGCGCGCGCCGTCTACGGGGCCGATCCCCTCGACGGCGGTGAAGTGCGCAAGCGCGGCCAAGTACTACGGCTGCGATCGCCGCAAGACGCGGTGCGCGCAGGGATCGGCTATCTGTCAGAAGATCGCAAGCAGTTCGGCCTCGCCTTGGGAATGGACGTGGCGTCCAACATCACCCTGCCCAGTCTCGCGCGTTTTTTGCGCTTGGGAGCATTCTTGAAGGGGCCCGCGATTCAGTCGATTTCAGCGCGCATGGTCGAGACCCTGCGCATCAAGACCCCTTCGCTGTCCCAGATCGCGCGCCTGCTTTCAGGGGGCAACCAACAAAAAGTGGTGATTGCAAAGTGGCTGGTGCGCGATTGCGAAGTGCTGATATTCGATGAGCCCACTCGAGGCATCGATGTAGGCGCCAAGAGTGAAATCTACAAGCTGCTCAACGATCTCGCCGCACAAGGCCGCGCCATCATCGTGATCTCCAGCGAGTTGCCCGAAATTCTACTGCTGAGTCATCGCATCCTGGTGATGTGCGAAGGCCGCATCACCGGCGAGGTACCCGGCCGCGGCGCCACCCAGGAACAGCTCATGGCGCTGGCCACGCGACGCGAAATCGAATCCGTTGCCACAGTGCATTGAGTCTCTTCCACCCCTCACACGCATCCATGTCCCAAACCGAATCCGCCAATCCCTTGATGCGCCGCCTGTCCGGCGGTCAGGCCAAACAGAAGTTGCTGGCCTTTGCCAGCCTCATCGCCCTGATGGTGGTCTTCACCGTACTCAAACCCGATGCCTTCATGACCCAGGACAACATTATCGGCATCCTGCAATCCACCACGGTCATAGGGGTGCTCGCCATCGCCAGCACTTTCATCATCATCACCTCCGGCATCGACTTATCTGTGGGCGTGTTGATGACGTTCTGTGCGGTCATGGCGGGCGTGTTTCTGGTGAACCTGGGATTGCCATTGCCAGTGGGTGTGGTCGGGGCCATCGTCGTGGGCGCCCTATGCGGCGTGGTGTCCGGATTGGCGATTACCCGCCTGAAGGTGCCGCCATTCATCGCCACGCTGGGCATGATGATGCTGCTCAAGGGTGCCTCGCTCATCATCACCGGCACACGCCCCATCTACTTCAGTGACGTCACCGGCTTTGATCAGATCTCACTTGGATCAGTCATCGGGCACGTATTTCCGTCCATGCCCATCCCCAACGGTGTGCTTATCCTGTTCATGGTGGCTGTCCTGAGCGCCATCGTGCTGAACAAGACGGCGCTTGGACGCTATACCTTTGCACTTGGCAGCAACGAGGAAGCCGTGCGGCTTTCAGGCGTCAATGTCAATCGATGGAAGGTCATCATTTACGCCTTTGGCGGCGGCATCTGCGGCATCGCCGGACTGCTCATCGCGTCGCGACTCAATTCCGCCCAGCCCGCGCTGGGGCAGGGATACGAACTCGACGCCATCGCAGCGGTGGTCATCGGCGGCACATCACTGAGTGGCGGCACCGGCACTATTCTCGGTACCATCATCGGCGCGTTTATCATGAGCGTGCTGATCAACGGCCTGCGCATCATGTCGGTGGCACAGGAGTGGCAGATGGTTCTGACCGGGTTGATCATCATCCTCGCCGTGTACACCGACAACTTGCGGCGCGGCAAATCATAGGAGGCAATTCGCACACTGCACATTGACCCTTTTTCCCCCGGCCGCTTCGACGCGGCGTTATCAGTGCTTCAACTTACCGCAGTACGACAGGAGATCACATGAATACAAGACGCACACTGCTGGCCCTTGCCGCCGGCGTCGCCTTTGGTGGATTCGTTTCCTACGCCAGTGCCCAGGAAGTCTACATTCCGCTCATCTCGAAGGGCTTTCAGCACCAGTTCTGGCAAGCCGTGAAGCAGGGCGCCGACCAGGCCGCCAAGGACTACAAAGTCCGGGTGACCTTCGAAGGCCCCGAGACCGAGCAACAGGTGGACAAGCAAATCGACATGTTGTCCGCCGCACTCGCCAAGAATCCGAAAGCGCTGGGCTTTGCCGCGCTCGACAGCAAGGCCGCCATTCCTCTGCTGAAGAAGGCCCAGGCCGCCAAAATTCCGGTCATCGCCTTTGACTCCGGCGTGGACAGCGACATCGTAGTCACCACGGCTCAGACCGACAGCGTCGCCGCTGCAGCGCTGGCCGCGGACAAGATGGCCGAGAAAATCGGTGGCGCCGGCGAAGTGGCGGTAATCGGCCACGACCAGACCAGCACCACTGGCACCGGCCGTCGCGATGGATTCGTCAACCGCATCAAGTCGAAGTATCCGAACATCAAGGTGGTGGACATCCAATACGGCGGCGGTGACCACCTGAAGTCCGCTGAGATCGCCAAGACGCTAGCGCAGGCCCATCCCAAGATCAAGGGTATCTTCGGCACCAACGAGGGTTCCGCCATAGGCGCAGGCAAGGGTATCAAGGAAGCCAAGAAGACCGGCATCGTCATCATCGGCTTCGACTCCGGAAAGTTGCAGAAGGACATGATCAACGACGGCACCATCGCTGGCGCCATCACCCAGAACCCGGTCGGCATCGGCTACAAGACGGTGGAAGCCGCGGTTAAGACCCTCAAGGGCGAGAAGCTGCCGAAGATCATCGACACCGGTTTCTACTACTACGACAAGTCCAACATGAAGGACCCGAAGATCGCCGCGGTGCTCTACGATTGATGAGCCCGGCCGGATCGCTCGCCAGCGTCGCAAGGTGTTTGACGCTCCCGTCGATTCGGCCATGGCGTGATTCACCGCGGGGGATGCGTTTGTGTCCCCCGCGTTGTCCGTTCTGAATGTTGAAGATCGATACCCACCAGCATTACTGGCGCTTCCGTCCGGAGGACTTTCCGTGGATCGATGCGACCATGCCCGCGCTGCGCCAAGACTGTCTTCCTGCACACGTAGCGGCTGAGTTGAATGCTGCACGGGTCACCGGTGTGGTGGCGGTGCAGGCACGCACCACACCGGACGAGACCGACTTTCTGCTTGACCTCGCACAACGTCACGACCGCATTCTGGGTGTTGTGGGTTGGACCGACTTGACCGATAGCACCGCCCCCGCACAGTTCGAGCGGTGGAGTGGGCAGTCTAGATTGCGGGGTCTGCGCCACATCCTGCAGGACGAGCCGGATGTGACAGAGTGGATTGCTCAACCGGCGGTACGGCACGCGCTCGATGCCGTGCAGCGGGCGGGATGGGTCTACGACGTACTGGTGTTCGAATCCCAGTTGCCGGCTGCTTTGCGTCTCTGCACCCGCCATGACGCGCACTGGCTGATACTCGATCACGTGGGCAAGCCTGCCATACGTGATGTGGCGGATGAAAACGTCCCCTCGGACGCCTGGCGACGGGCCATCAACGCGCTGGCGGCGTTGCCGCATGTCATGTGCAAGCTGTCTGGATTGGTGACGGAAACCGCCTGGCGCAGCGGCGGCGGCTTGCACACCCGCGACGTGGCTCGGATGGTGGCGAGTTTCGATCACGCCCTGGAGCGCTTCGGCCCAACGCGATTGATGTACGGATCAGATTGGCCGGTCTGCCAACTGGCTGCAACCTACGATGTCGTTCACGGTTTGGCGGCGCAATGGGCAAAGTCACGCCTTTCCGAAACTGAGCAATCTGCCTTTTGGGGTGGAAATGCCCTGCGATGCTATGGCATTGAACTGCCGAAGAGTGATCGGCTCGTGTCATGGACGTAAGCCCGCAGCACTCAAGGAGGAGTCATTCACGTGGACCTGCATCTGCAAGACAAGGTCGTGATCATCACCGGCGGCGCCAGCGGCATCGGCGCGGCCATTACGCAGACACTGATGCACGAGGGGGCGCTGCCGGTAATTCTGGGGCGTGATCCTCCGGATCCAGCGTTCGAGGCCACTCTGGCCGCGACCGGCGGCCGCCACGTCTTCATCCGCACTGAGTTGACCGCCGATTCCGATTGCCGGCGCGCCGTCGAGCAAACGATGGCGAGCTTAGGGCGCGTCGACGGTCTGGTGAACAACGCCGGCATCAACGACCGCATCGGCCTGAACGCCGGCAGCGAGGCATTTACCGCATCGCTCGCACGCAACCTGATCCACTACTACTCCATGGCCCACCATTGCCTGCCACATCTGCGAGTCAGCCGCGGCGCCATCGTGAACATCTCGTCGAAAACCGCAGTCACCGGGCAGGGCGGCACCAGTGGCTATTGCGCCGCGAAAGGCGCCCAACTCGCCCTGACCCGTGAGTGGGCGGCAGAACTGGCCGCCAGTGGCGTGCGCGTCAACGCCGTAGTCCCCGCCGAAGTGATGACGCCCCTCTACAAACGCTGGATCGCCGGATTCGACAATCCCGCGCAAAAACTCGCCAGCATCACCGCGCGCATCCCGCTCGGCCAGCGCATGACCGCGCCGGAGGAGATTGCGCGTATGTGCGTGTTTCTGCTATCCGATGCGTCGGCCCACACCACCGGGCAGTGGCTATTTGTCGATGGCGGCTACACCCATCTTGATCGGGCGTTGTCATGAGCGCATCGGAACGCTACGCGCTGGCGCTGGACTTGGTGGACGACCCTGCCCTGATTATCCAATACGAGCAAGCGCACGAGCGCATCTGGCCAGAAGTTCGCGACCATCTGCGCGCCCACGGCGTGTTGAACATGGAGATCTACCGCCTCGGCACACGGCTGTTCATGCTCATGGAGGTGGACCCTGCCGTATATGACTCAACAAAGATGGTGACCGCGAGCCATAACGATCCCCACATCGTGCGGTGGGAAGCCCTCATGTGGACCTACCAAGTGCCCACGCCCTGGACACCTGCTGGCGAGAAGTGGGTGTTCATGCGACGGATCTTTAATCTGTCAGCTCAGTAGGCCGATTGCGGTTACGTCGTGCGATGAACACGCAAGGGCTAATTGCGCAACTGCGGGGTGAATCCCATGACCACGGCCTTCACCACCGCCTCAGTGCGATTGCGCGCGTCGAGTTTCTCCAGCACTGAGGACACATGCTGTTTCACCGTACCTTCGCAGGCGATGCCAAGGTGATTGGCAATGCGCTTGTTCTCCATCCCCCGCATCAACAGGGCCAACACCTGCTCTTCCCGCAACGTTAAACGGGGCCGGAACCTATTAGACATTGGCAACGTACCCCGGGCGATATGCAGATGCCTGCGGCGCAGCGTCGTGACTGGCACGAACTGCGCAATTTGGTGCCGCAGGATATCCAAAAGCACCTCCGTGGGTGCACGCTTGGAGAGGACCCTTAGGGAATCGCCGCCGACCACGTCGTCACGCCAGTCGCCATCCTCGTCGTCCACCAGCACCACGATGGGTACACGGGGGGCGACCGCCCGTAGCACCGAAACGCAATCGGTGTTCGCGCGCCGCTGGGAGTGAGCCAGCAGTATCGCCGAAAGATTGGGGTGATCCCGCAGCATCGCGACGGCCGCCTCGCAAGCCTCGGCATGGAAGAAAGTTGACCGCACAAATGCCTGCCGCAAAAGCAGCGCCAAGCCATCCCGGAAAAGCACTTGATCGGTAATGCACAAGATCTTCATGATTCTTACTCCCAGCCAAAGGCGCACGGCCTGCCGTCCGCCTGCTTCCCTGACGACAAGCATAAGCTGGGGGGCATTACAGATCACATACAGATTGGAAACTTGTCGGATTGCGCCAGCCCCGCGTATCGCGGACCTGGCGCACTGTTAGCGATGAGTTACTGTCCGACGTGGGATCAGTTCTTGATCCAACCGCTGGACCGTCGCCCAGCGATGTTCTTGATGCGGCCTACGGCGATGAACGGCCCAGCAGGGGACTTGGCTCCCTTGCTAATGACGAGAAAGTCTTCCGGATCGATGTCCGTGTTGCCGTCGTCGTAGACGAACAGCAGTTTCGACCAACCGACATCGCGCCCAAGTTTCAGACGTCCGCCCCATTTGATGCGGATATCGAAGCGCCCTGCTTTGTGGCCGCCTTCGAATCCGTTCTTGCGCACTTCCATCAGCACCGGCTCAAGTCCGTTGTCGGGAAATGTGTTGGATCCTTCTGGTCCGGGCGGCATGGGGTTGCCGGTCCAGTACGCCCTGAGCTTCCTGATATCCAGATGCCGATTGAAGTTGAGTAAGAGCTCATCCAGTCGCTCCTGGCCGACCAGATTGCCGTAGCCCTGAACCGGGCAACAACCGCCTGCCGGTGGCTCGTCGTAGAGCTCATTGCCCGCGGTCACCTGTACTTCGACGGTCTTGCGGATCCACTCGTAGGTGCCGAAGTCCGAGGGGTCGTTGCTGAAGTCGCGAAACAGTATGTTGATCCAAGGTGCATCACCCGAGGGCGTGCCCCCTACATAGGCGTGGCCAAGGGGTAGCAATGTGTCCTCCGCCGCAACTGCGGCAAGTGGCACACTCAGGACTGCGGTGGTAAACAACAATCGTAGCGTTCTACAAGATAGTCCGATTCGTGAAGGCATGTTGACTCCCAGTTATTTCGATTCTTGGATCGGGGCGCCCGTTGTGAGTGCAGCCCGGGAGTCAGCGTACCGTCGCACCCGACCGTCGGATATATAGCGAAGGATATAGGCGGAGGCGTTTCCGCCGGGACCAATACATAGCGCCACTGCCAATGGGGACGTGCCTCGTGGCCGTCCATAGGGCGCATCGCCATTACTCTTTACGGCAGCGAGACGGCGATGACCTCATCAGCCGAGAATATTTGTCGACGTGCGGGACAATGTTTTCGGAGTACGGCCTATTACCGCATGCGGCAAATGATCGGTTGGCCGTATTCAGGCGCACCAAGCCGGCAACTATAGGTGCTGGGGACAGCCCCGTGCGGGGACTGTCCCTTAGGGGCATTGGCGACTCGGCGAGCTTAGGTCAGGACGCGGTAGCCGACCCTGGGGAAATGAACACATACTCGCCCTACCCTCGGATCGTCGCGCAGCAGCGCAATCCGGTAGCGGTCGACGTACCGAACGGTACCCGCGACTTGCGGCTCGCCGCTGTCGAGGTCGGGGACTACTCGCACCGCCTGTCCGACTCGTAGCCCCTGAGGATCGCGTGGATCCTCTTGCTCCGGTGTAGTCGGCTCGGTGGCGCGGGCAATGTCGAGGGCTTCGGTCGCGCTCATCTCGGTGGGCTGGCCGTGTCCGATGGCTTTGACGCGTGGCTCCCAAGCTTCGATGTGGGGAAACTCGGCAAGCAGCGCGGGCCCGCCAGCCCAGCGGCCGCGGATGAACCACACTAGGTAGTACAGCGCGGCGTCCGACAGACTGGGTTGATCGCCCAGCATGAATGGCCGCTTCGTGGCCAGGCGCTCCTCGATCCAGCCAAACTGTGCGCGCAACTGTGCGGCGTAGTGAGGATTATCGGCGTAGATCTTGGGGAGATCCGGATCGGAGCCGAACAAGAGGCGCGACCGGTCCGCGATGAAACCTTCAGGCATCTGCTGATAGGCGCCCCCAATGACGATTTTGGCCACGAGATAGAACAGTTCATCCGCCCAACGGTTGATGCCATAGGGCAATCCATCGCCACTACCGGGGAATAGAGAGGGCTGCGGGTAGCGTGCCTCGATCTCGCGCACCATGATGGCGCTGTCGCAGAAAATATCGGCGCCGATCTGCATGAATGGCGTGCGGCGGTAGCCGCCGGTCAGCGGCATGACATCGGGCTTAGGCGGCACGCGAGGCACTTCAACGGATCGCCAGGCGATGTCCTTGATTCCGAGAACGATGCGGATTTTTTCTGATACGGGAGACGGTGCGTAGTGATGCAAGATCAGCGAGTTCATGGTGTCCCTATCCGGATTCGGGTCGTGTCATGGCATTGCGCCAACCTACGCGGCTTTTGCCTGTCGGATCGCACGCCAGACCTTTTCCGAGGTAGCCGGCATGTCGATGTGGTTTACACCTAGCGGCCGCAGTGCGTCGATCAGGGCATTGATGACCGTCGGTGTTCCGCCCACCGTGCCCAACTCACCGACCCCTTTGGCGCCGAGCGGGTTGATCTTGCAGGGGGTGCTTTCGTCAGTGTAGGTATCGAAGTTGGGCAGATCATCTGCTCGTGGCAGACAGTAGTCGAGCAAGGAGCCGGTCACCAGCTGGCCTGACTCAGGGTCGTAGCGCGCGTCTTCCATCAGCGCCTGACCCACGGCCTGGGCGATGCCGCCGTGCACCTGACCGGCCACGATCATGGGGTTGACGACGCGGCCGACGTCATCCACCGTGGTGTAGCGCACGATGCGGGTGACACCGGTCTGGGGATCGACCTCGACCTCGCAGACGTGGCCGCTGTTCGGCCACGATGGGCCGCCGACCGTCTGCGTGGTATTGACCTTGATGCGCCGGTCGCTCTGCCGGGCCGCCAGGTCGAAAAGACTGACGCCATGGTCGGTGCCCTTCACGTTGAAGCGGCCCTCCTTGTAGACGATGTCCGCGGCGGCGGCCTCCAATGCCTCGCCGGCCAAGTTGCGGCCCTTGTCGATGGTATCGTTGGAGGCGGTCATCATGGCCGAGCCGCCGATATAGAGCGAGCGGCTGCCCATGCTGCCGAGCCCTTGGGCGATGTCGCTGTCGCCTTGCACGATATGCACGCGCTCGGGGTCAACGCCAAGCGTGTCCGCCACGATCTGCACGTAGCTGGTTTCGATGCCCTGCCCCATGGCCTGCATGGCGGTGTAGACCAGCACGCGGCCGTCAGCTTCCACATGCATGTCGATGGTTTCCTCGTGCACCACGCCGGTCCATTCGAGAAACGTGGACAGCGCCCGCCCGCGCAATAGCCCGCGCGCCTTAGATTCTTCCTTGCGCTTGACGTATCCCTGCCAATCCGCCGCCTGCAGAATGCGATTGAGCATGTGCGGAAAGTTGCCGCTGTCGAAGGTCTCGCCCATAGGTGTGGTGTAAGGCATCTGCGTGGGCTGGATGAAATTGCGGCGGCGCAGTTCCGCCGGATCGATCTTCATCTCGGCGGCGGCCTGATCCATCAGGCGCTCCATCAGGTAAATCGCTTCGGGTCGGCCGGCACCGCGATAGGCGGAGACAAGGTTGGTGTGGGTCAGTACCGCTGTCGCCTCGAGATCGAAGGCCGGCACGTGATACACGCCGGTGATGACCTTGGGCCCCACTGCCACTATGATGACCGCGCCGGGCGTGCAGACGTAGGCGCCGACATTGCCGAGGATGCGGATGCGCAGGCCGAGAATCTTGCCGTCCGCATCAAGGGCCAACTCAGCGTGATTGATCTGATCGCGGCCATGGGTGCTGGTGAGGAACTCCTCGCTGCGGCTGGCGCGCCAGTGCACCGGTCGGCCGACTTTGCGAGCGGCGTAGGCACATACCGCGTCTTCAGCGTAAAGCATGGTCTTCATGCCAAAGCCGCCGCCGACGTCGCCAACGCGCACACGAATCTTGTCCTTGGGCATCTTGAGGATCGCGTCCGCCAGAGTGCCCTGCAGTCCGGCGGGATTCTGGCAACTGGTCCACATCGTCAGGCGGCCGCTGTCCTTGTCGAACATCGCGGTGGTGCCGCGCGGTTCCATACTGACCGGTACCAGCCGCTGATTGATCACATCGACGCGGGTGACATGCTTGGCCTTGGCAAAGGCAGCCTTGCAGTCCTCCTTGTTGCCGAAGGCGGTCTGGGCGGCGATGTTACCGGGGGCCTCGCGCCACACCAGCGGCGCGCCGGGCTTCATGGCGTCTTCGATGTTGGCGACAGCGGGCAGTTCGGCGTAATCGACCATCACCTGTTCGGCGGCATCCTCCGCCTGACGGCGAGTTTCAGCGATGACCACCGCCACGGCCTCGCCGACGTAGCGCACCACGTCCTTCGCCATGGGATAGAAATCAGCGGAGACCATGTCCTTACCATCGGCACGCTTGAGCGTGCCCGCCGGTGGCACGGTGGGGAAGGCACCAACGCCGTCCGCCTGCATCTGCGCGCCAGTGATCACCGCCACCACGCCCGGCATGGCCTGGGCGGCCTTGATGTCTACGCCGTTGACCCGGGCGTGGGCGCGGGGTGAGCGCACGAAGGCGGCATAGGTCTGCCCCGGAAACGACATGTCATCGACGTACTGGCCCGTACCGGTAAGCAGTCGCTGGTCCTCGCGCCGGGTCATGGCCTGGCCAATACCGAATCGGGTCATGGGAATCTCCTCGTAGGTTTGACGGTGTGAATGAACGGGATTCTATGTCAGGCGCCATCCCTCCCTGTGCAGATCAGCACGAGACCGCGCGCCCCAAGGGCGCGGCAACATTTGGCAAAGTTGAACTCATGCATGACACCAAGGTCTTCAGCGCCGACACTGATACCGTCGAAGCCGGTGTAATGCTCGGAACACGCGCTGCCGTCTTGCGGGCGGCGCCACAATGAAGCACACAACGATCATCCCTACGCGGAGAAATGCCATGCAGTCACTCATTCCTCTGGCCACCGAGTGTGGCGAGTTACTTAAAGCCAAGGCACAGACGCTCGCTATCGCGGAGTCCTCCGCTGGCGGCCTCATCAGCGCGGCGCTGCTGGCCGTGCCCGGCGCATCAACCTATTTCCTGGGTGGAGCCGTCGTGTACACCGTGGCATCACGCGCGGCCTTGCTCGGGATCACCCACGAATCCATGGCCGGCATCAGGCCGTCCACAGAACCCTACGCGCTACTGCTCGCCCAATCGGTACGCACAAGACTGGGCGCCGACTGGGCCTTGGCAGAGTCCGGCGCCGCCGGCCCGACCGGCAATAGATACGGCGATCCCGCTGGGCATGCCTGCATCGCAGTCGCAGGCCCAGCCGAGTGCGCGAGCACAGTGGAAACCGGCAGCGCCGATCGCGAGGCCAACATGCGCGCCTTTGCGCGGCGCGCACTCGAACAATTACGGGATCAACTGCGAGGCGACTAGGCCGACGGAGCGTCTTGCAGATAGGAGCATGGGCGGCGCAGACGCCGATCGTTACTGTCGCCACGCACTCCATCTGTAAATGGGAAACGCAAGGGTGAATGGCGCATACCCTACCTCGATCGTCGAGCAATTGGATGAAAGTCCACTTTACTCATGAGTAAAATGGACTACTATCCGATTTATGAGTATTCGCCGCTACATGGCAACTGCGGTCGCGGACGCGCTGAAACGCAAGATGGTATTCATCGGCGGGCCGCGTCAAGTGGGCAAGACCACATTCGCACTTGGCTTTCTCGGCAAGCAAGCCGATGAGACCCATCCTGCTTACCTGAATTGGGATCATCCGGGTGTCCCTCCACGCCTTCGGGAGGCGGAACTTCCCCCAGGAGAGTCCTTGCTGTTGTTGGACGAGATCCACAAGTACAGCCGCTGGCGCAACCTGCTCAAGGGCATCTACGACACCGAGAAATCACGACGCAAAATCATCGTTACCGGTTCGGCGCGGCTCGACTACTACCGCAAGGGGGGCGACTCGTTGGTTGGGCGCTACCGCTATTTTCGCCTGCATCCGTTTTCACTCCGGGAGTTGAGCCGAACCCCCACGCAAGCGGATCTGCAGGCACTGATCAAATTCGGTGGATTTCCCGAACCGCTCTTCGCGCAAAACGAAGCCGAGCACCGCATTTGGCAGCGTGACCGGCTGTCGCGTGTGGTACGTGAAGACCTGCGCGACCTGGAGCAAGTCCGTGAGGTCAGCCTGGTGGAACATCTGGCCGATCTGCTGCCCTCGAAAGTGGGCGCGCCACTAACGATCAAGAGCTTGCGCGAGGACGTGCAAATCGACCGCAAGACCGCGGAGCGATGGTTGCAGATTCTCGAGAATCTCTACGTCTGCTTTCGCGTCCTGCCCTACGGTGCGCCACGCGTACGCGCGGTCAAGAAGGAGAAGAAGCTCTATCTGTGGGACTAGTCCAGCGTTGAAGGCATTAGCCCGCGCTTCGAGAACCTGGTGGCCTCGCAACTGCTGAAGTATTGCCGCTGGATCGAGGATACGCAGGGCCATGTCATGGAGCTTCGTTACCTGCGCGACACTGACAAGCGCGAGATCGACTTTGTCGTGCTGAAAGACAAGAAACCGCTGTTCGCAGTCGAATGCAAGTCGGGCGACAAGGCCATCGGCCCATCGCTTCACTATTTCTCCGAACGAACACCCATCCCACGCTTCTACCAGACGCACCTGGGCACGCAGCACTACGAGTCAGGCAAGGTGACCGTCATACCCTTCGGCAAGCTTTGCGAAGCGCTTGATCTACCTTGATCATCTGACGCGCTGGCGGGCTGATCATCGGATGGACGATCGCGCTCGAGTGCCTGGACTTCGCCACCCCGGGGCAATGGGGCATGGTCCAATGCGAGACGCTACTGCGAAAGGCTCGCGGGGGACTTCGAGACAGAGAGGCGACACCCCTCCTGGCTATCGCTTCATGCGCTTGTGACCGTCTGTTCGCGCGCAGTTGCAACGGCAGAAACCACAGGCCACAATCGCGGCCCCTTGATGTCATCTGAACCGCGCACCGTGCAAGTCGAAGATTCGACCCATCCACCCAGCCCCGCGCTGGACGGCCCCTTCGGGAAAGTACTACTGCACGCCAGCAAGTTCTCCGCGATGTGTGGTGGCGCGGTGTTTGTCCTGCTGGTCATCATGTCGGTGGTGTCGATCGTGGGGCGCAAGCTGTTTGCCGCCCCCGTGCCGGGTGATGTCGAGCTGCTGCAAACCTGTGCCGCCTTTGCCTCCGCCAGCTTCTTTGCCTACTGCCACCTGATACGCGGCGAGATCAAGGTGGATTTCTTCACCAACCGCCTGCGCAGCAGCGTGGTGGGCAAACTGGACGCGGTGGGCTCGGTGCTGGTGGGCTTGTTCGGCAGCCTGATCGCGTGGCGTACCGCGGTGGGGGCGCTGGCCTTGCGCGAGTACGGCGAGACCACCGCTATTCTGGCGCTGCCCATCTGGGTGGCGCAGGCGTTGATGGTGCCCGGATTCCTACTGCTGGCTCTGGCCGGGTTCTACATGGCGGTACAGCACATGAAGCGCGCGACGTGAGCGGATCGGCCATTGGCTTCATCATGTTCGGCGTGCTGATGGCGTTGCTGGTGGTGCGTGTTCCCATCGGCATCGCCATGTTCTGCGTTGGCGCTGGCGGATACCTGTATCTCACTGGCGGCGATTCGCTGCCGCTGCTGAGTTCGCTCAAGAATCTGGCCTATGCCCGGTTGTCGAATTACGACCTGATCGTGATTCCGATGTTCTTGCTGATGGGACAGTTCGCTACCCACGGCGGCCTCAGCCGAAGTCTGTTCCGGTTTGTAAGTGCTTTTCTGGGGCATCGTCGCGGCGGCGTCGCCATGGCCTCAGTGGGCGCCTGCGCCGGCTTTGGCGCCATCTGTGGATCGTCGCTGGCCACCGCCGCCACCATGGGCCAAGTCGCCCTGCCGGAACTGCGCCGCCATGGTTATGCCGGCAGCCTGGCCACGGGGGCACTGGCCGCGGGCGGAACGCTCGGCATCCTGATTCCGCCCTCGGTACCGCTGGTGATCTACGCCATTCTGACGCAGGAATCCATTGGCAAGCTATTCATGGCGGCGGTGATTCCCGGGCTGATAGCCATGCTGGGATACATGCTGGTGATCCAGATCCTGGTGCGTTGGAAACCCCATATCGGTCCCGCCGGCCCTCGCACGCCGTGGTCTGAGCGATTGAAGGCGCTAGCGGAGGTGTCGCCGGTGCTGGGGGTATTTCTGGTGGTAATCGTCGGCATCTACGGCGGCTGGGCCAATCCCACCGAGGCCGCCGCCATCGGAGCCACGGCCTGTGCGCTGCTAGCAGTCACGCTGGGAAAGATGCGTGGCAAGGGCTTCGTCGACTGTCTGCTCGGCACCGCCTCAGCCACCGCGATGATCTATCTGGTGCTGCTGGGCGCTGACATGCTCAACACCGCGCTGGCGCTGTCGCAGATGCCTGCCGAGCTGGCGCAGTGGGTGAAGGACAGCGCCCTGCCGCCGCTACTAGTGATGGCGATGATCCTGCTGATCTACATCTTTCTCGGCTGTGTCATGGATGCGCTGGCGATGATCCTGCTCACCATCCCAATCTTCTACCCGATGGTGATGGAGCTGGATTTCTACGGAATGAGTCAGACCGACAAGTCCATCTGGTTCGGCATTCTCGCGCTGATGGTGGTGGAGATCGGGTTGGTGCATCCACCAGTAGGTATGAACGTCTACATCATCAACCGGCTGGCGCGTGATGTGCCGCTGGTGGAGACGTTCAAGGGCGTGATGCCCTTCCTCGCTTCTGACCTGCTCAGAACGCT
>Ga0194132_10002073_pt1 | contig 38713 bp, 32 predicted proteins | sample TA2KigOf80mmetaG_FD_148612 | JGI IMG/M metagenome (GOLD analysis project Ga0194132, IMG submission 148612) | Freshwater microbial communities from Lake Tanganyika, Tanzania - TA2015054 Kigoma Offshore 80m | ecosystem: Environmental > Aquatic > Freshwater > Lake | place: Tanzania: Lake...
GAAAGCGTCGCGCCCGCCGGCACGCCGGCGATGACGATGCTCAAGGTCTCCGAGCCGTCCGTGTCCGTCAGCGCCGCCGAGATGTTCAACGGGATCGCCGTGTCCTCCGCGCCGGCCGCGTTCGCGACTGTCAGGTCCGGGGCGTCCGCCACGCCGGAAACGTTAACCGTGATCGAGCTGGCGGTATGGTTGGTGGCCTCGTGCCCGGTGAGCGTTTCCCGCGTCGTGGTGACGATCGACAACGTGATGTCGTCGCTCGAATTGGCCGGCGGCGTGATGGTCAGGCCCGACAACTGCGCCGGGGTCAGCGTCCAGGTGCCGTCGCCGTTGTCGGTGCCCGCCGACAGATGCGCGCCTTCCGGCACGTTACCGATGGTGATGCTGACGACTTCCTCGGACGAATCCGTCGCCGTCGCCGCGACGTTGAGCGCGATGGCCGTGTCTTCCGCGCCCGAACCGCCGCCGGTTACGTCCGCCTCGCCCGTAGCGTAAAAATCGTCGACCGTGACGTTATCGAACTGGAGAAATTCGACCGAGGATTCGCCACCCGTGGCGATGATCCGGTCCGTGCCGTCGGCGCCGGTAACGGTCAGCGATCCGTCCGCGCCGACGGTGATGGTGTAATTTTCCAGATTGCCGGAATACTTCGCGGTGTCGAATCCGTCGCCGCCGATAATGTAGTCGTTGCCCGCGCCGCCGATCAGGATGTCGTCGCCGCCGCCATTGAGCGTGTCGTCGCCTGCGCCGCCGTCGCCGGTAATGGTGTCGTTACCGGCGGTGCCGCGAACGTTTTCGATGCCGACCAGCGTATCGGTACCGATCCAGGCGCCCGTCGCCATTCCTTCCGCGAGGTTGACAGTCACGCCAAGGGTGTCGGCCGTTCCCGCCGTCAACGACCCGGCATATTCCGAGAAAATGACCCAGTCGGAGCCATTGCCGCCGATCAGCGTGTCGTTGCCCGCGCCGCCTTCGAGCCTGTCGTCGCCGATGCCGCCATAGAGAAAGTCGGCGCCGTCGCCGCCGATCAACGTATCGGTTCCCGCACCGCCCACGAGGGTATCGCTGCCGTCGCCACCCCTGAGCACGTCGTTGCCGCTGCCAGCGATGATGAGATCGTCGAACTTCGAGCCGGTGATGTCGAGATTGCGGGTGGCCCGTTCGAGATTAAGGTCGAGCGCGGGCCCGGCGGAGAAGTCGCGGGTCCAGGTGGTGGTGGCGTCGGAAAGCGGATCCGCCTGGCGCGCGGCCTCCTTGGCGGCGGCGCGGGCGGCGGCATCGGCGGCGGCTTTCTGTTGGAGATCGGTCTGACCGGCCTTATTTCCTTGCATGCCGAAGTCATTCTGGCTGCCGCTGGTCATCGGGATCGCCTTCAAAGCCGATCCGAACGTGTTGACGATCTGGCTATTGTCGATCTTGACCACCGGCGCGGCGACCAGGTTGAAACTCGAAACCGTGGTAAAATCGCTGGCGTTGTTCATGACGCGCACGCCGCCCGCGTTGGCGATCACCACTTCGCCGACGAAGCCGTCCTTTTCCTCCATCAGCACCACGCTCATCGGCTTCCCTTCGCCGATCTCGATACCCACCTGGGTGCCGCGAATGCCGATGGTGGCGACCGGGGTCTTCAGGCTCATGGCGTCGGGGTCGGTCTTGGCGACCTGGCCGCTGACGAAGGTGAACACGCCCTGGACCACCGACATGGAGACAGAGACCTTCTGCGCCGCCGGATCGTAGATCATTTCGTCCAGCACCATCTTGCCGTTCTCGCCCATGGAGAAAGTGGTCTGGTCGGCGAGCATCACGCCGATGGCGCCGTCGGCGCCGGATTCGAGCACGTCGCCCTGGAACACCTGGGAGCCGACTTCCAACTGGACGCGCGTGCCGTCGGGACGGATCGCGAAGACGGTGCCGGACAGATTCTGGACCTGGCCGATGGGCGCGCCGTCGGAACCGACGATGATTTGGCCTTCCGAGCCGCCAAGCGAGAGCACACCGTCGGCGCCGCCGGTCAGTGCGTCGCTGCCGCCGGCATCCGCCACCTGTTCGCCCGGGCCGCCCGTCAGCTGCGCCACCACGTTGCCCGGAACCTGGGCGCCGTCGGCGGAAGCGAGTTGCGGGGGATTCGGCTGGTCGAAGTAGCCTTCGATCTTCACCTGACTGCCGTCAGGCATGGTGAGCACGAGATCGGAGCCGTCCTAGGAAAATTCGGCGTTGGTCAGAGATACGCCTTCGGGCAGGACGATTTCGCCGCTGTTGCCCGCTTGCAGGGTGATGATGCTGTCGCTACCGGCTCCGTCCATCATGGCGCGTTCCTCGATTTCTCCATGCCGGCGCGAAAACAGTACGCCGGGTGTATTGATCTTTCCCCGGCGGAACGGACTCCGCCCATCCGGGAACCGCGGGTAACATAGGCCGAGGCCGTGTAAACCGCCCCGAAAAGATGATCCGAGACCGCCTGCACACCCGTCTGAGGGCGGCCCAAAGATCCCTTGGCCGCCACATAACTATTTGAAATTAAATGCTATTATAATAGTTTGCGTCACCCGCCACGGGACCGCGAACAAGGTTAGCCGCTTGATCTTGGTGGAAAGGGCCCTGCCCGCCGAGCGAGCGATCCCATCACGCTCCGGCCGATCGGGCGGGGGCGTCACATGGCCGGGCGCGCGCCGGCTGCCGCCAGGAACTTGTGGGCCGAGCCCGCCTGCAAAAGTTCGACCGCGCAACCGAGTTGGCGATCTTGCTTTTCGCCGACGGGCCGGCAGCGGGAATCGGGCACGCTGCCGTGCCGGCGCGACAAGACGGACCCGACCGCCGGCAGCGCGCCGGGAAGGTCCGCCTCGCGGCGGCGCTTGTCGGCCGCGCTTTCCGCCGACTTGCTTTTGTCCTTCTCCGCTTCGGCGGCGGTGTCGATCACCTCGACGTCGGGCTCGACCCCGCGAGATTGAATCGCTTCGCCCGACGGCGCGTAATAAAGCGATGTCGTCAACCGGATCGCCCCTTCCTGCGGCAACGGCACGACCGTCTGCACCGATCCCTTGCCGAAGGTCAGCGTGCCCATCACCGTCGCGCGGCCGTTTTGCTGAAGGGCGGCGGCGACAATTTCGGCCGCCGAAGCCGAGCCGCCGTTGATCAGCACGACCATCGGAATGCCGCGCGCGATATCGCCCGATACCGCCTCGTAGACGCGGCCGGCGCCACGGCGTCCCTTGACCGTCACGATTTTTCCGGAATCGAGAAACGAATCCGCCATCGTCACCGACTGCTCGAGCAACCCGCCCGGATTGTTGCGAAGGTCGAGCACGATCCCCCGCAGTTTGCCGCCCAACTGTTTGCGGACTTCGGCCACCGCTTGATCGAGGTTGTCGTCCACCTTCTCGATGAAGCGAACGACCCGGATATAACCGACGTCGTCGACGATTTCCCAGCGAACCGAACGAACCTTGATCACCGCCCGCGTCAAGCGCGCCTCGAACGACGCGCCGCCGCGGATCAGCGTCAGGCGAATTTCGGAGCCCGCCGCGCCGCGCATCTTGTTGACCGCGTACATCAGCCCCTTGCCCTTGACCGGCTCGCCATCGACTTGAGTGATCAGGTCGCCGGACTTCAGGCCGGCGCGATAGGCCGGCGTATCCTCGATCGGCGCGATGATCTTGACCAGGCCGTCTTCGGCGCTGACTTCGATTCCGATGCCGCCGAACTCGCTTCGCGTGCTGACGAAGCTGTCGCGATACTCGTCGGCGTTGAGGTAGGCCGAATGCGGATCCAAGCTCGACAGCATCGCGCGCAGCGCCGCTTCGACCAATTTTCCCGGGTCCCGCCTGAGCGACGACCCTTTCTCTTCGTCGAGCCCGCGCAACGCGGCGTTCACCAGCTCGGCATCGCCGACCTCCCGGACGTATCCGACCCGCACCCGCTTGAAGACGTCGGTGAAATGGGCCGTCGCCCGCTCCACGCCGTCTTTATCGGATTCACGTCGCAACGCGACGTTGAACCGCTCCACCTCGCGGCTGCTGTCGGCGGACAGTCCCGCCAAGTCGCTCCACCCGATCGCGCGCCCGAGAACCCCGTCGCCGACGGAGCAACCGCCGAGCGCGCCAAGCGCGACGCCCGCGGCAACCGCACCCGCGACAACGATCGTCGTCCGCAATCCGCGCGTTCGGGGAAAGTGGTTCGTCATCGATTTCATCGACCGCACCGGAGCGACGCCATCGGCTACGGCGCCTCAGCTGTCGGCGTTGATCTTGGCGATCAAGCCCTTGAGCACTTCGTCGGCGATGTCGTTCTCGATCTGGCAGGTGCCCGCGTTCTCATGTCCGCCGCCGCCGTGCTTGAGCATCAGTTCGCCGACGTTCGTCTTGGAGGTACGGTTCATGATCGACTTGCTGACCGCAAAAACCAGGTTCAACTGATTCAATCCCCACATCACGTGAATCGAGATATTACAGTCGGGATAGAGCGCATAGACCATGAACCGGTTGCCCGCGTAAATGGTCTCTTCCTTACGCAGGTCGAGGACGACGAGATTTTTGTAAATTTGCGCGCAGCGCTTGAGCTGGTCCTTGAATTTATCCTGGTGCGCAAAGTTCAGGTCGACCCGCTCCTTGACGTCTGGCAACGCCAGTATCTTGTCGATGTCGTGGTCCCGGCAGTAATCGATCAACTGCATCATCAACTGGTAGTTGGAAACGTGGAAGTCCTTGAAGCGGCCGAGCCCGGTGCGCGAATCCATGATGAAATTGAGAAGAACCCAATCCTTGGGATTCAGGATTTCGTCCTTGCTGAATTGCGCCGAGTCGCTTTTATCCACCGCGTCCATCATGGCGGCGGAAATGTGGGGAAATTTCTTCTTGCCGCCGTAATGGTTGAACACGACGCGCGCGGCCGAGGGCGCCTTGGGATCGATGATGTGATTTTTCGGTTTGTCCTTCATCCGAATCGTTTCGGACAAGTGATGGTCGAAGGCTAAATGGACGCCCTTGACGTAGGGAAGATTGGTGGTGATGTCCGAATCGGAAATCAGGATGTTACCGTCCTGCATGTCCTTGGGATGGACGAACTTGATATCCTCGATGAGCCCGAGCTCGCGCAGCAGCACCGCGCAAACCAGCCCGTCAAAGTCGCTCCGGGTCACCAAGCGGTATTTTTGTTCGCTCATCGGAAGCCTCGACCGATTAGGGAAAGAGCCATTTAGTTTGCCCGAATCGCCGCGGTTTGCAAGGGCTTGGCGGACGCATAACCGGCGATCCGGATGGCCCACAGCACGGCCGTAAACAAGATGACCGCCGTCCCTTGATGCGCGACGCCCAAAGCGATCGGAACGTGGAGCAAAAGAGTCAGGACGCCGAGCCCGTATTGGATCGCCGCCGCCGCCGGAACGAGCAGGATCGCCCGCCGCAACCGGAAGTCGCCCGACCCCTGGGGCGCGAGAAATCCGAACCCCAGCGCCGACAGCACCGTCAACGTCGCCAACAGGCGGTGATTGAATTGCACCGCGGCGATGTTCTCGAACATGTTGGCGAACGTGACGCCGAGCGCGAAATAGCCGTCCGGAACCATCCGCCCGGCCATGAGCGGGAACGTGTTGTAGGCAAGGCCGGCGTCCAACCCCGCGACCAACGCGCCGGACAACATCGTGACGACGACCAAGCCGAAGAGTAGGACAGCCAGCCGACGCACGCGCCCTCCCTCCGCGTTCGCGCCGACCTCCCCGGACAAGCCGATTAGCCCGGTCGCGATCCAGAACAGATAGCCGTAGATCGCCACGGCAAGCCCGAAATGGGCCGCAAGCCGATAGGGACTGACACGGGGATCGTCGATCAGACCGCTCGCCACCATCCACCAGCCGAGCACCCCTTGCGCCCCTCCCAGCAGTAACGCGGCCACCATGTGACCCTTGAGCCGGCGATCAAGCCAGCCCCGCCACCAGAAGATCGCCAGCGGCACGGCAAAGGCCAAGCCGATCAGGCGGCCCCAGAGCCGGTGGGCGAATTCGAGCCAGAAAATTCCCTTGAACTGGTCGAGGCTCATGCCGCGGTTGATTTTCTGGTACTCGGGCGACGTTTGATATTTTTGAAACAAGCCTTGCCACGCCGCGTCGCCGACCGGCGGCATCCATCCGGTCAAGGGTTTCCATTCGACGATCGAAAGCCCGGATTCGGTCAGACGGGTTAGGCCGCCAATGACCACCATCAGAAAAATAAACGCGCACACGATCAGCAACCAGCGCGCGATCGCCGCATGCCGGCGGTCGAAATCCGCGTCCATCGTCGAACGAGTGGCCGACACGCGTCGGATCTCAGTTCTCGCGGCCGATCGCGCGCAGCAGCAACATATAGACCTTGCCCACGTCCGCGGTCAGGAAAGTGGTGGCGAGCACGCCGTCGATGTCGCGTTTTTTCGCTTCGCCGAGCGCGCCCTCGAACTGCGCGATGTAGCGGTTGACGTATTCCCGAAATTCGGCGTCCTCGCGGTAGCGGCTCGCGATGGTGGCCAGCCGCGAACGCTCGCGCAGGCCCAGCATCTTGCGCACGAACAGGCCCTTTTCGCCCTTGCTGTAGCGTTGCCAGTCGTCCTCGGAAAGCTCCGTTTCCAGGATCCGATTCATGTCGATCGCGAGCGATTGCAGTCGCTCAATCACGAACGTCGCGTCGCGCAGGAATTCCTGGGTGCCGGCTTGGCGGCGACGCTCGTTGAGGATGCGGAGTACATCCTGTGCTTCCCGCGTCGCCTCGCGCATGTCGGCGATCTGGCGCTGCAGTCCTTCGCCGATCTGGCGGGCCTGATCGGAAACGCGTTCGGCGTTGGCGGCGGTGGATTCGGCATTGCGAGCAACCTGGGTCCAGGCGGAAACTTGGTCGAGCGCCTGGCGCGACATGCCGCCGATTTCCTCGGCACGATGGACCAACGTTTCGCCCAGGTTGGCGACCGAGCGTTCGGTCGACGTATACTGGGTCGCGAGTTCGTGCAGTTGGCCACGCAGCGCGCCTGTGCTGGCGCCGATGCGGGCGACGATATCGTCCGCCTTGCCGGCAATTTCGTGGGCGCGCTGACGGAACAGTTCGCTCAGGCGCGAAAGCCGGGTTGCGCCCTGTTCGGCGTTCGCCGTCAGGTCCTGACCGCGTCGCAGCAGCGTTTCGCTGCCCCGATCGAGATCGAGCGCCGCGGTCTTGCCTCGCGCATCCAATTCCTGAATTCGTTCCGCGACCAGCCGGGCGGCGTCGGTCGCATCGCCCGCCGCGCGCCGCGCCACCGCTCCGATGTCCTCGGTCCGCTGGAACAGCGATTGGCCCGCCTCCCTCAATTCGCCGGATATCTGGCGGCTCAATTCCGCGAGATGGCCGGTGCCGCTCTTGAGTTGCGCCGTGGCCTGGTCCACGTCGGCAGCCGCCTTTTGCGCAACCAACCCGAGAGATTCCGCGTTCTGCTGGAACGCCGCGGTCGATATCTGAAGCGCCTTGACGCCGCGGTCGGAGGTATCCGCCAGTGCGGCCGTGCTCTGTTGCAGCGCTTCGCCCGCCTTGCCGAGCCGCGTGGCGGCCTCGTCTGAAGCCGCCGCCACCGCCGTCGCGTGCCCGTGCAAAACCTCGGAGAACGAACGCACGTGCGACATGGCCGAGGCATTCACGGCCGACAAATCCTGCGACCGTTGGCGCAAAATTTCGGCGATGCGTTCCAGCCTCGTTTCCGTTTGCTCGGTCGCGGCGGAGATTTCGTCGCGATTCTGGCGCAACCCTGCGGCCAGGACGTCGAGGCGGCGCCCGGCGTCGGCGCCGGCCTCGTTGACGCCCTCGACGCCATCCTTCAAGGCGACGATGACGTTGCGGACCCGGCCTTCGGCCAGTTCGGAGGTTCCCGAGAGTTCCCCGGCACCCGCTTTCATTTCGGCCATTGCCTCGCGCAACCGGCCGATCGCCTGGTCGGCGGATCCGGCAAGATCGCCCTGCCATGCAACCAGCGTTTCGCTCGCCAGCCCGAGATTGCGGACCGCTTCTTCTGAGGCGACGACGAGTCGATGCGATTGGCTGTGATACGCGTCGCCGAGGGTGGATATCTTGGTCGCCGTCTTGTCGGAAACGTCCATGAGATCGTCGGCTTAACGGCGCATGGCCGACGCCATCAACTCGAGCATATCGGTCGCGCGTTCGACCGCGCCCGCCGCGTCGCGCGCGCGTGCAGCGCTTCGGACACGCCGGCCAGCGCGCTGACCGCGCGTTCGCTGGTCACACCAAGATCGGCCCCGCTCCCGGCGACGGTTTCGTTCACGGCGCGTAACTTGGCTTGGGCCGCGTCGGCCGCGTCGGACATTTCCTTCAGGCTGCGACGCATTTCCTCGATCACGCCTTGCAGCCGCGCCTCGGCGAGGTCGCCGGAGGATTGAACGTCGCCGGTGCGTCGCTGGATGAGCCCGGCACCTTCCTCGATCGACTTCGCGACCCGCGCGCCGGTATCGGCCAACCTGTCCGCGTGTTCGATCAAGCCACGTGTCGCCGCCGAAATGTCTTCGGTCGCGCGACCGGCGACCAGTGCCGTGTCGTCCGCGCGCCGTCGTAGAGTCTCGGTCGAATCGTCGATGCGCGCAGTGGCGGCGGCCGCGGTTTGCGCCAAATCGGCGAGTTGGCGCCCGAATTCATCGGCATGAGCGGAAGCCTGGCCGACCGATCCGTCAAGCTCCGCCACGCCCTGATTAAGTGCCCGCGTCGCCGTGGTGATCGCCGCCGCGCCGTGCTCGGAGGCCTTAGCCACCTCGGCGCCGGTTTTCTGAAGACCAACCACCAATGCCGCAAGCCGCCCGCCGGTCCGGTCCGACAGGCCCGAAAGGTCGTCGGCGCGTTGGCGCAGAGTATCCCCAACCGCGCCGAGGCGTTGGATACTCTGCGACGACAACTGATTGAGGGAATCGGCCTGCTGGCCGACCGCCTCGCCGGCGCCATCCAACCGCGCCACCAATTCGTCGGCCGCGCGGGCGAGATTCGCGGCCCGTCCGTCGAGAGCCTCGCCGGCCCGAACGGTTTCCACCAGAACTTTATCGGAAGCGAGGCCCAAGTCCTGGATGATCCGGCGGAGCGATTCGCCGACGCCGGCGGCGCGTGCGGCGGTCTGGTCCGCCGACTCGGACATGGTCCGAGCCTGCATCTGCATGGCCTCGCCGGCGCCCTTGATGCGCTCCGCGACGCGGTCCGCAGTCATCTCGATTGCGCGCGATTGCTCGCGCATGGTTTCGCTCACGAGATTGACTTTCTCGCTTGCCGTGTCCGATGTGCTGTCGAGTGCGCGCGCCTGACGCTCCAGACTGCCTTCGATCTCGGCCGCGCGCATGGCGACGACGGAACCGACGGCGTTGAGTTCCTCGACCTGGCGCTTGAGGCCGTCGCCCATCAGCTCGGTCTGGCCGGCCGCGCGATCGAGACGCTGGCTCATTTCCTGGGCGTGATTGTGCAACAGATCGGCGCTGAGTTTGACCTTGTCGCTGATATCCGCCGACGACTGGAGCAGGAGCTGCGCCTTCTCGAACAGGCGTTCGCCCACGTCCTGGGCGCGCCCGGTCGCCTCTTCCGATACGGCCGCGAACTGGCGGCCCCGCTCGGCGAATGTTTCGGTCGCTTCGCGCGCGCGGGTCGAGGCCTCGTTGGCGACCGCCGACAATTCCTCGCCGCGCCGACGCAGGATTTCGGCCAGATCATCGACGCGCGCGTTGGCGCGATCGGCGGCGACGGTCAGTTCCTGCGCGTTCTGGTGGATAACATCGCCGACTTGGCGCTCGCGGTTGGCGGCGCGCTCCGAGGCGGCCTGCAAGTCTTCGACCTGACGGCGTAGCGCCTCGGCCACGGCTTGTGCGCGCAGATCCGTGTCCTCGGACGCGCGCGACAGTTCGAGGGCGCGACGCTTGACCAGCGCGCCGACCGCCTCGGCACGCGCCGCCGCTTCCTCCGTCGCCTGGGTCAACTCGCGCGCTTGGCGGCGCAGGCTGTCGGTGATCTCCCTCAAGCGCGATTCCGCGCGCTCGGAAGGATAGGCGAGCTGGTTCAACTGCCAACGCAACGCCTCGGTCTCGCGCCGTAATTCGCGCCCGCGCTCGAAGAACGCGACCGTCATCCAGATCAGCGCGATGGGGGTCGCGATCCCGGCGAACAACCCGCCGATCTCGTGCGGCAACAACTGGCCGAGCTCGGCCCAGCCGACAGAGCCGCCGATGAACGACACGCCGAAGTAAAGCCACGCGAGCGTCAGGACACCACCGGCGACAAGCGGCAGCCGGTAGCGATGGTACGCCGGTACGATCCAGGCTTGCGGTTCGAGCGGACGCGACGGCGTCAACGGCTCGTTCGCCGACGCGACGGTCGTTTCCGTCGGTCGCGACTCGGGGGCCTGGTCGGCGGGGGTGTCCCGCAGATTCGCCGTGGTCATGGCCTAACTCCTCCGTCACATCGTTAGGCGCGCCGGGGTCCGATTCGCCCGCGATGATACACGACCAAATGTGGGCCGGAAAGACTATACGCCCACAAGAAATTGATGATTCGCGAGGTTTTTCAGGATTCCATGACCGATTCGATTCGCGCCGCGAGGCGGTCGAGGGCGTGTCCGTCGTCGAGCCCCCCGTACAGCCGTTGCCGCCACCGTGCGCGGGCCTCGCGCCCACGGTCTTCGCCGGCGAGGGCGCGGGCGACGGCGGCCGCAATCTGGGTGGAATCCTCGACCCGCTCACCCAAATCCCGACACGTCCAGGCGAGCGCCTTCGGATCGTATCCACTGCCCGTCGCCAAGCGGTTCGGGTTATCGACCAGCACAATCGGCCGATCCACGACCAGGAACGAGAAAATCAGTTCCGCGCAATCCGTCACCAGCACGTCGGCGGCGGCAAGCAGCGGCGCGGGATCGGCGGCGGCCGAGTCGACCAGATGAACGTTGGGAAAGTCGCGCGCCACGTTCCGCCACCAAGTGAGCAATTGCGGCTGGTGCGCGCAGGTGATCGGGTGCGGCTTGACGATCACGGCGATGTCGTGACGGTCCCCGCGCAGGGCTTCGATCGGATGTTCGCCCAGCATGGCCGCGGCCGAAAGGGCGGGCTGATAAGTCGGCGCGAACAGAACGATCCTGCCGCGACCGGATTCCCCGCCCCGCGCCGGCAGGAAATCCGGCGATGGGGTTGCGCCCTGACGAAGCGGGTCGAGCGCGATCGGCCCGACGGTCCAGATCCGGTCGTCGGGATTGCCGGCGCGGGCAAAGCGGTCGCGGTCATCGGGCCCGATGGCGGCGGCGATATCGGCGAGCGGCGCAAAGGCGCCCGACCAGGCCTCGTCGCCGACCCCAGCCTGCAGATAGAGCGTCGCCGCGCCGGGAACGAGCCTATGGATGTCGCGCGGGAACGGCTCGCAAGCGACGATCAGGTCGGGCGCGAAATCGGTGATCTCGCGCCAGTCGCCGCCGATCAACGGCCACCGCTTTTCGGCCAGACGTTCGAATAGCGGCTTGAGAACCGGATAATGCTCCGGCCGGGAGAAAAACAGCGCCACACGCCCACCACGGCGGGAACGGCCGAACCGCCCTTCTCCCGTCAAGTCGAACTTGAGGGTCACTTGCGCCGCGCGCAGGAACGCGTCGTCCGGCGCGAGCGCGAGGCCCTTGCGCAGCGCATCCATCGCCTCCGCGCGCCGTCCTTGGGCCTTGAGGGCGAGTCCGAGCTGGTAGCGGCCGTCGGGCCGATCGGGGAAACGTTCGACCAGCGCCCGCAACGCCTGAACCGCCTCGAACGTCGCGCCCGAGCGGCGCAAAGCGGCGGCAAGATAGTACGCGGGTTCGAACGATTCCGGCTCGGCCGCCGCCGCCTGCCGGAAGGAGTCGATCGCGCCTGCGGTATCGCCGGCAAGCGCCAGCGCGCGCCCGAGGGCGCAGTGTGCGGGCGCCGAACCCGGATCGACGGCGACCGCGCGCCGGAAATGCTCGAGCACCTCGTTCCCCTCGCCCGCGCCGGCGAGAATCTCGCCCAGCCGGAGAAGAGCCTCGACGTGACCCGGATCGAGCGCGAGGGTTTCGCGCCACAATGCCGCCGCCGCGTTGAGGTCGCCCCGGCCTTCGGCGGCGCGCGCGTCCGCGACCAACCCGCCGGTTTCGATCAAGAGACACGGCGCCGACGCCGCCTCGGCAATTTCGCCGGCGGAAACCGGTTCCGAAGCCGGTAACCGCTCGGCGTCCGCGGGCGGCTGCGCGAGCACGACGAGGCCCATTTTGGCGAGCCAGGCGATCCCGCGCGAGGCAAGTCCTTGCCGGTCCGGCGGCAGGCGCAGCACGAGTTCAGCCGCTGTCGCTTCTCCGGAGCGGTCGAGGGAGACCAGCATCGCCGCCACATCCTCGGCGGCAGGCAAAACATCGGTGGCATAGCCGTTCATGGGAAGCCGCGCGAGGGTTTCGAGCCTGGCCGAGCCCGCGCCGGGCGCAAGCGCGACGCGGGTCGCTGCGCCGATGCGGTGCGATGGATGGTCCGCGAGGCGCGCGAAAGGATCGCCGAGATTTTCCGGCCGCACGAACGGCCGACACGACTCCCCGGGCCCTTCCGGCGCCGCGCGCAGATCGGTCAGTTCGCGCCACAGCGCCTGGTGCCGGGCGACGATCGCCCGCCAATCGAACGCCGCGCGTGCGTGGGCGCGCGCCGATGCACCCATCGTCCGACGCCGGTCCGCGTCGGAGGCCAGCACCGCGAGCGCATCGGCCGCCGCGCGTACGTCCACCGCCGTGACCTGGGCGACAATGCCCGCCTGACGGGCAAACGCAGCCGCGCGCGCCTCGGGCAGCAAATCGAGTTCCGGCGCCAGCGCCAAATCGGTCCCCTGCCCCGGTTCAGGCAACCATGTTGAAGCAAGAAAGCCTTCGACGCCGTCCCGCACCGCCCGCAAGCCACCCCAGTTGGACGCCACCACCGGCAGACCCGAAGCCATCGCGGCGAGTACCGGTTCCCCCGCCGCGTCGTGCCCTCCGTCGTCGAGCGCGACGAAAATGTCGGCAGCGAACCAGACGTTGCCGCGCACAGCCGGTTCCTCGCCGTCGAGGAAGATGCAGCGCGAAGTGGGCGCGAGCGCGCGGGCCGCGTCGCGGTACTGGCGCTCGACCTCAGCCGAGGCGAACGTCCCGGCGTGAATCAGAAAGCAGCGGCGCTCCGCCCGCCGCGCCGCTTCCTCGGCGGCGAGATAGGCGGCGACGGGATGGCGCCCGCCGCGGTAATCGAACCGGCCGAACAGCAAGAACGCCACGTCGTCCTCGCCGATACCGAGCCCGCGCCGGACGCGGCCCCGGATGGCGCGAACCTCGAGTGTGTCCGCGTATTCGTCGCATTCGATTCCGAACGGTATGACCCGCGTCGGCACCGCATCACCGACGAGACGCCGAACGGTTGTCTCGATCGCCTGCGACGGACAAACGAGAACGTCCCACGGCGCGAGCGGCGCGCCGGCAAGTCGAGCGAGATGGCCGAGGGTCTCGGGATCGCCCAGGTTCTCGATCACGCCGACGAGGCTATAGGCACGGTCAAGCCCTCCCGCCCGACGTCGTCCGGCGAATGGCGCGAGCGGCGCTCCCGGCGCAAGCAACGTCGAGGGCACGCCGCCGGCGCCGAGACCGCCGGGCGGCACCCAATGGAACGGCCGACGTCCGTTTCCCCCCTCGTCCATTTCCGCGCACCCGGCGTCGTAATGGGCCTTGGCGAGGGCGTGAACGTAAATCGCCTCGACCGCGCCGTGGCGGAGGATCGCCCGCTTGAGACGTTTCCAGTCGCCGCGATCGTTTCCGGCCGAAACCGGCAAATGGAGAAAAACCGCGTTCATCAATATAAGTGCTGACCGCCCGTGACCCAGAGTTCGGTTCCGGTCACATAAGCGGACTCGTCGGAGCAGAGATAATGGATGGCGCGCGCGCAGTCTTCGGGCGAGCCCATGTGGCCAAGCGGAATGCGCGGGATAAGCACTTCGTACTCCGGCTGGACCATGGCGGTTTCGATCTCGCCCGGCGCGACCGCATTGACGCGCACGCCGAGTTCGGCGAATTCACCCGCCATCTCGCGGGTCAAGGCCGATAGCGCCGCCTTGGAAATGGAATAAGCCGAGCCGGCAAACGGATGGATCCGATGCCCGGCGATGGAAGTGATATTGACGATGGCGCCGTGCCCGCGATGAAGGGCGGTGGCAAATCCACGCGCGAGCTTCAACGGCGCGAAGAAATTCAGTTCGAACACCTGGCGCCAGGCGTCGAGATCGCCGTTGAGACAGCCGAGCCGCTCCTTAAACGGAGTCTTGGGCGAAACCCCGGCGTTGTTGACCAGCGCATGCAGCGGATCGCCCGCGAGCGCCTCATTGGCCTGGGACACGAATCGCGCCAGGCTCGATTCGTCGGCGAGATCGGTCGGCACGTGCAACGTCCAATTGGGATCGCGCTTGCACTCGGGCGGCACGTCGGCACGGGCGCATGTGATAACCCGCCAGCCCCGCTCAAGAAAATGAATCGCGGTCGCATGGCCGATGCCCCGGGACGCTCCGGTCACCACCACGGTCTTGCGCTCGCCGCTCATGACGGCGACGTTAGAATAAATACCCCCGTCTTTCTAGGCCGGAGACGCCGACTTTCCATGTGCTCGCGCTACGAAATCAGGGCGCGCCCCGAGGCGCTCGCGCGGCGGTTTCGGCTCGACGAAACCGCGCCCGATCTGGCGCGGCCCGAGGTTCGCCCGACCGACCCTGCGCCGATCGTTGTTCGCGACGAAGGCGGTGTTCGGCGCGCACGAGCGGCGCGCTTCGGCCTGAATGTGACCTGGGACAAAATGCCGGTCATCAACGCCCGTGCCGAGACCCTGCGTCAGAAGCCGACCTTCCGGCCGCTGCTCGGCAACCGCTGCGTGGTTCCGGCGTCCGCCTATTTCGAGTGGCGCCAGGACGGCCGCGCACGCCGGCGAAACCGCATTTCGTTAGCGAACGAAGAATTGATCGGGTTCGCCGGTCTGTTCGACGCAGACCGCTTCGTCATCATTACTTGCGCCCCGGCGGCGACCATTGCTCATGTCCACGACCGGATGCCGGTGATTCTTCCGCCCGAATCGGAAGAGCGATGGCTCGATCGTACGAACGACGATCTCGCCCGACTCCTCTCGCCTTATGCTGGCGCGATTGCGGCGGCGGAGGAAAAGCCCAGGCCGTCCCCGCAAGGCGACTTGTTTGCCTTCGGGTAGGACCGAGTTCCGTACACATCGTCGTGAGGTTCCACCGGATCGGTTGCCGGGGTCGAAGTCCTGGATGTCGAATGGCGGCAAGGGCTGATGCCATGGACGACAAACACCGAGAATGGCGGAATACACTGAGAAGCGCGGCGGGAGCCGTCTCGGTCGCGTTGGCGCTCGTGGGCTGCGCCGGCGCGGACAGCGGACGATACATCACCGTGAGGATGGAGCCCGCCAACCTGCAAAACGCCCTCAATGACGCGCGAGCGCAAAATTATACCGTCCACGCGACCGCATCCAACGATCTGTTGTTGTTGGAAGGAGAGAGCGCTTATCGCTTTGCCGACCGCTCCGGCTCATTCAAGCGCAGGTCGATCGCGAACCCTGGCGAATTGGAGCTCCTCCTGCGCGGAATGGGCGACGGCTACGCCGCAGTCGATCCGGATACCGGAAAGACGATGGCGTATCTGTTCCAAAAATCGACGTTTATCCGCTATCCGGCGATAAAGAAACCAAGACTTACCACGTCGATTTCGCCATGCGCGGCAAGATCGGCAGCTACTGACGTCCGCGCCGTCTCAGGCGCTGCGGTAGAGCTTGGTCAGCACAAACTCGCGGTGGCCGAGGGCCTCGGCCGCGGTCAAGCGGCCGTTGCAGACCCGGATGGTCATGTCGATCAGCGCGTCGCCCGCCTCGTCGAGAGTCATTTCCCGGCGCAGCAAGCCTGATACGTCCACGTCGACATGTTCGCCCATGGTACGGACCGTGCGCGGATTGGCGGTGATCTTGATAACCGGCTCGATCGGATTGCCGATAACATTGCCCTGCCCGGTCGGGAACAGATGCACCGCAAATCCGGCCGCCGCCTGCAAGGTCACGCATTCGGCCGCCGCCGAGGACGTATCCATGAAGTAGAGTCCGGGGCCCTTGCGCGGCGTTTCCGCCGGACCCAGCACATCGACGTAGCGCGTCTTCTTGCCGATTTTCTCCAGATTGCCGAAGGCCTTTTCCTCGATGGTGGTGAGGCCGCCCTCGATGTTTCCCTTGGTCGGCTGGCTTTCGGACAAGTCCGAGGTCTTGTAGGGCTCGATCACCTCGTCCATGTAGGCTTGCCAGGTCTTGAGGAATTTCTTGCCCGCTTCTGGGGTCTTGCCGCGGGTCGCGCAGACCTTTTCCGCGCCGGTGATTTCCGAGGTTTCACCGAAGCACGTGGTTACGCTGAACGGATCGAGCTTGTCGATGAAGTTGCCGACGGTCGGGTTGGACGCAAGACCCGAGGTGGTGTCGGATTCGCCGCACTTGACCGAAACCCAGAGATCGCGGAGGCGGCATTCGACCCGCGTCTTTTCGCTCGCCCACTGGACGTATTCCTTCGCTTTGCGGCTGGCGGCGGCGATGGTGGCAATGTCGCCATTCTGTTCGATGGCGAAGCCCGCGACCGGTTTGCCGGTTTTGGCGATGCCGTCAACCACGCGTTTGGTCCAGCCCGGCTCGATGCCGATGACCACGGCGGCGGCGACGTTCGGGTTCGACCCGGTGCCGATCAGGGTGCGGAAGTGCAACTCCAAGTCCTCGCCGAACTGGAGCCGCCCATAGGGATGCGGCAGTGCCAGCGTGCCCTTGATGTTGTTGGCGACCGCTTCGCACGCGGCGTTCGAAAGATCGTCGAGCGGCAGGATGATCACGTGGTTGCGCACGCCGACGCGGCCGTTTTCGCGCTTGTAGCCCCAGAAAGTCAGGTTCTTGAGATCGCGGGACGGCTTGCCGTTGCCCTTGCTGCGTTTGGCCATGTCACCACCTTTTGGTCTTGACGTTGTGGACGTGCGCATGCCGGCCGACGCCGATGGGGGCGACCGCCTTGCCGATGTCGTGGCCGTATTTGATGATGGTGTCGCCCTTCTTGATCGCTTTGAGCGCAATCTTGTGGCCGAGCGGAATCACATCCAGCGCCTTGATCTTGATGGTCGCGTCGGTCTCCATCACCCAGCCGGTCAGCATCTGACCGGCTTTGACGCCCTCGACCACCACCACGCCGACCGTATCCTTGGAATCGTGTACCAGAAAATGCGGTGCCGCCACGTCCGTGCCTCCCTTGCTTCGAAATTCGGTATGTCGATATGCCGCCCCATCCGGGTCCCGTCAAGCCGAAACCAACCCCTTAAACAACTTGATGCAGCAGGGGTTTTCCCGCCCTAAGCCGGCGGCAATTTTCGACCGCGACCGCGAGACTGCGGTCGAGGGTTTCGACCGTCAGCCACGCGACATGGGGAGCCACCACCACGTTCGGCAGCGCGAACAGGGGATGCCCGGCCCCGGCGGGTTCGGCCGCGAACACGTCGATCCCGGCGGCGCCGAGCCGGCCGGACTTGAGGGCCTCGACCAGCGCCGCTTCGTCCACCAACGCCCCGCGCGCGGTGTTGACGAGCACCGCACCCGGCTTCATCCGTTGGATGGCCCGTGCCCCGATCAGGCCCTGGGTTTCGTCGGTCAGCGCCGCGTGCAGCGAAACCACATCGGATTCGGCGAGCAGGTCGTCGAGCGTGCGCCATTCGGCGATCACGTCCGCTTTAGGCGCGCGCGCGGTGTAAAGCACCTTCGCCCCCATCGCCTTGAGGACCGGGGCAATTAGCCTCGGTACCGCGCCGAAACTGACCAAACCGACGGTGCGCCCGGCGATTTCGCCGAGTTGGTCCTGAACCTCGGTCGGCAGCGGCCAGCCGCGACCCTCCCGGGTACGGGAGTCGAACCAAGCGACCCGGCGCAGCGCCGCCAACATCAAGAGAAGAGTCATTTCCGCGACCGCCCGGCTGTTGGTCCCGGGCATGTTGCAGACCGCGATCCCGCGCGCCTTTGCCGCCACGAGATCGATGGTGTTGAGTCCGTCTCCCACTTTTTGAATGAAGCGGAGCCGGGGCGAGGCCGCGATCACGTCCCCCGTGATCGGCATCAGCACGTGCCACAGCGCCTCGGCTTCCGCCATCAATCGAGGAAGCGCGCATGGTCGGTTTCCTCGCACGAAGCGACCTCGAAGTCCTCGGCGGCAAGCGCCGCGAGTTTGCGGGAAAGGCCGACTCCGGCGTCTTATTGAAAAACGATCTTCAATTTTTTCTCCACGGGAAAGACGTGCGCGGCGGCAGATCCGCGCGACCCAACAGATCGGCAATGCGCAGACCTTCGTTCCATTTCGCCATTCGCTCGGAGCGCGAAAAGGAACCGACCTTCAACTGATCGACGCCCCAGCCGACCGCGAGATGGACGATGGTCGCGTCCTCGGTCTCGCCCGAGCGCGCGGAAACGATCGCGCCCCAGCCCGCCGCCCGCGCGGCCGCGAGCGCTTCCTTGGCCTCGGTCAGGGTACCCGCCTGGTTCGGTTTCAGCAGGGTGGCGTTGCACGCGCCGCGGGCGGCCGCGGCGCGGATGCGTTCGGCGCTCGTGACCAGGCAATCGTCGCCCACCACCTGGACGCGGGGGCCCGCCTTGCGGGTGAACCGCGCGAGTCCATCCAGATCGTCCTCGGCGAGCGGATCCTCGATCGCGACGATCGGATAGCGCGCGAGCCAACCAAGCAGCGTTTCCGCGAGTTCATTGCTCGACAACTCGCGCCCGTCGCGCGCCAACCGATAACGCCCGCCGCGGCCAAACTGCGACGCGGCGATGTCGAGGGAAAGGGCGAGATCGCGCCCGGGGGTGAATCCAGCGCGCTTGATCGCGCGCACGGTCATTTCGATCGCCGCTTCGTTGTTCGCGAAGGCGGGCCAGAACCCCCCTTCGTCGGCGACACCCTGAAGAAGCCCGGCGTCCGCCATTAACGCGCCGGCCGCGCGATAAACCTCCGCCGTCCAGTCGAGGGCCTGGACGTAATCGTCGGCGCCAACCGCAATCACCATGAAATCCTGGACGTCGACCCGTTGACCCGCGTGTGCGCCGCCACCGAAGATTTGAATTTCCGGAAGCGGCAAGCGGCATTCCCGGCTGCCCGCCAAATAACGCCAAAGCGGCACCCCTTCTGCCGCCGCCGCAGCGTGCGCCGCCGCCATGGAAACCGCGATCAGGGCATTGCCCCCGAGCCGTGATTTATCCTTGGTGCCGTCGAGAGCGATCAGTGAACGATCGAGTCCTTCCTGATCGGCGGCGTCACATCCGACGAGCGCCTTGGCGATTTCCCCGTTCACGGCGGCGAGCGCGCCCGTCACATCGAGCCCGCCGAAGGCTTGGCCGCCGTCGCGCCGGTCGCGCGCTTCGGCGCTGCCCGTAGACGCGCCGGAGGGTGCGATGGCCCGGCCACGCGCGCCGCCTTCGAGTTCGATCTCGGCCTCGACTGTGGGCCGCCCGCGCGAATCCCATATTCGGCGACCACGGACGGACGCGATGGCGGTTTTCACGCGGCAATCTCCCGACTCCAGGCGTTTGCAACATCCTCGAGGCGCGCGGGCGGTTCGACCAACAGCGCGCGCGCGACCCGGCGCACTTTATCCTTATCGGCGGTCTCGGTCAGGTATTCGACCGGGGATTTGCCGTCGACCCGGGCGAGGAAAAGGCCGGGCAACAGTTCGGCGGCGCGGCGCTCCAGCCCGGCCGAGGCCTCCCAATTCACGCCGGCGAGGTAGGCCTGGGCCATTGATCGGAAAGATTGCAGGAACCCGCCCCAGGCGCTCGGCGTCCACAAGCACTTAAGCAGAAAATGGTTGAGGCAGAAGGCGAGATCGAACGCCGGATCGCCGTACCAGGCGCACTCGGCGTCGAGGAGCACCGGCCCCCGGGGGCCGATCAGGATGTTCTTGGGGCTGACGTCGCCGTGAATGAGAGCGACGCGGGTACCGGCCGTGCGTTCGACTAGTGTCCGCAATCGCTCCGCCCGGTCGGGGTGGGCGCGCGCGACAGCCTCGAGATAGGGTTCCAGCCGGATCGCGCGGAAAATGGCGTCGGTCGCGAAGCGGGCGGCGATCTGGGCGTCGTTCGCCGTGCCGGCGTGAATGCGAGCGAGCGTCGCTCCGACCGCGGCCGCGAACGCCGGATCGGCGCGGCCTTGGCGCAGCTCTTCCTTCCACAAGCGATGGGTCGCGGGCGAAAGATAGTCCATCGCGAACAATCCGGCAGCGCGATCGTGGCCGAGGATCCTCGGCGCCGATCTGGGCGCGATCCGGTTCGCGGTTTCGATCCACGCTGCCTCGAACGCGTTGCGTTCGACTGGCGCGCGCCAGTCGGCCGCAACCTTGAGCTTGGCGAGCGCGCGCTTGACGCAGACCGTCCCCCGTTTCAAATCCACCCGCCAGATGTCGGAAGCGACGCCGCCCGGAAGAGGTTCCGCCAATGGATTTTCGCCCGGCGTCATGAGACCAAGGCATTCGAGCGCTCGGGAAATGTCGGGAGGAAGTTCAGACACGGGGAAACCGGCGGCCTCAGGCACCGCCCACGTCTTCGCGCTGGCGTGCGATCGCCCGGCGCAGAACGTCCTCACGCAAGGCAAGCGTCGACTCGTTGAACATCACGCTCTTCATCCAGTCAAAACCGAGGGCGAGCAACAATTCGTCGTCGGTTTTCACCCTTTCCACCGTCGCTGGTTCGACTTGGTAGCTCGCAAGGAATCGGGTCGTGAACACGAATTGACGGAAGGAATCGACATCGGTCGAAAGCATGAAGAACATCTTCCGTGTTTCAGGCGCGATATCCCGGCCGCCGGGGCCGCCAAGGGTGCGCCATGACACCATCTTCATCAGGATATCCATCCAGGCCCGGTTGATCCGGCCATTATCGTCCAACCCCTGCTCGCGCCGGAAGGCAGCGACCGACTGGAGCTTGTCCTCCGCGTGGCCAAGGCAATGGACTTCCTTGACGAGAAAATGAAAATTCGCCGTACCTTCCCCGTCGCGCAGCTTCACGGTGGCGAAGCCAAGCGGGTAGTAACGGCAGGCGTTGGGCCGGTCGGCATAAACGGTGCAACCGTCGGCCGCGTGCACGAAGACGCACGGCGCGCGCGTCCCTCCCAGCCGCATGTTGAGCTTGGCGACCGGCAAGCTTGAGGGTTCATGGATCGCCGGATGCGCGTATTGAAGGAGGAATTCGCGCGGGCGGATTTTAAGGCGCCGACTGAGCCGGAGGATATCGAGCGGCGTCAAGATGATATCGGTATCGTGACAACACGCATTCCAGCACGCGACTCCTTTGTGACAGCGGAACGCGAACACGTCTTCGGGCTTGAGACGCACCGGCAGCACCGGTTCGCCGCGGCCGGTACGGATGCCGTCGAAGATTTCGAGTTCGATTGGGCGGGCACGGTTGCGCATGGCCTGTTCGGCCGCCGCGCCCATTTCATGTTCGGGCGCGAGAGGGGCGCCTTCGCCGTCCTGGTCGCGCCAATCGCTCATAGAACCCTGACATAACCACGCGCCCGCCGCCCGGCAAGACCCGCTTCGGCGCCGGCGGCTATTCCGCCGCTTTTTTCATGGTCGAGTGCTCGACCAGGCCAACCCAAGGCTTCTTCATCATCGTCCATTGGCCGGTTTCGGGGTCCATGCGCGAATTGACGAAGCAATGCCAGTTCGCTTCGTCGAGTTTCGGAAAATCCGCCCGGTAGAAGAAACCGGGGTAGCGGGTTTCCTCACGAAACAGGATGTGGCGAAGATGAGCCTCGGCGGTGAGCAAGCGGTGATAGTTCTCCCACGCGCGCAACAGTTCGTGCGGGTCCTTGGCGCGCATGTGGGCGCTGTCCTCTTTCAGCATGTGGAGAAGGTGCAGCCCCTGAGCCAGCAGCTTGCCATTGGTCTGGTAATAGGTGGACGTTCCGGCCACATATTCGTCCATCGCCTTTTGCAGGCGCATCTGGAACATGCGCGGCGTGATGTAGAACGGATTGACGTCCTCCGCCGTGGTCTTGTCCTTGTGTTCGAGGTAGTTGCGAACCGGGCGGTAGATTTCCTCGACGATGGCCTTGATCGCCTTCTTGAACGAGGGCTTGAAGCCCTTGTGGTCGGTCGCGAACTTGACCATCGCCTTGCCGGCGATGCGCCCTTCGGTGTGCGAGCCGGAGGAAAACTTGTGGCCCGAGGCTCCGACCCCGTCGCCGGCGGTGAATAGGCCCTTGACCGTGGTCATGCGGTTGTAGCCCCACTTCCACTCTTTGGGCGAATTCAAGTCCTCGGGGCCCGACACCCAGATGCCGCAGCAGCCGGAATGGCTGCCGAGCAGATAGGGTTCGGTCGGCATCAGTTCGGACGGCGTTTCCTCGGGCCGGATGTTCATGCCCGCCCAGAACGCGGCCTGGCCGATGCACATATCGAGGAAATCCTCCCACGCCTCGGCTTCCAGGTGCTTGACCTCATCGGGCGACATCTTGGCCGCCAGCGCCTTCATCGCCGAGGGCGTATCCATCATGATCGGCCCGCGCCCTTCCTTCAGCTCCTTGAGCATGGCGTGGTTGCGCAGGCACGTCGGCACCGTCGAGGCCTTGTCGTAGGGTGCGAATTCGGCGAGCAGCGCGGCGTTTTTCTTGACGTAATCCTCGCCAAAGCCGTTGGTCGCCTTCGATTTGAACAGCAGGAACCACGCGCCGACCGGGCCGTAGCCGTCCTTGAAGCGGGCGGGGACGAAGCGGTTTTCCATCATCGTCATTTCCGCGCCGGCCTCGATCGCCATAGCGTAGGTCGAGCCCGCGTTCCACACCGGGTACCAGGCGCGGCCCATGCCCTCGCCGGTCGAGCGCGGGCGGAAGATGTTAACCGCACCCCCGGCGGCGAGCAGCGCCGTCTGACAGCGGAAGACATAGACCTTGTACTCGCGCAGCGACACGCCGATCGCCCCGGCGACGCGGTTCGGCTCCTTGACGTCGAGCAGCAATTTGACGATGAACACGTGCTCGAAGATATTGTCGGCGCCGAGCGCCTTCCTGGCGGCCTCGGCGACGATTGTCTTGTAGGATTCGCCGTTGATCATCACCTGCCAGCGGCCCGAGCGGACCGGCTTGCCGCCGTCCTTCAACGGCATACCTTCGGAGCCCTTGTCCTTCCAGATCGGCAGGCCCCATTCCTCGAACAAGTGCACGGTGTCGTCCACGTGGCGGCCGACGTCGAACACCAAGTCGTCGCGGGTGATGCCCATCAGGTCGGCGTGGACCATGCGCACGTAGTCCTCGGGTGTATTGTCCTTGCCGACGTAGGTGTTGATGGCGGAGAGGCCCTGGGCGACCGCGCCGGAGCGCTCGACGGCGGCCTTGTCGACCAGAATCACCTTCATATCGGCGGGCGCCCAGCGCCGGGCCTCGAACGCGGCGCCGCACGCGGCCATGCCGCCGCCGATGATCAGGATGTCGGTCGCGATCTCGACGACTTCGGGATTAGCAAATGTGTGCTCGGCCATGAAACCGTCCTCAATGCTTGTGGAAATTCGGCTCAGAGAACGGGAAGCGTTCGGCCGACCTCGGTGAACAGAAGCTGGTCGCTCAGGTTTCCTGCCGCCGGCCTACCCCGATAGGGGTCGATGCTGCCTTCCGGCGTGGTGCGGACGGGAAACGTGAAGCGCTTCACTTCCCCGTCGCGGAACTTGATGGTCCACTCGACGGTATTATTGGCGCGCACCGGGATCGCGGCACCGCCCATGGGCACGTAGTCGGCACCGGGCCGGACCTCGACCGCCTGCTGGGGGCAAGCCTTGACGCAGCACTGGCAATCCCAGCACTGGTCGGGCTCCTGGTTGAACGCTTTCCCCCGCCCGGCGTCGAGCTTCATCAGGTCGTGCGGGCAGATATACACGCACGCGGGCCCGCCGTCGGCACCCTTGCAGCCGTCGCACTTCTCGGTCCAAACGAATGTCGGCATGGTATTCCTCGGACGCGCCGCCGCCGGCCGCGATCAGGGCGTGAAACCGGCCCCGCGTCCGCGGTGTCACGTCTTATTGGGCGGAAACGAGGTCGCGTTACGGCCGCTTCGGCGTCGTGTATGGGACTTCCTTCTGCCAGGACTCCCACGTCGTTTCGTAACCGATGAAACCCTTTTCTGTGGGCGCCTTTTGCTTGGTCGTAAAATACCTAGCATGGCCTTCAGGAACTTTCGGCCGCTCTTTCGTTGGTTCGCTCATTTTTCAGTGTCCTCCATGCGATGGTTACGGTGATTGCGTGATCAAGGAACTCTAAATCGGCATCAACAGTGATCGATTGATGTCCGGCTCCACGCCAACGGGTCCGCCTGCTTCGATTTCCTCTTCCGTGGCGTCGCGAACGTTAAGAATCTCTAGCTTGAAAACGATTTCCCGGCCGCACAGCGGATGGTTGCCGTCAAGGGTCAGCGTCTTGTCGTCGATCCGGGTAACGATGAAGCTGCGGGCTTTGCCCTTATCATTCTCGGCCATAATGGTGGTGCCGACTTTTCGGTATTCCTCGGGAACGTTTTCGATGCGATCAGTAAACACCAGCGATTCGTCCCTGGCGCCGTAAATCTGATCGCCGTTGAACGACACCTCGACGACGTCGCCCGCGGCCTTGCCTTCGAGGTCCTTGGTGACGGAAGGCATCAAGATATCGTTGGCACCGTGCACGTAGCCGATCGGGAATTCGACCGCGATCAGGATTTCGCCCGATTTCTTGTCGATCACCCGGTACGCCAGCTCGACATATTTGTTGTTCTGAATCGCCTCTCTCATGTCGGGTCCGTTCCAGCCGGTCAGAAGATGGATGCCCCGAAAATCTTGATCTCGCCGTCTTCGTAGCCGAGGACGAGACGGCCGAGCCATTCGCCCTTCTTCTTCGTGCTTCGTGTCCGATAAAGAACCGTCACGTAGTCGCCCCGGCGGATGGTGCCGATGAATTCGACCGATTCGGACAAGTTCCGCGTCAGTTCGCTATGCGCGAACTGCTTGCCGACCTCGACTTCGTTCAGCCCCTTGAGAAGCCGATACGAGAAATGCCTGACGAACTCCCCGTACTTGCCGTCGTTCGAAGCCTTAATGAGGTGGCTCCAAAACGGGTTGGCAATGGCGAGAATCTCATCGTCGGTCTTCTCAATAATGCTCATTGACTGCCGTTTTATCTGCCGAGTCCGACCGCGTCAGGTTGCGCAAAAACTGCGTCGAACATGCTGAACTTCCAGCCGCCGGGCGGGCGGGCGGTTCGGCCTCCCGCCCGGTGATCCGCTACTCGTCCTTGCCGACGAGGTGATACACAGGAGCCTTTTCCATCGTGTATTCGCCGGTTTTCGGATCGCGGCGCGAAACCGTCAACACGTGCCAGTTCGCGTCGTCCAACTTCATCGCGTCGCCGCGGTAGTAGTAACCAGGCCAACGGGTTTCCTTGCGGAACAGCGTGTGCTGCATGACACATTCGGCCGTCCGGTGCCGGTGCTTCAATTCCCAAGCACGCAGCAGTTCGTGGATGTCCGAAGCGCCCAACTTTTCGAGGTCTTCTTCCAGCACCTTCATCTTCTTGAGGCCGATGTTGAGAAGCTTCTCGTTGGTCATGTAATTGACCGTTGAGCCGCCGCAATACTCGTCCATCATTTTCTGCAGACGGTCGAGACCCTGGCGCGGGTTGATGTAGTTGGGGTTGACGTCGCCGGCGACGATTTCGTTCCGGTAAGTTTTGTAATGTTCCAGCGGCTTGCAAACCTGCTGGCGGAATTCCTCGATCTGCCTGTCGGAAACGACGATGCCTTCGCCCTTGCCGTCATCGATGTATTTGCAGGCTGCCTTCGCGGCCAGACGCCCCTCGGTGAACGAACCGGACGAGAAAGCGTGCGGCGTGCCGCCGACCGCGTCACCCGCACCGAATAACCCTTCGATGGTCATCATGCGGTTGTAGCCCCAGAAATACTCCGGCGGCGAGACGTCCTCGGGGCCCGAGCACCAGGCGCCGCTGCCAGTCGCATGCGAGCCCATGACGTACGGTTCCGAAGTGGTGATTTCCGGGTTTTCGTTTTTCGGGTCCACGTCGTTCGCGGCCCACAGAACGGCCTGGCCGATGGTCATACCGAGGAAGTTTTCCCAGCCCACTTCTTCGAGGTGGGGATCCTGAAACGCTTCCATGGTGACCATGTGGATCGGCCCGCGACCTGCATTCACTTCGCAGATGATCGCGTGGTTGCGCAGGCAGGTCGGGATCGGCCGATGGGTCCGGTGCGCAAGTTCCGGATCCAGGTATTCCTTACCGACCATCTTCTGCAGTTCGGGGAACCATTTCGATTCGTATTCCTCGCCCAAGCAGTTCTGCGTATAGGTCTTGAGGTGTAGGAAGTACGCGCCGACCGGACCATAACCGTCCTTGAAGCGGGCCAGCACGATCCGATTTTCCATCTGCGTCATCTTCGCGCCGGCGTTGATCATTAGGCCGTACGCGGAACCCGACGACCACGGCGCGTACCAGACGCGCCCCATGCCTTCGCCGGTGGACCGCGGCTTGAAGATGTTCGACGCGCCGCCCGCGCCGCAGATTACGGTCTTGGATTTGAAGACATGGAAGTCGCCGGTACGGACGTTGAACCCGACGGCGCCCGCGATGCGGTTCGGCTTGGCTTCGTCCAACAACAAGTGTGTCAGGCAGATGCGGTTGAACACCTTGTCGGCCGACTTCTTCGCGGCCTCGGCGACAATCGGCTTGTACGATTCGCCGTGGATCATGATTTGCCACCGGCCTTCGCGCTGATAGCGGCCCGTTTTCGGGTTCCGCATCATCGGCAGGCCCCACTCCTCGAACTGGTGGACGGTGGAATCGACGTGGCGTGCCATGTCGAACTGCAGGTCTTCGCGCAATAGCCCCATCAGGTCGATGCGCGCGTAGCGCACGTGATCTTCCGGCTTGTTTTCACCCCACCGCGTGCCCATGTAGCAGTTGATGGCGTAAAGACCCTGTGCGACGGCGCCGGAACGGTCGATGTTGGCCTTTTCGGCGATGACAATCTTCTTGTTCTGGCCCCAGAAGCGCGCCTCAAAGGCTGCGCCGCAGCCGCCAAGACCGGCGCCCGCGACCAGAATATCGATATTGTCTTCTACGATCGTTTTGTATGCCATTAGTACACCACACCCTTTTTCAACTTGAGGCCATTCGATTCCAAGGTATGCAACCCGCTGTCGTCAAAGCGGATGTACTTTGGCTCGTTGTATAGCAACTGGCTGTCCCGCATTTCCTTGGTCGGCCCGGGAACTTCCGAAAGCTTCGGGATGTGCTTGCCCCAAGGTTTGGTGGTGATCGGCGACAGGAAGTTCTTTTCCGTGCCGTTCCTGAACTTGATCCGCCAGGCGATCGTGCCTTTTTCCTCCTCGCGGATCACGCGGACGCTGTGGCCCAGCGGCGCGAAGTCGGCGTAGCCGCGCACGTCGATGGCGTGCTGCGGACAGGCCTTCACGCAGGAGTAACACTCCCAGCACATGCTGGGCTCGATGTTGTAGGCGCGCCGATAGGTCTTATCGATGTGCATGATGTCCGACGGGCAGATGTCGACGCAGTGTCCGCACCCGTCGCATCGCGTCATATAAACGAAAGTGGGCATCGTCTGGTTTCTCTCTGTTCGGAAGAGGTGATGTCGACTAAAATCAGTAGTGGCGGGGCGTTTCGCGCTTGATGCCGAGCCCCATGTTCAAAGGCGCGTCCTTCAACAGCCCCATGGAGTGCCGGTCCCGATCGGCCGGATCGGTCCGGTCCGCCAGTTTGGGCAGGTTGTTGCGAAATCCGGTCGCCGCGGAAACCTTCTTCTCGAACGCCGCTGCCGGCTTGAAGAACATGTGCGAGAACTTGGACCAGGGCACGCCGCCGAAAAGCGCTATCGTGGCGATCAAGTAGATCCCCAGGAAGAGGGTCGACCAGCCGCTGCCCGCGTGCTGCAGGTAGGCCCAGATCAGACCCGCCGTGCAACTGGCCAGCATCGACAGGATGAACAGGTCGGCCTTCATCAGGCGGAACGGGGACTGGCCCTCGGCGCTGACGTCGGCGCGGATGAAAAACCAGAACCAGTATCCGCCGACGCAAACCATCAAGCCGCCGATCCACCACAGGGGCGCCCAGATGCCGGCGTTGGCCGAGGTCGGGTAGTAAAACACCATCATGAAGGTCGCCAGCGCGTAGGCGACGAAACCGTACATGCCCAGCAGGTGCGAGATGCGGCGCCGCACGTTGCAGAATTCCGAGGACATCAGAACCGGGCCGAGGCCGGTCTGGATGGCGATCGAGATCAACTCGCCGCCGCCGAGGCTGCGCTCGCTCCTCTGTTTCGACTTGCGCCAATTCTCGAAGAAGTACTTGGCGCTCCCTTTATGAGCCATGTCGTAGAGCGTGCCGAGTACCACGAACGCGATCATGACGATGACGAACCACTGCATGACAGCGGGAGAGATGGTCGCCGAAAGCTCGGCGAACGGATTGCGGGTGAACATTCAGTGACCTCGATCTAAGCCCGTTGTTGTAGCCCGAAGGACCAGCGGTGAAGGTATTCAGCAAAACCAACCGCGCCGACGACATCATCGCCGTCGCTGTCGGTAATTCGCCCGGAGTCTTAGTGGAGGGATTTCTCGTATGCAACGGCGCTCATGCGTGGTCTCTAATTTTCTTAGCAACTTTATTACCTACTGAAAAAGGAAGTTATGCTGCGTTGCAATATCAGGCCGTCCTCAGAAATCGGCGCACGCAACCTGGCCGGGACAAGGAAAATCATTCGACCGGGAATAAAAGCGGACGTATGTCGAAAACATGTGCCGCCATCCTCCATGCGCACTAAATTGTCCTGATTTACGCCTTGTATTTGCCGACATGTCGGCAACGTTATCGGTGCAATCTGGGCCAAAGGAGCGCGACTGGGCGTTCGGATCGATGCCCGAACCGCTGCGTAAACGATGGCCCGGGTCTATGGCGCCCAAACACCTGGGCTAGGCGTCGGTGCCTACGACGTTCGCAGGTGCATCAAAGAAAAATTGCGCGCGAAAGCGAAATTTTATCGGAGCGATCCGCCTCACCTCGGCGTTACTTCAAGCCTTGATAATACGCCTGAAGGATTTTCACCACCTCGGGGCGGCTGAACTCGGGCGGAATCGCTTCGCCCTTGGACAGCATTTCGCGCTGCTTGGTGCCGGAGATGTTGACCTGATCCTCCTTGCCGTGCGGACAGGTCTTGGCGGTCGCCATGCCGTAACACTTCTTGCAGAAGAACGTGATGTCGATCTTGAGCGGCTTGGTCTCGAGCGCGCCGTCCCAAAGCGTGTCGAAGATGTGCTGTGCATCGAACGGCCCGTAGTAGTCGCCGACACCGGCATGGTCGCGTCCGACGATGAGGTGCGAGCAACCGAAGTTTTGGCGAATCAGCGCGTGCAACAGCGCCTCGCGCGGGCCAGCGTAGCGCATCTCGATCGGATAGCCCGCCTGGATGACGGTCCCTGGAACGAAATAGTTTTGGATCATGGCCTCGATCGCCTGGGTGCGAACCTCGGCCGGAATGTCGCCCGCTTTCAGCTTGCCGAGCACCTGATGGATGAAGACGCCGTCGGTCACCTCGACCGCGATCTTGGCGAGGTGTTCATGGCTGCGGTGCATCGGGTTGCGGGTTTGAAACGCGGCGACGCGCGACCAGCCCTTTTCCGCAAATAGGGCGCGGCTTTCGGCCGGGCGCAGATAGAGGCCCTTATACTTGCTCGGATACTCGCCTTCGCTCAACGCCAGCACGCGCCCGGCGAGGTTAACCGGGCCTTGTTCATTGACCTTCTGCACGCCCGGATGCTTGGGATCAGTGGTGCGGTAGACGTGTTGATTCTCGAAATCCTTGTCGATCGAATATTTCTCGGAAACCGCGAGGACCGCCATGATCTCCTTCGACTCGGAATCGACCAGCGCGACCTCGTCGCCTTCCCTAATCGTAGCGGCCAGTTCCTGGTTCGCCGAGAGCGTGATCGGAATCGGCCAGAAGAGGCCGTTCTCCATCTTCATTTCGGCGCAGACGCCGCGCCAATCGTCTTGACCCATAAATCCATCGAGCGGCGTATAGGCCCCCATCGCCATCATGATGACGTCCGAGGTTTCCCGGCTGGTCATCGGCACCTGCTTGAGTTTCTTCGCGCGATCAAGTTCCGCCTTCCGTTCGGCGATGGGCGCGAGCAGCGGCTTCAAGGAACCTCCGCCATGCGGATTGACGAGTTTGGACATCGATATCCCCCTGGGTCCTGTAATCCCTAATATTCAAAAAGTGGCGCCAAGATTGCGTTGAGCGCGCGCCCATGTAAAGGCGATATATATTCGCTTTCTAATTTAAGAAGAAAGCAAGAATTTCGCGATAGCAGACCGCACCCCTCTCCTGCCGTCGCCCCCAAAAAACCGAGGTGACGGCGTAAAGAGGCGTTTTGCTCTCTCCGTTACTTCTACTTCACGGGCACGAACGCGTCCGTGCGCCGCTCGGCCGCCGCGAGGGTCTGCGCGTCGATCTGCTTGCCGACCACGGCCCGGTTCTCGGCCGCGCCGGGATATCCCTGCTTCTCGGCAAGGCGGAACCAGGTGTAGGCCTCACCCCAAGACTCAACCGTAAGCGTTTGCCCCTTCAACCGGCCCAGTTCGTATTGTGCCGCCGCGTCGCCGCGTGCCGCGGCCGGTTCGGCCCAGCGTTGGGCTTGTGCGATATCCCGCGCGATGCCGTAGCCTTCGCCGTAAACTGTCGCCAGCGCCGATTGCGCCGCGGTGTGGCCCTTGGCGGCAGCCATTTTCAACCACTTGGTTGCGAGTTGGAGATCGGCGAAAACCGCCCCGGTACCTTCGCCGGCGCCCGCGAGATAGAGGAAGCCGAGGGTGAACTCAGCATCACCGTGCCCCTGGGACGCGGCCTTGCCGTACCATTCGGCCGCTTGGCGGTAATCGCGCTTCACTACCTTGCCGTCGCTGTAGAGCGTGCCAAGGTAGTATTGGGAGTCGGCGTCGCCGCCCTCGGCCAGCGCCTTGAGTTCCTTAAACGCAGCTTCGTATTTACCGGCCCGGTAAGCTTGCCATGCGCCTGCGCCATCGGCTACGGCCCCGCCCGCCGCCAAACCACCGGCGCCGCAAGCGCCTCGTCCATCGGCACGTCTGGTGCCCGGTCCCGTGACACGACTTGCCGCCGCCACGACCCCGCCACCTCCGCCGCCCGCGGTCGGCCCGGTTCCGCGCCCCGCCGCCGCCACCCAACGTCCGCAACCCGGACCAGGACCGTCCACCGCGGCGACGGGACCGGGACCGTCAGGTAACGACGCCTACGCAAGCTTGGTAGCGCAGTTGACACGCTCAAGTTTCGCCCCGACATCTCGACCAAGTCCGACGCCCCCGACTTCGGCGGCGATGGAAACCGCGGTGAAGGCGGGGTATTCCGGCAACAGCCCGCTTGAATTGCCGTCTTCCGCCAACCTATTTTTCGATGGTGACGGCATCGTGCGTCCGACGCCCACAACGAAGCAAAAGCCATGACCACAAAACTCGACGTATTGATAAGCGAAAACCCGCTGCCCAGTTGGCGCGTTCTCGCTTGGCCCGCGATGATCATGATTGCGGTTACTGTCGGTTGCTCTTCGTTGGCCGAACTTGACGAGGTCGCCGTCGCCAATGGCGAGATCGTTCCGCTCGGACGCGTCAAGGTCGTTCAGCACCTGGAGGGCGGGATCATCAAGGAGATATACGTCCGCGAGGGCTATACGGTGAAAGAAAACCAGCCGCTGATGCTGCTCGATCTTGCTTCGGCCGGCACCAACCGCGAGGAATTGCGCGCCCGCCTCGACGGCCTGCTCCTGGTCGCCGCGCGCCTCGAGGCCGAGGCCAACGGCAAGCAGATCGAATTCCCTGCCGATATCGCCGCCCGTCAGCCAGCCGTACTCGCCGCCCAGCGGCAAACGTTCGAGGCCCGCAAGCGCGAATTGGAATCGACCATTTCGGTGATGCGCGAACAAGTCCGCCAAAAGGAACTTGAAATCCGCGAAATCGATTCCAAGCGCAAGGCCAGCTCGCGCAATCTCGAACTGGCGAAGAAGCGTTTGAAGATGTCGAGTTCGCTGCTCGGATCTGGCCTAACCGCGCGGGTCGAACACCTCAAATTGGAAGCCGAGGTCGAGAGCCTCGAAGGCGAAGTCCAGGCTCTGACGTCGTCGATGCCGCACGCCCAGGCCGCGCTCGCGGAATCGCAGCAGCGCCAACGGGAACTCGAGGTTAAGTTCCGCCGCGAGGCGCAGGACTAACTCAGCAAGACCGAGATCGAGCTTTCACGGGTGCGGGAACTGCTCAGCAAGGCCACGGATCAAGGCGTTTGCGCCGAGGTGCGCAGCCCCAACGACGGCATCGTCAAGAACATGAAATTCAACACCTTGGGCGGCGTGATTAGGCCCGGCGATCCGATCATGGAAATAGTGCCGACCGGCGATAACCTCATGGTCGAGTCCAAGCTCAACCCCACCGACCGGGGTTATGTCGAGCGTGGCCAGCGCGCGTTGATCAAGGTTTCGACCTACGACTTTGCCCGCTACGGCGGACTCGAAGGCGAGGTAATCCTGGTCGCGCCCGATTCGACTACCGACCAGCAGGGCAACGTCTATTTCCGGGTCGTCGTCCACCCCGACAAAACCTATCTCGGCCGCCGCCCGGGCGAACTGCCCATTTCACCCGGCATGCAGGCGACCGTCGACATCCACACCGGCACCAAGTCGGTGATGGAATACATGATCAAGCCGGTGCTCAAGCTCCGCCACGAGGCTTTCCGCGAGCGTTGACGCGAGTCGCCGCTGCTTTTCGCCGCCCCCGAAAGCGACAACCGATTGATTTCCCGCATTTTTTGTCTATAAATGGCCGGGATCGTACATAATTGCGACCGGCCCGGTCCACGGGTGCCGACCGGCCGTTCGCGCACAGCGGCCTTGAACTAAGGGGCTTCGATATCACTGCCGACGGTATTGGGGCTGCTTCTATCGCTGGCTCTGTTCGCATGGGCCATTGCCACCGGCACGGACAATTACCGCGTTTTCTGGGATGCCTCGAGTCTGATCATCGTGCTCGGCGGCACCATGGCGGGCGCATTCATCTCCTACGAGGCGCGCTACGTCATTCTCTCCCTCAAGTTGATCGGCCGGATTATCGTCGCGCCCCGGATCGGACGCAATCTGCTTCAAGCCGAGGTCGGCCGCATCATCAAATGGGCCTACATTGTGCAGAAATCGGGCCTGCCGGCCCTGGAAGCGGAAGCGGCCAAGGCGGTCAAGGGCGACAAAATTCTCCGCTTCGGGATCGACCTCGTCGTCAGCGGCTACACCGGGGAAGAAGTGCGCGCGATCATGCAGAATATGATCGACACGTCCTTCGGTCGCAATACGGTCCTGGTGTCGATCCTGAAGGCGATGGGCGCGGCCTCCCCCGCTTTCGGCATGGTCGGCACGCTCGTCGGCCTGGTCATCATGCTCGACAACATGAGCGACCCGTCGGCGCTCGGGCCCGCGCTTGCGATCGCGTTGATTACCACGCTCTACGGCATCCTGTTCGCTCGCTGGATTTTCCTGCCGACCGCATCGAAAGTCCTGCAGCGCGAGGAGATTGTGCGCTTCCGGAACTACCTGGTCGCCGAAAGCTTAGTGCTACTGGCCGACCGCAAGAGCCCCCGCTTCATCCAGGACAAGATGAACAGCTATCTCGACCCGTCGCTCCACTTCAAAATCGATAAGATGATGAAGAAGTAAAGTCGGTCGGGAGGAAGGCGCCCATGGCTCCACCGCCGTATCAGGAAGAAGCCGAAGACGAATCGTGGCTGACGACATACGCCGACGCGGTCACCCTGTTGATGGCGTTTTTCGTCATGTTGCTGTCGATGTCGAGCTTCGATGTCGCTAGGTTCGAAAAAGCGGCCGAGGAAATTCGCGGCGATTTCAGCGGCCGGAAGGCGCAAGGCCCCATCTCGCTGATGAAAGAGGAGGTGCAGGACCTCGTCTATGAGGTCCAGGCCGATCAAGCCGTCACCGTCGAGACATCAGGGCGTGGGCTGTCGATCGAGTTGGCGAGCGGTGCCTTCTACAAGTCGGGGTCGTCGGAAATCCGCGAAGAGGCGGTGCCCGTGCTCGCCAAAATCGCCGAAACCCTCGGCGCGCCGCGCTATGCCTATTACCTGTTCTCGGTCGAGGGACATACCGACGACGTTCCGATCAACACGCCGCGTTATCCGTCGAATTGGGAACTGTCGACCGGCCGGGCGACCGCCGTCGTCCGGTTTTTCATCGAGCACGGGCTCGACCCGGAAAAACTCAGGGCGGTCGGTTTCGCCGAAACCCGGCCCAAGGCGGTCAATCGCGACGCGAGCGGCGCGCCGATTCCCGCCAACCAAGCCCTTAATCGCCGGGTGACGATCGAGGTGAGCGCCATGTCGATCGAGGAAAAGAAGATGTTCCAGATGAAAGCCGCCGCCCAGGCCCAGCAGGCTCCGCGCGCCAGTGTCGATCTCGCGCCGGGGAGCAATCGGCCGAACGGGGATCGCCCGGCCTCGGATGGGACTGCGCCCGCGTCCCGGCAGTGAACGCTCCCCTAACGGGGATCAGGCGAAGTCGATTTCCATCCCCTCGCGGCTGACGAAGGCGCCGTCCCAGGCGCGCGATGCCTCTTCGGCGAACCGGTCCATGAAATCGTCGTTGTGATCAGGGTCGTGGTGGAAGATGGCGAGTTTTTTAGCCCCCGCCATCTGGCAAAGCCGCAAGCCTTCGTTCCAGGTCGAATGACCCCAACCGATCCGGCTTGGGAATTCGGCCTCGGTGTAGGTGCTATCGTAAACGACAAGATCGGCTTTATGGATCAGCTTGAGCACGTTGGCATCGTCCTGGCCGGGGACATGTTCGGTGTCCGTGATATAGGTGACGGCGCGTCCGCCATGCTCGATGCGATACCCGGTCGCTCCATTCGGATGGTTGAGCGGCGCGGTCCGGATGTTTACGCCGGGATACAACTCGAATGTGTCGCCGGCATGAAAATCCTCGAAAGAGATTTTAGCGCGCATCGCCTCCAACGGCACCGGAAACATTGGGCTGTGCATTTGCTGGGCCAGCACGCCGCGAATATTGGTTCCCATCTTGAGCAAATGGCCGGCACGGATGCGAACCGTACACGAAGGGTTGTAGGCGGGCCCGAAGAACGGAAACCCGTTGATATGGTCCCAATGAGTGTGGGTCAACAACAGGTCAATGTCGTTCACGCCGTCGCGCGCGAACGACTGGCCGAGCTGGCGAATGCCGGTACCGGCATCGAGCACAAAGCGACGCCCGCCGGCGGCGATTTCGATACAACTGGTATTACCGCCGTAACTAACGTGTTCGGGCGAGGAACAGGCAATACTGCCGCGTACGCCCCAAAATTTGATCCTTATTCCCATGACCCCACCAACGCGACGGCTTACGTTTGAACGGTGATGGGGGAACCGACGGACAAACCCAACGCGATGTCCGCCCGCCCGCAGTTCACGGCGATTTCGGCCAACCCATTGGCGTTTTCATACCAGAAGGCTTCCCCCTCGGGAACGTCGGAAAACGTGCGGGAGCGAACAACGGGTTGCCCGTCGCCAAGTACCAGATTGGCCTTAGGGGGGATGGTCCCGGCCCTCAGTCCCGTCATGGCGTTGCCGAAATGGTCAATGTAAATCACTTCTCCCAGATCATCCGGCCAATCACGGCCGACCAGATCGTTTGCTGAAATCGGGACCAGTCCGTCCGGCCCGATTCCCGTCCCGGGCAAGGCCGCAGCAATCCGCGCCGCGATCGGCGCGAATAGGTCCCGACCGTGGAAACTGGCCGACAGACGTTCTGGCCGCCAAGTGATGTGCCACCACGCTGCGGCTCTGGCCCGGCGCGCCGCCATAGCGAGCAGACCGTTGTCGGGTCCCACCAACCAGCGGCTATCCGCTTCCAGCGCCAATGCCCGGCGCGATCCGCCGACTCCCGGATCGACAACGCAAACGAACGTCGTCGAGGCTGGAAACTCGTCGACATACGCTGCGAGCAGATAAGCCGATCGCCTGGGATCGTGAGCGGGAGCGTCGGCGAACAAATCGACGATCCGCGCGGAGGGAAATTCCTTCAAGATCGCCCCGTGCATTTGCCCCATGTAGGGGCCGGCGAGGCCGAAATCGGTGAACAGCACGATCATGGTTGGGAATCCCGAACGCATGATCGCCCGCGCCGCCATGGCCTACAAACGAAAAGAGCGTCCCCTCCCGGGGACGCTCGAATCGCATGCGCCTTCCCGCGCGCGTTAGGGCGCGTGAGCGGCAAACGAAGGCGACAAGTCGAGCATTTCCTTCCTCAACTTGCCCAAAGCGCGGGCCTCGAGCTGGCGCACCCGCTCGCGGCTGACGCCGTAGATCCGGCCTAAGTCCTCGAGGGTGGCCGGATTTTCCTTCAAGCACCGTTCGGTCAGGATCTCGCGTTCCCGCCGCGGCAGTCTGGCCAATGCGGCGTGAAGGGCTTTCTTGCGCTGCCCATACTCCTCGCGCTCGGCGTATTCGGCTTCGGGGCTGGCCCGTTCGTCAACCAAGGAATCCTGGAACTGCGCGCCGTCCTCGTCGCCGATCGGCGCGCTCAACGATACGTCGCGCGCCATCAGACGGCGATTCATGGCTACGAGGTCGCCCTCCGGCACGTCAAGCTCGCGCGACAGCCGCTTGGCTACTTCCGGCGACAGATCCGCATTATCGGCGACCTTGAGCTTGTTCTTGATGCCGCGCAGGCTGAAGAACAGTTTTTTCTGCGCCGAAACCGTGCCCATCTTGACCATCGACCACGACTTCAGGATGTATTCGGTGATCGCGGCCCTGATCCACCAGATCGCGTAGGTCGATAACCGGAAACCGCGTTCGGGCTCGAATTTCTTGACAGCCTTCATCAGGCCGATGTTGCCCTCCGACATCAAATCGGCCAGCGGCAATCCATAGCCGCGATACCCCATGGCGATCTTCGCGACCAAGCGCAGGTGGCTAGTGACCAACCGATGCGCCGCATCCACGTCGCCGCGCTCGCGGTAACGGCGCGCAAGCATGTATTCTTCCCGCGCTTCGAGGATCGGGAACTTCCAGATTTCGCGCAAATAGCCTTGCAATCCGCTGTCGGGCGGAACGATGGGAAGGGTCAGCGTGGTAACAGGCATGGGTCTTCTCCCTGATGATCCGGTTTCAACGCGCCTCGGTCGAATACCCGAAGGCGACGAACCGCCCTCCGGAGCTCGCTCCGGACGGGCAATTCCCAATGAAAGCCTCGTTAGGGATTGCGCGTCGTCTTGATCGATTCGATCATGGGCGTATCCTCCATCGGAAGCGATAAGCCGGGGCGGCCCACCCGAAGGTCGGGCCTTTAACCGATCGGTCCCATCAAGGGCCCCGATCCGCAAGCAATCTAGACCAAGTGTATATTAGAGTCAACAAATAAGTCAAGTTTCCATTTTTAATCAACCAATTATTAGAATTCTAGTCGGGTGGGCTTTGGCCAGAAACCCCCGTTTCGCAGCCTTGGTCGAAAAATCCCGGAAAAACCGGCATAGGCCAGCCGCGCATGCCTGAAAGGGACAGAGTCGAGAGGATTATCAACGGTAAAAGATAGATATATTTGTGGCCCTTTTTGCCCGGAACTCCCATCGATCTCCGCGCGGCCGGGATAATTTAAGGGAGTCATCATGGGTATTCCCCTCCTGACCGCGAGGACGCCCCACGGTAAAATACATCAACCGCGGGCAGCAGTGGAGGATGTGGGTCATGAGTAGCGCGGCGACCGAAGTCGATCTGACGTACCATTACGACGTGCGGTGCTTTTCATACCGTTTTGCCCTTGCCCTCACGAAGCTGCTGCGATTTTGCGCGGACACGTTTTTCGCCAAACGTTACGGGCATCGTGCGGTCGTTTTGGAAACGGTCGCCGCCGTGCCGGGCATGGTCGCGGCTACGCTCAACCACCTCAAGAGTCTTCGCCGCATGAGCGACGACGAAGGCTGGACTGAAACCTTGCTCAATGAGGCGGCGAATGAGCGCATGCACCTGATGACATTTATCGCGATGGCTCGGCCAACATGGTTTGAGCGCATGTTGATCGTGCTGGCGCAAGGCATCTTCTACAACGCGTTTTTCCTGCTTTATTTGATTGCGCCCAGAACCGCGCACCGAATGGTAGGCTATTTCGAGGAGGAAGCGGTCGTCAGTTACACCAACTACCTTGCCGAAATCGACGTTGGCCGCTTACCCAACGTCGCCGCTCCGCCCATCGCCATCAAATATTGGAAACTGCACCCCGAAGCGACGCTACGCGATGTCATCGTCGCCGTGCGCGCTGACGAGGCGGGTCATCGCGACGTCAACCATCGTTTCGCGAATCAACTCTCTTCTTTTGCCAATTCTGCCAATACGCCGATGCCGTAGAAAGAGTTCGACTAGGCTTCGCGCCTCGGTTCGGCCGGAGCAGATCTTCGGGAACGGCCGCGTCGGGAACAGCGCTTCGATGAATTCACGCAAAGCGTTCGCGCGGATTGATTTTCCCGCGTGACGCTACGCCGTCCGCATCAACTCGCGGGATAAGCTCTATTCGCGGGGGGGGGGGGGGAATCGGTGTTGG
>Ga0194132_10002076_pt1 | contig 38695 bp, 40 predicted proteins | sample TA2KigOf80mmetaG_FD_148612 | JGI IMG/M metagenome (GOLD analysis project Ga0194132, IMG submission 148612) | Freshwater microbial communities from Lake Tanganyika, Tanzania - TA2015054 Kigoma Offshore 80m | ecosystem: Environmental > Aquatic > Freshwater > Lake | place: Tanzania: Lake...
ACGCCGAGGCGCAGTTCCTGGTCGGGCGCGTGTACGAGGCGGGGCTGGGCGTGGCGGCCGACCCGTCGGAAGCCGTCGCCTGGATGGCGCTCGCCGCGCTGCAGGGCCACGCGGGCGCGTTGGCGGCGGTAGAAGCCGCAGGCGCCAAGCTCGATGGCGATCAGCTGGAGCGCGCCACCCGCCTCGCGGCCGTGCGCGCCCCCCGGAGCGGCGCGGATCCCTTGGGGGTTCAGCCACGGTGAAGCCCTTGAGAACGGGGTGGCGGGCCTCTACATCCATGCCGGACCGCGGGAGTTTCATGGTGAAGCTTGGTACAACTCAGGCAGCCGGTGGCTGCAGCCGGGCCCTCGAGGAGTAGTTGAGAGATGCGTAATCCCTACGACGTCCTAGGGTTGCCGCGCACCGCCAGCCTGGCCGACATCAAGAAGAAGTACCGGGCGCTGGCGAAGGAGAACCATCCTGACCGCAAGCCCGGCGACAAGGCCGCGGCCGAGCGGTTCAAGGAGGTCAACGCCGCCTACGACATCATCGGCGACGAGGTCAAGCGCGCCCGCTTCGACAAGGGCGAGATCGACGCCGATGGACGCGAGCGCGTCCACGCCGGCTTCCACCCGGGAGCCGGCCGCACCTCGGGCTTCCAAGGGTTCCCAGGCTCCCAGGGGCGCGACCCGCGCTTCGAAGACTTCGGCATGAGCTTCAACTTCGACGACCTGTTCTCCGCCTTCCGTGGCGGCGGCGCGGGCGCCGGTGCGGGGGCGTTCCGCCAGGCGCAGGCCGAACCGTCCACGTCGGGCGAGTTCGAAATGGACGTCGAGTTCCTCGACGCCGCGGGCGGTTCCACCAAGCGCATCACCGTGGACGGCCGCAGCTTCGACGTGTCGATCCCCGCCGGCGTCGACGCGGGCCAGACCATCCGCATGCGCGACAAGGACGTTGACCTCCGCATCGTGGTGACGGTGAAGCCGCATCCTTTCTTCACGCGCAAGGGCGACGACATCCACCTCGACCTGCCGGTGACGGTGGCGGAGGCGGTGCGCGGCGCCAAGGTGGAGGTGCCGACCGTGCACGGCTCGGTCACCCTCAACATCCCGCCGGGTTCCAACACCGGCACGCTGCTGCGCCTGAAGGGCCAGGGCATCCGCCGCAAGGGCAAGAAGGAAGCGGGCAACCAGGTGGCGCGCCTGCTCGTAACCCTGCCTGAGGAGATCGATGGGGACGTCGAGGAGGCGCTCATCAAGTGGGAGAAGCTTCACGCTTACGACCCCCGCAAGAAGCTGAGGAGCTAGGCCGGCGACGCGCCCGGCGGCGGCCAAGGATCGTTTTTGCCCCCTCGGCAAACCTGTGTAGGATGCGCCGCGCGGCGCATTCCCCGATGCGCGGCGGCCGCCCTCACCTCACCTAGGAGCGTTGCATGACCGAGCCAGCGGCCCTGATGGCCGGCAAGCGCGGACTCATTCTGGGTCTCGCCAACGAGCGCTCGATTGCGTGGGGCATTGCCAAGACCCTCGCCGCCCACGGCGCCGAAATCGCCTTCACCGCCTACAACGAGGCGCTGGCGAAGCGCGTGCGGCCGCTCGCGGCGCAGCTCGGCTCCGACCGCGTCGTGCTGTGCGATGCGACGAAGGCCGACGATCTCGACCGCACCTTCGACGCGCTGGGGCGCGACTGGCAGAGCATCGACTACGTCGTGCACGCTATCGCCTTCTCCGACAAGGACCAGCTCAAGGGCCGCTACGTCGAGACGACCGCCGACAACTTCACCATGACGCTGCTGACCAGCTGCTACTCGTTCACCGCAGTGGCGCAGCGCGCCGAGAAGCTGATGCCGAACGGCGGCAGCCTGCTGACGCTCAGCTACTTCGGCGCCGAGAAGGTCATGCCGCACTACAACGTCATGGGCGTCGCCAAGGCGGCGCTCGAGGCCTCGGTGCGCTACCTGGCGATGGACCTCGGCGGCCAGAACATCCGCGTCAACGCCATCTCGGCGGGGCCGATCCGCACCCTCGCCTCCTCCGCCATCGGCGACTTCCGCTACATCCTCAAGTGGAACGAGCTCAACTCCGCCTTGAAGCGCAACGTCACCATCGAAGAAGTGGGCGGCGCCGCGTTGTACATGCTGAGCGACCTGTCCAGGGGCGTCAGCGGCGAAATCCACCACGTCGACTCGGGCTATCACATCCAGGGCATGAAGCGCGCCGACGCCCCGGACATCGCCGTGGTCAGCGACAGCGGCGGCTGAGCGCGATGTCGTTCAACACCTTCGGCCACGTCTTCCGCTTCACCACCTGGGGCGAGAGCCACGGGCCTGCGCTCGGCGTCGTGGTGGACGGCTGTCCGCCGCGCCTGCCGCTTACCGAGGCCGACATCCAGCCCTACATGGACAAGCGCATGCCGGGCACGTCGCGCTTCGTCACCCAGCGCAAGGAGCCCGACCAGGTGCGCATCCTGTCCGGCACCTTCGAGGGCCAGACCACGGGCACGCCGGTCAGCATCCTGATCGACAACGTCGACGCGCGCTCAAAGGACTACGGCGACATCAAGGACAAGTACCGCCCCGGCCACGCCGACTACACCTACGAGAAGAAGTACGGCATCCGCGACTACCGCGGCTCGGGCCGCGCCTCGGCGCGCGAAACGGCAGCGCGCGTCGCCGCCGGCGCCGTGGCGCGCAAGGTGCTGGGCAGCGGCGTGCGTATCCGCGGCGCGCTGATCCAGGTCGGCGAGCACACGATCGACCGCGCGCGCTGGGACTGGGGCCAAGTCGCCCAGAATCCGTTCTTCTGTCCCGACGCCGCGGCCGCGGCGCAATGGGAGTCGTATCTCGACGAGGTGCGCAAGGCCGGCTCCTCGGTCGGCGCGGTCATCGAAGTGATTGCCGAAGGCGTGCCGCCGGGATGGGGCGCGCCCATCTACGCCAAGCTCGACTCCGAGCTGGCCAGCGCCATGATGAGCATCAACGCGGTGAAAGCCGTGGAGATCGGTGCTGGCCTCGCCGCCGCCAAGCTGCGCGGCGAGCAGAACGCCGACGAGATGCGGCGCGATGGAACCAGAGTGAAGTTCCTCTCCAACAACGCGGGCGGCATTCTCGGCGGCATCTCGACCGGGCAGGACGTCGTGGTGCGCTTCGCCGTCAAGCCGACGTCGAGCATCCTGACGCCGCGCAAGACCGTCACGTCCGCCGGGCAGGAGGTGGACGTCTCGACCAAGGGGCGCCATGACCCGTGCGTCGGCATCCGCGCCGTGCCCATCGGCGAGGCGATGATGGCCTGCGTGCTCGCCGACCAGATGCTGCTGCACCGCGCCCAAGTCGGGGCGTAATGGTCGGCTGGATCAGCGAGTTCATCGCCGAGGGTGGGTACCGCAGCATCGTGATCCTGATGCTGCTCGAGGCGGTGGTGCCGCCCATTCCGTCCGAGTTCATCATGCCCGTCGGCGGCCTCCTGGCGCGGCAGGGGGAGCTCCACTTGGCCGGCGTGGTGGCGGCCGGCACGCTCGGCTCCCTGCTTGGCGCGGCGCTCTGGTAAGGCGGCGGGCTCGCCCTCGGCCACGAGCGCGTGCGGCGCTTCGCCGAGCGCCACGGCCGCTGGCTGACGCTCACGCCAGTGCAGGTAGACGACGCCCAGCGCTGGTTCGACCGCCACGGCACCCAGGCGGTGTTCTTCGGCCGCCTGGTGCCGCAGGTGCGGGTGCTCATCTCGCTGCCCGCCGGCATCGCGCGCATGAGCCTGCGCAAGTTCCTGCTGTGGACGATGCTCGGCGCCAGCCTGTGGAACGCCGTCCTGGCGGGAGCGGCCTTCCATCTCGCCGACGCCTACGAGCGCATCCACGCCTGGTTCAACCCGATCTCGACGCTGGTCGTGGTCGCGCTGATCGGCTGGTATCTCTACCGCCTCGCCAAGTTCAATGGCTGACGGCGCAAGACCGCGACCAGCTCGATGTGCGCGGACCACAGGAACTGGTCCACGGGCACCACCCGCTCCAGCGTGTAGCCGCCGTCCACCAGCACGCGCGCATCGCGCGCGAAGGTCGCCGGGTTGCAGGAGACGTACGCGACTGCCGGCACCTTGCTCTTGGCGAGCGCCTCGCACTGCGCCCGCGCGCCGGCGCGCGGCGGATCGAGCACCACCAGGTCGAGCCTCTTCAGGTCGTCGCCCTGTAGCGGCCGGCGGTCGAGGTCGCGGTGCTCCACCGTCACGCGCGCGCCGGATTGGCGCGCCGCGGCATCGAGCGCCTTGGCAAAGGCCGCGTCACCCTCGACCGCATGCACCGCCGCGACGCCTGCCAGCGGAAGGCTGAAGGCACCGCAGCCGGCGTAGAGGTCGGCGACGCGCTTGACGCCTTGCGCGGCGGCGAGCACCTCGGCGAGCAGCGCGCGCTCCGCGGTCGGGCTCGCCTGGACGAAGGCGCCGGGCGGCACCTCGACGGAGGCGTTGCCGAAGCGCAGGGCCGGCGAGGCGATGCTGGCGATCAGCTCCGGTTCCGACGCCGCATCCGCGCGCCACGAGATGCGCGCCAATCCGTGCCTGGCGGCAAAACGCGCCAGCTCGGCGTGCAGCGCCGCGTTGGGCTCGCCCGACCGCTCGATGAGCAGGTCGATGCCGCCGAGAGTGTCGGTGACCTCGAGCACCAGCTCGCCGTCGGCGCGCAGCAGGACCGGGCCGAGGCTGCGCAGCGCCGGCATGGCGGCGGAAAGCCGCTCGTTGAGCAGCGGACAGGCCTGCACGTCGACGATGCGACGGCTGGCGCGCGCGCGGAAGCCGAGCAGGACGTGGTCGCCGTCGCGCGAATGCGCGCCTCCCGGCGCGACGCGGCGTAGCGCCAGCCGCGCGCGCCGCCGCTCTCCTGGCGGCGTGGCGACGACCGGCTGCACCTCGGCCTGCAAGCCGCGATGGGCGAGCGTCACCTTCACCTGGTGGTGCTTCCACGCCAGCAGCTCCGGTCCCTGCCAGTGCTGCAGATCGCAGCCGCCGCAGTCGCTGAAGTGCGCGCAGGCCGGGCCGACGCGCTGCGGGCTCGACGACAGCAGGTCGAGCAGCTCGGCGTGGTCGCCGGCGCCGGCGCGGATCCGCACACGGTCGCCGGGCACCGTGAACGGCACGAACACCGGGCCCGACGGGGTCTGCGCAACGCCCTCGCCTCGGGCGCCGACCGAGTCGATCATCACCTCGAGGTCAGCCACGGCGCGCTCCGACGAGGAACTCGCGGTTGCCAGCCGGGCCGAGCAAGGGACTGGGCGTGACGCCCAGCACGTGCCAGCCGCGCGCGGCGAGCCACGCCTGGATGCGGGCCGTCACTTCCTCGTGCAGCGCCGGGTCGCACACGACGCCGCCCTTGCCGACGCGCTCGGGGCCGACCTCGAACTGCGGCTTGATGAGGGCGATGAGATCGGCGCGCGGCTTGGCGAGCGCCAGCGCCGCCGGCAGCACCACCTCCAGGCCGATGAAGCTCGCGTCGCACACGATCAGGTCCACCAGCTCGGGCACTTCCTCCGCCGACAACGAGCGCGCATTCACCCCTTCGAGCACGACGACGCGCGGGTCGTTGCGCAGCTTCCAGTCGAGCTGCCCCCGGCCGACGTCCACCGCATAGACGCGCTCGGCGCCCCCTTGCAGCAGCACGTCGGTGAAGCCGCCGGTCGAGGCGCCGACGTCGAGACACACCTTGCCGGCCGCCGAAAGGCCGAAGTGCTCGAAACCATGGGCGAGCTTCACGCCGCCGCGGCTGACCCAGGGGTGCGCGGCGCCGCGCACCGAGAGGTCGAGGTCGGGCGCCACCATGCGCCCCGGCTTGTCGAGGCGCTGCTCGCCGCTGAATACGACGCCGGCCAGCACCAGCGCGTGCGCCTTGGCTTTGGTTTCTGCCAAGCCGCGGTCGACGAGAAGCTGGTCAACTCGCGTCCTGGCCTTCATCTGCGCTCAGCCGCCGCGCGGGCTGGGCCGCGGTCGACCAGCACCCGGCCGAGGCGCGCCTTCGATGTCATTCGTTAGGCGCGGAGCGCCGTCCCGGCGTTCTCCGGCCGGCGCGCATCGGCCGCGACCCCCAAGGCGCTCACCGCGGCGGCGACGATCGAGGGCGCATGCAGGCCGGCGCTCGACAGCTGGCTGACCGGCGTGTCGTGGTCGATGAAGCGGTCGGGCAGGTACAATGTGCGCAGCTTGAGCCCGGACTCGAGCAGGCCCTCGCGCACCAGGACGTCGAGAACCTGCGCGGCGAAGCCGCCGATGGCCGACTCCTCCACCGTGATCAGCACCGGGTGCTCCTTGGCCAGGCGGCGGACGAGGTTCGCGTCCACCGGCTTGGCGAAGCGCGCGTCGGCGACCGTGCTGGAGAGGCCGAGCGCGCCAAGCTCGTCGGCGGCCTTCAGGCAGTCGGCGAAGCGCGTGCCGAGGGAGAGGATGGCGATGGTCGAGCCCTCGCGCACGACGCGGCCGCGGCCGATCTCGAGCGGCTGCGGGTCGGCGGGGATCTGGACGCCGGTGGCCTCGCCGCGCGGATAGCGGAAGGCGGAGGGCCGGTCGTCGATGGCGGCGGCGGTGGCGATGGCGCGGGCCAGCTCCGCCTCGTCGGAGGGCGCCATGAGCACGAAGCCCGGCAGGGCGGCGAGCATGCCGACGTCGTAGGAGCCGGCGTGGGTGGCGCCGTCGGCGCCGACCAGGCCGGCGCGGTCGATGGCGAAGCGCACTGGCAGGTTCTGCAACGCGACGTCGTGCACGACCTGGTCGTAGGCGCGCTGCAGGAAGGTCGAGTAGATCGCGGCAAACGGCTTGTAACCTTCGGCGGCGAGGCCGGCGGCGAAGGTCACCGCGTGCTGCTCGGCGATGCCGACGTCGAAGCAGCGCTCGGGGAAGCGCTCGGCGAACTTGTTGAGGCCGGTGCCCGACGGCATCGCCGCGGTGATGCCGACGATCTTGGGGTCCTTCTCGGCCTGGGCGATGAGCTGCTGGGCGAAGACGCTGGTGTAGGTGGGAGCGCCCGCCTTGGCCGGCGCTTGGGCGCCGGTGACGAGGTCGAACTTGCCGACGCCGTGGAACTTGTCCTCGGACTGCTCGGCCGGCGCGTAGCCGCGCCCCTTCTGGGTGCGCACATGGATGAGCACGGGGCCCGAGCCGCGGAAGTGGCGCACGTTCTCCAGCACCGGCAGCAGGCGGCCGATGTTGTGCCCGTCGAGCGGGCCGACGTAGTAGAAGCCGAGCTCCTCGAACAGCGTGCCGCCGGTGGCCAGGCCGCGCGCATACTCCTCGGCGCGCCGAGCGGTGCTGCGCACCGAGCGCGGCAGGCGGCTGGCGACGCGCTTGGCCATGTTGCGGAAGCCGCGGTACTGGCGCGAGGTGATGAGGCGCGAGAGGTAGGCGCGCATCGAGCCGACGTTGCGCGAGATCGACATGTCGTTGTCATTGAGGATGACGATCAGGCGCGCCGACATGGCGCCGGCGTTGTTCATCGCCTCGTAGGCCATGCCGGCCGTCATGGCGCCGTCGCCGATGACGCAGACGACGTTGTGGTCACCGCCGGAAAGGTCGCGCGCCACCGCCATGCCGAGCCCGGCGGAGATGGACGTCGAGCTGTGGGCGGCGCCGAACGGGTCGTACTCGCTCTCCGAGCGGCGGGTGAAGCCGGACAGTCCGCCCGGCTGGCGCATGGTGTGCACGCCCTGGCGGCGGCCGGTGAGGATCTTGTGGGCATGGGCCTGGTGGCCGACGTCCCAGATCATGCGGTCGCGCGGCGTGTCGAACACGTAGTGCAGCGCCACGGTGAGCTCGATGACGCCGAGACCGGCGCCGAGGTGGCCGCCGGTGCGCGACACGGCGCGCACGACCTCGCCGCGCACCTCGTCGGCGAGGTCCTGCAGCTGCGCCGGCTTGAGGGCGCGCAGGTCGGCGGGAGTGTGGATGGTGTCGAGAAGCTCGGTGGAGCTGCTGTACGGCATGTGCGGTTCTTCTTCTTGCTTGCTAGTGGCTGCGCTGCACGACGAACCGGGCCAGGCGGCGCAGGAAGGCGGCGCGCTCGGCGAATATATCAAGGTGCGCGAGCGCCTGGTCGGCCAGCATGGTCGCCTGGGTCCGCGCCCGATCCACACCGAGAAGGGCGACGAATGTGGCCTTGCCGAGGCCGGCATCCTTGCCGACCCGCTTGCCGGTGGCTTCCTCGGACCCCTCGACGTCCAACAGGTCGTCGACGATCTGGAAGGCCAGGCCGAGGTCGCGCGCGTAGGCCCGCAAGGCCTGGCGGGCGGTGTTGGGCGCCCGACCAAGCACCGCGCCCGCCTCGCAGGCGAAGGCGATCAGCGCCCCGGTCTTGAGCTGTTGCATGCGCGTGATGGTGCCGATGTCGGCCGGCTTGTGCTCCACCAGGAGATCGATCATCTGGCCGCCGACCATGCCGCGCGGACCCGCCGCCTCGGCGAGCGCCCGCATCAGCTCGAGGCGCACTTCGGCGTCCGGGTGGGTCTCGGGGTGGGCGATGATCTCGAAGGCGAGCGGCAGCAGGGCGTCGCCCGCCAGCACTGCCGTCGCTTCGTCGTACTTCTTGTGCAGCGTCGGCTGGCCGCGGCGCATTTCGTCGTCGTCCATGCACGGCAGGTCGTCGTGCACCAGGGAGTACGCGTGGGCGAGCTCCACCGCGACGGCGACCCGCAAGGCGGAGCGGCGCGGCACCGCGAAGAGCTCGGCCGTCGCCAGCGACAGCACCGGCCGGAAGCGCTTGCCCGGCGCCAGGACCGCATAGCGCATCGCCTCGGCGAGGCGGCGCTCCGGCCCGCTCGGCTCGGGCAGCAGGTTCTGCAGCACGCCGTCGATCTCGGCGGCGGCGGCGGCCATCGCTTCCGCCACGCCGCCCGCACCGGTGCCGGGTTGTGCGATCAAGCGCTCCACTCTCGGCCGGACTTGCTCAGTCGGTTGCCACGGGCACGGCGGTGACGGCGCCGTGCCGCAGCTCGATGCGCTCGACCTGCTCGCGCGCCGCCTCGAGCTTGGCCTCGCAGTGGCGCTTGAGCTGGGTGCCGCGGGTGTAGGTGGCGATCGACTCTTCCAGGCTCACCTCCCCGCTCTCTAGGCGGCGGACGATCTCCTCGAGATCGGCGAGCGCGCGCTCGAAGGTCATGCTGCGGATGTCGGCGGGGACCTCTTCGCCGCCTTTGGCCTCGGTCGAGCTTGCGGGTGTCGGTTCGCGCGCCATGCCTCTTGCTCCAAGCATCGTGGTCGCCCCGCGCTTCTAGGCGATTCTTGGCCGAAAGCCGCGCCCGGCCAAGTGTAATCGCCGCGCTTCGCTTCAATCTAGGGGCAAACCCCTACCCGGCAATGTGACCGCTATGCCGCGGCCATCAATTCCTGCACGTGGGCGGACGCGGAGCTTGCCAGCGCGGTCAGGTCGTAGCCGCCTTCCAGCGCGGAAACCACACGACCGCCGGCGTGGCGGCGGGCGACGGCGCACAGCTCGCGGGTGATCCAGGCGTAGTCGTCCTCGGTGAGCATGAGTCCGCTGAGGGGATCGTCGCGGTGGGCATCGAAGCCCGCCGAGATCAGCACGAACTCCGGCGCGAACGCGTCCAGCCTGGGCAGGATGGTGTCGGTGTAGGCGCGGCGCACCGCGGCGCCGTCGCTCGCGCCGCGCAGCGGCACGTTGACGATGTTGCCGGCGACGCCCTGCTCGTTGGCGTGGCCGGTGCCGGGATAGAACGGGTCCTGGTGGGTGCTGGCATAGAACAGGCCCGGGTCGCGCTCGAACGAGTGCTGTGTGCCGTTGCCGTGGTGGACGTCGAAGTCGATCACGGCTACGCGCGTGAGGCCATGCACCGCGCGTGCCTGCAGGGCGCCGATGGCGACGTTGTTGAAGAAGCAGAAGCCCAAGGCGCGCGCCCGCTCGGCGTGATGACCGGGCGGCCGCACGGCGCAAAACGCATTCGCCACCTCGCCGGCCGCGACCGCATCGACGGCGGCAACGCACGCCCCCGCGGCGCGCAACATGGCGGGACCGGTGGCCGCGCCCATGGCGGTGTCGGGATCGATACGCACATAGCCATGCGCCGGCACCGCGGCGAGCAGCGCCTCGACATAGCCGCGCTCATGCACGCGGGACAGCGCCTCGCGGCTCGCCTCCGGCGCTTCCCGCCACGCCAGCGCCGCGAACGCCGGACTGCGCAGCGCGGAGAGCACCGACTCCAGACGTGCCGGACTCTCGACGTGCCACGGCTCCATCTCGTGGAGCAGGCAGGCGGGGTGGGTGAAGATGGCGGTGGTCAGAGTCAGACGCTCCTTAGCGAGAACGACGACGAGGTGCGGCGAACACGGGCGATCTACGGGACCTTACGGACCGGACCGGTTCCGGTCGGCGGTCCAGGTCTTGCTGCCCGCACCCAATTTGGCGCAGTTCCCGCGCAACTTGCGCCTCGAGCATTTCTCGCGACAGGTTGCAGCGTCGTACTTGGAGAGATTTGGCGGGCTGCCGCCGCACCGATAGATAGCGCTGAGGAACAAAATCCCCTCAGGAATATCAGCCCGCGGCGGCGCGGGCGGCCTGGAACTTGGCGACCTCTTCCTCGACCAGCTCCTTCTTGGAGAGCTTGCCGACCATGGTCTTGGGCAGCTGGGCGCGGAACTCGATCTCGCGCGGCAGCTCATGCTTGCCGATGCGGGCGCGCAGGAAGGCCGTCAACTCGTCCTCGACGAGCTTCATGCCGTCCTTGACCCGCACGAACGCCTTCACCGACTGGCCGAGGCGCTCGTCGGGCACGCCGACCACGGTGACCTCGGCGACGGCCGGGTGCTCGTAGATCGCCTCCTCGACGTTGCGCGGATAGACGTTGAAGCCGCCGACCAGGATGAGGTCCTTGATGCGGTCGATGAGGAAGATGTAGCCCTCCTCGTCCATCGTGCCGATGTCGCCGGTGCGCAGGCGGCCGTTGACGATCTGCGCCGCGGTCTCCTGCGGTCGGTTCCAGTAGCCCGCCATCACCTGCGGCCCCTGGATGCAGATCTCGCCGCGCTCGCCGGGCTGCAGCACGCGCACCGGATCATCGCGGTCGGTGATGACGACGGTGGTGCCCGGCAGCGGCTGGCCGATCGAGCCCGCCTTGTTGACGCCGTAAAGCGGATTGCAGGTGGCGACCGGCGCCGCCTCGGTGAGGCCGTAGCCTTCCACCAGCTTGCAGCCGGTGAGGCGCTCGAAACGGTGCTTCACCTCGAGCGGCAGCGGCGCGCCGCCGGAGATGCAGAACTTGACCGAGGTGAGATCGAGGTCGCGCACCTTGGGCGAGCCGTTGATGGCGGCGAACATGGTCGGCACGCCCGGCACCAGGGTCGGACGCTTCTTGTGGATGTCGCGCAGCACGTCGTCCAGGACGAAGCGCGGGTGCAGGATGATCTCGCCGCCGATGTAGAGGGCGAGGTTCATGCACACGGTCATGGCGAAAACATGGAAGAAGGGGAGCGCACCCAGCAGCTTCTCCTGGCCCCACTGCACGCCCTCGAGCCACAGCATGGCCTGGTGCGCATTGGCGAACAGGTTGGCGTGGGTGAGCATCGCCCCCTTGGGGGTGCCGGTTGTGCCGCCGGTGTACTGCAGCACCGCGACGTCCGTTTTGGGATCGACGGCCACCGGATCGGGCTTGCCGTCGTTGTCGAGCAGGCTCGCCCACGTGACGTCGGCGGGGTGGCGCCGCCCGCGATAGAGATCGCGGCGCTTGGCGAGCGGATAGAGCAGGCTTTTCGGGAACGGCAGCACCTCGGGCAGGTTGCCGACCACGAGGCGGCGCAGGGGCGTCGTGCCGACCAGCCCCAGCACCTTGGGATACAGCACCGCGAGGTCGAGGGTGACCATGATCTCGGTGCCGGAGCCCTCGACCTGCGCGCGCAGTTGCGGCTCGGCGTAGAGCGGGCTGTAGTTCACCACCGTGGCGCCGGCGCGCAGGGCGCCGAAGTAGGCGACCACCGAGTGCGGCGAGTTGGGCAGGAACAGTCCGACGCGGGTCCCCTTGCGGACGCCGAGGCGCTGAAAGCCCTTGGCCGCGCGCTCCACCATCTCGCCGACCTGGGCGTAGGTGAACCGGCGGCCGAGGAAATCGAGACAGGGATTGGACGCGAAGCGCTTGGCGGGTTCCGTCAGCACCTCGTATAGCGGCCGGCAGGGAATATCCGCGTCCCAACGGATGTTGGGCGGGTACTTGGTAAGCCACGCGTGTGCCATGCCCCTCGCACCTTGCCGCACGATGCCCCTTTGCAATGGTAGCCCGCCCCGGCGAAAGACGGCCAGGGAAATGCGGTGCGCATGGTTGCCTGCCGGCCGAAACAACGCTGCGGACTTTGTGAACCGCGCCGGCACGGCCATACTCCCCCGTTTAGTCGCCTTGTCCCCGGGCCCAGCCCGCAGACCTCGAGTCGTTCCGCCTTGGCAGCCACCGAACCCCGCAGAGGCGCCGCCGACCTGCCCACTGTGGCGGGCACGGCGCTGGCCATGGCCGACGCGACCGTGACCAAGAGCCGGCAGAAGCGCATGCACGCCGCCTGCGATGTCGACGCAGGATCCTACGGCACCGCCGCCGACCCTTTGCTGTTCGGCATCGACTGCCTGCTGGCGGTGCGCAAGAGCAAGGTGCGGGCGCCGGACCGCCTCGTGCACCTTGAGCATCGCTTGGAGGTGCACCAGCCGGTCGCGGTGGACGAGAAACTCGGCGTGCGCGCCAAGGTCGAGCACGTGGAACAGACGCCGGACGGCGAGCGGGCGCGCTACGTCTTCGAGTTTTTCGGGCGCGACGGCTCGGTCGTGATGACCCAGGCGGCGACGACGCTGGTCGCCGACCCGAGCTGGCTGCGCGACGCGCCGGCCAGCAAGAGCGACCCGCGCGCCGGCTACCGGCTGGCGGCGCGCAAGCTGCTCAATTCGGCCAAGGTGCAGGGCTACAGCGAGGAGAGCGGCAACCGGCTGCACTTCGATCCCGCCTTCGCAGTGCGCTATGGCATGGGGGCGCCCGTCGCCAACGCGCTGATGACCGTGACGTGGGCGGTGGAAGCGCTCACCGCCGGCGAGGCGCCGCCGCAGGCGATGTCCATTGCCGCGCGCTTCCCCGCGCCGCTGTTCTGGGACGACGGGGTGGACGTGCTTGTGCGCGAGAAGAGCGGTAAGGTCGCCGCCGTGCGCTGCGTGAGCTCCGCCGGCGCGCTTGTGTGCGAGGCGGAGATCGCGTGACGGCGCGCATCGTGGCGCCGACACCGGAAGCGATCGCCGAGGCGGCGCGCCTGCTGTGCGCCGGCCGGCTGGTCGCCTTCCCGACCGAGACAGTGTACGGGCTGGGCGCCGACGCCACTAGCGACGCAGCCGTCGCGGCCATCTACCGCGCCAAGGGACGGCCCGCGCACAATCCGCTCATCGTCCATGTCGCGGCGCAGGCCGACGCCGAGGCGCTCGCCGTGTGGAGCGAGCCCGCCCGGCGGCTGGCGCGAACCTTCTGGCCCGGCGCCCTCACCCTGGTGCTGCCGCTGCGTCCCGGCGCGCCGATTGCGAGCGCGGCCGTGGCGGGCCTCGACACGATCGCCCTGCGCGTGCCGGATCACCCGGTGGCGCTCGACCTGTTGCGGGCGGCCGGGCGGCCGCTGGCGGCGCCGAGCGCCAATCCGTCCGGCCGAGTCAGCCCGACGCGCGCCGAGCACGTAGCAGCGGGGCTGGGCGACGCGGTGGACCTGATCCTCGACGGCGGGCCGTGCCGGGTCGGCATCGAATCCACGGTGGTCGCCCTGGGACGCGACATCCCGCAGCTGCTGCGGCCGGGCGGCGTTCCCGCCACCCAGCTCGAGGACGTGCTGAACCAGTCGCTGTTACCCGCGACCGCCGGCGCGCGCTCCGATGGACGCCCCCGGGCGCCGGGGCAATTGGAAAGCCACTACGCGCCGCGGGCGGCGGTGCGGCTCAACGCCACCAGCGCCGCGCCAAGCGAAGGCGGGCTGGCGTTCGGCGCCCGCGACGTGCCGGGCGGCCGGCGCACCATCAACCTGTCGGCGCGCGGCGACGTCGCCGAGGCGGCGGCAAACCTCTACGCGGCGCTGCGCGCTCTGGACGAGGCCAACGTGAGCGCGATCGCGGTGGCGCCGATCCCGGAGGAAGGCCTGGGCGTGGCAATCAACGATCGCCTGCGGCGGGCGAGCGCGCGCCGCCCGTCTTGATCGGCGAGCGCTAGCCGACGCGGGTGATCGAGGCGACCTCGATGGTGCCGACCGTCGGATAGCGCGCGTCGGCGCCCGGCGTGAACATGCCGGCGATGGCGACGCGGACGTTGGGCGCGGTCGCCAGCAACGCGCGCTGCGTTGGATTGCCTTCCTGCAGGCGATAGAAGCGCAGCGCGTCGTCCTCGAGGCCGATGACGCAGTCGCGCTCCGGCACCGCTGCGGTCGGCCGGTCGGGCAGGCATCGCAAGGTGCCGACCACGGCGATGGGCCCGCGCGCGCCCAGCACGCCGGCGTTGTCCTGGCGGCCGGCGCAGGCGACGGCGACCGCCAACAACGAGGAACACAGAAGAAGGGACGCGAACCGCACGGAAGCCTCTTGTTCTCCCCTCGGGGGCGGGCCCTCACTTGAAGGCGGCGGCCAATGGGCGGAAAGTGACCGATCAGGAACCCTTGCCGATGGCGCCCGCCCGACTCTCTACCACAGCCGCAGTGCCCGCGTCCGGTGACATCGCACCGAGTGTGATCGAGCGGCTGCAGGCCGCCGCCGGCGACGGCGGCTGGAGCACCGATCCGGCGCGGCTGGCGCCATACCTGATCGACCAGCGCCGCCGCTACCGGGGCAGCGCGCCGCTCCTGCTGCTGCCCGACACGACCGAGAAGGTGTCGGCGATCGTGCGGATCTGCGCCGAGACGCGCACGCCCATCGTTCCCCAGGGCGGCAACACCGGCCTGGTCGGCGGGGCGACGCCGCCGGCCGCGGGCGGCGCCGTGCTGGTGAACCTCGCCCGCATGAACCGGGTGCGTGAGGTCGACGCCGCGGCGGCGGCGATCACGGTCGAAGCGGGGTGCATCCTGGCGGCGGTGCAGCAGGCGGCAGCCGGCGCCGGGTTCCTGTTCCCGCTCAGCCTGGGCGCCGAGGGCAGCTGCCAGATCGGCGGCAACCTCGCCACCAACGCCGGCGGCCTGCAGGTGCTGCGCTACGGCACGGCGCGCGCGCTCACCCTCGGCCTCGAGGTGGTGACCGCCGACGGGCGCGTGTGGAACGGCCTGCGCGGGCTGATGAAGGACAACACCGGCTACGACCTGAAGCAGCTGTTCATCGGCGCCGAGGGCACGCTCGGCATCATCACCGCGGCGGTGCTGCGGCTGTTCCCGCTGCCCAGCCAGCGCGTCACGGTGATGGTGGGCATCGACGACGTGAGCGCGGCGCTGCGCGTGCTGAACGATCTGCGCGCGGCTTCGAGCGAGCGGCTGAACGCGTGCGAGATCCTGTCGGCGCGCGCGCTCGAGTTCGTGCTGCGCCACGTGCCGGGCGCGCGGCCGCCGTTCACCGAGCTGCACCCGTGGGTGCTGCTGGTGGAGGCGGAGGCCAGCGCGGGCGACGCGCTCGGCGACGCGCTGGCGGCAGCGCTCGGCGACCTGCTCGAGGCCGGCACCATCAAGGACGCGGCAATGGCGCAGAGCGCCGCCCAGGCCGAGGCAATGTGGAAGCTGCGCGAGTCGGTCCCCCTCGCCCAGACGCGCGAGGGCGGCAGCATCAAGCACGACATCGCGGTGCCGCCGGCGCGCGCCGAAGACTTCATGAGGAAGGCCGAGGCGGCGGTGGCCAAGGCCCTGCCCGGCGTGCGCGTGTGCGCGTTCGGACACCTGGGCGACGGCAACATCCACTACAACCTGTCGCAGCCGGTGGGTATGCAGCCCGAGGCATTCGTCGCCGAGTGGGACCGCCTCTCGCGCATCGTCCACGACATCGCCGTGGAATTCGGCGGCAGCATCTCGGCGGAGCACGGCATCGGCCAGCAGAAGCGCGCCGACCTGGTGCGCTACAAGCCGGCGGTCGAGATCGACATGATGCGCGCGGTGAAGCAGGCGCTCGACCCGCTCGGCATCATGAACCCGGGGAAGATGTTGTAGCTACAGCGCCCTCGTCCTGAGACTGCCAAAGGACGAGGTCTCATGCTTCGACAAGCTCAGCATGAGGAGTCTCTAATTGGGGATGACGACGTTGTAGAGCGTCTGCGGCTCGGCGACGCCCTTGAGCTCGAAAGTGCCCTTGTTCTCGAAGGTGCCGCGGCCCTGGGAGAGGTCCTTGACCACCTGCGAGACGTAGACGTCGTCGGTGCCGGCCTTGTCGCAGATGCGCGCGGCGATCTGCACGGTGGTGCCGAACAAATCGCCGTTCTCGGCGATCGGCTCGCCGGCGTTGATGCCGACGCGCAGGTGCAACAGGATGCTGGGGTCCTTGGCGCGCGCCTGCGTCAGGCTCTTCTGGATGGCGATGCCGGCGCCCACCGCCTCGGGGCACGACACGAAGCTCGCCATGATGCCGTCGCCGGCGGGCTTGACCTCGGTGCCGCAGAACTCGCGCAGCGCGTTGCGCACCACCGTGTTGTGCAGGTGCACGAGCTTCTGGGCGCCGGAGTCGCCGAGCTGCTGCGTGAGCTTGGTGGAGCCGACGATGTCGGTGAACATCACCGCCACCGGGCCGCCGCGCTTCTGCTCGGCCGGGTTCTTGAACTCCTCGACGGCGGCGTTGAGCGCCTTGCCGAGGTCCGTGCCCTTGCCGGAGAGGAAGTCCTCCATCGCCGCGCCGCCGGAGCGGAACATCTTCGCGTAGGACGGCTCGAGCAGGTACTCCTCGTACTTCTCGCCGAACTTCTTGGCGATGTCGGGGCCCGAGCCGAGTGCGCCGCCCCCGCGCGAGGCCCCTGACCCCACCTCGGCCGCGAGTTTTCCCGCTCGGGCGCGGATTTGCAAGCTTCTACATGCGGTTAGCTGGCAATCGCGAGGTCACGGCGCAGCCGCCCGCGCCGACTCGTCGCAGCCTTGGGGCGGCTCTCGGGGCGCCCCATCGGCTTGAAAGCCCCACCCGGAGGGGCTAGGGAATAGCTTCGGGCTCGGGGAGGGCCGGCGGCTTGGCAGCCGCCGGAACGTTGCCCGTTCAGAGCCAAGAACCAGGGCTTTCCGGCCGAATGGCCACACGCCCAACAACACCACGAAGAGGATCGAGGGGACTATGGCTGCAGCCGATTTGGAGGCGATTGCCCGCAAGATGGTCGAGGGCGGCAGGGGGATTCTTGCCGCCGACGAGAGCAACACCACGGCGAACAAGCGCCTGGCCAAGGTGAAGGTGGACGGCACGGTGGACAACCGCCAAGCCTATCGCGAGATGCTGTTCACCACGCCGCGCCTCGGCGAGTACATCTCCGGCGCCATTCTCTATGACGAGACCATCCGCCAGACCACCAAGGCGGGCGTTCCCTTCGTCAAGATCCTGAACGACCAGAACATCCTGCCGGGCATCAAGGTGGACGCCGGCACCAAGAAGCTCGCGGGCTCGCCCAACGAGACCATCACCGAGGGCCTCGACGGCCTCGGCGAGCGTCTCGCCGAGTACTTCAAGCTCGGCGCCAAGTTCACCAAGTGGCGCGCCGTCATCACGCCGGACGAGAAGAACAAGACGCCGACCGACTACGCCATCCACGTCAACGCCCACGCGCTCGGCCGCTATGCCAAGCTGGCGCAGGACGCGGGCCTAGTGCCGATCGTCGAGCCCGAGGTGCTGATGGACGGCACGCATTCGATCGAGTACGCGCGCGAGGTCACCGCGCGCACCCTGCACTGCGTGTTCAACGAGCTGCACGACCAGCAGGTGATGCTGGAGGGCATGGTGCTGAAGCCGAACATGGTGATCGCGGCCCAGGACAGCCCCAAGCAGGCGAGCCGCGAGCAGGTTGCCGAGTGGACGGTGAAGACGCTCAAGCGCTTCGTGCCGTCGGCGGTGCCGGGCATCGCCTTCCTTTCAGGCGGCCAGGACGAGGCCGAGGCCACCGAGCACCTCAACCTGATGAACAAGATGGGCCCGCTGCCGTGGAAGCTCAGCTTCTCCTACGGCCGCGCGCTGCAGGACTCCTCGCTGAAGACTTGGGCCGGCAAGTCGGCCAACGTCGAGGCGGCGCAGCGCGTGCTCGCCCACCGCTCGAAGATGAATTGGGCGGCGAGCACCGGCAAGTACACCAACGACATGGAGAAGGCGGCCTAAGCGCCTCTCGCACGTCGGGACTGCAACCGAGGGCGGCAGGGAAACCTGCCGCCCTTTTTCTTTGTCTCGCCAAGGCGATCCACGCCCCTGCCGGCCGGCGCGCGACAAGCAAGAAGGGCGGCAGTTGCCTGCCGCCCTCGAGTTTGCCCCCTTTGTTGCTTCGCAAGCCGAGCGGGTTGTCGGATCAGCGCCCCGTACTCAGCTTCACGTAGGCCCGGTATGTCTCCGGGCTTGGAACCGCCAGGTTTGCCTTGTCCGCCGCCGCGGCGACCGCCGGGTGATCCCAGGGCGTGCGCTTGTCGCTGTACCCTTCGACGATCTGCAGGTGCACGCCGGTCTGGCCGAGACCCAGGGCGGGCACGTCGCGGTCGGTCTCCCAATACCGCTGCCGCTCGTTCGACAGCAGCGCCTTGTTGACGCGCACCTCGCCGTTCGCCTTCGCGGCGACGCAGCGCAGCCGGTCGAGCGCCTGCCACAACGGCGCGACGACGTATGGCGCCGAGTCGGTTCTCGCGTTCAGCATGGCGGGCAGGAAGGTGATGCCTTCCGGAAGCCGGTAGCAGGTGCCGGGCTGGAAGTCGCGATTGCCGCCCTCGCCGGTGATGCGCACGATCTCGTAGGGCTTCCCGGTGCGCGGGTTGGTGTACTGCTCGGCCGGGATGAAACGCTGCGCGTCCACGTCGAAGCCGTCCATGACGAGGATGTTGCCAGGCTCCGCCTGCGGCAGCTCCGCGACCGGGCAAGAATTGTCGATGGGAGCCAGCGCGGCGACAGCGACGAGCGTCGGCCCGCCGAAAATGCGGTCGCGCAGGAAGGCGTAGATCTCGTCACTGTGAGTCGTGGCTGCAGCGAACATCCACACTCCGGCCATTGCCTGAGTCCAGAACAACGCTTGACGAAGACCAGCCCGAATACTCAGCCCGGCACGACCAAACACTGTGCTACTCCACACCGGACAGGCCCCGCCTGTCCTAACCTTAGGCTGTACTGCCGCTGGCCGCCGGCCGCAACGGCCAGGGGCAAAAGCGTTGTAAAACGGCGTAAAGGACCTGTAAGCCGCCTGCAACCGGATTACCGCGAGGCGAGGCGAGGCGCGCTGCAACCGAGCGAGCCGACGCAATACCGCGGCCGGCGGACCGCCGCCGCCACACGCTCGCGTTCAGGGCACGCACAGGAAGTGCAGCGAGAAGTGCTTGTCGTTCCACGTGCGCAAAGGCTTGAAGCCGGCGCGGCGCGCGAGGTTGCGGAACTCGAGCACGCTGTACTTGTAGGAATTCTCGGTGTGGATGCTTTCGCCGGCGCGGAAGCAGAACAGACGGCCGGCGACGTACACCGCCTGGGTGCGGTCGCTGACGAGGCGCATTTCCACGCGCCCTTCCGCCTCGTCGTAGGGAGCGAAGTGCAGGAAGCGGTGGGGGTCGAAGCCCGCACCGATCTCCCGGTTGATGCGCGTCAGCACGTTGCGGTTGAAGGCGGCGGTGATGCCCTCGACGTCGTTGTATGCGCGCCACAGGACGCGCGGGTCCTTCTTCACGTCCACGCCGACCAGCAGGGCACCGTGGCGGCCGACCAGGCGGGCGACGCCGCGCAGGAACGGCTCGGCCTCGGCCGGCGTGAAGTTGCCGATGGTCGAGCCAGGGAAGAAGGCCAGCTTCGGCCCCGGCGGCAGCATGAGGTGCAGCGGCGTCGTGAAGTCGGCCGCGCACGGAACGACCTTGAGCTTCGGATAGGCGCGCGCGAGCTCCCGCCCGCCGGCCAGCAGATGATCGGCCGAAATGTCGATCGGCACGTACGCGGCGGGCTCCTCCATGAGGTCGAGGAGCGCGCGCACGTTGCGCAGGGACCCGGCGCCGTACTCGACGAGCTGCGTGCGCGGCGCGATCAGCGGCGCAATCTCGGGCAGGGCCCGCTGCAGCAGGGCGCCCTCGGCGCGCGGCAGGTAGTACTCGGGCAGCTCGGTGATCTGGTCGAACAGCTCCGAGCCCTGGCGGTCGTACAGGTACTTGGATGGCAGGCTCTTGTCGGGGCGGCTCAAGCCGTCGAGCACGTCGGCGAGAAACGCCGGCGGCGCAACGACCGACGCACGCGGCTGGAAGCGCACCGTGGCCGCGTCGGTCGGCAGCAACCCAGCCGGCACGGCTTTGTGCGGCGGATCCGCGTACAGGTTCATGCGTCCTCCGCGAGTCGCACGCCGGAGAATTGCCAGCGCGCCGATGGCGGGAAGAAGTTGCGGTAGCTGGCGCGGACATGGCCGCCAGGGGTCGCGCACGAGCCGCCGCGCACGGACCGGAAGGCCGCGAGCAGGACCGCGCGCGCGTCGTCGCGCGCAAGCGGGCCCACTTCCGGCGAAGCGTCGCGCAGAACAGCCGATGGGACGAGACGGGTGCGGTTCGACACGACGGCCTCGCTGGCTTCCCCGGTCGGAAAAACCTGAGGCATCGGCCGGTGCGCCTCAAGGCGGCGGGGGAGCTATCTCGGGGGGAAGACCGCGCGCAGCATGAGTAGTCCGACGAGCGCAGCCAAGGTGAAGCCGGCGCCGGCGAGAAACGTCGCGGCAGGACCAGCGCTGTCCCACAAGACTCCGGCGATGACGCTGGCAAAGAGCAGCGCGATGCCGCTCGCGAGGTTGAACAGGCCGAAGGCGCTGCCGCTCAGCTGGGGCGGAGCCGTATCGGCGACCATCGCGGAGAGCAGGCCCTGGGTCAGGCCCATGTGCAGGCCCCACAGCGCGGCGCCGGCAAGCACCAGCCATGGCGCCGCCGCCACCGCCAGCACCAGATCCGCGGCGATGAGCACCACGAACCCGGCGAGAAGGAGTCCGGCGCGGCCGATGCGGTCGGACAAGACGCCGACCGGATACGCCGACGCGGCGTACACGACGCTCATGACCACCATGACGATGGGCACCAGCGCAAGGCGCATGCCGACGTCCTGAGCGCGCAGGATGAGGAACGCCTCGCTGAAGCGCGCCAACGTCAGCACCGCTCCCACCACGACGACGGCTCAGAACGCGCCGGGCAGGATGCGCAACGCGCCGAGGCTGAATCGCGTACGGCTGTTCGCGGGCGGCTCCGGCGGCTCGCGCACGCCGAACACCAGCACCAGCACCGAGGCGACGGCGGGAATCACCGCGACCCACAACGCCAGTCGCAGGTTGTCGGACAGCACCAGCAGGAGTAGCGCGGCAAGCAGCGGCCCGGCTACGGCGCCGACGGTGTCGAGGGACTGGCGCAACCCGAACGCCGCGCCGCGGACCTGGGCGGGGGTGAGATCCTGGATGAACGCGTCACGCGGCGCGCCGCGGACGCCTTTGCCGATGCGGTCGAGGAACCGCGCCGCGAACACGGTGGGCACCTTGGTGGCGAGCGCGAACAAGGGCTTCGCGACCGCCGCCAGCCCGTAGCTCGCCACGACCAGCGGCTTGCGGCGGCGGAAGGCGTCGCTGATGGTGCCCGAGAACACCTTGACGATCATCGCCGTGGCTTCCGCGACGCCTTCGATGACGCCGAGCGCCGTCGCCGATGCCCCCAGCACCGTGACCAGGAACAAGGGCAGCAGGCTGTGCACCAGCTCGGACGACATGTCCATGAGCAGGCTGACGACTCCCAGCGCCCACGCCGCGGCAGGAACGCGCGGGCCGGGTGTGGGCGTGTGGGTGCGGTTCGGCATGGCGAGCGGCGGCGCAAACTACGCGGCTGCCGCTTAGGCAACCAGCGTCACGGTCCAGATGCGCGGCGGCGGTGGGACGCTGCACCGGCATCGCTCAGTGATGGGCGTGGACCAGGGCGTGGCCGCGGCCGCGGGCGATCAGCCAGCGGTTGAGCGGGAACGCCGCGGCGCCGGCGACGGCGAGCGTGAACGCCAGGCTGGCCCAGAACAGCGGGCTGGTGAGGTGGGCATCCATCGCGCCCGGGATCAGCAGCATCACCGCGTTGTCGACGATTTCCATCACCGTGATGGACGCCGTGTCGGCGGCGAGCGCGATGGTAGCGACGTCGCTGAACCCGGCCGCCGTGCCGATGATCATTCCCAGCGTCTCGCCGATGGCGCAGCCGGTGAGGCAGTGCAGCGTGGCGACGAACGCGACCTTGTTGAGGCTCGGCGGAGCGGCCCGCGAGGCGGCGGCGGCCGGTGCGAGATGGGCGTGGTGAGCGTGATGGGCGTGGGCGGTCATGACTGTTCCCTTGGTTTGACGCAACGCCGCGGTTTCTAAACCTTCCCAAGACGGGAATGTAAATGCAGTATCTTCGAGCCCGCCGGGGGCCGGCGAATATCCTTTTCCTGCAAGCGGTTGCGCCGGGACGGCGGGGCTGGTACGCCGCGACGGCCGCTGCCTCCTCGGGAAGCACCCCATGTCCCTGCGTTCGCGGATCGGCTGGAGCATCCACTCGGCGATCCAGTCTTATTATCGGCCGAAGGTGAGCGCGCGCGTGCTCGAGCACGCCGGCGCACGCACGGCGTCGAAGGCATACCCGCCGCAGTTCGTCGACCTGGTGCGGCTGACGCGCTTCGTGCGCGAGCGGCGGCCCAGCGTGGTGTGGGAGTTCGGCAGCGGCTGGTCGACGCAGTACCTGGCCCAAGCACTCGCCGACAACGGCGCAGGCAAGCTCTACTCCCTGGACGCCGACGCGTTCTGGTCCGAGAACGCGCAGGCCATGCTGCCGCCTTGGCTAGGGCCGTTCGCCGAGATGCGCCATGTGCCTTGCAAGCAGATGCAGGTGCAGGGCGCCTGCGCGTGGAAGTACGACTGGCGTCCCGACGACATGCCACAACTCATCTACGTGGACGGGCCCGCCGGCGCCAAGGAATGCCCGGGCAACGCCGACCTCCTCGAGATCGAGGAGCGCCTGGCGCCCGGCTGCCTGATCGTCATCGATGGCCGCGCCAAGACTGCCGAATTCTTGCGCACCAAGTTCCGCCGCGAGTGGCGCTACTGGGAGGACCTCGGCCCGTTCGGCCGCTTCTTCAGCCAGTTCAACCAGCGCTACCTGGAGCTGATGCGGTAGCGCGCACTGCACGTGGCGGGAGTACGACGCTGTCCGGCCGATGGCCGCGTAACGCGCGGCCGCCCCTCGCCGCGCCGGCGTTCGCTGCGGCGGTGGAGACGACGCGGACTCAGGACTTCTTCATCGCCAAGGCAAGCGCGCGCGCGAGATCCGACTTGCCGTAGGGCTTGCTGATGATCATACCCAGCTCGCGCGTTCGGACTACGCCTTCGACTGCCGCCTCGGAGAAGCCCGAAGCGAACAGCACGCGAAGGCCGGGACGCTGGGCGAGTGCGGCACGCGCAAGCTCGACTCCGCTCATGCCGCCCGGCATCACCATGTCGGTGAGCAGCACGTCTAGGCTTGGCAACGTATCGATGACCTGCAGGGCCTGCGGTCCATTGGTGGCTTCGTGCACGGCGTAGCCCAGCGAGCGCAAGTAGGTCGCCGCGAGCGCCCGCACCTCGTCGTGGTCCTCGACGAGAAGGACGACCGCGCCGGCGGACGGCGCCGTGACGCCGACGGCATCGCCCGCCGCCAGCGCCGCCGCCAGCTCTGCACGCGGAAGATAGAGCCGCACCGTCGTGCCGTGCCCGACCTCGCTATAGATCTTCACATGCCCGCGAGACTGCTTGGCGAAGCCGTAGATCATCGCCGGCCCCCGGCCCGTGCCCTTGCCGGGCGCCTTAGTGGTGAAGAACGGCTCGAACACGCGCTGCAGGAGGTCCGGCGGGATGCCGGTACCAGTGCCCGACACCGCCATCATGACGTAGTCGCCGGGCTCGACGTCAGCGTTGGCCGTCGCGTACCGCTGGTCGAGGTGCTTGTTGGCGGTCTCGATAGTGAGACGGCCGCCGTTCGGCAAGGCGTCGCGGGCATTGATGGCGAGGTTGGTCAACGCCGATTCGACCTGCGCGGCGTCGGCGTAGGCGAGCCAAGGCTCGGGGGCAAGCACCAAGCTCACCTCGATCTGCTCGCCAAGGGTGCGGCGCAGCAACTCGGTCGCTCCACGGACGACCTCGTTGACGTCCACCGCTACGGCCTGCAGCGGTTGGCGCCGCGTGAACGCCAGGAGCTTGCGCGTGAGCTCGGCGCCGCGCCCGGCGGCGCGGTGCGCCCGCGCAGCGAGCTCGCGGTTGGCCAGATCGAGCCGCTCGCTGTCGGTCAACAGCTCCAAGTTGCCCATGATCACGGTGAGTAGGTTGTTGAAGTCGTGCGCCATGCCGCCGGTGAGTTGGCCGATAGCCTCCATCTTTTGCGCTGCGTGCAGCTGAGCCTGCAGGCGCGTTCGCTCCGATACTTCGCGGGCGATGACGACGAACGCGGCGTCATCGTTGAGCCGGACTTTGGACGTCGAGACCTCGGCCTGCGTCACCGCATTCCCCCGACCGAACGAAATCGTGCCGGAACTGGTCGCGTTCGCAGCGTCCAGGACATCGTTGACGATGCGGGGTGCATCGCGCTCGGCGACCAGGTCCTGCAGGCGTTGCGCAACAATCTCGGTGCGGGGACGCGCCAGCAGGCGCTCGGTCGCCGGGTTAGCCTCGAGCACTTTGCCGGCACGATCGACCACGAAGATGCCGTCGGCGGCGCTCTCCAGGAACAGGCGGTAGCGCGCTTCCGACTCCTCAACCCTGCCTTCGAGGCGACGCGCGTACTCGTCCACCGTGGCCTTGGTGGCGGCGACCTCGTCGTACGCCTCAGCGAGACGGACGTAGAGAGCATTGTTTTCGAGCAGCAAGACGACCAGGAGGATGCTGCCGGCAAGAAGACCGTACACCCTGCCGGCGTAGAAGCCGAAGTCGAAGCGTCCGGCGTTCAGCACGGCGGCGAGCGCGACGCTGACCAAGAACGCCACCATCACGACCACCAGCCAGCCGTCGAGGACCGAGTGCGGGCGGCGCCGCCACAAAGCGACAAGCGCGACAACACCGCCGCCCCACAACACCGCGACCACGTATTTCATTGTCGCCATCTCGCGGTTGCCCGCCATGATGGCGGGCAACGCGTCGTGGGCCGCGGTCGCGAGCAAAGTCAGGGCGACGACCAGCGCGAGCGTGGCTGTTGCCGCCGCAGCGACTACCGTCCCAGGCCGCAGTGCCGGTGGCGGCGCAAGCGTGCTGCACGCATACCCCAACACGAACCACGAGAAGCCCGCGTGCCAGAACATGTAGAGCCACGCAGTCGTTTGCGGGCCGCCGCCGATCACGCCGGAGGGCGCCAGCAATCCGGGAAATGACAGCGCATGGGCAGTTGCCAACGCGCCGCTGAATAGGTAGCCACTGCCCAGCATGCGCAGCGCGCGCCGTCGGGTCAGCAGGTACTGCCCGAAGATCAGCGCCGCTGTGACCAGCTCGGCCAGCACAAGTGCCGACTGATAGGCCGGGATGAACGCCTCGATTCGCGGCAGCTGCACTTGGGCGAACGGCGCAGCTGCAGCAAAGACCACCAGGGACGCAACGATCACCGCAACGATCAGGCGTTTGTCGTTCGGGCCAGCCGGAAGCAGCGCAAGGAAGATGCGCGACGCACCGCCCGGCGCCGGCCGCGCGGTCGCCCTCGCCTGGGGCGCAGACACCGGCGCGAAGGTTGAGTCGTTGGTCATGTCAGCACCACGCGGTTCGCGGCCGCGGGCCGCCCGTAATGGTAGCCCTGCGCAATGTCGCAGCGGAGCTTCGACAAATGCTCGTGAGTGTCGCGATCTTCGATCCCTTCGGCGCAAACCTGCATGCCCAGTTCGTGCCCGAGGCTGATGATCGTGCGCACGATCGCTGCGGCCTCGCGCGATGCGGTGATCTCGCCCACAAAGGAGCGGTCGATCTTGATCTCGCTGAACGGCAGGCGATGGAGTTGCACCATGGAGGAATATCCGGTGCCGAAGTCGTCCATCGACAGTCCGAAACCGGCCACGCGAAACCGGGTGAGGATCTCCATGCTGCGCGCAGACTCGTCCATCGCCCCCGTCTCTGTCACCTCCAGGATGAGGTGCTCCGGCTCGCAGTGCTCCTCGCGAACAAGCGCGAGGAACTTCTCGGGGATGCTGTCATCTTTGAGCATCGCTGCGTCGAGGTTCTCCGCGATCGAGACCTCGTATCCGGCCGTCGCCCATGCGCGGCGCTGGGCCGCAGCCGAGCGCAGCACATATTGGGTGAAGGGCTTCAGCAGCGGCGAGCGCTCCAGGAGCGGAATGAACTCGTTGGGTGGGACGACGCCTTTCTCGGGGTGACTCCAGCGCATCAGTGCCTCGGCGCCGATGATCTTCCTCGCGGCAATGGCGACCTTAGGCTGGAACTCGAGGAAGAACTCCCCGTTGCGCAGCGCCGCCTCCAGGTCGGATTCGCTGAACGCTTTGACTCTCTCCAGCGCCGTAGCCAGAAGCTGCCGCAGATCCTCATTGCGAAACGGCTTCTGCAGCGCCCCAATGATGCGCAGGCCATAGCTTTCGCTCAGACGCCGCGCGGACGCCAGCGTTCGCGGGTCGACGCCGCTCACCAAGACGATGGGCGATCGCACGCGGTGGTCGCCGAGACGGCGTAGCACCTCGATGCCGTTGCTGCCGCCGAAACGCATGTCGACGGTGATGACGCTGGGATGCGCGCGCTCCAGCGTGGCCGACAGAGCCAGCGGATCCGCCAGCGCGCTGCCCTCCAGTCCGATGACCCGCGCCACCCCGAGGATGAGGTCGCTGACGTCGGCCTCATCCTCGATGACAAGAATCCACCCCATGCGCGCCCGCCCCCCAAATGCGCGACCGTGCAGCCAGCGTATGCGGCCCCGGTACAACCGAACCGTGATCCGTTTCACACAACCCCTGCGTTCCATCCCACTGCCACTGCAGGCACGGGGCCGATCGCACGGCCGCCGAATCCGGCCACAGCCACGCCAGTCCAGCAACCATCCCGTGTGTGATCGCGTCACAGATCAGGCCGGTTGAACCGAGGGAACGGACGGATGGACGGGCGCTCGAATCTTAGGCAATCGCCCAACCAGCGCTCGTTCCCTGTGCACATGCGACGACGGGATGCCGCTCCATGAATCACGAACGCGCCTGGATTCATTGGCGCTGCCAATAGCTTAGGCACGCTCGCGGGCCATGGCATATGCGTTGCTATGGGGGGCCGGTACCACAACCCAACGCATCGGGAGTTTCAGGGGACATGACCAAGCTTCTTTCATGGGCACGCGCGGCCGCGGTTGCCGCCGGCGCTCTTGCCGGCGTCGCCAGCGCCGGCCCTGCGTTCGCGCAGGCGGCGGCGCCGATCAAGGTCGGCGTGCTGCATTCGCTGTCCGGCACCATGGCAATCAGCGAGACGACGCTGAAGGACACCATGCTGATGCTGGTGGACGACCTCAACAAGAAGGGCGGCCTGTTGGGCCGACCCGTGCAAGCGGTCGTCGTCGACCCGGCCTCCGACTGGCCGCTGTTCGCCGAGAAGGCGCGCGAGCTGCTCACCCAGCACAAGGTCGACGTGGTGTTCGGCAACTGGACGTCCGTGTCGCGCAAGTCCGTGCTGCCGGTGTTCGAGGAGCTGAACGGCCTCTTGTTCTATCCGGTGCAGTACGAGGGCGAGGAGTCCTCGCGCAACGTCTTCTACACCGGCGCCGCGCCGAACCAGCAGGCGATCCCGGCGGTCGAGTACCTGATGAGCCGCGACGGCGGCGAGGCCAAGCGCTTCGTCCTGCTCGGCACCGACTACGTCTATCCGCGCACCACCAACAAGATCCTGCGCGCGTTCCTGAACTCCAAGGGCATCGCCGACGCCGACATCATGGAGAACTACACGCCGTTCGGTCATTCCGACTGGCAGACCATCGTCGGCCAAGTGAAGCAGTTTGCCTCGGCCGGCAAGAAGACGGCCGTGGTCTCCACCATCAACGGCGACGCCAACGTTCCTTTCTATAAGGAGCTGGCCAACCAGGGCGTCAAGGCCACCGACATCCCGGTCGTCGCGTTCTCGGTCGGCGAGGAAGAGCTCGCCGGTCTCGACACGGCGCCGCTGGTCGGTCACCTGGCCGCGTGGAACTACTTCATGTCGATCAACACGGCGCAGAACAAGGCGTTCATCTCGAAGTGGCACGCGTTCATCGGCAACACCAAGCGCGTCGTCAACGACCCGATGGAGGCCCACTACATCGGCTTCAACATGTGGGTGCAGGCGGTGAAGCAGGCCGGCACCACCAACGTCGACGCCGTGCGCCAGGCCATGTACGGCCAGAAGTTCATGAACCTGAACGGCCAGATGGCGGTGATGAACACCAACCATCACCTGTCCAAGCCGGTGCTGATCGGCGAGATCCAGGCCAACGGCCAGTTCGACATCGTCTGGAAGACGCCCGGCGTGGTGGTCGGCGACGCCTGGTCCGACTTCATCCCGGAGAGCAAGCCGCTGGTCGCCGACTGGACCTATCCGTGGGTCTGCGGCAACTGCACCGAGCCGAAGTTCAAGAACTAGTCCGCCTACCGCGACGGCTTCCCCCGGGCTCGTTGTCCTCCCCTTCGAGCCCGGGGGATCGGCCGACATAGCCAAGACTCCTTGGCGCAAGTTCCACCGCCCAGTTTGGCGACTCCGATGGTGCATGCAATGGTGACCCAAGCTTTGGGGAGCTTGGCCCGCGCGCTCTTACTCTGCGCGGCGTTGTTCTCCGGAACGGCATACGCGCAGGCGATCGAGGCCAAGTCCATCGAGGACCTTGTCGCGATCCTCGGCGCCGGCGACTTCACGGCCAAGATCGACGCCACCCAGGCGCTGGCGACGACGGGCGACCCCCGCCTCGTGCCGATCCTGCAGGCGCTCCTCGACGGCAACCTCTATGCGCGCAAGTCCGACCACCTCGTCGTCATCGGCAAGGAGCAGGGCGGCACGCTGACCGCCACCGACCCGCTCGCCGAGAAGGTGATCGGCCAGGCGCCGGTAGCCGACTTCGAGCGCGCGCGCGTCAACAACCGCTTGCGCACCGTGCTGCAGACCGCGCTCGGCGCACTGCAGCTGGCGCACCCCGATCCGTCGCGCCGCAAGGCGTCCGCCGACGCACTCTTCAAGACGCCGAGCGTGGAGATGATCGAGCCGCTGCGGCTGGCGATCGAGCACGAGCACAACGGCACCGCGCGGCGCGCCCTGGTGCGCGCCCTGGCCGCCACCGAGCTGCAGTTCTCCGAGAAGATCGATGCGAAGCGCGCGGCGGTGGTCACCCTCGCCGCCCTCGCCGACCCCGACGTGCGCTCCTACCTCAACGGCCGAATCAACAGCATTCCCGAGACCGCCAACGCCGAGCAGCAGGAGCTGAAGGCGGCGATGACCGCCGCCGTGGTGCAGATCGAGCGCCGCATCGCCTCGTGGCAGACGTTCGGCAACGTCCTGCAGGGCATCTCGCTGGGCAGCGTGCTGCTGCTCGCCGCCATCGGCCTCGCCATCACCTTCGGCGTGATGGGCGTCATCAACATGGCGCACGGCGAGATGGTGATGCTCGGCGCCTACACGACCTACGTCGTGCAGCTCGCCTTCCGCCAGTACCTGCCGGGCGGACTGGACTACGCGCTGCTGGTCGCCGTCCCCGCCGCGTTCGCGGTCAGCGGCCTGGTCGGCGTCGCCATCGAGCGCGGCATCATCCGCTGGCTGTACGGCCGTCCCCTCGAGACGCTGCTCGCCACCTGGGGCCTGTCGCTGATGCTGCAGCAGGCGGTGCGCAGCTTCTTCGGGCCGACCAACATGCAGGTGACGAGCCCGTCGTGGATGTCGGGCGCCGTCGAGCTCACCGGCGGAGTCGTCGTCACCTACAACCGCATCTGGATCGCGGTGTTCGCGCTCCTGGTGTTCGGCCTCCTGATCTTCATCCAGCGCCGCACGCAGTTCGGCCTGCAGATGCGCGCGGTGACCCAGAACCGCCGCATGGCGCGCTCGATGGGCATCCGCTCCGGGTGGGTGGATGCGCTCACCTTCGGACTGGGCTCGGGCATCGCCGGCATGGCGGGCGTGGCGCTCAGCCAGATCGACAACGTCAGCCCGAACCTCGGCCAGGGCTACATCGTCGACTCGTTCATGGTGGTGGTGTTCGGCGGCGTCGGCAACCTGTGGGGCACGCTGGTCGGCGCGTTCGGCCTCGGCATCATCAACAAGTTCCTCGAACCGTACGCCGGCGCGGTGCTCGGCAAGATCCTCGTGCTGGTCGCCATCGTCCTGTTCATCCAGTGGCGGCCGCGCGGACTGTTCGCGCTCAAGGGCCGCGCGGTGGAGGCATAAATGCGACGCCAAGGCTCGCTCTTCTTCCAGACACTCGGCGACACCGGCGGCACAATCCTCGTCGCGCTCCTGCTCGCGGCCGCGGTGCTGGTGCCGATCCTCAACGGCTTGCCGGCAAGCTCGCCGTTCCACGTCTCCAACTACCTGGTGTCGCTGTTCGGCAAGTACTTGTGCTTTGCCTTGCTGGCGCTGTCGGTGGACCTCATCTGGGGCTTCGCGGGAATCCTGTCGCTCGGCCACGGCGCGTTCTTCGCCCTCGGCGGCTATGCCATGGGCATGCACCTGATGCGCGAGATCGGCACGCGCGGCGTCTACGGCAATCCGGTGCTGCCCGACTTCATGGTGTTCCTGAACTGGAAGGAGTTGCCCTGGTACTGGTACGGCTTTGATTCCTTCCCGTTTGCCGCGCTGATGGCGGTGCTGATGCCCGGCGCGCTGGCCTTCGTGTTCGGCTGGTTCGCCTTCCGCAGCCGCGTCACCGGCGTGTACTTGTCCATCATCACCCAGGCACTGACGTTCGCGCTGATGCTGGCGTTCTTCCGCAACAACTTCGGCTTCGGCGGCAACAACGGCCTCACCGACTTCAAGGACATCCTCGGCTACAGCCTGCAGGCGCCGACGACGCGCGTGACGCTGTTCGCGGCATCGGCGCTGGCGCTCGCCCTCGGCTACGTGCTGTGCCGGTTCCTGGTGTCGTCGCGGCTCGGCAGCGTGCTGATCGCGGTGCGCGACGCCGAGTCGCGCACGCGGTTCCTGGGATATCGCGTCGAGCACTACAAGCTGTTCGCCTTCGTCGTCTCGGCCATGCTGGCCGGCATCGCCGGCGCGCTGTACGTGCCGCAGGTCGGCATCATCAATCCGCGCGAGTTCGCGCCGGCCAACTCCATCGAGATCGTCATCTGGGTGGCGGTCGGTGGTCGCGGCACCCTGTGGGGCGCGGCATTGGGCGCCGTGCTGGTCAACTACGGCAAGACTTACTTCACCGGCGCGCTGCCCGAGATGTGGCTGTACGTGCTGGGCGCCCTGTTCATCGGCGTGACGCTGTTCCTGCCCAAGGGCGTCGGCGGCTCCGCGCGCGAGTGGATCGGCAAGCTGATGGCGCGCGCGACCAAGGCGAAACTGGCGCTTGCGCCGCAGCCGGGAGTCACCGAATGAACGCGCACGCTCCTGCTACCGCTGCGGCGGCGAGCATCCTCTATCTCGACGACGTCACGGTCAGCTTCGACGGATTCCGCGCCCTCAACAAGCTTAGCTTCTACCTGGTGCCGGGTGAATTGCGCGCGGTCATCGGGCCGAACGGCGCCGGCAAGACCACCATGATGGACGTCATCACCGGCAAGACACGGCCCGACTCCGGCGAAGTCTTCTTCGCCGGCAACGTGGACTTGACGCACCTGGACGAGGCGGCGATCGCCAACCTCGGCATCGGACGCAAATTCCAGAAGCCGACGGTGTTCGAGACCCAGACGGTGGACGACAACCTGCGCCTGGCGCTGCGCGACAAGCGCGGCGTGCTTGCCTCCCTGTTCTCGCGCACCAGCGCGGCGCAGGCGGAGCGTCTGGACGAGCTGCTGCTGACGATCGGCTTGGCCGATCAGCGCACGACCCTCGCCGGCCTGCTGTCGCACGGCCAGAAGCAATGGCTGGAGATCGGCATGCTGCTCGCCCAGGAGCCGCAACTGTTGCTGGTGGACGAGCCGGCGGCCGGCATGACGGACGCCGAGACCGAAGCCACCGCCAGGCTCCTGCGCGCCATCGCCAAGGACCGCTCGGTGGTCATCGTCGAGCACGACATGGAGTTCGTGCGCGCTCTCGAGGCCAAGGTCACCGTGCTGCACGAGGGCTCGGTGCTGGCCGAAGGCTCGATGGAGCACGTGCAGAATCACCCGCGCGTCATCGAAGTGTACCTGGGCCGGTAGGTCATGCCGATGCAGACACAAATCCTCATGCTGAGCCTGTCGAAGGATGAGCTCGCGAGCCTCGTCCTTCGACAGGCTCAGGACGAGGAGTCTCGCTAAGTGCTCGAAGTCGAGAACCTCGACCTCTACTACGGCGCTAGCCAGGCGCTGCGCTCCGTCAACATGGCCGCCACCAATGGCGGCATCACCTGCGTGCTGGGGCGCAACGGCGTCGGCAAGACCAGTCTCTTGCGCGCCATCGCCGGTCACCTGCCCATCCGCGCCGGCAAGATCACCTGGGAGGGCCGTGATCTCAAAGGCGTCGCCGCCGACGAGCGGGCGCGGCGCGGCATCGCCTCGGTACCGCAGGGGCGCGAGATCTTCCCGCTGCTGACGGTCGAGGAGAACCTGCGCACCGGCTTCGCCGCCGCGCCGCGCGCGCTGCGCTCCATCCCCGACGACATCTTCGAGCTGTTCCCGGTGCTGCGCGACATGCTGCGCCGCCGCGGCGGCGACCTGTCCGGCGGCCAGCAGCAGCAGCTCGCCATCGCCCGCGCGCTGGTGACGCGGCCGCGGCTTCTCATTCTCGACGAGCCGACCGAAGGCATCCAGCCGTCGATCATCAAGGAGATCGAGCGCGTCATCCGCCTGCTCGGTCAGCGCGGCGACATGGCGATCGTGCTGGTCGAGCAGTACTTCGAGTTTGCCAAGAACCTCGCGGATCGCTTTCTGGTCCTCGAACGAGGCAGGGTTGTTGCTGCTGGAGACCGCGCCGCCATGGCGAGCACCGATGTACGTCGCTTCCTTACCGTCTGAGGTGCACCTCACACCGCTCGCGCCGGAGGCTCTGGCGCAGCAGAACCGCTCGCACGGGCGTGCGCGCATCGCGTTCGCCTTGCGCGCCGGACGCACGGCGCTGGACTCGCTCTACCAGCAGGGCTGCACGCGCGTGTTGCGGCCAATGACGGCGCCCGGGGCATCGCCGCAAGCGGTGCTCGTCAACACTGCCGGCGGCATCACCGGCGGCGACAGCCTGCACACGGACGTGCGCATCGGCCCGCAGGCTGGGGCGGTCATCACCAGCCAGGCGGCGGAGAAGATCTACCGCTCCGCCGGCGGCAACGCCCAGGTGCGCACGGACCTCACCGTCGACGACGGCGCGTGGCTGGCGTGGCTGCCGCAGGAAACCATCCTGTTCGACGGCAGCCGTCTGGCGCGCGAGACCCACATCACGGTCGGCAAGGGCGCGCGCCTGCTCGCCTGCGAGGCGATCGCCTTCGGGCGCCAGGCCCGCAAGGAGCAGATGCGCAGCGGCCTGCTGCACGATACCTGGCGCCTGCACCGCGACGGCAAGCTGGTGTGGGCCGACGCCCTGCGCCTCGAGGACGACGTCGCCGGGCTGCTGGCGCGCCCCGCCACCGCCGACGGCGCGGTCGCCCTCGCCACCGTGCTGTATGTCGCCGACGAAGCGGCGGCCCTGCTGGAGACCGCGCGCGAGCTGACCGGCTGCGCGCACGTCACCGCCGCCGCGACGACGATGGGCAGAGTGCTGCTGGCACGCTTTGCCGCAGACAGCCTGTATGCGCTGCGCCAGGAGCTGGTGCCGTTCCTCGGCCTGTTCCTGGAAGCGGCCGACATCCCGACCTGCCTGCCGCGCGCCTGGAGCCTGTAGCGATGAACCTCACCCCGCGCGAGAAGGACAAGCTCTTGCTCTCGTATGCCGCCGTGGTGGCGAGGCGGCGCCTGGAGCGTGGCGTCAAGCTCAACTACCCGGAGGCGGTCGCGCTCATCTGCGACTTCGTCCTGGAAGGCGCGCGCGACGGCCGCTCGGTCGCCGAGCTGATGGCGGAGGGCGCGCACGTGGTGAGCCGCGCCCAGGTGATGGACGGCATCGCCGAGATGCTGCCGGAAGTGCAGGTCGAAGCGACGTTCCCCGACGGCACCAAGCTCGTCACCGTGCACGAGCCGATTCGATGAGGATGTGGCGATGATCCCCGGCGAAATCGTCCCCGCCCCCGGCACGCTCACTCTCAACGAGGGCAAGCAGGCCATCACGCTGCACGTGCAGAACACCGGCGACCGGCCCGTGCAGGTCGGCAGCCACTATCACTTCTATGAAGTGAACGAGGGCCTCGCCTTCGACCGCGAGCGGGCGCGCGGCATGCGCCTCGACATCCCGGCCGGCACGGCCGTGCGCTTCGAGCCCGGCGCCGGCCGCGACGTGCAGCTCATCCCCTTGGGCGGCAAGCGCGTGGTGTGGGGCTTCAACGCCATGGTCAGCGGACCGTTGGAGCGCAAGACCGCAGCCAGGAAGTCCGCGGCGAAGAAGTCCGCGCCGAAGCAGGCCGCCCCCAAGAAGCCCACCCCCAAGGCAAAGAAGAAACATGCCCGTCGTCGTTGATCGCCGTTCCTATGCCGCGATGTTCGGCCCGACGGTCGGCGACCGTGTGCGCCTGGCCGACACCGAGCTGCTCATCGAGGTGGAGGAAGACCTCACCACCTACGGCGAGGAAGTGAAGTTCGGCGGCGGCAAGGTGATCCGCGACGGCATGGGGCAGTCCCAGGCGACGCGGGCCCAAGGCGCCGTCGACACGGTCATCACCAACGCGGTGATCCTCGACCACTGGGGCGTCGTCAAGGCCGACATCGGCATCAAAGGCGGCCGCATCGCCGCCATCGGCAAGGCGGGCAACCCCGACGTGCAGCCGGGCGTCGACATCATCGTCGGGCCGGGCACCGAGGCGATCGCCGGCGAAGGCAAGATCGTCACCGCCGGCGGCATCGACGTGCACATCCACTACATCTGCCCGCAGCAGATCGAGGAGGCGCTCGCCTCCGGCATCACCACCATGATGGGCGGCGGCACCGGCCCCGCCACCGGCACCAACGCCACGACCTGCACGCCGGGGCCGTGGCACATGATGCGCATGCTGCAGGCGGCCGAGGCCTTCCCGGTCAACCTCGGCTTCTTCGGCAAGGGCAACGCCAGCCGCCCGGAGGCGCTGCGCGAGCAGATCGCCGCCGGCGCGTGCGGACTGAAGCTGCACGAGGACTGGGGCACCACCCCCGCCGCGATCGACACCTGCCTGTCCGTCGCCGACGAGATGGACATCCAGGTCGCCATCCACACCGACACGCTGAACGAGTCCGGCTTCGTCGAGAACACCATCGCCGCGTTCAAGGGCCGCACCATCCACGCCTTCCACACCGAAGGCGCGGGCGGCGGCCATGCGCCCGACATCATCCGCGTCGCCGGCGAGCCGAACGTAATCCCCTCCTCCACCAATCCGACGCGCCCGTACACGGTGAACACCATCGAGGAGCACCTCGACATGCTGATGGTGTGCCACCACCTCGACCCGCGGGTGGCCGAGGACGTGGCGTTCGCCGAAAGCCGCATCCGCAAGGAGACGATCGCGGCGGAGGACATCCTCCACGACATGGGTGCGTTCTCGATCATCTCCTCCGACAGCCAGGCGATGGGCCGCGTCGGCGAGGTGGTGACGCGCACCTGGCAGACGGCCGACAAGATGCGCCGCCAGCGCGGCCGCCTGCGCGAGGAGCTTGGCGACAACGACAACGCGCGCGCCAAGCGTTACGTCGCCAAGTACACCATCAACCCAGCCATCGCCCAGGGCATCGCCGCACACGTCGGCTCGGTGGAGGTCGGCAAGCTCGCCGATCTGGTGCTGTGGTCGTCGGCGTTCTTCGGGGTGAAGCCGGCGCTGGTCTTGAAGGCCGGCTCCATCGTCATGGCGCAGATGGGCGACGCTAATGCGTCGATCCCGACGCCGCAGCCGGTGCACTCGCGGCCGATGTTCGCCCACTTCGGGCGCGCCCGCATCGAGAGCGCCGCGCTGTTCGTCTCGGAAGCCGCGCTGCAAGGCGAGGTCGCTCACGAATATGGCCTGCAGAAGCGGCTGATCGCGGTGAGGAACACGCGCCGCATCGGCAAGGCCGACATGATCCACAACAGCGCCTGCCCGCGCATCGAGGTCGACCCCGAGACCTACGAGGTGCGCGCCGACGGCGAGCTGCTCACTTGCGCGCCGGCAACGGTGTTGCCGATGGCGCAGCGCTACTTCCTGTTCTAGCCATGTGGCTGTCCGCCGCCTTGCCGCGTGCGCGCACGGTGCTGCCGGCCGGAACGTGGCTGATCGCGCGCGCCGCCGATGCGATCACGCTCGACTTCGAGGCGCGACACCGCCGCCGCATGCGCATGACCGCCGACGGCGGCCTTGCGTTTTTGCTCGATCTGCCCGACGCGCGCGTGCTGCAGGATGGGGACGGCCTCGCCTGCGACAACGGCCTGACCATCGTGGTGCGCGCCGCGGACGAGGCATTGCTCGAGGTGCGCTGCACCTGTGCGACCGAGCTTGCCCGCGTCGCCTACCACCTCGGCAACCGCCACCTGTCGGTGCAAGTGCTGCCGGACGCGCTGCGCCTGCGCGAGGATCACGTCATTGCCGACATGCTGCGCCAGATGGGTGCGGAGGTCGCGCCGATCCGCGCCCCGTTCACGCCCGAGTCTGGCGCCTATGCCCACGCACACGGCCATGCGCACGCCCATGGCTGAGGCGTCGCTCCTGCGCCTGCTGGCGTGGATGTCGCCCGGCTTTCCGGTCGGCGCCTACAGCTACAGCCATGGCATCGAGTACGCGGTCGCGGCGGCAAGCGTGCGCGACGCGGATTCCCTGCTCGCCTGGATCGAGGACGTCCTGGCGCTCGGGGGCGGCCGCACCGATGCCATCCTGTTTGCCCATGCCTGGCGCGCCGCGCGCGTCGACGACGCGCACCGGCTGGCGGAGGTCGCCGAGCTTGCCGCCGCGCTGCCCGCCACGCCGGAGCTGACCCGCGAGACGTTGCAGCAGGGCCAGGCGTTTGTGCTCGCCGCCGGCGCCGCCTGGCCGACGCGCGCGCTCGCCGACCTGCGCAAGACCAGCGCCATCGCCTACCCGGTCGCGGTCGGCGTCGCCTGCGCCGCGCACGGCATCAGCCTGGACGACGGCTTGAAGGCATACCTGCACGGATTTGCCGCCAACCTGGTTTCGGCCGGGGTGCGGCTCATTCCTCTGGGTCAAACCCAGGGCCAGCGCTTAGTCGCCGCGCTGGAGTCTCCGATCCTGCGCTTGGCCACGGCTGCCCCCCAAGCGCCGCTGGCCAGCGCGGGATCGGGGGCGTGGACCGTCGACTGGTGCTCGATACAGCACGAATCCCAGCACACGAGGTTGTTCCGCTCATGAATGTGCGCACGCATTTTTCCGAACCCTCGCACGGGCCGCTGCGAGTCGGCATTGGCGGGCCGGTCGGCTCGGGCAAGACCGCGCTGACCGACGCGCTGTGCAAGCGCATGCGCGACCGCTTCGACGTCGCCGCCATCACCAACGACATCTACACGCGCGAGGACGCCGAGTTCCTCACCCGCTCGGGCGCGCTGGCGCCGGAGCGCATCGTCGGCGTCGAGACGGGAGGCTGCCCGCACACCGCCATCCGCGAGGACGCCTCCATCAACCTCGCCGCGGTGGCCGACCTGTGCCAGCGCTTCCCCGGCCTCGAGCTGATGCTGATCGAGTCCGGCGGCGACAACCTTGCCGCCACGTTCAGCCCCGAGCTCGCCGACATCACCATCTATGTGATCGACGTCGCCGGCGGCGACAAGATCCCGCGCAAGGGCGGACCCGGCATCACGCGCTCGGACCTGCTGGTCATCAACAAGATCGACCTTGCGCCGTACGTCGGCGCGAGTCTTGCCGTCATGGATCGCGACTCGCGCAAGATGCGCGGCGGGCGGCCGTTCGTGTTCACCAACGTGCGCGCCGGCGAGGGCGTGGAGGTGGTGGTGGACTTCATCATGCGCGCCGGCGGCCTGGTCGATGCGCCGCGCGTCAAAGCTTGAGAAGGAGCTTGCCGATGACTCGCCGCACGTTCACGATCCTCGCTCCCCTGCTGCTGACGACGCCGCACGCGTTGGCCAACGCCGGACACGGCGTGGCCGAGGGCCACGTCCACCTGGGCGGCAGCGTGATCCTCACCGCGAGCTTGTTCGGGCTGCTGGTGTTCGGCATCGCCAGCCTGGCGGTGCTTGCGTTGCGGCGCGGCGGCGGCGCGGCGGTGCGCCGCGGCCGCAGCAAGGAACGCTGATTCGCGGAGACGCGGATCCGGCGGAGAGTGCGGGGAGGGAAGACTCTCCGCCGGAACCTTCCGGGTGCTGCCGTTGTGCGGCCGCCGGAGGAATGGAGGGCTAGCGCAATTCGCTGCGCTCTTGCCGGCCTAGGTCCTGTACCCATAAAAGGGATTCCCTTTAGGGGCCGGCTGTGATTCAAGCTTCCAAACTGTGGGAGCTTGACGATGGCGCGCTTTGATCTCAGCGACGGGGAGT
>Ga0194132_10002077_pt1 | contig 38695 bp, 37 predicted proteins | sample TA2KigOf80mmetaG_FD_148612 | JGI IMG/M metagenome (GOLD analysis project Ga0194132, IMG submission 148612) | Freshwater microbial communities from Lake Tanganyika, Tanzania - TA2015054 Kigoma Offshore 80m | ecosystem: Environmental > Aquatic > Freshwater > Lake | place: Tanzania: Lake...
GCGACCAGGAATATCTCCGTCTCAAGGTGCTTACATGCATGCTGCCGGCGCTCTAAAGTCCACCAAATCACCCACACGACTTCCTGAAGACCCAAATTTGAAATCGTCGTAGTCCCGGTGGAATTTTTGCGTGGCATTGCGCTCCAGCGCGGAAAAAGATCGCCACATTCCGATGCTGTAAATCGTTGGAATGCAGCCAAGATAGGATTCCACTGCTTTCAGGATTGTCGGATTGTTGGCAAGCTCGAGGGCTCCCTGAGCCATGATGACATCGGCTGCCGTATGGATGCCGATCGGAAACTGGCGGGCGTCCTGCAGGGGTCTTGCCACGCGGTCGCTGTTTGAGATGGCGTAGCCGTTGTACAAAGGCTTGTTCTGAAGGGCAGATAGGATGCCTTGACAGACGTCTTTGGGAATTTGGCCCATCGGCTGGATTCCATCCTGCCGAAGGCCCGCCGATAGGCGTTCCGGATCCTCTCCGGGCTCGAGCACCGTCATCCGCTTCGAGAGCCGGCGAACCTCGGCGATGGCCATGTCCCGAGCAGTCCTGCGAAATTGCAGATCTTCAGCTGAGGAGGGATTTGAGGATTGCGTGTTCGAGTGCCATCGCCAGCTTAACCGTGTACCAGATGCTAAGGATGCAGCGATCGTAAACACATGGCTATGGGTTGGCTACAATCGTACGTGCCTCGGCGCCGATGACGCCAGAGGCCCGATGTTGCATTGCGGCAAGGGCGGTCCTATGGTGGCAAAACAGCCATCCCCTGAAGCGCTGTTTGCCCATGGAGCGGCCCAGCCCCGAGGTCTTAGGCCCGGCCGGTGCCAGCAACGGTCCCCATCCAAGGAGAGTTCCTGATGCAGCAAGAAATCGTCATCGCCGGCGCTGCCCGCACGCCGATCGGCTCGTTCAGCGGCGCGCTGTCGACCCTGACGGCCCATGACCTCGGCAAGATCGCCATCGTCGAGGCGCTGAAGCGCGCCAAGGCCGATCCCAAGGAAGTGTCAGAGGTCATCATGGGCCAGATCCTCGCGGCGGGTCAGGGGCAGAACCCGGCGCGCCAGGCAGCCGTCAACGCGGGTATCCCGGTCGAAGCGACGGCCTACGGCATCAACCAGCTTTGCGGCTCGGGCCTGCGCACGGTGGCGCTGGGTTTCCAGGCGATCCGCGCCGGCGACAGCTCGATCGTGGTGGCCGGCGGCCAGGAGAGCATGAGCATGGCGCCGCACGCGATCCATCTGCGCAACGGCGTCAAGATGGGCCCGGGCGAGATGCTCGACACCATGATCAAGGACGGGCTGTGGGATGCCTTCAACGGCTACCACATGGGCAATACGGCCGAGAACGTGGCGCAGAAATGGCAGATCAGCCGCGAGCAGCAGGACCAGTTCGCGGTCGCATCGCAGAACAAGGCCGAGGCGGCGCAGAAGGCCGGCCGGTTCAAGGACGAGATCGTTCCGGTCACGATCAAGACGCGCAAGGGCGACACCGTCGTCGACACCGACGAGTATCCGCGCCACGGTGCGACGCTCGACGCCATGGCGAAGCTGCGCCCGGCATTCAGCAAGGATGGCACGGTCACGGCGGGCAACGCCTCGGGCATCAATGACGGCGCCGCGGCGCTGGTCCTGATGACCGCGGCCGAGGCGGCCAAGCGCGGCGTCACGCCGCTGGCGCGCATCGTGTCCTGGGCGACGCGCGGCGTCGATCCGGCGATCATGGGCTCGGGCCCGATCCCGGCCAGCCGCGCCGCACTCGAGAAGGCGGGCTGGAAGCACGCCGATCTCGACCTGGTCGAGGCCAACGAGGCCTTTGCCGCGCAGGCCTGCGCGGTCAACAAGGACCTCGGCTGGGACACGAGCAAGGTCAACGTCAATGGTGGCGCCATCGCGCTCGGCCACCCGATCGGCGCCTCGGGCGCGCGCGTGCTCGTCACGCTGCTCTTCGAGATGCAGAAGCGGAACGCCAAGAAGGGCCTCGCCACGCTGTGCATCGGCGGCGGCATGGGCATCGCCATGTGCGTCGAGCGCTGACGCGCACGAAACGCGTCCAAGACGAGACGCCCCGCAGCCCGGCTGCGGGGCGTTTTTTATGTCGATCAGACCGGGTCGTCGGTGTCGGCCACCGTCGGATCGAGCGCCAGGTTGAGCACGGTGGCGGTCACGGCGATCGCGGCGCCAGGCCAGAACATCAGCCCCGGCGAATCGAACAGATGCGAGCGGTACTCGTAGAGCATCGAGCCCCAGTCCGGCGCCGAGATCGCGCCGCCGAGGCCGAGGAAGGCGAGTGCGGCATAGCCGACCACGTTGCGCCCCAAATCGGCTGCGACATAGGCGGCGAGCGTCGGCCAGCAATTGGGCAGGATGTGGCGCAGCACCAGGCGCGGCCGGCCGATGTGCAGCCGGCGCGCCGCCTCGACATAGGGCTCGGTGACGGTGCGGCGCGCCAGCCCATAGGCCATCAGCGCGAACGGTCCGGCATGGCCGATGGCGAGCGCCAGGCCGGCGGTCGCCGGCGTGAAGCCGATGATCGCCGTGATGACCAGCGCCACGACCAGCGAGGGCATGATCGCGAGAAATTCGGCCAGTCGCATCAGCAGCTCGGCGACGCCGCCGCCGACCAGCGCCGCCGAGGTGCCGATCATGGCGCCGAGCGCAAAGCTGATCGCGGCCACGGCAGCGAGCACGGTCAGCGTCCGCCAGCCGCCGACCAGAATGCGCGACAGGATGTCACGGCCGAGGTGATCGGTGCCGAGCCAGTGCTCGGCGCCGGGCGGCGCCAGTGCCGCCGCGATGTCGATCGCCTCGGGATCGAAGGGCTGCCAGACCGATCCCAGCGCCAGCACGGCGGCGATGGTGGCGACCATGACGATGCGCGCCGCGGTCATGGCCCGGTGCCCGAATCGGTGCGCGGGTCGAGCCAGGCGCGTGCCGCATCGGCGGCCTGGCCGATCGCCAGCATCCACGCGGCCATGATCACGACGTAGAACTGCAGCACGAAATAGTCGCGCACGCCGACCGACTGCACGACGAACAGGCTGATCCCGGGCAGCGAGAAGACGACCTCGGCGGTCGCGGTGCCGCCGATCACCCAGCCGCATTCCGACACCACCGCGGCGAGCATGGCGGCGCTGGCGACCGGATGGGCGTGCCGCCACAGCATGGCGCGCGGGCTGAGACCCTTGGCGAGCGCGAATTTGCAGTAAAGCGAGGTGGTCGCGAGCAGCAGCTCGCGGCGATAGACGCGCGAGAAGCGCGGCACGGTGTAGAGCGCGATCAAGAGCGTCGGCAACAGCAGGCGCTCGAACGGCGGCTCGGTGAACGGCCGGATCAGGCGCAGCTCCGCGGCGAACAGCCAGATCGCACCCAGCGCCATGCAGAACAGCGGCACCGACTGGCTGATGACCGACAGGCTGCGCGTGACCTGATCGATCACGCCGCCTGGGTGGCGCGCCGCGAAGAAGCCGAGCGGCAGCGCCATGACGAGGCCGATCACAAGGCCGCCGCAGCCCATGACCAGCGAGATCGGCAGGGCGTCGCCGAACTCGTCGAGCAGCGGCCGCCCGGTGCGGATCGAGCGGCCCCAATCGCCCGAGACCAGGCGCTCGAGCCAAAGCCCGTACTGGGCGACCCAGGACCGGTCGAGTCCCCATTCGCGCCGCAGGAAGGCGATCGCCTCCTCCGTGCGCGGCAGGCCCCAGCCGAGCAGTGCCGTCTCGACCGGGTCGCCCGGCATGGCGTGCAGCACGGCGAAGGCGACGAGGCTCGCCGCCGCCAGGATCACGAGGCGGCGACCCATGGTCGCCGCGGCCGCGATCAGGCGTGACGAGCCGATCGCCATGACGGCGTGCGCCTAATCGCTCACGACCAGGTCGTCGCGCAGGATGTAGTAGTCGGCGCCAAAAACCTCATAGCCCTTCAGGCGTTTCGACGTGCCGATGTGAAACGGCGTCACCGCCAGCGGGATGATCGGCGCCTCGGCGCGCACCATGCGTTGGGCCTCGCGCGCGAGCTGCCAGCGCCGATCAAGCGCCGACGCCGCTTCGAGCTCGATCAGCACCCGGTCGAGCTCGGCCGACTTGTACTTGCCGAAATTGCGGCTGCCGGTCGAGCGCAGCGCGTCGTTGAGCTGGAAGATCGGATCGCCCGCCGGCGCGCCGTGGGTGACGCGAAACAGCAGATCGAAATCGCCTGGCGTCGCGACGGCGAGGAAGTTCTCGACCACCCGCGGCACGATATCGATGCCGACCTTGGCGAGCTGGCTGCGCACGATCGGGCTGTAGACCTGCATGTCCGGCCAGCTCGACAGCGAGACCAGGCTGAACGACAGGCGCTTGCCGTCCTTGGCGCGGATGCCGTCGGCGCCCGGCCGCCAGCCCGCCTCGTCGAGCAGGCGCACGGCCAACGCCGGATCGTGCTGATAGGTCTCGTTCAGGCTGAAGGGGTAGGGGGGTGGAAAGAAGCCCTTGGACACTTCTCCGCCGCGCGCGGCGCGCACCATCACGCTTGGATCCATGGCCGCCTGGATCGCCCGGCGGACGCGCGCATCGTCGAGCGGCGGCCGCGCCGTGTTGGGTATGACGTAATACTGGTAGCCGCCGAGGATCGTCGTCGTCGAAATTTCGCCGCGCGCGCGCAACCGGCCCAGCGTCTCGGCCGGGATCTGGAAGGCGAGATCGAGCTCGCCCGCCTCGAGCGCCAGCGCCATCGGATTGGTGTCGGCGAAATAGCGGATGCGGATGGCTGGTCGATTGTCGGCGCCCGGGTAGTGCGGGTTGGGCTCGAGGGCCAGCTCGTTGTTGGCCTTGACCGAAACGATGCGGTAGGGACCGGTGAAGGCGAAGGCGTCCTCGCCGAGCACGCGGTAGACGACAAGCGCCCACTCGGCCAGCACCGATTCCATCACTGCGACCGGCCGCTCGGGCCGAATCTCGATCGTGCGGCCGTCGATGGCCTTGAGCATCGCGGCACCAACCGAGGCGCGCGCCGGCGGCAACAGCTTCAGCGTGCGCTCGAGGCCGGTGACCACCTCGGCGGCGGTCATCGGCGCGCCGTCGGAGAAGCGCACGTCCTGGCGCAGGCGGATCTGCCAGACATTGTCGCCGGTGCGCGTCACGCTCTCGGCCAGCTGCGGAACCATGCGGCCCTCGCGGTCGATCGTGTAGAGGTTCTGCGCGACGCCATGGCTGGTCAGCGCCCAGGAGTTGGACGCCTTGGTCGGATCGGCCGAATTGGTGAGGAAGGGCTTGCCGACAGTGACGGTGGCCCGTCCCTGCGCCGACGCAGTTTGAGCTGTGGCGGACAGCGACAGCGCGAAAATCGCCGCAGCAAGCAATCGTGAGAAGGAGGAAGCGCCCCTGTTGGGCATGACATGGATGGACATGACGCGATCTCCCGTCGATGCGCTAACGGCACCGACAAGAGGCAGCTCAAATCCTTCAGCGCGAGCCGCATCCGGCCGCCGGCGCACCCCGCCCGACGCGTCAATGCCGTCTCAGCGAATGGCAGGTCTCCTGACTTGCGGGTCGTCGCGGGCGTCGGCCTTCCCGAGTTACCAGTGGCCTTGGATCGACGCTTGCTCGCCGCTGACAGTTGCGGGGACAGTCCCGGATTCGCACCGGGTTCCCAATTAAGCTCCGGGGAGCACCATTCGCCGTCGACGGTAGACGCTGGCGCCTCCGACTGTCAACCGGCGCAGGCCTTGGTGCGGACCTGGGTGACGGCGGAGACATGCCGCAATCGCTTTGACTTGCCGGGAGATTAGGGTTTTCATGATCGGAATGCTCCGGAGCTGAGCGAAACGAAACAATCGAGGGGAGAATCGACATGGCGCGCGTTGCATTGGTGACCGGCGGCACCCGCGGCATCGGCGCGGCGATCAGCAAGGCGCTCAAGGCGGCGGGCTGCAAGGTGGCGGCCAATTACGGCGGCAATGACGAGGCCGCCAACAAGTTCAAGGCCGAGACCGGCATCTCCGTCTTCAAATGGGACGTCTCGAGCTTCAAATCGTGCCAGGAGGGCGTCGCCAAGGTCGTGGCCGAGCTCGGCCCGGTCGAGATCCTGGTCAACAATGCCGGCATCACGCGCGATGCGCCGCTCCATCGCATGACGGCGGAGCAGTGGGGTGCGGTGATCGACACCAACCTCAATTCGCTGTTCTACATGACGCGCAGCGTCATCGAATCCATGCGCGAGAAGAATTTCGGCCGCATCGTCAGCATCTCGTCGATCAATGGTCAGAAGGGACAGTTCGGTCAGCCCAACTACTCCGCCGCCAAGGCGGGAGTGATCGGATTCACCAAAGCCGTGGCGCTCGAGAATGCGTCCAAGGGCATCACGGCCAACGCCATCGCGCCGGGCTATATCGGCACCGAGATGGTGCGTGCGGTGCGCGAGGATGTGCTGCAGAAGATCGTCGCGGCCATCCCGGTCGGCCGGCTCGGCGAGGCCGAGGAGATCGCGCGCTGCGTCGTCTTCCTTGCCGCCGACGACGCCGGCTTCCTCACCGGCTCGACCATCACCTGCAATGGCGGCCAATACCTGACCTGACCGCCGTTTCCGCTCGACAATCAGTCGCGCGGATCCTGTTCAGCACCGCCCCGCCGATCGCCGGCGGGGCGGTTTCGCTTGGAATGGCTTTTCACGTCTCTCCGATGATCACGCAGAACCGGGCAAATGACGCAACGGCGGCTTCGCGCCGACGCGCGACGATCATCGGAACGTCAGCCATTGCCATGTGGTCGACGCTCGCGCTGTTCACGACGCTCGCGGGTCCCGTGCCGCCCTTCCTGCTCGAAGCCCTCGCGTTCTCGGTTCCGGCGCTGGCGACCTTCGCGGCGTGGCTCGGTCGCGGCGAGCGGTTGTTCGACAAGCTGCGCCTGCCTTGGCGCGTCTGGGCGCTCGGCGTCGGTGGTCTGTTCGGCTACCACGCGCTGTATTTCCTGGCGATGCAGAACGCGCCGCCGGTCGAAGCCAGCCTGATCGCCTATCTTTCACCACTGATGATCGTGTTGTGCTCGGCACTGCTGCCGGGCGAAAGGCTGCGCTGGTGGCACGCCGTGGGTGCCGTGATTGCGCTGGCCGGCGCCTTCCTCGTGGTCAGCGACGGCGGCCGGGTCGCGTTTCATGCCGCGAACGCCTTCGGCTACGGCATAGCCTTCGCCTGCGCCGTGGTCTGGTCGGCCTATTCGGTGCTGAGCCGTTTGTTCGGGGAGGTGCCGAGCGACCGGGTCGGCGTGTTCTGCGCGGCGACCGCGATCCTTGCCGCCTTCTGTCACGTTCTGTTCGAGACCACGGCCTGGCCGCAGGGCTGGTCATGGGCGGCGGTGCTCGCCCTCGGCATCGGGCCGGTCGGCGCCGCCTTCTTCACCTGGGATCACGGCTGCAAGCACGGCGACATTCGGGCGCTGGGCGCGCTGTTCTATGCCGCGCCGCTCGCCTCGACCGTGCTGCTCGTGCTGTTCGGCCGGGCCGAAGCGAGCTGGACGGTCGCTGCGGCCGCCGTGCTCATCGTCGCGGGCGCCGCGCTTGCGAGCCGCGACCTGCTGGTGTCCCGGCCCGGCGCCGCGCCGGCCGTGGGATGACCTTCGATGAGGTCAAGCGACGCGCCGCCGCGTGGTCGCCCCGAACGCCGGGGAGCGCTCTGCGCTCGCTGCGATCCGGTCGCGCATCCACGGCTATTCGGGGTGGACCCACTACGCCTTCCTCAAATGGCTGTCGCATCGCGACATGATTCGCCCGCCCGGCACCAGCGGTGCGGCGGGAGAAGAGCTGTGCTGAGCGTCGGATCAGCCGGCGCCGCGCGCGGGTGCCCAGCTCTTGGGGGCCATCTCGAAGGCGGCGAACTCGAAGGCCGGCGCGACCGTGCACCCGACCAAGGTCCATGCGCCCGTGCTGCGCGCGCGCTGTCAGCAGCCGGCCGGCACGACCAGTTGAGGGCGCTCGCCTGCGGCGAGCTCGCTGCCGAGGCGGTGCTCGACGGCGCTCGATCCGTCGGCTGACAGGGTGAGCATGAGCGCGGCACCCGCATAGTGGTGCCAGACCTCGTCGGCGTCGCGCACGCGATGCCAGCGAGATTCTTCGCCGGCGCGCAGCAGGTAGTAGATCGCCGTCGAGGCGCCACGCGCGCCGCCGGGCGCGACGTGACGATAGGTTTCGCGGAACTGACCGCCCTCGGGATGCGGCACCAGGCCGAGGGCGGCGATGATCGCGTCGGCGGTCACGCCCCCTGGTCTCAAGTCCGGGGCTCGGTCGCCGTCATCGAGGGACGCGCCGAGAACTTGGCATACCACTGGGCGAGCGCCGGCCGCTTGTCCAGCACGCGGTCATCGGCGAAACGGAAATTGACCCAGCCGATCGCGCAGCCAAGCGCGATGTGTCCGATCGTGATCGGCCCGTCGAGCTCGGCTGCCGCCTGCTCGAATGCGTCGAGCCCGCGCGCGACGGCGGTCTTCTGGCGCTGAATCCAGCCCGGCGACTTCTCGCCGTCCTTCCGGTTGTTCTCGAGCCGGGCCAGGATGCCCGCATCCATGATGCCGTCAGCCAGCGCCTGCTGGCGCAGGGCGCGCCAACGCGCGCCGCCCGATGGCGGGAACAGCCTGGCGCCGGTGTTGAGGCTGTCGAGGTACTCGCAGATCACCGGTGAATCGAACAGAACCTCGCCGCCATCGAGCACGAGTGCGGGCACCTTGCCGAGCGGATTGTCGGCGGTGACGTCCGTGCTTGCCCAGACATCGGTCGTGACCTTCTCGATCTTGTCGGCGAGCCCGATCTCGTGCGCAGTGACCATCACTTTGCGCACATAGGGGGACGCGGCCGAAAAACGCAGCTTCATCGCATCGACTCCATGGCTCAGAACACGTCTTTGCGGCGCCGCACTTCAGCGAAGACGGCGACCGGGTCTCCGGCATCGAGGCCGACATTCGCCGCCAGCCTCGGCTGATCCGCGCGCAGAAAGGGATTGGTCTGCTTCTCCTCGCCGAGCAGCGACGGCACGGTCGGCAACCCCTGGGCGCGCCGATCGTCGATGCGGTGCGAGCGTGCCACGAGTTCAGGGTTGTTCGGCTCGACGGTCAGCGCGAAGCGCGCGTTCGACTGTGTGTACTCATGGGCGCAATAGATGCGCGTCGCATCGGGCAGCCGGCGCAGCTTGCCGAGCGAGGTCCACATCTGCTGCGGTGTGCCTTCGAAGAGGCGGCCGCAGCCAAGGGCGAACATGGTGTCGCCGCAGAACAGCGCATCGGCCTTGGCGAACCAGTAGGCGATATGGCCGCGCGTGTGGCCCGGCACGTCGAACACCTCTGCTTCGGCGGCGCCGAAGCGGTAGTTCTCGCCGTCGCCGACCTCGATATCGATGCCGGGAATGCGCGCACGATCGGCGCGCGGGCCGACGATGGTGCAGCCGGTCGCCTGCTTGATCTCGAGATTGCCGCCGACATGATCGCCGTGGTGATGGGTGTTCAGAATATGGGTGATGCGCCAGCCGAGCGTGCGTGCGCGCTCCAGGACGGGCTCGACGACGGCCGGATCGACGACACCGACCATTCCCTCGATCGGCTCGCGCACGAGGTACACGTAGTTGTCCTTAAGGACGGGAATCTGCTCGATCTGAAGGACCTCGGCCATGCTGCTCCGATGCTCGACTGCCGGCGATGTATGCGGGACCGGCAGCCTAGCATCACGAACAGCCTGGCGCTACCGGCTCGGCTACGTCGGCTCGGCTACGCCCCCGCCGGCCCGAGTGCGTGCGGTTCGAGCCACGCGCCGTGGGAATCGCAGCGCGCGAGCAGGCGCTCTTCGCGTCGCGTCCCGTCGAGCCGAGCGCCGGTCAGCACCGCGGTGTGATCGGTTGCCCATTCGAGCGCGACCAGAAACAGCGTGCGACGCGCCGCCGCCGCGCCGATGGCATCGCTGAACGCCGCGCGCGCGGCCTGGGAAATCTGGTTGAGCATGAAGGAATGATAGATCACCGCCGTTCCCGCCGAGGGCAGGCGGGCGAGGGCCTCGGGCAGCAGTGCTGCGCCGTCGCCGCCCAGCATCGCGATCGGCACGTCGCGCGCGGCCGCAACGGCGCGCTCCAGTCGAGCCGCGCGCTCCCAGCGATCCGGCCAGATCAGGGCGCGCAGCCAGAGCAGATCGTCGGGGTCCTCCGGATCGATCGGATCGATGTCGATGCCGATGCGTTGTCCGATTGCCGGTGGCCAGGGATTGGGCAGGTCGACGCTGATCGGACCGCGCAGAGAGCAGTCGAGGATGACTGGCGCGTCGTCCGGACCCACATGCTGTCCGTTCGAATAGCGATAGGCATAGCGGTCCCAGCGCAGGTTGAGACCGGCGCTCGCGCCGATCTCGATGAGATGCAGGAGCGCGCCCGGCGCGTTGCGCGCGACCCAGGCGAAGGCCGGCAGCAGGCAGGCGCAGCGCTGCACCTCGTTGGTATTGACGCTGCGTATTGCGAGCGTCGCCATGATCTCCGGCGCGTGGGCGAGACAGAAGGAGCGGAAGGGGCCAGGCGCGTTCGCCGGTGGTTCGGGATGCGGCACCAGGCTGCGGTAGTAGCGGGCGAGCGGATCGTCGGCGTGCGCAACCAGCAACAGGCGGTGCACGGCCGCGAAGAACAGGTTCGACGCGGGGCCCCGATTGGCATGGGCGGCGATGGCAAGCAGTTCGGCATCCTCTGCGATGGCGAGGGCAAGGGTTTCGTAAAGCGGGGCGATACCGGCGCATTGTCGCCGTGCGAATTGCCGGAACCGGTCGGCGAGCTGGGTCATGGCCGGCCGATCGGTGCGCTGTCGACGCCTGGGTGGTGCCGCACCTGGGCCAAACGCGCTAGCATGGCTGTGAACATGCTCAGACCCATCGCCATCTGCCTCGCGGCGCTGCTGCTCGTTGCCGCATTTTCCGTGCATGCCGACGAGCGGGCGGAGTTCGTGCAGGTCATCTGCGTGCCTGAGCTCGACATGGTGGAAATCCGGCCGGTGACGGTCAATGGTGGCACGGCGGTGGCCGCCGCGCGACGCTGGCCGGACGCGCTCAAGCGTCGCCACGGACTTTATGCGCTACGGCCGCTCCTCACCGAGCGCGACGGCAAGGTGCTGGCCATTCGCGCGCGTCGCATCGATTGTCGGCTGAGCCGGGGCCGCGTGCGCGTGACGGTCGCTCCTCTGCCGGGAAATACCGATCTCGCCGGTCCCTGCGGCGGCGCGCTCTCGATCGAACTGAGCATCGACGAGGGCAACCGGATGCTGGTCGATCGCCTGCCGTTCGAGCGGCGCTGCGATCAGCCCTACCGGCTTGCGCGCCTGGTCTATATGCCGGGGCAGGGCTACCTCACGGTCGAGGGCGTGTTGCCGGCTGCGACCGGCGAACCGTCATCGGCAGTGACCCGCACCAATCCCAGCGACGGGCCAGGCCGCATCACGTTTCATACCGAGCATCCCGCATACCGTGTCGTTCAACGCACGTCCGTCGGCTTTTAGCCGGAAGCGGCCGCACGGAGCCACGCCGCAACCTGGCGGTTTCGTGCATCGCCAAGCTGGGGCCGCCGACTCTCGGTGGCGCACCCTGCCCAGTGGCGCCGGGCGAGGCAGCCCAGCATGCGCGGGAAACCCTCGAGCAACCCGCGCACGCCGAGGTTCAGCGCGAGATCGAGGAGGGCGAGCTGGGCCGGGGCGGGCAGCGTGTCGAATTCCGGAATGCGGCGGGCGAGGTCGGCCAAGACGTCATCCGCATCGGCGACAAACAGATCAGCAATCGCGGCGTCGGCCAGCACGATCTGGCTGAAGCGACGATAGAATCCGGCAGTCCGGCCCTTGGGCTGGGCTTTGACCCTGAGATAGTCGGCCTCGATCTGGGCCGCGCTTGCCTTCGGTCCGTGCGGACCCGCTGTGAATGGAAGGTCGGTCGCTTCCTCGACGGATTCGAGCGCGTGGCCGATGCCCACGGTCACGACACCGACGGTGTCGAGGTAGAGATGCGGCACCGAGCCCTCGAAATCGCGGGCAAACGGCAGATATGCGGCAGCCGTGATACGCATGACATGTGCTCGACGGTTCGCCTGCAGGGAACCTAGTGGAGGCTGCCAAGCAATTTCAATGCAGGGGCGCGGCCTCGATGCGCGCGTGACGAGGCGCCGGTTCGGCTCGACCTCCGTTCCGTGTTAAGCTTGTCGACATGCATACCGACGTCGTCGATCTGCGCGATTTCTACGGTTCGTCGCTCGGCCAGATGGCGCGACGGATGATCCGGCGCCGGCTGCGCATGCTCTGGCCCGACGTGACCGGCCAGAACGTGCTCGGCCTCGGCTACGCGACACCGTTCCTGCGCGCGTTTCACGGCGAGGCAGAGCGCGTGCTTGCCCTCATGCCGGCGGGCCAGGGCGTGCTGCCCTGGCCGTCCGACGAGGACAACCTCGTGGCGCTCACCGAGGAGGGCGACCTGCCGCTGCCCGATCTGTCGATGGATCGGGTCCTGATTGTGCACATGCTCGAGACCACGGAGCATCTGCGGCCGCTCATGCGCGAGGTCTGGCGCATTCTCGCAGGCGGCGGCCGGCTGATCGTCGTCGTGCCGAACCGGCGTGGCATCTGGGCGCGCACCGACCGGACGCCGTTCGGCCACGGCCACCCGTACACACGCACGCAGCTTTCGCGCCTGCTGCGCGACACGCTATTCACGCCCGTGCAGGCGACCGCAGCGCTCTACGCGCCACCCTACGCCTCGCGCATGCTGGTCGGATCGGGACGCACCTGGGAGCGGATCGGCATGCGCTGGTTCCAGACCTTCGGCGGCGTCGTGCTCATCGAGGCGACCAAGCAGATCTATGCCGGCCAGGTCGCGCGTCCCGTGCCGCGCCGGCGGCCCGTCGTTCTGCCTCTGCCTGGCGTCAGGGCGCGTGCTGTCGAGCGAAGCCCGAAAAACGAGCCGCTGCGCAGCAGAATCACAGCCAAGCCGGAACCCGTGTAAACCTCGGGCGTTGAGGCTCCATCGGTCGCGGGTGGAACGCATCGATGGCTCGGCCGGGCCGCAGGTCTGCGCGAGCGTCTGATCTGGTTCTGGAGGGGCGAGAATGGCCCGGTTTCTCATTGGGTACGATGTCGGCAAGCAGCACGGCTGTGTCGCGCTCCATCATCAGCTCGAAGAATGGGGCGCTGTGAAGCTCCTCGAATCGATCTGGCTCACCAGCATCGAGATCTCGCCGATCGAGGTCAGGCGTGTCCTGCAAGGCCATCTTGGCATCGATGGTCGCGTGGCAGTGATCGAGCTCACGCCGACGCTGCGCTGGTCCACAGGCGCCGGCCTGCCCGCCGGGGTCAACTGGCTCAAGCATTTCATACCTGGATCCGGACCGAAGCCGAGCCCCGGTTGCCGGCAAGGCGTCGACGCGCTCCGGCTTCTGGCGATCCATTCGTCCCAGCGCCGCGGCACGCACCACGGCACGCGCCCCGCGCACGGCCAGCGGCCGACGGCAACCCAGACCGTGCCGCGGGTGGCTGCGCCCGTCGGTACGGCAGCGGTGGCTGACCGAAAGGTCACGTCCTGAGCGGCATCCGCACGGCCCCTGCGGCGCGCCCGCCGCAGCAATCGCGAACTCGACGCGGACGCTGAACGGCCGTTCATCGACCGCGGCAGGCTCGACCAAGCGCAGTCGTGCCTTAACCATGTGCGTTTGCCGGGTCCGCCTATCGCCAATTCTGTCGTTTTCGCAGGTCTGTCACGCGCGAGGCGCAAGCCCAGCGGAGGCAGCGGTTTTCTTTGCTTTTCGGGCAAGGCCGGACTAAACCTATGCCGCCTTGCGGGAACCTCTTCCGACGTCAATGATTTCAAGCGAAGCCGCGCTCGAGGACCTCCGTCGCGAGATCGATCGAGTCGACGATTCCATCCACGATCTGCTGATCCACCGCGTCGGCATCGTTCAGCGTATCGCGCAGGTGAAGCGCGAGGGTGGTCTGCGGTTCCGGCCTGGCCGTGAGGCGCGCATGCTGCGCCGCCTGATTGCGCGGCACCGCGGGCCGTTTCCCAAACCGGTGCTGGCGCGCATCTGGCGCGAGATGCTGGGTGCCACCGTGCGCATGCAGGGCGAGTTCTCGATCGGCGTTTACGCGGTCAATGGCGAGCAGGGTTGCTGGGACCTGGCGCGCAACCATTTCGGTGCGCACGCGCCGATCATGCTGCATGCGTCGGCTGGCCAGATCGTCAGCGACGTGGCCGGCGGCAAGGCAACCGCCGGCGTGTTGCCGCGCCCCCGCGAAGACGATCCCCAGCCCTGGTGGCCGCTGCTGCTGACGGGCGAAGGTGCCATGCCGCGCATCGTCGCCCGCCTGCCTTTCGCCGGGCGAATCCGCGGCCGCGCGGAGGACATCGACGCCGTCGTGATCGCGTGCCAGCCGCCGGAGGATTCAGGCGACGACATCACCTTGGTTGCCATCGACATGGCCGACACGGTCAGTCGTGCGACGCTCAAATCGGCCATGCGACGATGCGATCTCGAGCCGCTGTTCTTCGCCTCCCGGCATGATCCGAACAAGGCTGGTCGCGAGACCACGCTGACCGAGGTCAAGGGCTTCGTGTTGCAGGACGACAAGCGGCTGCAGCGACTGGCCGGTACGCCGCGCGGCGGCATCCAGAAGGTTCAGGTGGTCGGCGGCTATGCCGTCCCGCTGGCCGAGCGCATGCTCGCCGAAGGCTGAGCCGGTCTGGCCGTGACGACGCCGGCTCCACGCCCAGGCATTCTGGACATCGCGCCCTATGTCGGCGGCGAAGCGGTGCTTCCCGGTGTCGCCGAGCCGGCGCGGCTTGCCTCCAACGAAGGCGCGCTGGGCGCCAGTCCGCGGGCGGTTGCGGCTTACCAGGCGCTGGCCGATCGGCTGCACCGTTATCCCGATGGCGGCGCGGAAGCGCTTCGCGCGGCGCTTGGTCGGCGCCACGGCCTCGATCCCGCGCGCATCACGGTTGGTGCCGGCTCCGACGAGCTGATCGCGCTCCTGGTGCGGGCCTATGCCGGCCCCGGCGACGAGGTGCTGCACAGCCGCCATGGCTTCCTCATGTATGCGATCGCTGCGACGACCGCAGGAGCCCGGCCGGTCGCCGCGCCGGAGCGCAACCTCACCGCCGACGTTGACGCCCTGGTCGCGCACGCGACGGAACGCACCAAGCTGGTCTTCCTCGCCAACCCGAACAATCCGACGGGAACCTATCTCGTGCGCGATGAGGTCAGGCGCCTGCGCCGCGATCTGCCCGGGCAGGCATTGCTCGTGATCGACGCGGCCTATGCCGAATTCGTGGCGCGCAATGACTACTCGGCCGGCGACGACCTGGTCGATGAAACCGACAACGTCGTGATGATCCGGACATTCTCGAAGATCTATGGGTTGGCCGCGCTGCGCCTTGGCTGGGCCTATGGTCCGCCACCGGTCATCGACGTGCTCAACCGCGTGCGCGGCCCGTTCAATGTCGGCGCCGCGGCGCAGGCGGCCGGGATCGCGGCGCTCGAGGACCAGGCTCACGTCGATGCCGCGCGCAGCCACAACGACATCTGGCGCGCCTGGTTCACCGACCAGGTCAAGACGCTCGGCCTCGGCGTGCAGCCGAGCGTCGGCAACTTCGTGCTGGTCAGCTTTGCCGCGCGCGCCGGCGCAAACGCCGATGCCGCCGAGCGTTTCCTCAAGAGCCGCGGCATACTCGTGCGCAAGATGGGATCATACGGCCTGCCGGATACGTTGCGCATCAGCATCGGCCTTGAAGCGGAGATGCATGCCGTGGTCGCGGCGCTGACCGCCTTCCTGGAGCAAGCGGCATGAGTGACACGCCTCTGTTCGAGCGCATCGCCCTGATCGGCATCGGCCTGATCGGCTCCTCGCTCGCGCGCGCGATCCGGCGTGACGGGCTCGTCCGCCAGGTCGCAGTGTGCGCCAAGTCGGAACGCACGCGGGCGCGCGTCGTCGAGCTCGGGCTCGCCGACTCGGTCAGCGCCGATCCGGCTTCGGCCGTGAGCGGCGCCGATCTCGTCGTGCTGTGCACGCCGCTCGGAACCTACAAGGAGATCGCGCAGCGCATGGCGCAGGCGCTCAAACCGGGCGCCATCGTCAGCGACGTGGGCTCGACCAAGCAGTCGGCATTGCGCGACATCGGCCCTTTCCTGCCGCTCGGCACGCACCTCGTGCCGGCGCACCCGGTCGCCGGCACCGAGCATTCGGGCCCCGATGCCGGCTTCGCCGAGCTGTTCCAGGGCCGCTGGTGCATCCTGACGCCGGCGCCCGGCGCCGACGAGGGCGCGGTCGAGCGCGTCGCCGAGCTATGGCGGCGCGTTGGCAGCAAGATCACGATGATGGACGCCGCGCACCACGACAAGGTGCTGGCGATCACCTCGCACGTGCCGCATCTGATCGCCTATACCATTGTCGGCACCGCGACCGATCTCGAGGAGGACACCAAGTCCGAGGTCATCAAGTTCTCGGCCGGCGGCTTCCGCGACTTCACGCGCATCGCCGCATCCGATCCGGTGATGTGGCGCGACGTGTTCCTCAACAACCGCGAAGCGGTGCTGGAGATGCTGCAGCGCTTCTCGGAGGACCTCGTGGCGCTTCAGCGCGCGATCCGCTGGGGCGAGGGCGACAAGCTGGAAAGCCTGTTCACGCGCACGCGCGCCATCCGCCGCAGCATCATCGAGGCTAAGCAGGCATAGACGACGCTTTGCGTCGTCTGTGTCTGCTTGGCCGGAAGCACCGCGAGGCGAAGCTTCGCTTCGCCTCACCGCCGAAAGGTCGAGCATAGCTCGACCGAAAGGTGCAAGAAGACCTCGTCTTGATCCGGCCTTTCGGTGAAGCTGCGCTTCACCTTGCGGCCCGCTCTTGACGAAGCTTCGCTTCGCCTGGGTCAGTCCAGTGCCAGCGGCGGCACCGGCAGCAGCTTGACCGGCCCGAGCGACAGAAACCCGTCCTGGGCCGTCAGCGGCACCGACAGCACGGCCTCACCGCCGGGCTTGGCCGGCTTCGCCAGCACGGTCAGCACCGCCTGCGCCGTGGCGCCCGCCTGCTTCCTGACGACGCCTGCATCGATCAGGCGCTGCAGCACCTCGCGGAAGCCGCGGATGTCGACCGTGGCCGCGCCCAACGGCCGCATCTCCTCGTCGATCGTGACCGTGCCGCTGCCCTTGAGGTTAAGCGGGCCCCAGCGCAGCTTGATGTCCAGGACCTCGATCGTTCCGCTGTCGTCGCGCCAGCGCTCGAGCGCCGGACGGGTCGGCGCATCGGGCAGGGGGCCCTTCACCGCGATGTCGGCGGCGACCAGCGGCATCTGGCGCCCGAGCGGCCCATCGAAGACCGCCGGCAGCATCAGCTCATGCACGGTCAGCTTCGATTCGAGCGGCGGCACGGGCTCGTTGGGGTCGGCCACCTTGTGGCGGGGCCGGAGCAGGACTTCAGCCTTGCCGGCGGTGACCTGGCCGTAGCGGCCGCCGAAGTCGATGTCGAGCTTGACGCAGTCGAAACTGGCTTCGACCACCCGGCCGTCATGGCCGATGATGGCGCGGCCGGCTGCCAGATCGGTGCGCGCGCTGATGGGCCTAGGAAGGCCGGGCCGCGTGAACTCGTGCCGCCCGGGCAGACTGAAGTTGACGACGCGCGGATTCCACAGCCGCGTTTCGATCCGAATAGACGTGCCTCGCCACGTCCATGCCGCCGCCGGATCCTTGTCGGGCATGACGATCACGGGATCGGCAACGACGATTCGCAGGTCCAAGGGAAAGCCGCCGACCAGCGGCTGCCCGTAGCGCACGTCGTATCCGTCGGCGCGGCGGTCGGCTGCCCAGCGGTCGAGGCCGTCGCGCAGGGCCTGCGCGGCGACGAACCAATAGCCAATACCGGCGGCGACCAGCGCCAAGACCAGGGCGCCGACTGCGCCCAGCAAACGATGCCGCGTCATGCCTCGGCAGTTTCCCCTCGAGCCTCTTGGGCAGGCCCCTGGGATGGGTTATACGCCCCCATGCCGGCCCGGTCGAGGGTCGGCACGCCGTGTTTCCCTCCGACCGGTGGTTGCCTCGCAAGCAGCGCTTGCTATAGTCGCGGCCCCGCGCCGCACTCGATTCGATCCGACGATGTTCGATTTTGCCGCCAGCGAAGACTGGATCTTCGGCTACGGCTCACTGATGTGGAACCCCGGCTTCTCTCCGATCGAGAAGCGGCCGGCGCTTCTCTATGGCTACCACCGGCGCTTCTGCATCTACTCCCACAGCTATCGCGGCACGCCCGAGTGTCCCGGCCTCGTCCTCGGCCTCGACCGCGGCGGCGCTTGCCGCGGCGTCGCGTTCCGGCTGCCGCGCCGCGGACGGCACAAGGTCCTTCAGTACCTGTGGGAGCGCGAAATGACCAACAACATCTACACGCCGCGTCGCGTCTCCGTGATGCTGCTCGACGCGGGCCGGCCGATGCGCGTCGAGGCGCGCGCCTTCGTCGTCAATCGGGATCACGAGCGCTACACGGGCGAGCTGTCGGTCGACCGAACCGCGCGGCTCATCCTGCAGGGCGTGGGCGGACGCGGGCGGTGCTTCGATTACCTGGCCAACACGGTCCGCCACATGGAAGAGCTCGGCATCGCCGAAGGTCCGCTCCATGAACTCCTGCGTCGGGTCGAGCGCATGTCGGCGGCGCCGGTTGGACGCCGCCGCATGACAGGGCAAGCGAAGTCCGTCGCGCGAAGCCGTCCAGCTGCAGGCAGGCAGCGGTCAGTCTAGCTGCACTTGGAGTAGGCGCAGCTCGTGCACAGGTCGCAGCCTTCCTGGCGAATGAGGCTCGCCTGTCCGCATTTCGGGCACTGTCGCAGGCGCTGGTCGACCGGCTTCTGATCGAGCAGTCCCACGACCTGGCGTTCATCGGCGAGCTGGGGCACGTCGCCGCGCGGCATGAAGCCGATATCGATCAGGTGACGCTCGATCACCTCGCCGATCGCGGCGAGCAACGACGGAACGTAACGACCCTCCATCCACTGGCCGCCGCGCGGATCGAATACGGCCTTCAGCTCCTCGACCACGAAGGCGATGTCGCCGCCACGGCGGAACACCGCGCTGATCATGCGCGTCAATGCCACGGTCCAGGCGAAATGCTCCATGTTCTTCGAGTTGATGAAGATCTCGAAGGGGCGTCGCCTGCCGTCCTGCACGATGTCGTTGATCGTGATGTAGATGGCGTGGTCGCTTTCCGGCCAGCGGATCTTGTAGGTCTTGCCGGGCAGCTCCTCGGGCCGGCCGAGCGGCTGCGTCATGTAGACGATGCCGCCGTCGAGCGCCATCGGCGCCGCAGTGGGACGTTCGGCGGCCGGCGCGGGAACGCGCGTGGGACGCGTCAGCGGCAACTCGGCCTGAACCTCGCGCGGCCGCGTCGGCTGCTGCGATGCGGTTTCGTTTCGCACCGACAGGACCGCGCCGGTCACCTCGTTCGGCCGGTAGGTCGTGCAGCCCTTGCAGCCCAGCTCGTAGGCCTGGAGGTAGACGTCCTTGAAAGCATCGAAGGCGATGTCGGCGGGCACGTTGATCGTCTTCGAGATCGAGCTGTCGACGTATTTCTGCACGGCGGCCTGCATCACCACATGCTCGGACGGCGTCAGCGTCTGGGCATCGACGAAATAGTCGGGCAGCGGCGTCGACTCGCCGTTCAGCCGGCGGAACAGGCGGTAGGCATAATCGGCGACCTCCTCTTCCTTGCGGCTGCCGTCAGGCAGCAATACGGCGCGCGTGTAACGGAAGCTGAACACCGGCTCGAGGCCGGAGGAGATGTTGTCGGCGAACAGCGAAATCGTGCCGGTGGGTGCCACCGAAGTGACCAGCGCGTTGCGCATGCCTTTGGCGCGAATCGCCGCGCGCACGTCCTCGTCGAGCGCGGCGACGGTCTCGCCGGCGAGATAGGCTTCGGCGTCATAGAGCGGGAACGGTCCCTTCTCGGCGGCGAGGTCGGCCGACGCGAGATAGGCCGCGCGCTGCACCGCGGCCATCCATTCCTCGGTCAGCCGGACCGCTTCGCTGGTTCCGTAGCGCACCCGGCACATCAGCAGAGCATCGGCGAGGCCGGTCACCCCGAGGCCGATGCGGCGCTTGGCGCGTGCCTCCGCCGTCTGCTGCGGCAGCGGAAAGTTGGACACGTCGATCGCGTTGTCCATCATGCGCACCGCGACCGGCACGATGCGGCGCAGCGCATCGAGGTCGAGACGTGCGGCCGCCGTGAAGGGCTGCTCGATCAGGCGGGCGAGATTGACCGAGCCGAGCAGGCAGGCGCCGTAGGGCGGCAATGGCTGCTCGCCGCACGGATTGGTCGCGTTGATCTGTTCGCAATAGTAGAGGTTGTTACGCCGGTTGATGCGGTCGATGAAGATCACGCCCGGCTCGGCATAGCCGTAAGTCGAGCGCATGATCTTGTCCCACAGATCGCGCGCGCGCACCGTGCGATAGGCCGTGCCGTTGAAGGCGAGCTCCCATGGCGCGTCCTCCTTGACCGCCGCCATGAAGGCGTCGGTCACCAGGACGGACAGATTGAACATGCGCAGCCGTCCCGGCTGCTGCTTGGCCTCGATGAAGGCTTCGATGTCGGGATGGTCGCAGCGCAGCGTCGCCATCATCGCGCCGCGCCGGTGGCCGGCGCTCATGATGGTGCGGCACATCGCATCCCACACGTCCATGAAGGACAACGGCCCCGAGGCGTCGGCCCCGACGCCCTTGACCGGTGCGCCCTTGGGCCGGAGCGTCGAGAAGTCGTAGCCGATTCCGCCGCCCTGCTGCATGGTCAGCGCGGCTTCCTTGAGGTGCTCGAAGATGCCGCCCATATCGTCGGGCACCGTACCCATGACGAAGCAGTTGAACAGCGTGACGTTCCGCCTGGTGCCGGCGCCGGCGATGATGCGGCCAGCCGGCAGGAAGCGAAAATCGGTCAGTGCTTCGTGGAAGGTGCGTGCCCAGGCGGCCTTGTCGGCTTCGGGCTCGGCGAGCGCCGTGGCAATGCGCATCCAGGTGTCGTCGATGGTCTTGTCCACAACGGAGCCATCGGCCGCGCGCAAGCGGTACTTCATGTCCCAGATCTGCTGGGAAATCGCGGCCACGGGCTGCATCTGCGGCTCCACACCAGGGCCTGCCGCCGGCGCGGGATCGACCCTGCTCGCGGTCCAAAGCTCCTGAAATATCGAGAGATTTAGTCTCTGCGACGAAAAATTCTAGGCGCGCTGCCGGCGTCCGTCAAGCTTCCAGGTTCTCTCTATGTTCTTTCGTTGGCGCTCGGCTGCAAGCGATGATCAATCAACGTGTTCGGTGGCTTTTCCGCGCCATTCAATGCGCTCCAGCAGAGGTATTATCCACAGATTTATCCACAGCCTCCAGGGCCTCGGCACGCAACCGCTGCGAGGCAGTTTCGATGCGCTCCTGCAGCATCGCCATAAAGGCGGTGCGGTCGAGGCCGGGCGGAATCGGCTCGAGAAATTCGATCACCATCCGTCCCGGCCGCTTGAGGAAGCTGCGGCGGCCCCAGAACACGCCGGTATTCAAGGCGACAGGCATGACCGGCAGGCCAAGTCGACCATAGAGTGCGGCCACGCCGGGCTGATATTGCGGCGGCGCATCGGGCGCGCGCCTCGTACCCTCGGGAAAGATCAGCAGGGTTTGGCCACGCGCAAGCGCTTGCTGGGCCTGGCGCACCATGGACAGGATCGCTTTGGCGCCCGATGCACGATCGATCGCGATCATCCGGCAACGCCACAGGTACCAGCCGAACAGCGGGACGAAGAAAAGCTCGCGCTTGAGCACGAAGGCCGGGCGGTCGATCACGAGGTTGAACACCATGGTGTCGATGGCCGACTGGTGCTTGACGGCGAGAATGACGCGCTCGCCCGGTGCGGGCGGGCGGCCGCGAAACTCGTAGCGCAGGCCGACGATGCCGGCCAGAAGGGCGAGGCTGATGCGGACCCAGAGATAGCCGACGGCGTAGATCGCGCCGGCGGGCATCAGCAGCAAGGGCAAGCCAATCGTCAGCAGCGCGCCGGTCCAGGTGAAAAACACCAGATTGAAGGTAATGGAGCGCAGCGCGATCACGCCGGCCGTCCTGCACGCTGGATTGCGCCGATCGTTCCTTCGCCGGGTCGGCGGCGGGACAGCGCATCGGACAGGGTGTGGCGCAGCAAGGCCGCGAGGTACTTGCTGTACTCGCTGGCGATCAGCGCGGCGCTGCCCGGGTAGCGCCACCAGTCGTCGCGTTTGAAGTTCTCCGGAAAAACCGGGTGCGGCACCAGCTCAGCCTCGGGCAGGGCGTGGCGGAATTCGAGCAGGCTGCGCCGCATGTGAAAGTTGGCGGTGACGAGGCGCAGGCTGCGCAGGCCCTGCTGCCGCATCCAGTGGGCGCTCTCGACCGAATTGCCAATCGTGTCGGTGGCGCCATAGCCGAGCGCGATGGCTTCGACCAGGTCGGCGGGCAAGCCGGGTACGACGCGCAGAATGTCGGCACGCTCCACGTCGCGATTGACCCCGGAGACGAACAGGCGCGGCGCAAGCCGCTCGACGAGCAGCAGGAGCCCCGTCTCGACACGCCGGCTGCCGCCGGTGAGCACGATGATCGCGTCGGTCGTCTGCAGCGGCTCGTCGACACGGGTCGGGATGGTCGCGGCATACCAGAAGAAGCCGGAAAGCCATGCAGCCGTGGCCACGAGCACGACAATGAGCAGGGGTCGCGGCCGGCGTCGCGGCGCGTCGGGGCGGCGGAACAGGGGCGCGCGGACCGGCATCTCGTTCAGATCATGCGGCCGAGCACATTGTGCACGGCCAGCCGCGCGGTCAGCACGGCAATACCGGTCGCCGCAAACGGCGGCAACAGGATCAGCAGCCATTCGAGCCAGGCGAGGCTGGGGCGCGGCATCAAGGCGGCATCCAGGCTAAGCAACGCCCAAGCAGCGCCGCCGAGGGTGATGAGCGCGAGCAGCCATCCGCTCAGCCCGCCCTTCAGACTGAGCGCCAGGGCGTGGCGCTGGAATTGGCTGGCGATGTAGCGGTCGCGCGCACCGACCAGGTGCAGGATCTCCACCACGTCGCGATGAATGGCGAGGCTGGTGCGCACCGCGAACACCACGGCAGCGACGGCACATCCCGTCACCAAAAGCAGGATCAGACCGGCCGCTGCCTGCGCCGCCAGCGCCAGGCGGATCAGGTCCTTGAGCCACTTGCCATGGTCGTCGAGCGCGGCGCCGGGTACCGCCGCGGCGAGCCGCTCTGCGAGCGCCTTCAAGTCGACGCGCGCGCCCGGCACCAACGCCACGTCGATCAGCGCCGGCAGCGGCAGTTCGTCGACGATCGCGCCGCCCCCGAGCCACGGCTCGAGCAGCGCGCTGATCTGATCGGCGCTCAGTGCTTGCGCGCGATCGATGCCGGGTGTCCGGCGCAGGAGCTCGAGCGTGCGGTCGATGCGGTCGGCCATGGCGACGTCGAGGTTGCGCTCACCGGCCGGCACGGCGATCTGCACCGTCAGGGTTCCGGTCAACGAGCGGCTCCAGCGCAGCACGGAATCGCGCGCGAGCAGCGCGCCGGCAAGCGCCAGCACGGCAAGGTACACCATGACCGCGACGACCCAGGGCAGGAACCGGCTGGCCGCGTCCCCCTTGAGCGGCAGGTCGGTTCGCGAACTGAGCCAGCCTCGTATCATGCCGTCCGCCTTTCGAGGCGGCCGCCTTCGAGGTGGAGGCGGGCGTGTGGAAAGCGCTGCACTAGGCTCTCATTATGGCTGGCGATCAGCACCGTCGTGCCCATCTTGTTCAACTCTTCGAACAGGTAGAGCAGCCGGACGGCGATGGCGTCGTCGACATTTCCCGTCGGCTCGTCCGCCAGCAGCAGGGCCGGTCGCCCGATGACCGCGCGCGCGATGGAAATGCGCTGCTGCTGGCCGCCGGACAGCGTCGCGGGCAGGGCGTTCATCTGTTCGCCGAGGCCGACCCAGCGCAGCAGCTCGCTGACATGCTCGCGCACTTGCGCTTCCTTGGCTCCGGCGATGCGCAGTGGCAGCGCAACGTTGTCGAGAGCCGAAAGATGCGGGATCAGGCGAAAATCCTGGAACACGATGCCGATGCGCCGGCGGAGCGCCGGCAGGTCGGCGCGCCCGAGCGTGCGCACGTCGCGGCCGAACAGCTCGACGATTCCGCGCGACGGCCTGAGGGCAAGATAGAGAATCTTGAGCAGCGACGACTTGCCCGCGCCGCTCGGTCCGGTCAGAAAATGAAACGAACCGGCGGCGAGCTGAAAGGTGAGATCGCTCACGATCTCGGGCCCGCCGGCATAGCTCATGGCGACGTTGTCAAAACGTACTACGCTGGTCGCTGAGTCCCTGGTTCGTCGACCTTGCGCCATCATTTCGAATTTTGATTAGCATGTCGCTGCTGGGCGCGGAGCATCGCATGGGCGGCAGTGGGGCGTCCAGCCGGCGGGCCGCTACTGGTGAACCGCCTCGAGCTTGTATCCGTCGGGATCGCAGACGAAGGCAGCATAGTAGGCCGGCCCGTAGTGTGGACGCAGGCCAGGCGCGCCGAGATCCTTGCCGCCCTGCGCCATCGCAGCGGCGTGAAACCCGTCGACCGCCGCCTGGTTGGGCGCCGTGAAGGCGAGATGGAAGCCAGCGCCGGGCGGCGACGCGCGACCCGGATGCGGGAAGAGCGCCAGCTTGTCGCCGCCGCCGGGCGTGCCATAGCCGACGCCCTTCGCGCTGGTCCACACCCGGACATAGCCGAGCGGCGCCAGGATGCGATCGTAGAACTCGGTCGATTTGGCGAGATCGTTGACGCCAAACGAGAGATGTCCCAGCACGCCATCCTCCCTGTCCGACTGCAGCGCGCCATCGACGCCGGGCGCGAATTCTAGAGCAGGGTGACGCGACGTCGAATGCAAATCTCGGCGCGATCGGCGAAGCGATGCCGCCGCTCGGCTTGCCAGTGATGGGCCTCGCCCCTATAAACGGACCATCGCGATGTTCGCCCGCACCGGACCATGATTCTCGTCTGCGAGAACTGTAACGCACAGTTCGTGGTCAATGCGGCCAAACTCGGCCCGGAAGGCCGCAAAGTGCGCTGTGGCAGCTGCGGCCACAGCTGGCATCAAGTGCCGCCCGATGACATGCCGGGCGTGGGTGCGGTGGCCGACTCGGGATCAGATTCGACCGCGGCAACGGGGGCCGCGGACGAAGCGGGCGCCGCCGAGGACCGCCCGGGGTTGATTGCGCGACTCAGGGAAAAGCTGCCGGCGCTGCCACCGATCAAGCTGCCGTTCAACATTCCGTTCCGGAAACGCAAGGACGGCGATGCGGCGCTCGATGATGAGCCGGCGGCGCCAGTGCCAAAACCGAAGCGGCGGATTCCGGGCGCCGTGCGCTCGAGCAGCGCATCGGGGCGCGTGGCGTGGATCATGTTCGGCCTCGTCACGGTCGCGACGCCGGCGACGGCCATTCTCGCGCGCGAAGCGATCGTCGACGCCTGGGGACCGGCGGCCAAGCTGTTCGACGCGATCAGGCTTCATGTCGAGGTGCCCGGCGCCGGCCTGCAGCTTCGCAATGTCACCTCCGACCGTCGGCAGGTGGGTGGCATCACGGTGTTGGTCGTCGAGGGGGAGATCGTCAATCTCTCGAAAGTGCCGCGTACCGTTTCCATGCTGCGCGGCGGGCTGCGCGATGCCAGCCGGATGGAGCTGCAGCACTGGCTGTTCTCGACCGGCAATCAACACCTGGCGCCCCAGGAAGCCATCCGGTTCAAGTCGGAGTTTCCCGATCCCCCGGCAGAATCCGCCGACCTGACCTTGTACTTCGTGCGCGGCTGACCGCGCTGCACTCGGCGCGCGACAGAGGATTTTCAGGAGAACCCCATGATGCGCATGCAGTGTCTGCGAACCGTTGGATGCGCAGTGGCGATGACGGGCTTCGCCGTCCTGTGCGCCGAGTCCGTGCACGCGGGCGAATTCTTCGAGGCGGGTGGAGCGGCGGTGCGCGGCTACGACGTGGTTGCCTACGTCGCCGAGGGTAAGCCCGTCAAAGGCTCGGCCGCCTATAAGGCCGAATACAAGGGCTCGACCTTCCATTTCAGCTCGGCCGCCAACCGTGATGCGTTTGCCGCCGACCCGGCCAAATTCGCGCCGCAGTATGGCGGCTTCTGCGCGTTCGGCGTCGCCGGTGGCTACAAGGCGGCCATCGACCCGGCCGCCTTCACCGTCACCGCCGGCAGGCTCTACCTCAACCACAGCCTCGGCGTTCAGCGACAGTGGAGCGCTGACATCCCCGGCTTCATCGGCAAGGCAGACCGGAACTGGCCCGCAGTGATGGGCCAGACCAAGGTGATCCAATAGCGAGAATGCTCGACGCTAGAAGCGGCGCAGCAACCGGTCGATGTAGTCGCGCTCGAACTGCGGCCGCGACGGCTCGCTGGCGCGCCGGCGCAGCTCGTCGAAGATCTCGCGCGCGCGCTGAATGTCGGCCTCGTCCGGCACCTTGACCGACTCGTTGTCGGCATAGCCTTCGGTCGATTGCGGCCGGCCGAGCGGATCGCGCCGCTCGGTCGCGCGGCCCGGCGCCTGCTGCTGCAGCTGCGGATCGTCGCCCTGCCCCGGTCCGTGGCCGAACTGCCGACCCATTTGCTCCATCATGGCCTGGGCGCCCTGCTGGAGCTGGTCGAGCGCTTCCGATTGCGGCCCGATGGCATCGCCTGGCTGGCCCTGGCCGAGCGCGCGGGTGGCATCGCGCATGGCGCGCTCGGCGCGGCCAAAGGCGCGCGGGATCTCGCCGGCGCCCATCTCGCCCATCTGGCGCATCAGCTCGCCGAGCCGGCGGCGCAGGGACTCCTGCTCGCCGGCGCTCGCCTCGTCGCTCTCGTCCTCCTCGCCGTCGTCGCCTTGCTGGCCCTGCTGGCCCTGTTGTCCCTGCTGGCGCTGGCCTTGCTGTCCGCGCTGACCCTGCTGCCCCTGCTGGCGGCGGAAGCTGCGGTCGAGCAGCTTGCGCTGCTGGCGCGCCATGTCCTGCAGGTTGCGCATCATCTGCTGGGCCTGCTGATTGGCCTGCATCTGTTGCTGGCTCATCATGCCCATGCGCAGATTCTCGAGCATCTCCTGCAGGCGCGAGAGCATCTCGCGTGCCTGGTCGCGTGCGCCGCTGCGCGCCAGATCGCGCGCGCGATCGACCATGCGCTGCAGGTCGTTGCGGCTCATCGTGCGCGTGTTCGGATCGTTGGGCGCGAATTCGAGTTGCTGGCGGCGCTGTGGATCCTGCATCTGCGCCAGAAGCGACTGCAGATAGCGGTCGATGGCGCGCTGCAGTTCGGTCATCAGCCGCTCGATCTCGGCATCAGGCGCGTTGTTGGCCAGCGCCTCCTGCAACGCCCTCTCGATCTCGCGCAGCTCGCGCTCGGCGAGCGACACGTCGCCGTCCTCGACGCGCAGCGCAGTGTCCCACAACAGGCTCTGGATTGCCGCCACGGCGGTCGGACGCTTGTCGAAGATGAGACGGCCGGCGGCCGAGCGCAGCGCCATGTAGACGACAACGTCGCTATGGAACAGCATCGGACGCGAGGCGATGCCGACCAAAGCGTCGGACGGCTTGCGACGCTCGTCCGGGCTGCGCGTCAGTTCTTTGCGAACCTCGACGATGGCGCGCGCGACGGGGTGATTGAAGATGCGCTCGGGCAGCACCATGGCAAAGGTTTCACTGCGCCCGACCTGGCCGATTGCGTCAGCCGCCTCGAGCTGCAGCTCGACCTGCAGGCCAGCCCATGGATGAGCTGTCAGGTCGTGATAGCTCGGCGCACGCGCGCTCTTGAGCGACAGCCCCGGCAACGGCAGCGCGAGCTCGATCGTTTCCTCGGTGAGCTTGCTCTCACCTCCCTGGACGCTCGGGGTCGCCTGCAGGCTGCCTTGCGAGCCTTCAGCGGCGGGTGCTGCCTCGAGCACGCGCCGGATCGTCGCCTTGACCTGGTCGACGCCATAGTCGTCTTCGGCGGCATATTCGATGCGGAGTGCCGAGCGCTCCGTGCGCGCCGGCGGCACATGGTAGGAGACGTTCGGCGGCAGATCGGGAACGATCACGATGTCCCATGCGCCGAGCGAGCCGCGGCCCTGCATGACCGACAGCCGGGTGCCGCTTGTCAGTTCGGCGCTCACCTTGTGGCTGGCCGCGCCGACGGCCTCGAATTGGGTTTCCGCCTTGTCGATGACCAGCCTGGGCTTGTCGCGACCGCCATTGACCTGAGCCAGCACCGTCGAGCCGGTCGGCACGTTGAGGGGGGCGGGGGCGGTCTGGGCGGCGGCCGTCTGGGCGCTGGCCTGCGTGCGGGTGCCTGTCTGCGCTGCCGGACCGGCCGGCGACTTCTGACCGGTGCGTGAACCGCTGAGGAAGATCGGCGGGAGTCCCGTGTAGGCCGGGGGGGCGATCCAGATGTCGAGGGTGGCGACGTTCGTCCGGCTATCGGCGGACAGGTCGGGCACGAGCGCGCGGGCGAGGCGATTGGCGCCGTCATAGCCGCCGACTGCGATCGCGACCACGAGCGCCAGTCCGATGATTGCGCGTGCACCCCATGGATCGATCCGGCCGAGGCCGGCCGCCGGCGCGCCGATGCGCAGGCGCTTCAGTCGCGCGCGCAGACGCGCCATGTGGGCGAGCCAGAGCGTCTTCGCAGCGCCGTCCATGCCGCCCGCGACGTGTCGGTCCTCGAGCGCGGTGAGCGGCCGATGCGCCATGCCCGAGGCGAGCTCGACGCGGCGACGCGCCTGCTCGCGGGTCGGCAGGCTGAACGAGCGGAAGTTGCGACCGAGCAGCAGCCCGAGCGCCAGAACGAGAGCTGCGAGGATGGCGACGTGCGCCCAGGCATTGAGCCGCGGCAGGATGTCGAACAGCACGAGATTGGCGAAAATGCCGCCGATCGCCAGCACCGGCCACAGCGCAGGCCATACGCGCTCCCACATCAGCGCCAGCCAGGCCATGCGGAGATGACGATCATAAGGCGTGCGAGGCGCCGGAGGCACCTTGCCGGTCGGTCCGCTCTCAGTGTCCTGCATGGATCACGCCGCTCCGATCTTGCGTCCGGTGCTGCCCTGGCCGGATTGGGCCGTGCCGGCTTTGGCACCACCGGACTTGAACTTGACCGCATCGGGGCTCGGATTGCTCTGCTGCGTGCCGGTTTGCCACGGCGGCAGGCGATCCTGGCCCAGAAGGTCCTCGAAGCGTGGTCGGGGCCGAACCACGGCGAACTGTTCGCCGTTAACCAAGACCTCGGGGATCAACAGACGGCTATTGTAACTAGAACTCATGACAGCGCCATATGCTCCCGCCGATTTGATTGCCAGGAGGTCGCCGTCGGCCACCCTAGGCATCGGACGCTGCTGGGCAAAATAGTCGCCGGACTCGCAGATCGGGCCGACCACATCGGCCAATTCGAAGTCGCCGCCATCGGGACGCTTGCCGGTCGACTCCGGTTCGCGCACCGCAACGATGGCATGATAGGCCTCGTACAGGGTCGGCCGGATCAGGTCGTTCATCGCCGAATCGACCACGATGAACCGGCGGGCCTCGCCCGACTTGACGTAGATGACGCGGCTGACCAGCACGCCCGCTTCGGCGACCATGATCCGGCCGGGCTCGACGATGATGCCGCAGGCGAGCCCGTCGGCCGCCTCGCGCACCAGCGCAAGGTAGTCGGCAATCGCCGGAACCTGCCCGTCCCGGTAGGCGACGCCCAGGCCGCCGCCGAAATCCATGCGCCTGATGTCGTGGCCGTCGGCGCGCAGCTCGCCGACCAGGTCGCGCACCCGCGCGAAGGCGGAGCGGAAAGGGGCGAGGTCGGTCAGCTGCGAGCCGATGTGGACGGCAACGGAGGCGGCCTGCAATCCCGGCCGGTTGCGCGCGAGGTCATAGACCCGCCGCGCCCGGCCGATGTCGATGCCGAACTTGTTCTCCTTGGTGCCGGTCGTGATCTTGGCATGCGTGCCGGCGGCGACGTCGGGATTGACGCGCAGCGCGAACTGCGCGCGCCGCCCCTTCGATCGCGCGACCTCGTCGAGCGCGGCGAGCTCGGGCTCGGACTCGACGTTGAACTGGAGAATGCCGGCATCGAGTGCCACCGCCATCTCGTCCCGCGTCTTGCCGACGCCGGCGAACACGATGCGTTCGGCCGGCACGCCCGCCGCCAGCGCGCGGCGCAGCTCGCCTTCGCTGACCACGTCGGCGCCGGCGCCCAGCTCGGCGAAGGTGCGGATCACGGCCTGGTTCGAATTGGCCTTGAGCGCATAGCAGATCATCGCATCGGTGCCGCCAAGCGCTTGCTTGAAGGCGCGGTACTGGCCGACGAGCACTGACGTCGAATAGCAGTAGAACGGCGTGCCGACGGCCTCGGCGATGCGTGCCAGCGGCACCTCCTCGGCGTGCAGCGTGCCATTGCGATAGAGGAAGCCGGCCATGGCCATCACCACGACGGATATTGGCGCGGGTACTGGCTCGCCGACCCTTTCGGCGCGTCCAGCTCGCTCTGGCGCTTGCCGCAGCCGTCGAGCACGACTGCCGCTCCGATCGCCAAGCTGGCGATGAGCGCAATGCGGGCAAGCGTGCGCATCACAGATACCTCTTTCGCGCCGCCTTGGCCTGGCGGCGCACATTGTCCGGCGCGGTGCCGCCATAGCTGGTGCGGCTGGCGACCGAGCGCTCCACGGTCAGGACATTGTACACCGCTTTCGTGATGCGGGGCTCGACTTCGCGCATCTCGCGCAGCGACAGATCGGATAGCGCCCGGCCGTCCCGCTCGGCCAGCTTCACCAAGCTGCCGACGATGTGGTGGGCCTGGCGGAACGGCAGACCGATGCGCCGCACGATCCAGTCGGCGAGATCGGTCGCCGTCGCGAAGCCGACGGCGGCGGCGGCGCGCAATGCCGCCTTGTTCGGCGCCATGTCCCTGACCATGCCGGTCATGGCAGCGAGCGACAGCGAGAGCGTGTCGGCCGCGTCGAAGGTTGGCTCCTTGTCCTCCTGCATGTCCTTGCCGTAGGTGAGCGGCAATCCCTTGAGCATGTTGAGCAGCGCCAGGAGCGCACCGATCACGCGGCCCGCCTTGCCGCGCACGATCTCGGCCGCGTCAGGATTGCGCTTCTGCGGCATGATCGAGCTGCCCGTCGTGTAGGCGTCGCTCAGACGGACGAAGCCGAACTGCGCGCTCGTCCACAGCACGATCTCCTCGGCGAGACGCGACAGATGAACCGCCGAGATCGACAGCGCCGACAGGAATTCGAGCGCATAGTCACGGTCCGACACCGCGTCGAGCGAGTTGGCCATGGGCCGGTCGAAACCGAGCTCGCGCGCCGTCATCTGCCGGTCGATGCGGAACGACGTGCCGGCCAGCGCCGCCGCGCCAAGCGGCGATTCGTTGAGTCTGGCCCGGCAATCGGCCAGCCGCGACCGGTCGCGGCCGACCATTTCGACATAGGCCAGCATGTGGTGGCCGAAGGTCACGGGCTGCGCCACCTGGAGGTGGGTGAAGCCCGGCATGATGGTGGCCGCGTTGCGGTCGGCCTGGTCGATGAGAGCAGCCTGCAGGTCGCGCATCTGGTGGTCGAGGCCGTCGATGGCGTCCCGCACCCAGAGACGGAAATCGGTCGCGATCTGGTCGTTGCGCGAGCGCGCGGTGTGCAGCCTCCCGGCCGCGCTGCCGATCAGCTCGGCGAGCCGGGCTTCGACGTTCATGTGGATGTCTTCGAGGCTGGTGCGGAATTCGAACCGCCCGGCTTCGATCTGCGCGCGCACGCGATCGAGGCCGCGAAGGATTGCCTGGCCATCCTTCCGGCTGACGATGCCCTGGCGCATCAGCATGCGGCAATGAGCCTTGGACCCGGCGATGTCTTGCGCGTAAAGTCGCCTGTCGAAGTCGATCGAGGCGTTGATCTTCTCCATGATTGCGGCATGACTGCCCGCAAAGCGCCCGCCCCATAGCGGATTGGCGCCGCGCCGCGACCCGGCGGTCTTCTTTTTGGCTCTGGTGGTGCTGCTCATGCGCTGGTTCTCGGCCCTTGCGGCCGTCCTTGTCGGGTCGTTGCTGGCCGCATCGGTGGACGTGGCGGACGCGGCCGAACGGACCCCTGCCCCCGCGCTCAAGGGCGCGATGCGCGAATTTAGCCTGATCGACCCGCCGCGGCCAACACCGGAACAGAGCTTCGAGGACGCGGCAGGCAAGGAGATCACGCTTGCGGCATTTCGCGGCAAGGTCGTGCTGGTAAATTTCTGGGCGACTTGGTGCGTCCCCTGCGTCAAGGAGATGCCCGCGCTCGATCGCCTGGCGCGCCGACTGGCCGGCCAGGACTTCGCCCTGGTCGCCATCTCGGAGGACCGCGGCGGGGTGGCGGTCGTCGAGCCCTTCCTCAAGAAGCTCGGCACGGCGAACATCGACATCTACATCGATGCACGGGGCACTTTCGCCCGTGCGATCGGCATCAAGGGACTACCCACGACCATGTTGATCGACCGGGAGGGCCGCGCCGTCGGCGCCTATGTCGGCGCAGCCGAGTGGGATTCGCCCGAAGCCGAGGCGCTGATCCGCCACTTCATGGCGCAACCCGCCGTCGCGCCCGATATCGCGCCCCGGTCTCCGAGCCCGCCGCCAGCGCCGCCCGCCAGTGGCGGCGTGGTGCGCACCAGCGGCTAAGGGGAAACGACCGCAAAGGACGAGGCTTTTGGTTTCTCCGGACTCGCCTGACGCCCACATTCCCGGCGGTGTGTTCGGCTCGGTCGGATATCCGCCCGATCTGGCCTTCGTCGCGACGCATGGCGCAGGCGCGCGCATGTGGTCGACTGATGGACGAGAATTCGTCGACTACGTCCTCGGCTCCGGCCCACTCGTGCTCGGCCATGCGCATCCGCGCGTGGTCGAGGCGATTCAACGGCAAGCATTGGCGGGCACGCATTTCTACTCCATGAACGAGCCTGCGCTTCGGCTGGCGTCGCGCATCGTCGAGCATGTTCCCTGCGCCGAGGCGGTGAAGTTCGTGGGCGACGGCGCCCAGGCGACCTTCTATGCCTTGCGGCTTGCGCGTGCGTTCACCGGTCGGACGAAGATCGTGAAGTTCGAGGGCGCGTATCACGGGCACCACGACTATGTGCAGCATGGCCTGAGCGCCGGGGATGGAGCAAACACGGTCGAGCGCAAAGCGAATTCGGCGGGCATTCCACCGGAGCTGAGCAAGACGGTGCTGGTGGTGCCGTTCAACGACCTCGAAGCGGTCACTCGGCTGATGGAAGTCGAAGGACCGGACGTGGCCGCGATCCTGATCGAGCCCATCCAAAGGGCGATCATGCCCGAACCGGGGTTCCTCGCCGGGCTTCGCGCGCTCTGCGATCGCACGGGCGCGCTGTTGATCTTCGATGAGGTGGTGAGCGGCTTTCGCCTTGCCCTCGGCGGAGCGCAGGAGGCCTTCGGGGTCACGCCTGATCTGTGCGCGCTTGGCAAGATCATCGGTGGCGGTCTGCCGATGGCTGCCGTCGCCGGACGCCGCGACGTGCTCGAGCTCAGCTTGCCGGGGCGCAGGGACGATGGCCGCTCAATCTATCTCAGCGGTACGCTCAACGGTAATCCGCTGTCGGCCGCTGCGGGTTTGGCCATGACCGACGTCCTGATCGAGGAAAACGGTCCGGCCAAATTGCACGCGATCGGCGCCGCCATCGCGGAGCAGCTGCGCGACTGCGCGCGCCGCCTGTCGATCCCCTTCACCATGATCGGCGCCCCGGCCTACGCCGCGCCGGTCTTCGTTGAGCACCCTGTGCGCGACTTCGCAAGCTATGCGCGCTCCAGCCAGGGCGCCGCCAGGCAGTTTTGCCTGGAGATGATGAAGCGCGGCGTCTACGTCCACTCGAAATGGTATGTCTCGACCGTCCATACGGAGGATGACATCGCGAAGACCCGCGCTGCAGCCTTCGAGGCCATGCGCGCGGTGCGCGATGCCGGCTTGCTGCAATAGGGCGTCGGCCTGCGACAATTGCGATCGGATCACAGCCGACTAGCAAATGGCAGTAGTGTCGTGCTTCGCTGTGCCGCGATGTGCTAGGCATCGCAAATTTCGATTGCTCGCAGCGAAAAATTGAATTGCAGCCGTCTGAATGGCGTCACTAGGCTGGCGTCGAAATCTCGGTCGGGAGGAAATCATGATGCGCAACAGTGGCCCACGCGTCGCGGCTCGCCGCTTTGTGTCTGCGGCTGCCCTTGTGGCGGCAGTTCTTTTGCCCAGCGAGCAATCCCACGCCCAATCTACGCCGACCTTCCAGCAGGTGCTGGATGGCGCGCGCAAGGAAGGCGAGCTGATCGTGTGGGCATCGAGCCCCGGCGAGCAGAAGACCTATCGCGCGTTGTTCGACGCGTTCAACAAACGCTTCGGCCTCAACATCAAGGCCGAGTTCCTCGGAATTAATGCCACGCGCGGTCGCGGCCGCGTCATCGCGGAAGCGGCGGCCAATGCAGTGACGGTCGACGTGATGGGCGGCGAGTCGGCCGACGGCGTGATCCTCATGGCCAATGCCGGCGTCATCAAGCCCTATCCGTGGGTCGAGGTGTTCGGCAAGGAGATGCCGGGCATCAAGGCGGCGATGTACGACGACGTTCCCGAATTGAAGGGCCTGTCGCTGCACTATTTCGACGCCGTGTCGGGCATCGTGTGGAATCCGACGCTGATCAAGGACGCCGATGTTCCGAGCCGCTGGACCGATCTCACCGATCCGAAATGGCGCGGCAAATTCGCGCTCAACTCGTTCATCTACTCGCCGCTCGACCAGACAGCCTATGCGATCGGCGGCGATGCCGTGCTCGAGCTGATGAAAAAGCTGAAGGAGAACCGACCTCACCTGGAGAACGGCTCGCCCGCCGTGGCGCGCGCGGTCTCAGCCGGCACCTCGCCCATGGGTGTGTCGTCCTTCCACGCCTCCGAGCGCGCGGCGGTCAACAAGGAGCCACTCAAGTTCAAGCTGTTCGCTGATGTGATTCCGCTCTCGCCGCTCAACCTCTACGTCATCGAGAAGGCGCCGCACGTCAATGCCGGGCGGCTGTTTGCCGCGTGGTTCGCTGCGGAGGGCGTGCCGGTCGCGGAGCCGTTCGAGCCGCTGCCCAACACCACAGACCCGAACTCCAAGCTGTCCAAGGCGCTCAAGGCACAGATCGACGCGACCGGCGCCAAGGTCGCCAAGCCGGTTTCTGCCAAGGCGATCGAAGATCTGGTCGAACTGCGCAAGAAGATGCAGACGGTCTTGACCGCCCAATGACGCCGGTGGCCGGCGAAGCGGCACGATGACGCTCCGCTCTCGCGAGGCGACGTGATCGCGGTCCGCGATCTCGCGAAGAGTTATGCGACGAAGCACGGCAACGCCGGGGTCAATGCCGTCTCCGGCGTTTCCTTCACGGTGGCGAAGGGCGAGTTCTTCACCTTGCTGGGGCCGAGCGGCTGCGGCAAGAGCACGACGCTGCAATGCATTGCGGGTCTCGAGACGCCCGATTCGGGCGAGATCGAGATGGATGGCGAGATCGTCTTCTGCAGCCGTCGCCGGCTGATGGTTCCGGCGAACCGTCGCAACATCGGCATGACGTTCCAGTCCTATGCGATCTGGCCGCACATGACGGTGTTTGACAACGTCGCCTTCCCGCTCGTGCACAGTGAGCGTGCTCGAAACGACATCGACGTGCGGCAGCGCGTCATGCGCACGCTCGATCTGGTCAAGCTGGCCGACTATGCCGACCGGCCGTCGCCGCATCTGAGCGGCGGTCAGCAACAGCGCGTCGCGTTGGCGCGCGCCCTGGTGCACGAGCCGGCGCTGCTGCTGCTCGACGAGCCGCTGAGCAATCTCGACGCCAAGCTGCGCGACGCCATGCGCGTCGAATTGCGCCAGCTCGTCAAGACGCTCGGCATCACCACGGTGTTCGTGACCCACGACCAGCTCGAGGCCTTGTCCATGTCGGACCAGATCGCGCTCATGCGGGCGGGCAGGGTGGTCCAGCTTGGTCCGCCGAGGGACGTCTATCTCCGGCCGGCCACGGCTTTTGCCGCCGACTTCATGGGACGCAGCAATCTGATCCCGGCCAGGGTAGTCGCCAGCGGCGCCGCCACGGAGGTCGAGACCGGCTTCGGTATTCTGCGCTGCGCGCCGTCCAGGGCCGCCGTCGGCACGCAAGTCCATGTCGTGTTGCGCCCCCAGGCGATCCGGCCCTTGCCCATCCGGCAGGCCGGCCCGAACGTTTTCGAGGCGCGCATCGATGCGTTGCATTTCCTCGGTGACGCTTTCGAGGCTCAGGTCCGCATAGGTCCTGTCGAGCTGCGCGTCATGCTCGACGTCTACCTGGAACCGGGCATCGGTCAAAGCCTATGGCTCGAATTGCCGGCCGATCGTTGCGCCGTGGTTGAGCACACGGCAGAGGACGACCCCGACGCCACGACGGTCGCGCGATGACGTTCGTCGCGGCCGACGGCGCGGGTCCCAGCATCGAGCGCGGCACGAGGCGCATCCGCATGCAGCAGGGCGTGCAGATCGCCCTGTTGATCGTTCTGCTGGTCCTTGTTGCGGGGCCGCTTCTCGTTCTGCTGTGCACGAGCTTCAGTCCGGAGGGGAAGCTGCCCTTCGAGACTGTCGATTTCAGCTGGGCGAACTACGTCGACCTGTTCGCCCAGTCGGCGACGATCGGCTTGATCTGGAACACGCTGAAGTACGCCGGCGGCAGTGTCGTCCTCGCCCTGCTGCTCGCGATCGGCATCGCCTGGCTGACCGAGCGGACCGATATGCCCGGGCGGACCGTCGCGCGCGTGCTGATGTTCTCCTGGATGGCGATCCCACCGCTCGTCTTCGGCTATGGCTGGATCCTGCTGATCAACCCGAGCAACGGCGTGATCAACAATTTCCTGAAATCGCTGCTCGGACTCGATGAGTCGCCGCTCACGCCCTACACCATGACCTCGCTCATTCTGATCAGCGGGCTGGGTCTGACGCCGACCGCGTTCGTGATGCTGAGCGGACTGCTGCGCAACATGGATCCTCTGCTGGAGAATGCCGGGCTGGTGCTCGGCGCCTCGCGTCGCACGGTGACCCAATACATCACTCTGCCGCTGCTGCGTCCGGGCATCCTGTCGGTCGGCATGTTTCTGGTCATGACCATGATCCAGGCCTTCGACTTGCCGCTGGTGATCGGCCTGACCGCACAAATCCCGGTCATGAGCACACGCATCTACACGCTCGCCTCGCCCGAGGTCGGCGGCCTGCCCAACTACGGCCTCGCCGCCGCCTTCGGCATCATGCTGCTGGTCATGGCGACGCTGCTGATGTGGGGTTATTTCCGCTCCATCCGGATCAGCGAGCGCTTCCGTGTCGTGAGCGGCAAGGGCTTCCGTCCGCGCCGGCTGGAGCTCGGCCTGTGGCGCTACGTCGCCGCGGCGGCCGTCGCGCTCTATTTCTTCATCATGCTGCTGCCCATGCTCAACCTGCTGTGGGCGAGCCTGTTTCCCTTCTACCGCGTGCCGACCCTGGCGCAGCTCTTTTCCGTCTCGCTGGAGGCCTATCAGAACATCCTGGAGGAATCGGTCGTCCGACGCGCACTGGTCAACACCGTGCTGCTCGTACTGGTCAGCGCCACGACCGTGATCGTGCTTTCGCTGCTGGTCAGCTGGTATTCGCTGCGCGGCGAGGGGCGGCTCGGCAAATGGCTCGACACCTTGTCCTTCTCGCCGATCGCGGTGCCGCCTATCGTCATGGCGATCGCGATCCTGCTCTTGTACCTGAAGACACCGCTTTACGCCTCGATCGGCATCCTGATGATCGGGCACATCACGGTCTATGTCGCGTTCGGCACGCGCAGCATGATCAGCGCGCTGGTCCAGATCGACCGCGAGCTCGAGAATGCGGCCATCATCAGCGGCGCCACCTGGCTGACCAGTCTGCGTCGCATCATCGTCCCGCTGCTGTGGCCGCACATCGTGAATTGCTGGCTGTGGCTCGTCGCGCATAGCGCGCGCGACCTGACCTTCCCGTTGATGCTGATGAGCACAACCAACCTGGTCGGTGCATCGGTCATCTGGATGGTGTGGGACTATCCCAATCTGCCCGGCGCCGCGGCTCTGTCGATGCTCCTCGTGCTCGGTCTGATGGTGCTGGTGGTGCCAGTCCAGATCATGACCGCCCGTCGCGCGGAGCGCGAAATATGAGGGCGTCGCGCGGAGCGCGAAATATGAGGGCGTCGCGCGGAGCGCGAAATATGAGGGCGACCAGCATAAGGACCGGTTGGCGCTGAGATGGACGTTCGGCAGCTTCGCTATTTCATCTCGATCGCTCAGCTCGGGGGCTTCGTGAAGGCTGCGAGCGAGCTGCGCGTCGCGCAATCCGCGCTCAGCTATCAGATCGGGCGGCTCGAGGACGAGCTTCAAGTCAAGCTCCTGGTACGCCACCGTCTCGGCGTCACCTTGACCGAGGCCGGACGAGCCGTGCTGGAGCACGCTCATTCCGTGATGCGCGAGCTCAACGAGCTGCGCATGGATGCGACCTCCCGCGCGCGCTATCCCTCGGGCCAGGTGTCCTTTGCCGCGCCGCCGTCAGTCGCGCGAGTCCTGGTGCCACAGGTCATCGAGCGTTTCCGCCAGCTCTACCCCGATGTGCGACTGTCCATGCGCGAGGGCTACACCGCGCCGATCCACGAGTGGCTATGGCAAGGCCAGGTCGACCTGGCGCTG
>Ga0194132_10002078_pt1 | contig 38691 bp, 33 predicted proteins | sample TA2KigOf80mmetaG_FD_148612 | JGI IMG/M metagenome (GOLD analysis project Ga0194132, IMG submission 148612) | Freshwater microbial communities from Lake Tanganyika, Tanzania - TA2015054 Kigoma Offshore 80m | ecosystem: Environmental > Aquatic > Freshwater > Lake | place: Tanzania: Lake...
GGGAGAGGTGTCGAAAGAACTGCTGGAAACAGGCATGTTGTCAGTTTTCGTTTTTGTGCGATGGTCGAAAGAAGCCATCCGCAGGCACTGGCCCGCCCTCGGAAAGGGGATTCTGATCAAATCCGGCACGGGAGTGAGGCGTTGGTGTATACTGTCGGGGTCCGGGAGACCCAAAATGGAAATCCCGGATTGTATACCAAGGGTTGTCATGCAAGCCCGCTTGCCAGGCTCCTCACAATAGCCGGCGGGCCCCGTTTGGAGATTCAGGCCACGACTATTCGGGTCCGCAGGCACCTGAACCGCAATCCGTCCTGCTGACCGGTGCGGCTTGGCTGGCACTTGCGGGTGTGAGGCGATTGGCCGGGCTCAAAGGGAAGCGGCCGCCGGGCCTCTATAGCCGCGAAGGATAGCTGCCATCCACGCAGATTGTATACGTGAGGCCGTTGGGAGCCGCGTTGCGGAGGTCGGGCAGGGCGAAAGTTGAGAAACCATCGCCGCCGTAGTATGTTCCCAGCAGTGAGAACAGGGCGGCGTGCGCAGCGATGCTGAGCAATTGACCGTTCGCGGGCAAGCCAGCGGCTGTGATTCCAGCGGTGAGGAAGACCTGGCCGAGAACGCAGCCCGCACCGCGCCCGGCCACGGCGAGCGAAGTGTCCGTGCCAAAAAGAAGCGTGGTTCCGGCCGGGCCTTGGGCTCCGAGGGCGCCTTGAACTCCCTGAAGTCCTTGCGGTCCCTGAAGACCCTGGGGGCCTTGCATTCCCTGCGGCCCTTGATCCCCCTGGGGACCCTGGGGGCCTTGTGGACCTTGCGCGCCTTGAAGACCCTGAGGCCCGGGATCGCCCCGGGGGCCTTGGGATCCGGTTGCTCCCTGGGGTCCCGCGGGGCCCACGGGTCCGGGCGGCCCGGGTTCACCGCGAAGGCCTTGGGGGCCTGCCGGGCCGGGGGCGAGAACCGTCATCTCGGGCACCGCCGGGCGGCTGGTGGAGACGCTCTCCTTGGCATCGATGAGAACCGAGGTAAGGGGGCTGGCCAGAGCGGCCGTCACTTGAATGCCGTGGTTCGGCAGGGTTCCGGCCACCCAGTTCTTCACCAGGTTGGTGACGTCCACGGTGACGAACTGGCCGGCCGCGGCGGCGGGAACGTTCATGGCGAACGGCGGGAAGGTACCGGGGCGGGAGTTGAAGGCCACGCCGGTCTCGCTCCAGGGCGTGCTGACTTCCGCGAAATCGAGGGCACCGGGCGTGGCTACGCGGTTCAGGTAGACGGTGAGTGTGGCTTTGGCGATGTGCGATGCCAGGGTTCCGGTGGGCAGCCCGGTGAGGGCGAACTGGAGGAGAGCGGTGTCACCCGGGGCGCTGGAGGGTGCGAGCGGCCCCACCTGCATGGCGCCGAGAGCTCCGTAGTTGAGCGACACGTTAGCCGCTGCCACGTAGGTATCGGCGGAAAGGGTACCCGAAGCACTCCAGGCCGCGTTGGCCACCAGCGCGAGCAGAACCCTTTCCAGTGCGATTGCGATTCTCAAGACACTCCTCCTCTATTGTTCATTAACGATTTTGGGCAAGATTCACTCTCAACCGGCGGGTTCAGCGCAATGGCAGTTCGGTTCCGCCCATGAACACCCGCTGAACTTCGAGCTTACGATTGAGCACAAGGATGTCCGCCTGTTTGCCGGGTGCAAGGCTTCCGGTCCGTTTTGCGATGCCCACCCGCTCGGCGGGCGTGAGCGTGGCCATGCGGATGACATCCTGAAGGGGCGCCTGAGTGGCCTGCTTCATGACCCGCACCATGTGATCCATGCCCACGATGGAACTTGCGAGACCCGAGCCGGGGACAAAGCCGACACGGCCATCGCTTTCAAACCAGCTTCCGGTGTCCTGGTTGCCGAAGCGGTAGCGTCCTGGGGGGAGATCGACGGCGCGATTGGCGTCGGTAACCAGGCATAGACGGTGCGGGCCCTTGAATCGCCAGGCGAACTCGAGCAGTTCCGGGGCGAGGTGGCATCCGTCGGCGATGACTTCCGTGCTCATTTCGGCTTGCGCCAGGACGAACTGTTCCATGCTGCCCTGCATCGGGGTGCCGAAGCGGACCCGGATGGAGGGGACCGAACTCATGGCGCACCAGAAGTGATCGACGTGGCGCATGCCGGCGCGGAAGGCCTTCTCCATTTCGGTCCAGGTGGCATTGGAGTGGCCGCAGGTGACCAGACAGCGGCGGCGGCGCGCGGCGCGATAGAAGGCTTCGGCGCCGGGCAGTTCGGCGGCGCAGGTGGCGATGCGAATCAGGCCGGTGTCGAGAAAGCGGCGGTACTCTTCGGCTCGCGGGTCGCGCCGGCCTTCCACAGGGTGGCAGCCGACCTTATCGGCGGCGAAGTAGGGGCCGTAGTAGTGAACGCCACCGATGCGTGCGCCGTCGGCGATGGTCCAATGGCGGCGCACCTGGGCGCAGGCATCGATCATGGCTGCGAGCTCTTCCGTGGATCCGGTGGTGGTGGTGGGGAAGATGGTGGTGGTGCCGTGGCGGGCGTGGGCCAGATTGGCTCGACGGACAGCCTCTGGGGTTCCGTCCATGTAGTCGAACCCGGCGGCGCCGTGGACGTGGAGATCGATGTAGCCGGGCACGATGTAGGCGCCGCGGACCGTGCGGTCCGCACGGCGCGGGCGTCCTACGCTGGTGATGACTCCGTTTTCGCAGACGACAGCCGCATTTGTGGCAACGCGGCTGGGAAGGACAACCGAGCCTTCGAAGCAGATCTTCATGCCGCCGTCGCGCGCGCCACCGCCTTGGCCTGCCCGGTGAAGGCGGCGGCGACCGCGGAGCCCACGAGCGTACCGCTCACCGTATAGGCCAACTGCCAGAGTTTCCACCCCACCGCCGTGCGCCACCAGACCATGTCGCCTACATCCACCATGACGGCCGCGGCGACGCCAATCGCCAAGCCGAGCTTCAGCCGGCTACCGAAGCTTGGGCCACCAAAAGCGCCGAGGATGGCGATGAGAATGGCTCCCATGACCAGGTACTGGACGAATCCCTTGGCCATCATGATGGGATCCATGACCGGCGCGCCGTCGCGTGCGGTGAGATGGAGAATGGCGACGGGGCCCGATTCATGAAGCTTTGTCATGGCCGCCTGATCCGTGTTCAGCGGCGATGGCAGGATGTAGGTACCGCTTGCCGGGAAGTGTTCCCTGATCGCCCGGCCGGCCGCTTCATCGCTGGGGGCGGCGCTCAGCGCCTTATACGGCAGAGGGTTGGAGCCCCAATAGGCAAAGCCCCACATGAACATGGCCAGTCCGGCCAGAAAGGTTCCTGTTAATCGTCGCTTCATGGGAACTCATCATAACGCCGGGGGCGGCGGCGGGCAAGGCGGTCTTTCGAGCGCGCGCGCACGTCATGCCTGCCGTTCGCGCGCCAGTTCCCGCAGAACGCGGATGAGGGCCTTCATGGGGTTCTGGTGATAGCGGCGCCCCGGGCGGATGAAGCCGACGCGGCGCATGGCCTTCTGGTTGATGGGCACCGGGTGGCAGCCGATGGCGAGCGGGCGCGTCATTTCAAGCACGATGCTGACGCCGAAGCCGCCCCGGACGAGTTCAACGATGCCGGCGAAGTGATCGGCCTCGAACCGCCCGGCGAATCTGGCGCGGCACGGCCGGTGAGGTGAACTATCAGCCCGAGCGGATCGGGCGATGACCGGGCGTTCCGCGACGATGAAGCGTTCAAGCAGTCTACACGGGCTCTGCACGGCGCGACGGTGCAGCGGGCGATCGCGAAGAAGGATAACCGAAGAACAGGTTCGGTCGCGCGGCGCCAGTCCGGAGACCGCCCAGAGTTTCCCGGACGGTATTTTCCGGCCGGGGCGTACACAACCCGTCGCCGTATCCGGCGTTGGAATGCGCCTGCCCTGACGGACATTCGTGGTGTATAAACAAGAGGTCCGTCAAGGGAGGTCTTGTGCGCACTTGGATTGTTCCGGTTCTGGTTGTTCTATTGCCGGCCGCGTTTCCCGCGGCTGTTGAAGCCCAGGATACGCGCGGCAGTATCAACGGCACGGTGACCGATTCGACGGCAGCGGTGGTGGCCGGAGCACAGGTGACGGTGACCAACACGGGCACTGGCGCGGCGGCGCGTCTGACCACGAACGCGAGCGGGTATTACGAAGCACCGCTGCTGTTGCCTGGCAGCTACAGTGTGACGGTGGAGGCATCGGGATTCAAGCGGCTGGTGCGCAGCGGGCTGACTTTGGGCCTGGCCGAACAGTTGCAGATCAATGCGCAGCTTGAGGTGGGGGCGGCGGCCGAATCGGTGACGATCACGGCGGAGGCTCCGATGCTGGATACGAGTTCGGTGACGACGGGCCGGGTGATGACACACCGCGAGATTCTGGATCTGCCGGTGCTTGGCAACAACGTGATGATGCTGAGCCGTCTGGCGCCGGGTGTGCAGGTGCCGGGGACGACGCAGTTCCTGGTGCAGGGGCAGGTGGGCGGAGGCTCGCAGTACAGCATGCCGGGTGGAGTGGGAGGCAATGAGTGGTCGATTGACGGAGCTTCCACCAATGGCACGGACCGGCGTGTTTCGTTCATGCCGAGCGCGGATGTGATTGATGAGTTCCGCATCGAGACGTCGAACTTCGATGCTTCCTTCGGGCATTCCACGGGGTTGAACATCTCGATGTCGACCAAGAGCGGCGGCAACGCGCTGCATGGGACGGGGACGTATCAATACTTCAACCAGCGCTGGAACGCGGCGTCGTTTTTCGTGAAGCAGAGCCGGTACGCGCAGATTGCGGCGGCCCGGGCGGCGGGCAACATCGCCCTGGCCGACGATCTGGCGGGGCGTCCGCTGCTGCAGCCCGGCCACACCAACAACGCGCATGGGGCAATCAGCGGACCGGTGGTGATTCCGGGGCTGGTGAACGGGCGGAACCGGTTGTTCTTTTTCCTGGGCCTGTCGGGTTTGAAGAATCAGCAATCGGCGCGGCCCAGCGAGTTGAACTATACCGTGCCGACAGTGGCGATGCGGAGCGGAGATTATTCGCGGCTGCTGGGGGTGGACGCGGTGCGTTATACGGTGTACGATCCACTGACGACGCGGGTGGACCCGGCGCGCCCGGGGCATTGGGTGCGCACGCCGTTCGCGGGGAACATCCTGCCGCGGGCCCGGATCAGCAACCCGATGGCGGAGTTCTACTCGAAGCGGATGCCGATGCCAAACAACGACCCCACGGATCCGCGCCGGGAACCGGTGAATAATTACCTGGCGACCGGGATGCCGAACAACGTCACATACAAGTCGATCAACAACCGGTTTGACTATCAGGCTTCCGACCGGCACCGGTTCTTCTTCCGCTGGTTGTCGAGCGGGTTCATCGAAGACGCGCAGGACTACACGTATGAGATCGAGCCGGGTCTGATGGCGTGGAATGAGAAACGGCCGACGATCAGCGGGGCGCTGGATTGGACGTTCACCAAGAGCGCCTCCACAGTGATGAACGTGAGCGTGGACGGCAACCGGTTCCTGGTTCAGAACCAGAGATTGGGAACGCGCAAGTACAAGCCGACGGATGTGGGCCTGCCGTCGTACATGGATCAGAAGTGCGGCGGAAGTTGTGTGCTGCCCCGGGTGGTCTGGCCGGGAATGACGGCCTGGAGCGGCGACATGGTGCTTTCAACGCCGGTGGACGCGGGGCCGCAGGGGCGCCAGCAGAGCTTGAAGTACAACCTGTCGCATGTGCGGAACGCTCACACCTTCCGTGTGGGAACGGACCTGCGGCAGCACTACCGTACGTTGATTCAGACCGGCGGGCTGACATCGGGGAACTTCACGTTCGCCAATAACTTCGTTCGCAAGGACGAGGACGGGTTTACACCAGCGGGAACGGTGGGTCTGGTGTGGGCGACGTTCCAGTTGGGGATTCCGACGGGGATGGGTGTTGACACCAACGACACGTTCGCGCTGATGAGCCCTTACTATGCCTGGTATGCGCAGGACACCTGGCGGGTGAGCCGGAGCCTGACCGTGACGCTTGGACTGCGAGCCGAGTATGAGCGCGGGGCGACGGAGCGCTACAACCGCGCCATTTCGTACTTCGACCCGAACGTCACACTGCCCATTTCAGCGGCGGCTCAGGCGGCTTATGCGCGCAATCCGCTGCCGGAGCTGCCGGCGAGCCAGTTCGTGGTGAAGGGCGGATCCGTTTATGCCGGGCGGAACGGCGTGCCGCGCGAGTTGTGGCAGAGCGAGCTGATGTGGTTGCCGCGGCTGTCGGCGGCGTGGCAGGTGAACGGGAAAACGGTGGTTCGCGGCGGCTACGGCGTGTATTTCGACACGCTCAACGTGATGAATCAGGGAGCGGACCAATCGGGATTCGCGCGGCCGACGAACACGATTCTGACGAACGATTTTGGGGTGAACTGGCTGGCTGGCGATCCGCAGCGCGGAGTGTCGCCGTTGAGCGATCCGTTCCCGGTGCGAAGGGATGGCACGCGGTTTGACGCACCGCTGCGGGACGCGCTGGGGCCAATGGCGCGAGTGGGCCAGGGGTTCACGTTCACCGGTTTCAACCGGCGCCATCCCCGGGTGCAGCGCTGGCGGTTTGGCGTTCAGCGTGAGTTGTCGCAGGACATGCTGGTGGGGGTGTCGTACTGGGGCCAGAGGGCGGACCGGATCAGCCTGACGCAACGGCTCGACGCCCTGCCGGAGCAGTATTGGGCGAAGGGGAACCGCCGGAATGACGCGGTGGCCACGGACATGAACCGGCAGGTGCCGAATCCCTTCCTGCTTGGGAACTTCGACGCGATCCGGACATCGGACCCGGTTCTGTACCAGCAGTTGACCACGTTGGGGCAGTTCACGTCACCGACGATCGCCAAGAACCGGCTGCTGCGTCCGTTCCCACACATGAATGGACTGAACGATTCCGCGATTCCGGCGGGGGAGGCTCGGACACATGCGCTGGAGGTGAACTTTCAGCGCCGGTTCGCGCGTGGGTTCAGCGTGAATGGGTCCTATACGCGAATGCTTCAGGAGAACAAGACGATTTTCGAGAATGAGTTCGAGACCGCTCCGCGCGTGTGGTGGCCGAGCGATACGGCGCGGCCGCATCGTTTGACAGCGACGGGGATCTTTGAACTCCCGTTCGGGCGCGGACGGCAGTGGTTCCAGGGCGGGGTGTTGAACCATGTGCTGGGCGGCTGGCAGATTGCGGCCACGTACGAGTTTCAGCCGGGGCCGATGCTGGTGTGGGGCAACCTGTTCTACAACGGCGACGTGAACAACTTCGAAGCGGATGCGCGGGGAGGCGGGAAGTCGCTGGATGCGTGGTTCAATCGCGGACTGCCGTTCGAGAGGATACCCGCGAATCAGCCGGCGGCATTCCATACGCGAGTATTCCCGCGGTTCTTCAATGGACTGCGGGCGGATGGGCTGAATCAGTGGAACGCGAATCTATTGCGCGATTTCCGGCTGTTTGAGGGTTTGCGCCTGCAGGTTCGCGCCGACGCGATCAACCTGCAGAACCGGTCCCAGATGGCTCCCCCGGATCTGTCACCGGTGTCGACGAATTTCGCCCGGATTCTGAGCCAGACGTCGTCGTTAAACCGGTTCTACCAGGTGCAGTTGCGGTTGCAGTTCTAGGGCTGGAGACCGGGATTACTGAGCGGCCGGCATGCGGGTGGTGTGGCGCTCCGCCATCTGCCAGTCCTTGCCGTTCTTCACCCAGACCTGGAGCATGGTGAGGTGGATGTCGCCCGCGGGGTTGTGGGCGGTGAGTTTGGCGCGGATGGTGGCTGCTTTTCCATAGACCTTGATGGTCTGCTGGTGGATTTCGAAATTGCCCTTGGACTTGACGAGGGCGGCAATGGCTTCCTGTTTGTCTTCAACCTTGCCGTTTGAGTGGCTGTACTGAAGACCATCGGCGAATACTTTGCCGAGCGCGGCGCCGTCGCCGGCCTTGGAGGCTTTGAGGAACGCATCATGAGCGGCCCGGACGGCGGCTTCGTCGGCCGTTTCGGCATACGCGGAGCCGAGGGCGAATACGGTGAGAACGAGGAGAGACTTCATAGCCTTACGATCATACGAGATTCAGGGGCGGCAGGTGCGGCGCGCTCAGATGGCAGGCCTTCCGAGGGACTCGGCGGGCATCCAGATGAGCCTGGCTTTGAGCCTCGCGGAGATTAGCAACCGCGGGTGCGGGTGTTCCAATCCGCCGCAATCAACGATCATCCTTTAGTTAGTTCTTCAGCCGACCGGCTGAACTGAACTTTGCCTCTCATTTCTTGGGCTTCGCGGTAGGCGTACGATGCGGCGATCAGTTGCAAACCCGCACGCACGGTCTCAGTGATGCCATGCCCGCTGGCTTTGCAGGCCCGGTCAAGCAACTCAGCGGGGACCTTCACCGTGATTTTTCGAGCTTGTCCCATGGCCGTCCCCAACGTACCATAGCCAAGCCAGTTGAGGGAGTTACCTTCTGAACTGGCCGATGACGGCGTCGAGGCGGTGGCGGGGGACGAGGCGGGCGGCGGCGAGGTTGGCCTGTTGGGTGGCGCGGACTTCGTCGCGGAGGATGGTGACGGCACGGGGGGCTTCGATGCCGAGTTTGACCTGGGAGCCTTCAACGGAGAGGACTTCGACGCGTACTTCGGCGCCGACGTAGAGCGATTCTCCGGGGCGGCGGCGGATTACGAGCATTCCGGCGCCTCCGGCGAAGCGAGTGGGGCGCGGGCGGAGTACTTCAGGTCCTCACGGATGGCCTGGACGCCGCGGCGGGAGTGGCGGTGGATGACCAGGGGCCCCAGAAGGTTGGCCGTGGCGGGACCCTGATCCTGGATGCAGATCATGGCCAGGCAGAGTAGAGACGGGGTATCGATAGGGCCGCCGAGTGTCTCGGCGTCGCCAGGGCCGAGCCAAAGGTCATAGCCCGGGAGGATGGTATCGACGGGCAGGGCGATGAAGCAGGGGTGGGTGGACTGGGTGCTTTGGAGGAAGATCAGCGGGGCGCACTCGTCGGGGGCGATGAGGGCGAAACGATGGTGATCCTCGAAACCGGGAAGGCCGTGGGGGAACTCGACCAGCGCGGTCTCGTCAATCTCAAGGCGTCCGAAGTCGCGTGTGTCGAAAAAAGGCACGTACAAAGTATGTGGGCGCAGGGACTGAAAAATCTCACCTACATGTGCTGGTTGTAGGGGCTGTCGGCGAGTTGACGGCGGGATGCGAGCCAGCGTGTGACGTCTTCGGCGGACTTGATCTCCCCCTTGAGGAGAGCCTGGACGAGTTCGTAACTGACCAGTGTGTTGAAGGGGGTGGCATCATCCTGGGGCTGTGGGGGGCCGGGAAGCTTGAGGAGGAACGGGACCCGGTGGTCGATTTTGCCGTCGAGACCGCGGGCATCGCGGTTGGCGTGATCGGAGCTGAGGAGGAGGGTGGTGCGATCCCAAAGACCGGCTTGTTCGAGGGTCTGGCGGATTTCGCCGAAGGTCCGGTCGGCCAGGGCGAGGCTGTGCCAGTAGCCGTCGAAGGCGCCATGACGGAGGGTGAAGGCGCCGGTGCGGCGGTCATAGGCGTGGGGCAGGTGCGGGGCGGGCAGGTGGAGGAAGACGAAATCGAGGTCCGGATTGGCGGCCATGCGGAGGGCGGCGGCGCGAAGCACGTGGTACGTCTCGACGTGACGTTCGGCGGGCAGGGTGCGGCCGAAGGGAGAAAACGAGTTGGTCTCAAGCAGGCTGCGCGCCTGATTGGGCGTGGCTTGGGCGAAGGCCTGGCCCATGCTGTTGTGCTGGCGGGCGAGGGGCATCCAGACGCAATCGGTGAGGGACTCGTTGTGGAGCCGGCAATAGGGGTGGTACCAGCCGGCCACTGCGGCATTCAGGCCCATGGCGCGGGCCTGGCGGAAGATGGTGGGTTCAGTGCTCCAGTTGATCCAGCGATTGGTTTGGTGGGGGAGGATATCCAACTGGTTGGTGTCGGCCTTGCGCTCGGAGGCGATGAGGCGGCCCGTGGTGAGAGCGGGGATGGAGATGGAGGTTTCCGGCCCCGGGGAGAAAGCCTGGCGGGCGAAGTAGGATTCGGCGCGAAGGCGGTCAAAGTTGGGCAGCGCGAGGTCCTTGGCGCGGTCTTCGAATGAGAGGCGGTAATCCCACTCATCGAAGATGATCCAGATGAGCCGAGGCCGGACCGGACGGGCGGGCTGAACCGCGGCGAGAGCCCCGTCGACGAGCTGGGGATGAGGGTTGGCGATGCGCATGGCGGCCTGGCCAAAGGTGACCAGAACAGCGGGGACCAGGAAGGTGAGAATGGCAAAGAATCCCATCAGAATCCGGCGGCGGAAAAGGATGGCGGCAGCGGCGGCAAGGAGGGCGGCGACGCCCATGCCGGCCTTGGCGGCAAGGCTGGCCTTGGTGAACAAAGCCGTGGTGAAGAGGTCGGCGTTGACGCCGGCGAGCAGAGGGCGGATGCCGTTGAGCGGAATCAGGAAGAGGGCGACGAGCAGAAGAGCAGGCAGGTTGACGGAGAGATGGAGGCGGGTCCGGGCTGCCCTGACAACGGGCCAGAGCAGGAGGCCGGCGAGGAGAACGTTGGCCATGACGCCCCAATACTGGCCTGGCGCGGGCATCTCGTTCATGAGATAGGCATCCCAGGGCTTGACGCCCAGCAGTTCCTGCCAGACACGGATGTAGCAGATGTTGGCGAACGAGAGGGCGACCGCCAGATCCTTATAGAGGGGTTGGGAGCTTACTTCTTGCGCAGCAGGTACAGCCAACGGCTTGTCCCCTCCAGATGTTGCGAGCGGACGACGTCGAAGTGGCGCCGTGCGGAGGCTTCAAAGACGGAGGCGTTGAGGCCGGCATGGAGATGGTCGCGGCCGCGGGTGAGGCGGCGGAACATGGAGTCATCCGGGGCGACGAACTCGATGATGACGGCGTCGCGGGTGAGCTCGGCGGCCTGGTCGACGATTTCGTCCAGGGGCACGCGTTCGGAGACCAGCATGTGGTGGATGACGGCGAGCATGAGCAGGCAGTCGAAGGCGCCGCGGCCACGGTCGATGAAGGAGCCGCATTCGCGGTTGCGCCAGCCGGTTCCGGGGGTGGGCCGGGTGAGGTTGATGACCATGGGCTGAATGTTCAGTTTTTCAGCCCGGGCTTTGCGCCAGACTTCGCCGGCGACAACAGGATCATAGTCAGCAGCGACCACGCCGGCTCCGTTGCGGGCGGCGATGGCACTGAAATGGTCGGTATTGCAGCCGATGTCGAGCACACGGCGGGGTTTGAGTTCGCGGGTCACCTCGTCGACGAACTTCTGCTTGGCGGCAAAGTGATCCTGGGAGTAGTTGTTGTTGGCTCCCATGTAGTCGGACCAGGTGGAGTTCTGGCCGGAGACGGGTTTGAGCGAATCGAGCGTGCCGCGGAGGCCGTTGAGCAGGCTTTCGAGGATGTAGCGCGACTTTTCCGGGTTGCCGGTGCCCTTTTTCTCATAGATGGTCTGGTCGTCGGCATTGTGTTTGGCGGCGAGCCAGGTGGGCATGGAAACCAGGGACAGGAAGGGCGGCAACAGGCGCTGGAGGGGGCCGGTCATCTTATAGACGTCTTCCGGCTCAAGGCCATCGCGGCGGGCGAGGAAGATCTGATCGAGCGGAACGCCGAACTTCTTGTGGGCGAGGAGAGGGAGGACGAAGGTGCGGACGAACTGGGCGTAGGGTAGCCAGGTGGGGTCATCGGCTTCACGTCGCTCAAAAGAAAGGACGTCGATGAAGACCGGGTCCGGGCCGCGGAAGAGGACATTGTACGGGGTGCCGTCCTTCAGACCGAGGCCGTCCTCGACGAGTTCGGCGGCGAGGTTGAGGGTGAGAACACCGGCGGCGTGGAGCATTTCGGCCGGCCATTCATACGGATATGTCTGGAATTCGACGCGTTCGTGCTGGAGGATTTTCTGGCCACCGAAGGCGTTGAAGAGGTGACGGACGCGGGCGTCCCGGCAGAGGGTGTCACGCTGGGCGGGGTCGAGTTCGCGGGTTCCGACGATCTTCCCTGAATTCATCAACTTATGGCCGGCTTTTGAGGCCATGAAGGCGTCCAGATCGGCCACGCCCACCGGGTTGACGACGCGGTAGATGCTGCCGTCCAGGGAAAACAGGCAGCCGGCGGGGTCGCGGAACGAGTTCGCCAGACGGTCTTCGGAACGGATGTCCGTGTTGTGTTCTTCGGTGCTCAAAGTGCTCATTTAATCCTAACAGTTTCGCGTGAAACGAACTCCCATTGACTCATCGGCTTGGAAGGAATTTTGGGGAGCCGGATCACACCGGACGGGTGGAGGTAAGATGGTTGTCATCGTTAGGAGGAAACGAATGCATTATTCCGTGGCGGCGGCCGCCGTTCTGGCCGGTATGGCCGGTGTGGCGCTGGGAGCGCCGGTGGTGGAGGCGTATGCGGGAGCAGTGGCGGGGCAGACGAATTTCGGGCCGAAGTGCACCACATACGGTGTGCAGGAACCGATTCCGAAAGCGTTTTTCGGCGGCGTGAGCACACCGCTGGGCGGCCTTGCGGCGTGCGGGTATGGGGGCGGAATCAGCGACGTGACGGCGGGGGGCGGCATGGTTTCGACGTCGCAGAGCGTGACGCGGAACTGGGACCTGTCGGGATTTTCGGGGGATGGGGCGTCGAGCGCACAGTCTGGGATGCTGGCGAGTTCGGCATCGGGCCGGATGACGGGACCGACAAGCTCAACGTACCTCCACAATGCGGGGGGCTTTTCGCGGTTTCTGGAGCCGGCAAAGTTCACGACAGCGGGGATTGCCGACGGGATGTCCGGGTTTTTGGAACTGCTGTTCACAGTGGAGGGGAGGTCCGAACATGGGTTCAACCCTCCCTACACGTCCGAGATCATATCGAGCCTGTTTCTACGGATTCGGCCAGGGGACCAGCCTCGGGCGGTGTTCTACCTGAAGCTGAGCAACGGGTCGTCCAGTTTGACGACGGAGCCGGTGGTGGACAACATCACCCGGAGCGCGGGGAAGGCATCTTATATGTACTCGCCTGGAAGGATGCAAGGTGGCTAAAAACAATCATGCGGGGCAATGTTCCGGCGGCCGCCTTTGCGCGGCGGCCGATTCCAGCTACGATGGACAGCATGCCGTACAACACGAGAATGGCCGGTGCCGCGGCCGCGTTGATTCTGGGCAGCACGGCGATGGCTGCCGACTGCGCCGGGCTGGCGAAGCTTCAACTGCCGCAGACCGAGATTACCGCGGCGGAGGCGGTTGAGGGATCCTTTACGACGTCCCAGAAGCAGAAGCTGGACAAGCTGCCGGCGTTCTGCCGGGTGGCGGGTGTGCTGCGGCCTTCCCCGGATTCGCACATTGAGTTCGAGGTGTGGCTGCCGCAATCGGGCTGGAATGGGAAGTTCCAGGGCATTGGCAATGGGGGCTTCGCGGGCTCGATCAGCTACGCGGGCCTGGCGGATGCGGTGCGAGCAGGGTATGCTTCGGCCTCGACGGACACGGGGCACCGGGCCGGCGGCCAGGATGCGCGCTGGGCATTGGACCATCCGGAAAAGGTGGTGGATTTCGGACACCGGGCGATTCACGAGATGACGGTGAAGGGGAAGGCGATCACGGAGGCGTTTTATGGCGGGGCGCCGAAGAGGTCCTATTTCAGTTCGTGCTCGAATGGGGGCCGGCAGGCGCTGATGGAAGCGCAGCGGTATCCGGCTGACTACGATGGCATCGTTGCCGGGGCGCCGGCCAATTACTGGACCACGCTGATGATCAACGCCGCGTACATGAGCAAGGAGACGATGTACACACCTGGGGCGTACGTTCCGGCGTCCAAGCTGCCGGCGATCAGCCAGGCCGCGCTTGCGGCCTGCGACGCGCAGGACGGGGTGAAGGATGGCGTGATCGGGAATCCGCCGGCGTGCCGGTTTGACCCGGCGGTGCTGCTGTGCAAGGGCGAAGAGAATGATCAGTGCCTGACCGCGGCTCAGTTGAAGTCGTTGAAGACGATTTATGAAGGCACGACGGATAGCAAGGGGAAGAAGCTTGCCTCCGGGTATGCGCCGGGCGGCGAGCAGGAGCAGGGCGGCTGGGGGCCGTGGATCACGGGGACGGCGCCGGAGAAGAGCTCGATGTATGCTTTCTCGACGAACTTTTTCAAGTTCATTGTGCACAGCAAGAGCGATTGGGACCTGCGGACCTTCGATTTGGATCGCGACGCGAAGCTGGCGATTGAGCGCGGAGCGAAAGCCTTGAATGCCGACAGCGCCGATCTGGCGGCGTTTCGCGCCCGGGGCGGAAAGCTGCTGCTGTATCACGGCTGGAGCGACGCGGCGATTCCGGGCCAGCACGTGATCAACTACTACCAGAGCGTGATCAAGAAGATGGGCGCCGCGAACGTGGAGAGTTTTTCACGGTTGTACATGGCCCCGGGTGTGCAGCATTGCGGCGCCGGATCGGGTCCGAATGTCTTCGGTCAGTTCGGCGTGGCGAAGGAGACGCCGGAGACGAATATTGCGGCGGCTCTTGAGCAGTGGGTGGAGAAGGGTACGGCCCCGGGCTCGATTGTGGCGACGAAGTTCAAGATGAACGGCCAGCCGACAAGCGGCGTGGAGCGCACGCGTCCGTTATGCCCATATCCGATGGTGGCGAAGTACAAGGGGTCCGGGAGCACGGACGAGGCGGCGAACTTCACCTGCGCGAAATAGTGCTGGGTCGCGTTTCCTCTGGCTTGAGACTGCCGCGCTTAGGCGCCGATAAGGTAATGATGGAGAGTATGAGCCGGCGTGTGTCACAAGTCTTCCTGGCGGCCTGCGCGGCGGGGTGCGCCTTGGGCGACTGGCTCACTGTGCCGCGGCGCATTCCGGCGGCGGGCGGGTTGATGGAGGCCGTCGAGGCAGCCGATGGCGCGGCGTCGAATGGCTATCCGTTCCACATTGCGCAGCCGCTGCGGTATCAGCAGGTCTTCGCGGCCACCGAGTTTGAGACGCTGCCTTCGCCCGCGCGCATTGACCAGATCCTCTTCCGCGCCGACATGGCCCAAAGCACGCAACGGCCGTTCAGTTCGACGCTGGCAAACGTGCGGATTGAGCTTTCGACGACGCCGGCCAAGCCGGATGGGCTGGACAAACGGTTTGACCGCAACTTTGGCACGGCGCGCCAGGTGGTGTACAGCGGGCCGCTGACACTTTCAAGCCGGATGACGTTGATCAGCGCCGAGGAGGGTCCCATGGCGCCGGACATCATGGTGCCGCTGCAGAAGCCGTTTCTCTATGACCCGAAGGCCGGCAATCTGCTGATGGAGGTGCGCATCTATGCGGGTGCGCCCACTGTCGAGATGGACGCATTGAACGATGAGGGTGATGGCGTTTCACGGCTGGTGGCTGTGGGTCCCGATGCGGTGGAAGGCCACCCGGACACGCTGGGGCTGGTGACACGGTTCCACTTCACGGTAACGATGCCGGGGCCGGCGGTATCGCGGGTGACCGGTCCGGCGGCGCACCCGGACCGGCAGGTGGGGTTTCCCATTGCGGGATTGAACCAGAAGGATACGTTCCTGTTCCGCTATGGCCGGACCAACTTCACCGAGGAAGAACAGATCGACACGGGCCTGGGGCCACAGTACAACGGCAGGTCGTGCGCGCAGTGCCACAACGTGCCTCAGTTGGGCGGGTTCGGGCGAGTGAAGGTGATGCACGCGGCGCGCCCGGGTCAGAAGGCCGATACGCTGGTGCCGCTGTTTTCAATTCCGCTGCATCTTTGTGAAGCGCCGGTGGACCGGCAGGCGCACACAACGTCGTACCGGATCTCGATTCCGCTGTTCGGCGATGGCTTGATCGATGCGATTCCGGACGCCGCGATCGCGGCGGGGGCGGACCCCGAGGATAAGGACAAAGACGGCATTCGAGGGCGCGCGGCGCGGGTGCGCGATCTGGAGACTGGCGCGATGCGCGTGGGCCGGTTTGGCTGGAAGGCGCAGCATGCATCGTTGGTTGCGTTCGTGGGCGATGCCTACCGCAATGAGATGGGCATCACGAACCGGCTCTTTCCCGATGAGTTGAACGTAGGCGTGGCGGACGACAAATTCAAGGCGTGTGACACGATGCCCGACCCGGAGGATCGCAAGAACCCGGAGAACGGTCTTTTTGGGCTTGAGAACCTGACCAACTTTTTGAAGTTCCTGGGACCGGTGCCCCGGCTTGGGGTTACGGAGGATGCTCGTGCGGGCGAGAAGCTGTTTACCGCGATTGGCTGCGCGCGGTGCCACACCCCGGTTCTGGGAACGGCTGCCGGCGGTCACCCCGCGTTGAGCGGCAAGCCTGTGGCCCTGTACTCAAACCTGCTGCTGCACGATGTGGGAACCGGGGACGGGATCGCGCAGGGCGACGCACACGGCCAGGAGTTTCGTACAGCGCCGCTGTGGGGACTGCGCCTGCGGCGTCCACTGATGCACGATGGCCGTTCCGGCACGGTGGAACATGCGATTGGTCAGCACGGTGGCGAGGCGGCGGGCGTGACCAAGAGGTATCGGGCTCTTCCGGCTGAAGAACGGCGCCAGTTGCTGGCGTTTCTCGACACGCTCTAACGAACTATAGTTGCGGCACTGCAACCTCGGCGCCTTTACGGTCCGCCGAGACGTAGCCGGCATAGATGGCGAGCGTGATATCGATGGCCAAGGCGAGGTCGCACTCCGGATTGCGGCCCTCGCGCATGGAGTTCACGAAGTCGTGCATTTCGTAGAACTGGCCGTTGCTCCAGCCGAACTCGGGGTAGGCGGGGATCCAGCCTTCGTTCGAACTGATCTTCTCCATCAGGTCCATGCCGGCGAACTCGCGCTTGTCGGGGCTGTAGAGGTCGACGACGCCAACCGGCTGGATACGGCAGCGGGTGCGGTGGTTGTTGGCAAAGACCTCGATGAAATCGTAGACGCCGCCCAGAACCAGTTCGCTGGTTGTGATGTCGGCCACCATGCCGTCGTCGAAGATGACGTGCAGGAACGCGTAGTCCTCGGTGTCCTTATAGGTGGTGCGGAGGTAGCCGCGATCTTCAAAGGCAGGCAGCTTGGTGATGGCGTGGGTTCGGCAACTGACGGCCACCGGGCGGATGGGGGATCCGCGGCGGGCGAGGCCTTCCTTGCGTTTCAGGTAGAGCACGCCACCGAGCGGGTGGCAGCCTTTGCCAATCAGCGATCCCCCGCCCTGCTCGCTCCAGATGCCGTAGACCGGTGAGTGCGACCCGGAGTGGGACTCCTCGGCGGTCATGCGCAGGATCTGGGCGCGGGTGGCTTCCAGAATTTGGCGCTCGCGCTGCACCGAGGGTGCGTAGATGTAGTTTTCGGCATATCCCAGCAGGATGCCGGCGGCGGCCACCGTGTCGCGAAGATCGCTCAACTCCTCGGTGACGCGGGCCAGCATCTCCTCCTTGGGGTGCGTTTCGGGCGATCCGAAGAAGCCGTGGAAGGGCTTTTCGACGATGACATGCCTGCCAGCCCGCGCCGCGGTGCGGATGTAGGCCGCGTGAGAGGATGGCGGCGTGCAGATGTCGAGGACGTCGATGTGGGGCAGCATCTCTTCGACGGACTCAAAGGCAGGAACGCCGAGTTCCTGGGTGAAGGCGGCCCGTGACTCGGGGCGTACGCTGGTGACACCAGCCGCGCTGGCGGCGAGGCCGCGGAGATTCCTGACGTGGAACTTGGAGGCGAATCCGGCGCCGGCAAAGCCGATGCGGAGTGGGGAAGAAGAAACGGCGGTCATCGAACTTGGATTATACCGATGACCGCTGTGGACCCCTACTTGCCGCGGGGGCTCCGGCGCCATAGCCCGGCCGCCGCTGATCTCGACTGAACCAGGCGGCGGAAGGCCGGTGGTTACGCGCTTCGGTGTTGACCGGCCAGGACGGCCAGTTCCGTGCGTACGCGGTCGATCACCGGTTTCCACTGCTTGCGCTCGGCCTGGCGGAAGAGCCTGGCGGTGGGATACCAGGGGCTGTCGTCGCGATCGAGCATCCAGCGCCAGTCCGGCACGTGTGGCAGTAGAATCCAAACCGGCTTACCGAGCGCGCCGGCCAGGTGCGCGACGGCGGTATCGACGGCGATGACCAGATCGAGGTTGGCAATGGCGGCGGCGGTTTCGTTGAAGTCCGTGAGAGCGGGGGCGAGATCGGTCATCGGGAAAGCCGGCGGAATGGGCCCGGCGGAATCCTTTTGCAGACTGAAGAAGCGTACGCCATCCAGGTCCGCCAGCGGAAGAAACAGGTCCAGGGCCATGGAGCGGTTGTGGTTGTTCTTATGCCGGGAGTTGCCGGCCCAGACCAGCCCTGTCTTGAGGGCGCTCCCATCGGATTCAAAGATCTTGCGCCAGCGGTGCAGGGCATCGGCGGACGGCGCGACATAGGGCACCTGGGCGGGCACGGAAGCGGTGGTGGTGCGGAACAGGCGCGGCAGGCTCATCAGGGGAACATGGGCGTCGAACTCGGGGAGTTCATGGCCGCGCAAGGCGACTTCGTCAATGCCGGCGACGGTGCGGGCCAGAGTTTCAAGCGGCGGCTGCACCTCGACAATGACGGAGTGGCACCGGGACTTCACAAGGCTTGCGTAGCGAATGAACTGGAGGGTATCGCCGAGACCCTGTTCGGCATGGAGAAGGATGCGCGCACCGGGAAGTGTCTCTCCGGTCCATTCCGGCTGCTCGAAGATGCGCGGCCGGCTTTCAGCCTGACGGAAACGCCATTCGTGGCCTTCCCAGCCTGCTTCGTAATCGCCCAGCAGAAGATTGACGACGCCCAGGTTCCACCGGGCCTCGGAGTGGGATGGGTTGCATTGGAGCGCCTGCTCATAGGCGATGCGGGCGCCTCGGGCATGCCCCATGGCCTGGAGCGTGACGCCAAGATTGTTCAGGGCTTCGGGATGACGGGGGTTGTGATTGAGCAGGAGTTGATAGGCGCTGGCGGCTTCCTCAAAGCGTTCCTGGTCCTGGCGGGTGAGGCCGAGATTGTAATAGGGGTCGAGGTAAGAAGCGCGGGCTTCGATGGCGCTCTGATAGCAGCCGGCGGCTTCGTCCACCCGGCCGAAGGCCTGAAGGAGGATCCCGAGATTGTTGTGAGCCTCGGCGTAGCACGGATCATGTGCTAAGGCCTGGCGGTAGGCGGCGATGGCTTCTTCGAGCCTTTGTTCGAGGGTACGTGTGACACCGAGGTTGAACCACGCCATGGGCTGACCGGGTGCGATGCGAACCGTCTGTTCGTAGTGACCGGCGGCTTCGGCATACCGGCCGTTGCCATGCAGCAGGTTAGCCAGTTCAAAGTGGGCACGCCCATCGCGTGGATTGCCCTTGATGGCCTGGCGGAAGCAGGCCATCGCCTGCTCTGTCTGTCCCTGTTTGCGCAGGACCACACCAAGGCTGGCGCAGAAGACGGGTTCGGGACCTTGCAGCTTGATGGCGCGGGCGATGAGGCTGGCGGCCAGGTCGTCGTGACCGTTCTCGCTTGAAACCAGGCCCAGCAGATGCATAGCCTCGGCGTGATCGGGCTCCTTGGCGAGAATCCGGCGGTACAGCGTTCCGGCTTCATCCAGGCGGCCGGCTTTGTGGTGATGGACGGCGGTGGATAGTTGATGGGCAATCGCTGGCATGGCGTCCTTTTCGTGACCGTACGCAGCCGGCTGGGGCTACGAGCCAGTCGATTTCAATGGATCGAAAGACAGTCAGCCTGAGGGAGGCCCGGTCAGATTGGCCGGGCCCCCGTCAGCGATCTAGAGCGATTACCCTCTGAGGAGCGCCAGGACGGCCTGAGGAGCCGAGTTGGCCTGGGCCAGGGCGGCAATGCCGGCCTGGAGGACAATCTGGGCCTTGGTGAGGTTGGCGGCTTCCTGCGCCAGATCGGCGTCGCGGATACGGCTTTCAGCGGCCGCGGTGTTGGTCAACTGCGAGGAAGCCAGGTTGACGGCAAAGCTGAAGTTGTTCTGGCCTTTACCGACGGCGGCCTGGGAGTCGCCAAGGAGCGAGACGGCGGTTGCCAGGGCGCTTACCGCGGTCTGGGCATTGTCGCGCGTCGAGATGTCGGACGTGCTGCCGCCATTCGATACGCTACCGGAGACCACGCTGCCCTGGCTGGTGGTGACGCCCGCGGCGCCGGTGGCGTTGTTGCCCACCGATACCTTGAAGTTCGAGAGACCGCTCAGGAACCGGATCTTCTCGGTTCCCGCGTCGTTCTCCTTCACGGCAAAGATCCGCTGCAAAGTGGTGTCGTTCGATTCCTGGAGCGCGGCATTGATCTCGGCGATCGCTTCATCGATCGACCGGGCGTTGCGGTCCGTGCCGTCGTTGCGGAGAGTCAAGGCTTTGGTGTGGTTGACGCCGCTGGCATCCACCGCGCTGATCGTGATCGCCTGGTCGTCATCGCCATACCGGATGGCGCCGAAGGCCAGCAGGCCGGAGTCCGTGGAGCCACCCGCGTTGAACGTGTCGGAGTTGGAATCGAGCGAGCTCGAAGCCGCGCCCAAGGTCGCCGTACCGGCTGCACCGAAGCCGAAGCGGTCATTGGCGCCCTGGGCGTTGATCCGGAAGGCCGTGCCCGAGATGCTGCTCTGAATGACCACGTTGCTGCCGCTTACCGAGGCATACAAGCCGGCGTCGCGAGCGCTGGAACTGGCCTGGAAGGCAAGGTTCAGGGCGTCGGCCGAGGTGGCCGCCGCGGTGGTGGCCGTGGCGCTGATTGAGAAGCTGGTGCCCCCGGCGATCGAGAACTCCAGTGTCTGCGCGCCCGCGGTGGTGGTACCGCTGTTGGTGACACTGGTGTGATCAAACGACGTGGACGTCAGGGTCTGCAACCGGTAGGTACCGAAACCAAGCAGATTTTCCCCATCACCCGCCACCTGCACTTCGAACTTCTCGCCGCGCTTGCTGGTGAAGGAAAGGGTGTTGCCGCCCGAGAATGTCGCGCTGTCGGGCGTGATGCCGGCCGCCTGCAGAGCCGAATTCGCCGTCACCTGGGAACTCAGGTCCGCGATGGCGTTGGCCACCGTGGTGGTGCCGCCCGTGATTGCCAGACGGATATCCACGGCAGCATTCAGGCTGGCGCCCTGGAAACGAACGATCACATTGCTGTTGTTGGTAAAGGTGGTGACGGCCGAAGATGCCGCGGCGGCGCCGGAAACCTGCTGCGTCAGATCGCGGCCCGTCGAGCCCGATGAGAAGTTGCCGAGGAGAGCGTTCGCCGTCCGGTCGCCCGCGGAAACCTGGAAGGCCGTGTTCGAAGAGGAGAAGGCCAACTGCTTACGGCCGCTCGAATCGGTATAGACACTGGCTTTGACACCGGCGTTTTTGAAGGCCGTCGCCGCCGCCGTACCGCCGTTTCCAGCGGTTTCAATGGCCGCGTTAATCGCCGTCACCAGGTTGTCCGCCGTGGTGACCAGGGCCGTGTTGACACGCACTTTCACGCGGTCATTGCCACCGAACCCGGGCCCGCGGAAGTAGAACTCCGTGAAGGAGGCATCGGTCTGGGATCCGGTATTGGTGGTATTGGCCAGAATGGTCTGCACGGACGTCGTCGCGGAGCCGGTGCCAATGTCGGTGGCCGCCACGCCGATGGCCTGCACGCCCTTCAGGCCCAGGCTCTTTGAGTCCACGGTTGAGCTGCTCAGATCCAATGACACGGTGCCGTTGGTGGTCTTGGAGGCTTCGGTTGCGCCAGCGCCGCCGCCCACGAATACGCGCAGGTTCTGCGCGAAGCCGCCGCCCGAGTTCAGGCCGATGGCCTGCGCCTGGCGGTCGATTTCGGCCACCACATTCTGGAACTCGTCGTTCAGCTTGGTGCGGCTGCCGTTGAAGGTTCCCGAAGCCGATTGCGTGGCCAGCGTACGGGCGCGATCAAGGAGCTTCGAAATATTGTTCAGGCCGCCGTCGATGATCTGCAACTGGCTCAAGCCGTCGTTGGCGTTGCGGATACCCTGCGTCAGCACGGCCTGATCGCTCCGGTAGGAGTTCGCGATGGCCAAGCCCGCCGCGTCGTCGCCCGATTGGGTGATGCGAAGACCCGTGGTGACCCGGCCAATGGTCCTGTTCTGAAAATCGCCGTTGATGCGCAGGGCTTCCTGGGCGCTGAGCGAGGCGATGTTGGTGTTAATCGTGAATGCCACTTGTTCTCTCCTTGAAAATACCCGGCCGGGATTCCTTTCCCAGCGCTCGTTCTCAGTGGGCTTATCGGTGCGGGCCGCCGCGCTTTGAGAAAAAGGACGTTCCCCGCATGGAGTTTTTTGGGCTTCGGACCGGGGTGCGCATTGTACGATAAGAAAGTAAAGAAATTCCCCTGTTTCCATGGACATTCAAGGAAAACGTGTACTTGTCACCGGCGCCGATGGCTTCATCGGCTCCCATCTGACCGAAACCCTGGCGGCGCGCGGCGCGCGCGTCCGCGCCCTGAGCCAATACAATTCGTTCAATTTCTGGGGCTGGCTGGAGGATATCCCGTGCCTCAACGACATTGAGGTGGTGACCGGCGACATCCGGGACGCCCATTTCTGCCACGAACTATGCCGCGATATGGAGGTGGTTTTCCACCTCGCGGCTCTGATTCCCATTCCTTATTCCTATAAGGCGCCCGATTCCTACGTCGACACGAACGTCAAGGGTACGCTTTACATGGTTCAGGCGGCCCGGCAGCATGGCGTACGCAAGTTCATCCAGACTTCAACCAGCGAGGTCTACGGATCCGCCCGCTACGTGCCCATCGATGAAAATCATCCGGTGACGCCGCAATCGCCCTACAGCGCCTCCAAGATCGCCTCGGACGCCATGGCGATGAGCTTCTACTATGCGTTCAACACACCGGTGACCATCGCCCGGCCGTTCAACACCTACGGCCCGCGCCAGAGCGCCCGCGCCGTCATTCCCACCATCATTTCGCAGGTGGCGAGCGGCCAGACGGAGATTCAACTGGGCGACCTGACCACCACACGCGACTTCACCTTCGCGCTCGACACCGCCCAGGGCTTTATCGCCATCGCGGAGATGGAGGGCGGGGAAGGCGAGACCTACCAGATCGGCACCAACAACGAGATCCCGGTGGGCGGCCTGGTGGAGTTGATCGGCCGGCTGATGGACCGCCCGGTGCGCGCCGTGCTGGACCCGCAGCGCATCCGCCCCGAGAAGAGCGAAGTTCTGCGCCTGAACTGCAACAACGCAAAACTCAAGACCGCCACGGGCTTCGCCCCGGCTACATCCATCGAAGAGGGCCTAACGCGCACCATTGAATGGTTCCAGAATCCGGTGAACCTGAAGAAGTACAAGAGCCACCTCTACAATGTCTAAGCGCTCGGTGATTCTGGTGGGCGGCAAGGGCATGCGGCTCAGGCCGTACACCACGGTGCTGCCCAAGCCGTTGATGCCGATTGGCGATTATCCCATCCTTGAAGTGGTTGTCCGGCAGCTTGCCTATCATGGCTTTGACCACATTTCGCTCGCGGTGAATCATCAGGCCAACATCATCCGGGCGTTTTTCGGAGATGGCTCGCGATGGAACATCCGGATCGATCATTCGCTGGAAGAGGTTCCGCTTTCCACCGTGGGCCCGCTGCGACTGTTCAACGACCTGCCGGAGAACTTCCTGCTGATGAACGGCGACGTGCTGACAGACCTCGATTTCGGCCGTCTTCTTGACGAGCACGCGCAGCGGGGCGGCATCTACACCATCGCCGCCGCGCGGCGCGAGCATCTGGTGGATTACGGCGTGCTGCACGCCGATGGTTCCGGCGCTCTGACCGGTTTTGAGGAGAAGCCGAAGCTCAACTATCTGGTGAGCATGGGCGTCTACGCGGTGAACCGCCGCGTGCTGGAACTGATTCCGCCCGGCCGCAAGTACGGCTTCGACAATCTGATGATCGATCTGCTGGCGCGGGACGAGCGGGTGCATGTGGAGCCACACACAGGCTACTGGATGGACATTGGCCGCGCCGACGACTACGCTCAGGCGATTGAGGACTTCGACCGCATGAAGAGCCGTCTGATTCCGAACCTGGGCGAGTAGCCGTCCTTCAAGCCATGCCGCATCGAATTCTGGTTACGGGCGCCACCGGATTCCTGGGCCGGGCACTCACGCCGGCTCTGCGGGAGGCGGGGCATGAGGTGATCGCCATGGGCAGCCGGGACGGCAGCATCGTCGATCATCCGCTTCCCTTCCCCGGCGTGGCACACATCTTCCATCTGGCCGCGCTCACCTTCGTGCCGGATAGCTGGGCCAACCCGCGGGCCTTTTACGATGTGAACGTCACGGGCACGGTGAACGTACTGGAGTTCGCGCGGCGCTCAGCCGCGTCGCTCACGCTGCTTTCCACCTACGTGTACGGCACGCCGCGATGGATGCCGATCGATGAAGATCATCCTCTGGAGGCGTTCAACCCCTACGGACAGACGAAGATCTGCGCCGAGGAGGCGGCTCGGTTCTATCAGCGCGTGCATGGGTTGCCGGTGACGATCGTGCGGCCTTTCAACATCTACGGACCGGGGCAGGGCGGCCGCTGGGTGGTGCCGTCGCTGGTGGGGCGTATCCTGTCAAATGACGAACCGGTGGTTCGCATGGCCGATCTGCGGCCCAAGCGCGACTTCATCTATGCGACCGACGTGGTGGACCTGCTGGTGCGAACCGTGGGCCACCCGGGCGGTGTTTATAACGTGGCGTCGGGCCAGGGCACCAGTGTTGAACAGCTTGCCCGCCTGGCGCTTGATCTCGCCGGCTCCTCGAAAGGGCTGGAATCCAAGTTCGAACACCGCCAGAATGAAGTGCTCGACATCGCGGGCGACGTCAGCCGCGCCGCGGCCGTGTTCGGCTGGCGCCCCACCACCAGTCTGGCCGAGGGTCTCACCCGGGTGATCGAGGCCGCCCGCATTCAGCCGCGCGGGCCGGAGATCGAGTGAAGGCGGCGTACCTCATCGGGCAGTACCCGGCGATCAACCATGGCTACCTGCTGACGGAGATCGCCGAACTGCGCAAGGCGGGCTGGGAGATTCTGACGGCGTCGATTGAGCGCCCTGATCGCCCGGCTTCCGAGCTTTCCCCGCGCGAGCGCGCCGAATACGAGCGGACCTACTACATCAAGCAGGCCGGCGCGGCCGCGGCGCTCAGGACCCTGGGTGCGTTGCTGATCGGCCGGCCTCTGTGCTTGCTGGGCGCGCTTGGGGAGGCCCTGGCCATGGGCCGCGGCTGGCGCGGCGTTCTATACCAGATCTTCTACCTTGCCGAAGCCGCCCTGTGCGGCCGGTGGATGCAGCAGGGCGGCGCCACCCATTGTCACGTTAGTTTTTCCCTGAATGCCGGGCTGCTGCTGACACGGCTTTACCCGGAGTTCAGCATGTCGTTCGCCGTCTACGGCTTTGGCGAGCTACACAATCCGGAGGCGAGCTATCTGGCACGGAAAATCGAAGCCGCGCGTTGGGTACGCGCCATCAGCTATCACACACGCAGCCTGCTGATGCTCGCTTGTCGGCCCGAGGCATGGACAAAGCTGGAGTGCGTGCCACTGGGCATTGAGCCGGCCGGGTTCCCTCCGCGGCCGTTCCGCCCGAGCCCCTCCCCGTTCCGGTTGATCACCGTGGGCAGGCTGTCACCCGAAAAGGGGACGCGGCTGCTGGCCGGGGTGATGCGCCGATTGCGCGAACGCGGCCATCCGGTGATCCTGCACCTGGTGGGAGGGGGTCCCGACCGCGAGATGCTGGAGACCGCCTTTGGATCGCTGGGTCTGAAGGATGCTGTGGTCTTTGAAGGGCGGGCGCCCCAACAGCGCCTGATGGATCTGTACCGCGAGAGCGATATCTTTGTCCTGCCGAGCCTCTATGAAGGCGTGCCGACCGTCTGCATCGAGGCGATGTCCATGGAGATTCCCTGCGTCGCGCCCGCCATCACCGGGATTCCGGAATTGATGCAGGATGGAGTGGAAGGCGTTCTGTACCCGCCCGGCGATGAAGAAGCGATGGCCGGGGCCATTGAGCGTCTGATCATGGACCCGGATTTGCGCCGCCGGATCGGTGAAGCGGGCCGCCGGAAGGCACTGGCCCGTTATGACCTGGCGATGAACACCATCGAGATGTCGCGCCTGCTGGCCCGCTATCGGTAACGCGAATTCATTGACTCGAATTCAATGACTCGGGCCCGCGAAAGAAGTGGGTACAATACCCCTTGTGTTTTCAGACCGCCGGATTCCTGTCGCTCGTGATTGCCGCCCGTGCTGCGCAGGCTGATGAGTTCGTTTACCGCTACGCGGAGCCAGGTGAGCCGAAGCCGTCGGTGATCCGCTTCTTCACCACCGGTGAACACACCGTGGATGGGATCACGTGGCGCGTGCTTCGAGCCACGAAAGCCAACGGGGCCAGCTTCACGGTGTGGACAGGCACAGCCGGCAGCCGCCTGGCGCACTACGTTCTGAGCGAAGCCGGCAAGCCGGTTCGAGAGTACCGCCATGCCCTGACGGGGGATCCTGTGCTGCCCGCGCACGGCCTCTGGCCTGAGCTGATGCCGGCCGCCACCGGCCCGGAGATGATGTTTCTGGGCCATCTCTACACCCGCCAATCTGGCGGGTCCCAAACCAGCATCGGCGCTCCACCCGGCACGCGGCAGCAGGTCGAGCTACGCCCCGATCTCCTGATCGGGCCCGCTTCCAACACTCGCCAGAAAGACGAAACACGCCGGTATGACGGAAGCGACTACGAGCTCATCCCTCTCACCCGCGCCGACTACGAGCGGCTTCGCGAGGCTGGTGTCTCCTGCGTGGCCGCGCAGGGCGAGCAATCGGAGTGGGCCGACGATCTTGGCCTCTACTACTGGCGGGGCGCCAGTTCCCTGCCCTACCCGGAGATGCTTTACCGCAGCCAGTATCTTGGTGAAGCGCTGTTTCTGGACGAGCCCGCCGTGGTGACTCGCGATCATGTGCTGCGTCCGCGCCTGGCCCGGGAACCCGCCTTTCGCCGGTCGATTTCGCCGCAGTTGGCGTTCGAGGCGTTCCGCGAGCACTTCGAGAAGGCCCGGCCGGAGTCGCCGCAGCGCATGGAGAGGGCCCTGGCCGCGCGGCCCGATGTGAGTGTGGGGTCGATGCGGGTACGGCAGCAGAACCTGTACACCTGGGAGACCATGGCGGATACGGCGGGCTGGCAGCTTTCCCGCGATTCGAACGCACCGGACGCCTTCGTTTTTGAGCCCCCCGGAAGGGTGGGCGCCCGTCGCACGCTGCCGGAGATGGATATGACCTATGGTGTCCAGATCCCGCCCGCGGCGCCGGGTAATCTCACCGGCATTCTCTACAGCTTTCTGCGCGGCGCTTCCCGAGCCACCGGAAAGCAGTGGGGCGTCAGCATCTACGGCGCCGTGGACCGCGCGGACGCCCCCTATTGGCTCACCCGTGCGTATGATCTGGGAGCCACCCGCTTCTTCTTCTGGGACAACTACCAGCTTGCGGCGGTACCCTTCCCCGAGGTGCTGGCCCTGGCCCGGCATCTCTCCGGACATGCCCGACAGCATCCGCGGCCGGGGCTTGAGAAGCTCCGTTCGGCCGCCGAAGTGCTACTGCTGCTTCCTCGGGGTTACGGCCTGGGCCATGTCCAGATGGGAAAGGGAAGCCTGTGGGGAATCCCTGAGTTAAACCTCGAACGGACCAATGCCCAGGGCGTGACTTATCGCGTGGTGATGGCGAATCTGTTCACGGAGATTGAGCGTTGCCTGCGGATGGGCGTGGAGTTTGATACGCGTTGGGATCTTCCAGGCCTGCCACTATCCGGCTATCGCGAGGTGGTGCGGGTGCGCGAAGACGGGCGCGTGGAAGTGAATGGCGCCGTGCTGGATCCGCCACGGACGCCGGAGCGGCCGGCAGGCGGCGGGCCGGAGCTCCGCGTGACCGTGACCGCCCAGGACGGTAAGGCGTTGCCGGTGAAGGCGGTGGCCTACGTCCGAGAGAGCACGGCCCCGGTCTATTACACCCTGGGGGCCGACGGCGCCGGTGTGTATCACAACGCCCGCGTGGCCTGGGAGCTGTTTGGCCCGGAGCCGGAAGACTATCAGTATCTGGCGCCGCCCGGTCTCAAGCCCGTGGTTCGGGTGAGTGGCCGGCAGGCCGAGTCAGAGATGGTTTTCACGCTCGAAAAACCGGGCGCCTACCGTCTGCGCGCCTCAACGGTGGATGAGGCTGGCCGCGCCACAACCGTGTGGACGCGGCTTACAGTGGAAGCAGCGCCCGGCGGCTTGCGTTTTCGCCTGAACTAAGAACGCCGGCGGAGCGCGAAAGCGGCCGCCGCGGCCAAGGCAGCCGAGGCCAGCGTGCCAGGCTTCGGCACCGGGTTCGTGACCGGGTCAAAGGTGATGTCGATCGCCCATTCGGGCGTCTGTGTCTCGCCGGTTGCCGTGCTGAAGTAGTTGCCCAGGCCGATGAACCCGTCGCCCAGATTCCCCATGCCGAGATTCTCGGCCAAAGAGAAATTCGAGAAAACACTCAGCACCAGGGTGTAGTTGCCCGGACCTAACAGTATGTCGAGCGTGGAATCGCCGCACGTGGGGGCCGCAAAGCCGGGAGGGCAGAGGCCGTCGTCGTTCGATGCCAGGAAGGTCGCCGTGGCGCCGTGCCCGGTGAAAAGCGAGAGGTAGGTGTCGAATCCCCCCACCGGGATCATCTGACCGGCAAAGTTGGTACCGCCTGGAGCATTCGCACTGCCGCCAAAACCATAGCTCTGAGCGTTAAACATGCCGCCCGCCGTCGTGAACTCCCACACAAACAGCGCGTTTGCGTCCATCGGGTCAAAAGAGCCGCCGTATGAGGTTGTGCCGGCTGAAAGGGAGAGGGCCGCGACCGCCGCGAGTAGAGTGAGCCTGATTTGTTTCATTTCCGATCCACCAATTTCCTTCGTTTGTTGAAAGAGACCGGCCTGCCAAGGGGAGGGCCCACTTGGCCGGACCTCTAACGGGCGCTCCGAACGCCTCTATCGTTTATACAGGACTTGTCGGACGATTGCACTACAGTTGAGTACTGGTGCCTTCGCGAGTGCACCAGACTTAAGTTTTTGTTTGCTGCACAGAATGACTTCAGAACACTTCTTAACTAAATCATTCCACGGGATTTCCAGAGCGGCGGTGGTGCCAACCCGGGGTGATTCCGGCTTCCTCCGGCGCCCGCTCGTGGATGGTGCTCCAACCAGTCCAGCCATCGGAGTAATTCCTCGCTCGACTCCAACCCAACTGCCGGGCATAGAGGTAGGTCAGGCTTGAACGCCAGCCGGACCCGCAGAAGAAAACAGTCTCCCGATCTCCACGAATGCCCTGCCCTGCCCACAACTCCGCGATGGTCTGGGGATCCTTGAGTGTCCCATCCGGGTTCTGGTAGGGCCCGGCGCGATCCCCGGCGTTGCCCGCATGTTTCGCTCCCGGAATGCGCCCCTTGAACTCCAGGTACCGGTAGCCACTCACGGCACCCGACCATTCCGGGCCTGAACGTACATCCACCAACTGGACGCCGCGCCTGTGGAGCTTCGCTCGTACCTCCTCCGTTGTGGCCAGAGCCCGATGGCGAACCCGGGCCTGGAATCGCTCCGGCCGCGGAGCAACGTCTCCGGTCTCAATCGGGAATCCCGCGCGCTGCCAGGCCGCGAGGCCGCCGTTCAGATAGTAAACCTCGCGCACGCCCGCATAGTGGAGCACCCACCACACGCGCGACGGTGCCACCGCATCGCGGCCGTAGACAAGCACGGCCGAGGCTGCTCCAATCCCAAGCGACCCGATGACCGCATGCAACTCCGGCACCGGGCGCAGGAGCCATCGCGGATATCCGTTTTCAAGACGGTCCGTATCCAGCAGGCGGGCGCCCGGAATGTGCCCGCTCCGGTACTCTTCCGGCGCCTTGCCGTCGAGCCATGCCGCCTCAATGACCACCAGCCGTGCCCGGTTCTGCGCCGCCCACGAGGCGTCAACAATGGGTCCGGCGGCGGATGCCAGCACCGGGGCGAAAAGAAGCAGAGCGGGGCGCATCACCAGCGATGGTGGCGCAGAACGGAACCATCAATGCCGGCCAGGTTCCGCCGCCCGCACATAGCCATGGTGCGCGCAAGGTCCGACTGCATGAGTTCGAGAACGGTCTGAACCCCCTGTGCCCCGTGGGCGGCCAAGCCCCAGACCACCGGGCGGGCCAGCAACACAGCGCGCGCCCCCAGAGCGAGGGCCTTCATGACATCGGTTCCCCGCCGGAAGCCGCCGTCAATCAGCACCGGCACGCGGCCACCCACAGCCTGCACCACGGCGGGCAGCGCTTCGATGGGCGCCGCCATGCCGGGAATCTCCGGCTCCCGGTAGCTCGAAACCACGATTCCCGCGGCACCCTGATCCAGGGCCGCCCGGGCGTCGCGGGCATTCATGATCCCTTTCACCACCACCGGCACGGCCGCCGCCTTGCGCACGGCCGCGAGTCCATCCCAGCCGGAGGCGCCGCCAAGGGTCAAGAAAACGGCCTTGGCGCCCAATTCCACAGCTTTCGCCACTTGGCCGCTGGGCGTATCCGGAAACGCCTGAAAGAAGAAGCCGCCGGTTGCCGCCGGGACCACTCGATCCAGCGGAACGGTGGACCGGGCGGAGAGGATCACCGCTGCTTTGGCTGCCGCGGCCCCGCGCGCGACGGCCAGTTCAGCTTCGGGATGGTAGCGCCCCAGTTCCGCCAATGGACCGGCCAGGATGGGCGCGAACTGCGGCACTCCGAACAGGTTGAGCGACAGATCGAGTTCCATGGTGTTGACCATCATGCGCGGGCGGAAGATCATGCGTTCGAAGGCGGAACGGTCGCCACCGGCAACGCGCGCAAAGGTCATCGAATCGAGCTTCCGGCGGGCGATCTGTTCCATTTCAAGCAGGTTGACGATCTCAGCGGCGGGGGCCACGGACGTAGTCTGGGCGGCAAGAAACGCCCGGCGGGCGATCTTCATGGCAGGTCCACCTTGGCGAGCGACGCATCGATGGAGGCAAGCGACGCGCAGCCCGCGTTTCGCATGGCGTGAACGAACTCCTGCTGGACGATCTCGAGGATTTTCTTCACCCCGGGTGTGCCATAGGCTCCCAGGCCCCAGCGCGACACGCGCCCCAAACCAACGGCTGAGGCCCCCAGGGCCATCGCCTTGAGTGCATCGGCGCCCCGGCGCACACCGCTATCGAACAGCACGGGGACCCGCCCGCCCACCGCCTGCACGATCTCAGGGAGGACCTCAAGAGTCGACGGGCCGTAATCGAGCGACCGGCCCCCGTGGTTTGAAACGTAGATCGCGTCCACGCCATGGTCCAGGCATAGCCGGGCATCCTCGGCGGTCAGAATGCCTTTGGCCGCCATCGGTACCTTGATCATCTTCCGAAGCTCGTCAAAGAGCTTCCACTCATACCAGAGCCGCCCTTCGTTCACGCGGTACTTGTTGGCGGACTGAACACCTCCCCGCCCTCGCGGCGCTCTGGGTGGGCTGGCGGCCAAGTTACGGCCATGCAGCGCGCGTTCGTAGACCGATGCCTGCTGATCGATGGTGACCACCACGGCCCGGGCGCCGGCGGCCTGAACCCGCTCGAGCAGCTCGGCGTTTGCCTCCATCTCCGGCCGGGGATAGAGCTGGAACCAGAGCGGGCTCTTCGCGGCGGTGGCGATCTTCTCGAATGGAAGGCTTGAGACGTTGCTGACGATCATGGTGGCGCCAGCCTCCTCGGCGCCCCGGTAGGTGGCCATTTCGGCCTCCGGGTGCAGTTGGCCATGGCCCGCCGTGGGGGCGATCAGGAAGGGAAACGCCATCGGCGTGCCCAAGATGGTGGTGGAGGTGGAGGGTGTCGCGGCCCCGGCCGCGCCCGGCAGCAGGCGCACCCAGTCAAAGGCCTGCCGGTTGCGGCGCAGCGTGAACTCGCTGTCGACACCATACATCGTGTAGTCGTAAATGGAACGGGGAACCTGTGCATGGAAGACCGGCTCGAAGTCGAAGGCCGTCGCGAGTTCGTCGAGCTTCGGTATACGGGGGTGGCCCCGGAATGGGTCCTGCTGCGCGCGCGCGAACGGAGAGGCCGCGAAGAATCCGGCCAGTGCCTGTAACGACCGCCGCCGGAGATAGCCGCGGCTCCAAAGGATTTCGGAAATGATCATCGCCCCGCCCGATACTCTACTACAGCCGGGACCGGGAGCGGCGTGGAGCCACAAGTGTTGATATCACTTCATAACTGATATCAACACTACCGTTCAGTTATGAAGTGTTGATAAGATGGCTTTTTGAGCCCCTCATTATACCGATCAGGCCGGCTTGTCTGGCATCTGCTGGCTGGGATAGGCCTTCTGGTTGCGCTTACGACGCTCACGCCGCTGGTCACCTGGTGGGCCGGAGTGCTTGCGGTGGATTGGCGGGAGGCGCGCGGTGAAGTGCTGATTGTGCCGGGAGGGTCGCTGGTGGGCGGCCAGGTGCTGGGCGAAAGCTCCTACTGGCGGGCCGTGGGGGCGCTGCGCGTCTGGCGGGAGGGCACGGTGCGGACGGTTCTTCTGTCCGGCGGCCGGGAAACGCCCGAGGGCGTGGCGGTGGCCGTGGCCATGCGCGACTTCCTGGTGGCGGCCGGGGTTCCGCCCGAAGCGATTCTGCTGGAGACGGCCTCCACCAGCACACGCGAGAACGCGCTGGAAAGTGCCCGGATCCTGCAAGGGGTGCCGGGAAGAATCGTGCTGTTGACCAGCGATTACCACATGTTCCGGGCGCTGCGGGTGTTCCGAAAGGCAGGCATCCGGGCGGAGCCCAGGCCGGTGCCGGATGCCCGGAAGCGCGCCGCGCGCCTGATTCTGCGCTGGGAGGCGTTTCTGGCCGTCCTGGCTGAGACAGCCAAAATCGGCGGCTACTGGTGGCAGGGCTGGCTCTAGGGACGGACGGGAACCCTGTCAACAGTTCTCAACTGGTGTAAAGTGTTATTAACCTAATGGGAATTCAGACCATTTCGATCGCCACCCACAAAGGCGGCACGGGCAAGACGGTCACCTCCATGGCGCTGAGCGCGGCCCTGGCCCGGCGCGGCAAGCGCGTCCTGCTGGCCGATCTCGACCCGCAAGGCCACTCGACCATCGGGCTGGGTGTGGAAGCCAACGACGGCCTGCCGACAGTCCGGGACGTCTTCACCGAACCCCCGGTCCCGGTGCACCGCATCCTCCGTCACAGCGGGGTCCCGGGCCTTGAGATTCTGCCGTCGAACATACGCCTGGAGCGGGCTGCGCAGTTCATCTACATGCGGCCGCGCCGGGAGGAACTACTGCGGCGCGCCCTGGCTCCCATCCGGCCCAACTTCGACTACATCATCATCGACTGCCCGCCTTCGCTGGGCGCCCTGACGGAAACCGGCATCGCCGCGGCGGATTTTGTCCTGGTTCCCTGCCAGATGGAGGCCCGCGCCGCCGACGGATTGGTGGATCTGCTGGAACTGGTGACCGTGCTCAAGGGCGACGGCTTCCAGGACTGGCGGATCCTGCTGACCAAGGTGGACCATCGCAAGACCATCACCAACCAGGCCGTGCAGGCCGCGTTAAGCCCCTGGGAGAGCCGCATGTTCAAAACCGCCATCCCACAGTCGGAACCCCTGAACCAGGCCCAGATCGAACGCACCGATATATTCACCTTCGACGCGAAATCCAAGGGCGCCGTGGCCTATGACGCCCTCACCGAGGAGATCCTGAGCTATGGCCGATAAACGCAGCCGCCTGGTGGCCCGGGCCCGCGAGACCGTCCGCGCCCCGCAGGCTCAAGCTCTGGCCGACGACCGCGGCGACCCCAAAGGATACCGCGTGGTGGCCGTCAGCCTCTACCTGCCCGAGGCCACCTGGATTGACCATGCCACGCGGTCGCTGCAGGTGGCTGGGAACCCCAAGGCGAACCGGTCCCTGGTCGTGCGAGAGGCGATCCTGCGGCTCCAGGAATCGCTTGAGGGGAAGTCGCCGGCTGAGATCCTGGCGGATTTCACGGCCCGCCAAGCCCGGCGCCAGCAGGGCTATTTTTGAGGAACGCGCAAGACGGACTCGCTCCGGCTTTCTCTTCAGTCGCGTATTCCTGGAAGTTTGGGGACGCGCCGGAGCGGCCTTGCGCTTCTGGCCAGCAACTCACATTTTTCCAGCCGCTTAAGAACTGTTCTTAAGCGGGTCGCGGTGCAGACAGACTGAACTTCATAGCACTTATGAAGTTCAGTCTCCACGATCTCTCCCCAGCCTCACAGGCGGCGGAAGCACAAGTGGTGTGGCGGCGGGGAAGTGGCTTAACAACTGTTCTTAAGCTTTTCGGAACTGTTCTTGAGTCCCTTGCGGAACTAAGCCCGGCGACACTTCATAGCACTTATGAAGTCCATTCAGCGCCCAGGGGACTCCACCACCTCACGAAATCGCTCGAAGTCCCTGGATACCGCCTGCGCCAGTTCGAACAACCGGGCAAGCAGTTCTTCCGCCGTGTCGAACCGGATCTCGAGCCGTCCCGGCTCAAGCACCACTCCCGGGCCCACCTTCAGCCCGGGCTGGACAGGCAGCACCACCGCCTTCGCCGCCTGCACACGATACAGCTCATCCAGGGCCTCCGCCACCCGTGCCTTCCGCCGCCGCTCCTGCCGGAACTCCTGGTCTTCCACCCGGCTGCGCAATGCGGCCAATACCTTCGATCTTTCAAGCACAAACGTCCGCCCGATCTGATATCCTCCAAACAGGCCCATCAACTGAATGGCCCGCCGCCGGCCGACACCGAACAGGCGCTCGATGGCGGCGCGGTCGAGAACGGGGGAGGGAAGTGCCTCCAACTGCCGGAGAATCTCCGGAAGTTGCAGCAACCATTGGGCTTTGGCAGACATGGTGAGGGATCACCTCATTTCACCATGTTAGTGCACAGATGTGCAATATCCTACCCTAGGGTGAACCGCACGGCGATCGTCGTCAACACCTCAACCGGCTTGCCAATTCAGCAGTGTAGGCGCATACCGCCACTGCCGCACCGCCGATTCCACCAGCAGCCGCTTGCCCGCCCGGCCACCCTGCGGCGTCGATTCGGGCGCTGAGCACCACCACGCCCTTGAACCGGACCTCACGAGCGAGAGGGGGGTGAGGAGGCCGGGGCGCGGCCATCAGTTTTGCCGCTTGAACCTCCCGCCGGCCGGACTCGGTGTTCCGAACAGAGCGGAGCCGGCCGGAACACCAGCGTCACCACCAGCCTCGGCCGGGGCAGGGAAGGGGCATTCTCGAAACCGGGTGTCACGGCCGGTATCCTCGAAGGGGCCGTGAAGGGCCGCACCATGCGAAGGAACAGCCTGGGTGTCTCCGCCGAAACCCCGTTCGCGCCGAACCCACCACCGGCACCGCCTTCCGCACCCGGGGAGCCAGCAGCGGAGGCAGCGTCCGTGAAGGAACGGGCAGCGGCTCAACCCACAGCAGCGGCACCAGAAGAGCCGCGAACACACCTGCCCTCTGCACCACCGCCGAACACGCCACGAGACCAGCACGGCACGCACGAACAAGGCGACGGCCCGAACGCCCAGGGCGCTTGCCTCCTTCATCGCCACCAGATCGAATGGCTTCACGTATCGCGAGAAAACCGCCGGATCGGCAAACTGCTTCGTCTCCGAACCCTGGGTCGACATGTAGAACCCGTCCACGCCCTCGCGAATACACTCCCGCACGAACAGCATCTGGCTCTCGGTGAGGATCTCAAGCCCCTTCTTCACGGCCTCGGGATTCTCCTTGAGATGCTCCCGCAACACCGGCAGCGTGGAGCAATGGCCGGCGCACATGAACGGCGAATAGAGCGTCATCAGGATCAGCGCTTCCTTCTTCGCCTGGCGCACCAGCTCCCGCACTGTCACCAGCAGCGGCTCGTAGAAGTCCAGTTTGCGCAGCTCCAGCTTCGCCCAGTCCGCCGGCTTGCGCAGAAACGTCTGCCGCTCGTAGGTCTGTTCGAACTGAATCTTCACGAAGTCCATGTCCGTGTGCCGGAAGAACTCCATGTGCTTGCGCGCCGCCGGCACGCCGTTCTTGAACTCGGGAGAAAAATGCAGGAAGAATGCCGCCGGGGTGTACCCCGCCTCCGGCTTTCCGGAAAGCCAGGCCAGCATCCGTTCCCGCTTGCCAGGCCCCGTGGCCGCACGCACCGCGGAGAATGGCCCCGCCGCCAGCAGTCCTGTAAATCCACGCCTTGTCAAATGCACGAAGACGCCTCCTCTAATCGCTCAGCAGCCTGTAGCCGCTGCCGTAATAAAGCAACGGGACCCCGGCCTGGATGGCGGCCGCGGTCACTTCACCCAGCAGAATCCGGTGATCCCCGGCGTCCACGCTCCGCCGGATCACGCATTCCATCGTCGCCAGGGATCCTGGCAGCAGCGGCATCCCCGATGTTCCCTGTTCAAAGCTTACGCCCTCAAACCGGTCAAGCCCCTGCCGCGCGAACCGGTTGGAAAGCTCTTTTTGGCTCTCCGCCAGAACGTTGACCGCAAATCGCCCCGCCTGCTCAAAACACTCGAGCATTCTGCCGGCCCGCAGATCCACGCAGACCAGCACTATCGGCGGCTCAAGCGACACCGACGTGAAGGAGTTCGCCGTCATCCCCTGCGGAGACCCATCGCCGGCCACGGTCGTGACAATCGTGATGCCCGTGGCAAACTGCCCGCACACCTGCCGGAACTCGGCTGCGCTCACCATGAATCGCTCATCCTAACACGCGTTCCCACCCCCGGCCTTTTCCAGCCCGGTTTTTTCCATTTTGTTCGTGGGCTGCCACAGGCTGGTGGCCGGCCGCACAAAGATCACCGTCGCGCAGGCTGCCGCCGCCAGCATCACTACAAAGGACCGCACCGGCGCGGTCAGCCGCTTGAGCGGGCTCGCCTTGGGCAGCCACACATCGAGCATCGCCGCGCCATAAAACGCCGCCTGCCCCCACAAAAACACCGCACCCAGCCACCCCCCCCGCACCCAGACTCCCGGCCAGCACACCGAGCATCCCCAGCGGCATCATCAGCCGGCCCACCTTCTGCGACAGGAAATGGATCCACATCCGGTTCCGCCAAGTCAGCAGCTCCGGCATCAGGCCCATCAACTGGTAGACGCCGGCCTGCGTCCGCACCTTGCGCCGGAACTCGGTGTCGAGCGCAGTGGGCAGATCGTACGCCCGCGCCTCCCGGTCCAGGATCACCCGTTTGCCGGCAAAGAACGCCTTGAGCGGCAGATACATGTCGTCGACCAGCGTTCCGTCCGGCAACGGGGCGGTTAAAGCCCGCCGGATCATGTAGATGGCCCCGGTGGCCCCCATCACGGAGTCGATCGCGCTCAGCCGCTCCCGCATCCACTTCTCATACCGCCAGTAGAGGCCGATCGACGCCTCTTCCCGCGTCACCCCGTCGAGAATGATCAGTTCTCCGCTCGCCGCACCCACCGACGGATCCCCCAGACAGGCCGCCAGGCTCGACAGCGCATTCGCCGACAGATCCTGCCGAACATCGGTCATGAACAGAAGCTCCCCGGTGGCCTCCCGCAGCCCCAGATTGAGTGCCGCCGCCTTGCCCGCCGGGGCCTGCCGCAGCAGCCGTAGCCGGGGCGCTTCGCCCCGCCCTGCCCAAGCTTCCACCAGGGCTTCCGTAGTGTCGGTACTGCCATCGGAAATGACAAGAATATCAATGAGATGCAGCGGGTAGTCCTGCTCCGCCAGCGTGCGGAGCTTGCCCTCGATCCAGCGCTCCCCGTTACGCACCGGAAGCAGGACCGTCACCGTGGGCTGGTAGGAGGCATCCTTCACCACCGGCCGCCGCTTCCGGCCGGCCATCCACCCCAGCAGCAGCGGATACCCCGCCAACACGTACACCAGAAAACCCGTGGAGAGCAGCAGAATGGCCGTCCACATGGTCAACATATCGCCTCTCGAAACACTCCCGAAGAGCCGGGATTCAGCCGATTAATAGATACACCTCCGCCTTTTGAAAACCGGCGTCGGACAATGCGGTCATGGTATGCTGAGATTCCTTCGGAAGGACACCTTCCAGACTCCTTGCCCCGGCTCTAACTGATTCATGATTCGGCTCTTCCAGATATTGATCCCGGTAGCTCACCTGGTTCTCATCTTTCTGGATTTCATCATTCTGGGCGGGCTTTTCGTTCTCGCCAGCATTCTCACCATGGATGTTCCCGATCTGGGAATATACCTTTTCTATGAAAATGGCCTCACTCGGATCGCGCCCGTCCTCATCATCATGATGTTTGGCTGGTATTTCGAGGACCTTTACAGCCGCATCTACATCTATTCTCGCATCTACCTCGCCCAGCAGGTCCTGGTGGTTGTAGGAGCTACACTCCTCGCCCAGTCGCTCATCTACTACGTCGCCCCGGCCAGTGCTCTGGAGCCCTCAACCGCTTTCCTTGCCATGGGAATGATCGTTGTGGTCTTCCCGCTCTGGCGTCTCTTCTACAGCTCCTTTCTGCTGGAACGCACCGCCGAATCGATCCTTGTGGTCGGCCACAGCCCGGTTGTCCATGAGATGGTTGAGCACCTGCAGAAGCAGCCCGAACTGAATCTTCGCATCTTGGGTTATTAATCAGACCGTTGGTTAGTAGACATTGAGTTCAACCTGTGGCGTACACGGTGTCCTTGGTCAGGAAGAACATTTTGATAGTCCAGGGCAGGCGTTGCAGGGATCGTAGGCGCGCCAGGACGGCGCACTTGAGGTCGTCCGCTTGGCGCAGCAACATCCGCCCGATT
>Ga0194132_10002080_pt1 | contig 38675 bp, 30 predicted proteins | sample TA2KigOf80mmetaG_FD_148612 | JGI IMG/M metagenome (GOLD analysis project Ga0194132, IMG submission 148612) | Freshwater microbial communities from Lake Tanganyika, Tanzania - TA2015054 Kigoma Offshore 80m | ecosystem: Environmental > Aquatic > Freshwater > Lake | place: Tanzania: Lake...
CGCGACCGCGAGGCGCCGGCCATCCCGTCGGCGGCGCGGACCTGGCGCAGTTGCCGACGGGAGCGCGCTGCGAGCGCCCGCCGAGGGCGCCCGCAGCGGCGGGTCAGTTGCCCATCGTCATCTTCAGGCCGGCGGACGCGGCCCAGCGCTCGCCGGACGCGACCGGGTCGTTGGGCATCCAGAACTGCCAGTACGTGCTGACGCCGTTGAACACCGACGAGTTCGGGATCGTCACCGGGAAGCTCCACTGCCCGATCGTCGCGCCCGTGGTGACGATGTTGAGGATCAACGGGTTGGCCAGCACCGTGCCGCCGTCGAACGGCAGCGACGTCGGCGCGTCGCCATAGACGACGATGCCAAAGGCATTGGACAGGGTGAGCGCGCCGCTCAGCGTCCAGGTCGACGGGATGACCGGCAGGTTGCCGGTGATCGACGGCACGCCGAGCGTGCCCGGCTTGCCGGCGCCGTAGTTGGCGACGCTGGCGAAGCCGAAGCCGCCGCCGAGGTCGCCCGAGGCGCACAGCGCGTAGCCGCACGGGCCCTGCGGCACCGATGTGCCGACGACGCGGATCGTCCACGTGCCGACGACCGGCGACGCCAGCGTCACGCGTTCGACGTTGTTGATCGCGTCGGCCGTTCCGCCCGTGGTCGAGAAGCCGCCCGAGAAGGCGTTGCCGAGGTAGATCGTGCCGTTGGGCGCCGTGACCTCGAGGTTGAGGTTGTTGACCGCCGCGGCCGCCGCGTTGACCGCGCCGGCGAAGTCGGTGAACGCCATGGTGATCTCCAGCGGGCGCGCCGACGACAGCACGGCGATCGAGAACGTGCGCTGGCCGCCGGTGGCGAGGCCGTTGGCGCGACGCACGTCGGCGACCCACATGCGGCCGAGGTCGCCGCTGAAGTGCAGCGTCTCGTCGAGCACGATGCGGCCCCAGCCCTCCGTGGTGTTCGGCACCGTCGCGGCGACGCCGGTCATGTCCTGGCAGGTGTTGACCAGCACGGCCTTGACCAGCGCGCCGGTCGGGCTGAACGAGTCGGCCGCGTTGGCCGCGCCCGACGGGTAGAAGCCCTGCGCGAAGTACTGGCGGATCAGCGCCGACGCGGCGGTAGCCGCCGGGCAGGCCATGCTGGTGCCGGTCAGCGACGTCGTGCCGCAGGCCGCGGTCGACGCCGCGATGATCGACGTGCCCGGCGCAAACAGGTCGGGCTTGCGCCGGCCGTCCGACGTCGGGCCGACGCCGCCGCCGCCCTTGCTCATGTAGCTGGCGCCGTTCAGCGCGTTGCCGACAGCGACGAGGTTCTTGGCGTTCTCCGGGTTCTTCAGTGTCGACAGGTTGGTCTCGGCGAAGAGCACGAGGTTGTCCTCGTACGTCCACGAGAACGCGTCGATGGCGTTGCAGTGCGCGTCGTAGGCGGTGGTGCCGTCGTTGCCCCACGAGTTGGTGTGCACGCGCGCGCCGGCGTTGCGGTGCGCGACGGCGAGCGAGTTCCACGACGACGCCGAGTAGTTGTTGCTGTGCGCGATCTTCGCCGCGTAGGCGAGGCCGCGGGCCGTCGTCGTGCCGTTGACCGGGAACGGATCGCCCGCCGACGTGCTCGCCGTGTGCGTGCCGTGCGTGTTGGCGCTGCCGGTGCCCGACGTGTAGACGATCTTGCGGTGGTTCGGACCGACCGGGTTGGCCGGATCGGAGAAGTGGCACGACGACGTCGCGATGGCGCCGTCCATGTGGCCGATGATCTGGCCCTCGCCGCGCAGGCCGGCGGTCCAGATGCGGCGGTTGCCGCTCGTCGCGGTCTGCACCGCCCACGTCATCGTGTCGTTGCGGTCGGTGACGAGGCCCTCGGCCTCGACCCACTGCACGTCGCGGCAGCGCGCCAGCGCCTTGCACAGTTCCGGCGTCGCCGGGACCAGCATCAGCCAGCGGTCGATCTGCTCGTGCTCCTCGGCGACCGTGCCGCCGGCGGCGGCGATCTGCGCGCGCAGCGTGGCGCGATCGACGCCGAGGAAGCCGAGCACGGCGACGCGCGCCGGCGTCGGGCCTGACAGCAGCAGCGGGTCGACGCGATAGGCCGCGTGCAGCGGCGACGACCAGATCGCCACGCCGTCGCGGACGCAGCCGGCGACCTGCGCCGCCGTGCCGCGCACGATCCACGCGCGGTTGGGGATGTAGTCGAGCAGTTCGAGGCCGCGGTCGCGCAGCGCCTGCTTGTTGCCCTCGTCGATCGTCGCGCCGATCTGGACGAGGAAGTGGTCGACGTCGGCGGCTTCGCTGCGCAGGTCGGCCGGGAGCGTCGGCTCGCCGGCGCGGGTGTCGAACGTCGTGTGCTTGAGTTGCAGCAGGCGCGACGCGGCGACGAGGGCGTTGGCCTCGTCGTGGCCCAGCGGAGCCTGGGAGGGGACCGCTTGCTGCGCGGTGAGCAGCGCGGCGGTCGCGAGAAGGGCGGGGACGGCGTGGTGGCGCATGGGATGGTGGGGTGGTAGGTCGGGGCAGAGTACCTCGCCAATGCCGCTGCGGCAGGCCCGCACCGGTCGCCGATGCCGAGGCGCCGGAACGACCGCGACCGGACCGGAGGTCGGCGCCTCGCAGCATGGGGACCAACCGGTTTCCCATGCTCCGCGCGGCCGCAGAGGCGGCCACGACGGGCCTTCTGTGGGCACGTGGGCCGACGTCTTCCCGCGGTCTCAGCCCTTCCGCTTCTGGTTCTGCCCCGGCATCGGCACCGGATCGACCGGCAGCGGCCCCAACTCGTAGCTGTCGGGCCCCCACTTCTCGTCGCTGGCCATCGCCTGCTCCCAGGTGACCTCCTGGCCGGAGTAGGTCGCCATGCGGCCCATGATCGCGGTGAGCGTGCTCTCGGCGACCATGCGCGCCTCCGAGAAGGGCTTGCCGGCGCGGATCGCGGCGAACAGGTCGTCGTGCTCGCTCTGGTACGGATCGTTGTTCGGGCCCTGGTGCTGCCATGGCTTGTCGCCGGTGATGCGCCAGCCGTTGCCCATGTGGGCCTCGCCGTTCGTGCCGTAGACGTGCTCGCTGACGTCGTTGGCGCAGCCGTCGATCTGGCGGCACTCCGAGAAGCACCACGCGCCGTTGGCGTACTGATACTGGATGGCGTGGTGGTCGAAGATGTGGCCGAACTTGGGGTCGGTGCGGACCTGCCGGCCGCCCATGCCGCGGCAGCGCGTCGGATGCGCCTGCATCGCCCAGTTGACGACGTCGAGGTTGTGCACGTGCTGCTCGACGAGGTGGTCGCCGGACAGCCACGTGAAGTACAGCCAGTTGCGCAGCTGCCACTCCATGTCGCTCATCTCCGGCTGGCGCGCGACATGCCACAGGCTGCCCTGGTTCCAGCTGCAGCGCGCGAACAGCAGGCGACCGAGGTCGCCGCCGTGGATGCGATTCATGATCTCCAGGTAGCCGTTCTGGTGGTGCCGCTGCAGCCCGCTGCACACCTTGAGGCCTAGCTTGTCGGCGGCTTCGGCGGCGGCGAGCACGCGGCGCACACCCGGTGCGTCGACGGCGACCGGCTTCTCGAAGAACACGTGCTTCTTCGCCTTCACCGCCGCCTCGAAGTGCGCCGGCCGGAAGTGCGGCGGCGTCGCCACCAGCACGACGTCGCAGTTGCTCGCCATCACGCCGAGGTACGCGTCGGGGCCGACGAAGCGGCGCTCCTTCGGCACGTCGACCTTCTGCTTGAAGGCCTCGTTCTCGCCGAGGCTGTCGAGGCAACCCTCCAGCCGCTCGCCGAACATGTCGGCGACGGCGACGACGCGCGTCAGGCCCTTGGTCGAGAGCGCCTGGCTGATCGCGCCGCTGCCGCGGCCGCCGCAGCCGACGAGGCCGATGCGGACCTCGTCGTTGCCTTGGCCTTGCGCCAGCGGGTCGCGGCCGGCGGCGAGCGAGCGAGAGAGGCTCTGGGCGGTCGCCGCGGCGGCGGCCGCGTAGAGGAACGAGCGGCGGGACGTGGTCATGGGATTGGGTGCAGACGTGGGCGAGAGTTCGGATCAGGCATGGCGCCGGGTGACGTTCACAGATTCTCGAAGCGTGCGCGTTCCTCGGCGCTCGGCTCGCGCCGCGGGCGCACGACGCGGAAGCCGATGTTCTGCGCCTCGGTCAGGTACCACCAGCTCTTCGGCACCTGCGGGTCGCGCTGGTTCCACGACGTCTCGCTGTAGAGGCGCGCGGCCGAGCGCGACAGCGCCGCCGGGTCGCGCCAGCTGCCACCGCGCGCGACGTGCGGGAAGCGCGCCGGCCGGCCCTTGGCGTCGAGCTTGGGCGGGAAGAACGGACTGCTGCGCGGCGCCGCGCCGTTGGCCGCGGCGTAGGCGTCGGCGAGGTAGGTGTCGGCCACCCATTCGGCGACGTTGCCGTGCATGTCGTAGAGCCCCCACGGATTCGGCTGCTTGCCGCCCACCTTCTGGTAGGCCGGCACCGGCGGCGCGCCCTGCTCCAGCACGCGCGCGCTGTTGCCGGCGTGCCAGCCGTGCCCGTCGAGCGCCTTCTCGTCGTCGCCGCACGACCACGCCGTCGCAGCGCCGGCGCGGCAGGCGTACTCCCACTCGGCCTCGGTCGGCAGGCGGTAGAAGCGGCCGGTCTTCTGGCTGAGCCAGACGCAATACTGGCGCGCGGCGACGTGCGACATGCAGATCGCGGGGTAGCCCTCGCGGCCCATGTTGAACGTCATGTCCTGGTAGGGCGGCGTCGGGCGCGCCACGCCATCGGGCTTCTTCTCCATCGGCCGCGACGTGTCGGTGTTCCACAGGTCGTACTCGGCCCAGGTCACCTCGTGCACGCCCATCCAGAACGGCGCCACCTCGACCGCGACCTGCGGGCCTTCGTCGTCCTTGCGGTCCTTCTCGCCCGCCGGGCTGCCCATCAGGAACGTGCCGCCCGCGATCGGCGCGAGGTCGAAGCCGACGCCGCTGTCGCCGATCGCTTGGCGATAGGCGGCGAAGTCGGCCGTCGCCGCTTCCTGGGCGCTGGCACCGGCGAGCAGGGCGAACGGAACGAACGCGACAGGGAACGGATGCGGCAGCAGAAACGACACGAACGGGAGTGTAGCAACGCCTGCCGCCGACGCGATCCCGTGACGAACACGGTGCGCCGTGCCGGCCGCACGCGGCACGATCGCACGACGGGGGAGATGGACCGACTCGCGCGGAGATTCTACGCTTACTCGGCCCCGCAGCCCTACTCGCATCACGGCTATGCTCGCACGCACCACCTTCGCCACAGCGCCGATCGCCGCGTTCGCCGTCATCGCGCCCGCCAGCGCGCAGGATCCCGCCGCCGCGCACCCCCGCTACGTCGATGCCAGCGCGGTCGCGAACGCCGCGCCGACGGCCGCCGTCGCCGCCGCGTGGGACGAGTTCACGCGCGCACACGGCACGGCCTGGATCGCACAGTGGCACGCGCCGACCGGCACGCCGCGCGCGATCTTCGGCCACGGCTACGAGTTGGCGGATTGGCGCGGCGCGAGCGAAGCCGAGGCGCGCCGGCACGCGCACGCCGAACTGCAGCAGCACGCGGACCTGCTCGGGCTCGGCGCGAGCGACTTCGCCGAGACGATCGGCGCGCGCATGGGGCGCACGTGGACCTTCACCTTCCGCCAGTCGTTTCGCGGCCTCGAGGTCGTCGGCGGCCGCGCCGACGTGCGCATCCACATGGTCGGGCGGCTCGTGCACCTCGGCAGCACGGCGTGGCCGGTGCCGGCGGACTTCGACGTCACGCCGAAGATCGGCGAGGAGGTCGCGACGGCGCAGGCGTGGCTGTTCCTCGGGCGCGAACCCGTGGCCGGCCCGCAGCCGGGCAAGGCGCGCGCGCCGCGCCTCGTGGTCTGGGGCGACGACGCGGCGACCGCGCCGGGCGACGTCCGGCTCGCCTGGGAGGTGCCGGTCAGCGCCGTCGCTGCCGACGGCACGGGTCCGGTCGGCCGCGTCTACGTCGACGCCCGTACTGGCCAGGGCCTGAGCTTCCGCAACGACAAGCACGAATGCGGCCTCCCCGGCTGCGCCGTCGACGGCGGCGCCGAGCTCGCGCGCAGCGCGCCGCTGCCCGTGCCGACGACGGTCACCGTGCGCGGCTGGTCGCACACCAGCTTCTCGCCGGTGTCAACGCCGACCAACCCGCCGCTGCCCGGCGTCCGCGTCGTCGTGCCGGGCCACGGCGTGCAGACCACCGACCAGAACGGCCAGTTCACCATCGACATCGCGGCGCCGCTGCAGGTGACCGCTCAACTCGACGGCCAGCACTGCAACCTCGTGTTCGGCGCCAACGCGCCGGTCGCAACGGGAACCATCCAGCCGGGCGTGGCGACGACGCTGCAGTTCGCCGCCGCCAACGCCGGCGAGCAACCGCTCGCGCACACGACGACGTACTACTGGACCGACCGCATCAACGCGTGGGCCCGCAGCATCCTCGGCAACTCGCCGCAACTTGCCGTCGCCGACGACGTGCAGCCGACCGTCAACCTGGCGAGCACCTGCAACGCGTACTACGTCGGCAACTCGATCAACTTCTACGCCTCGGGCGGCGGCTGCAACAACACGTCGGCGGCCTCGGTCGTGGCGCACGAGTGGGGCCACGGCCTCGACGACCAGTACGGCGGCATCTCGCAGACCAACGGCCTCAGCGAAGGCTGGGGCGACATCTGCAGCATATACCTGCTCGACGACCCGCAGATCGGGCACGACTTCTTCAGCAACGGCGGCGGCATCCGCAACGGCACCAACACGCGCCAGTATCCGAGCGGCTCGGGTCCGCACGCGCAGGGCGAGTCGTGGATGGGCTTCGCCTGGAAGTTCCGCGAGATCCTGCGCACGACCTTCGGCACGCCGCAGTCGATCACGTTGAGCAACAACATCGTGCTGGCCTCGATCGCGGCGAACGCGCAGAACCAGCCCGACGCGGTGATCGCCGCCTTCCAGGCCGACGACAACGACGGTCTGCTCGCCAACGGCACGCCGCACTACGCCGAGCTGGTCGCCGCGTGCAACCTGCACAGCCTGCCGTATCCGCCGATCGTTCCGGGCTACGTCCAGAACGGCACCGTGCTCAGCTCGACGTTCGACCAGGGCCTGCCACGCCGCGTCGAGGTCGAGGCGGTGCCGGTGACCGGCTCGTTCGCGCAGGTGCGCGTGCACTGGACGACCGGCAACGGCGTCTGGCAGCAGCGCGCGATGATCCCGACGGGCGCTGCCAACCGCTACCAGGCGCTGCTGCCCGGTCAACTGGCGCCGGTCGTGACGCAGTACCACTTCGAGGCGCAGCACGCGTCGGGGCCGACGTTCCGCCTCCCGGTGAACAGCGAGACCGGCTACCTGACGCAGAGCGAGATGCGCATCTGGCGCGAGAACTTCGAACAGGGTGGCGTCGGCTGGACGCATGGCGCGACCACGGGCGTCGACGACTGGCAGATCGGCGCGCCGGCGGGCGGTGGCGGTTTCGGCTGGAGCGACCCGACGACGGCGGCGAGCGGCACGCAGTGCGCCGGCACCAACCTGTCGGCGAGCGGCGCGTACCCGCTGTCGACCGATTCGTGGCTGCGCAGCCCGCCGGTCGACTGCACCGGATACTCGTCGGTGCGCGTGCGCATCAAGCGCTGGCTCAGCTGTGCGGGCCCGAGCGACCGGCTGGAGCTGCGCATCGGCGGCGTGCTGACGTGGGCGACCGCCTACGCGCCGGTCAACGACGCCGGCTGGGTGACCTTCGACACCATGGCGCCCAACGGCGGCAACAACCCGGCGCTGGTCGTCGAGTTCCGCCTGCTAAGCGACGCGAACATCGCGTACGGCGGCTGGCAGATCGACGACGTCGAGGTCTACACGCTGACCGTGCCGGTCGCGCCGCCAGCGCGCCTGAGCCTGGCGCCGGAGCAGGCCGCGCAGGGCACGACGGTCACGCTCCAGGTGACGACGCCGGCGGCTGCGCCGTTCCTGCTGCTGCTCGGCGACGCGCCAGGGCCGACGCAGATTCCGTTCGCGGGCGTGCCGGCGCTGCGCGCGGGCGGCAACCTGATCCCGCTGTTCGGCGCGACGGACGCGCAAGGCGTGTTCTCGGCGACGTTTCCGTCGCCGATCGCGCCGGCTGCGGGATCGCCGTGGTGGAGCCAGGCGGTGACCCTCGACGCGCAGGGCGCGATCGTCGCCACCAACCCGTTCCTCAACCTATTCACGCAGTAGGCGCAGCCCGCATGGCAGGAGCGCGACGGCAGCGGCTACAACCGGCGCCATGTCGCGTCCCCCATTCCAAACCGGCGGCCCGGACTGGTCCAAGCTCCGGCTGCTGAAGGTCCTCGTGCCGCTGGCGCTGCTGCTGGTCGGCCTGTTCACCACCTACTACACCGTCCCGTACGACTCGGTCGGCGTGGTGCAGCGCTTCGGCCGCTACTCGCACACCGCCGAGCCCGGACTGCACTTCAAGCTGCCGTTCGGCGTCGACGTGGTCACCACGCTCGCCGTCCGCCGCCAGCTCAAGCTCGAGTTCGGCACCTCGCCGGACCACGACTCGACCAACCCCGACCAGGTCGGCGCCGAGCCGGAGAAGGAGCGCGCGATGGTCACCGGCGACCTCAATGCCGTGCTCGTCGAGTGGGTCGTGCAGTACCACATCGCCGACCCGCGGCTGTGGCTGTTCCACGTGCACGAGCCCGGCCAGACGCTGCGCGACCTCGGCGAGGCGGTCCTGCGCGAGGTGGTCGGCGACCGCACGGTCGACGAGGTCATCACCGTCGGCCGCCAGGAGATCGAGGTGGCAGCCGTCGCGCGGCTCGGCGAGCTGGCGAAGTTCTACCAGCTCGGCATCGGCATCGACCAGGTGCAGCTCAAGAACGTCAATCCGCCCAAGCCGGTGCAGGCCTCGTTCAACGAGGTCAACAAGGCGCAGCAGGACCGCGAGAACATGATCAACGTCGCCAACGGCGAGTACAACAAGGCCGTGCCACGCGCCGAGGGCGAGGCCGAGCAGAAGCTCAGCGAGGCGGAGGGTTACCGGCAGAAGCGCGTCAACGAGGCGCTCGGCGACGTCGCCGCCTTCAACGCGCAACTGGCGCAGTACAGCAAGGCGCCGCAGGTCACCCGCACGCGCCTCTACCTCGAGACGATGAAGGAGGTGCTGCCAGCGCTCGCCGACACCTGGATCGTCGACGCCTCGGTCACGCAGCTGCTGCCGATGCTGCAGGGCAAGGCCCAGGGAGGCGGCAAGTGAAGCTCGCCTCGATCGCCGGCCTCGTGCTGGCCTTCTTCGTCCTGCTGGTCGCCGGCGGCGCGTTCTACACCGTCTCGGAGCGCGAGACGGTGATCCTGACCCAGTTCGGCGCGCCCGTCGGCGAGCCGGTGACGGAGCCGGGTCTGCACTGGAAGACGCCGTTCGTGCAGGAGGTCAATCGCATCGACAAACGCGTGCTCGAGTTCGACGGGCCGGCGACGCAGATGCCGACCAAGGACAAGACCTACATCGAGGTCGACACCTTCGCGCGCTGGCGCATCGCCGACCAGGCGAAGTGGTACGAGGCGCTGCGCGACATGCGTCGGAGCCAATCGCGCCTGGAGGACATCATCGGCAGCGAGACGCGCGCGGCCGTGGCGAGTCACGAGCTGATCGAGGTCGTGCGCAGCGACAAGACGCGCGTCGCCGCGGTCGACCCGACGGCCCAGGGCGCCGCGGCGCTGCGTCCGGCGAAGCGCGGCCGCAAGGAGCTGGAGAAGGACATCCTCGCCGCCGCCGCGCCCAAGCTGCTGCCGCTCGGCATCGAGCTGCTCGACATGCGTTTCAAGCGCGTCAACTACACGCCCGAGGTGCTCGAGCCGATCCACCAGCGCATGAAGAGCGAGCGCACACAGATCGCGCAGCGCTTCCGCAGCGAGGGCGAGGGCGAGGCGGCGCGCATCCTCGGCCGCAAGGAGCGGCGCCTGCGCGAGGTCGAGTCGGAGGCGTACAAGAAGGTGCAGGAGGTCCGCGGCGCCGCCGACGCCGAGGCGACGCGGATCTATGCCGAGGCCTACGACAAGACCGCCGAGGCCCGCGAGTTCTACGCCTTCCTGAAGACGCTCGACACCTACCGCAGCGTGCTCGGCGCGCGCACCAACCTGGTGCTGTCGACCGACAGCGACCTGTTCAAGCTGCTGCGACAGGGCAAATAGGCGCGCGCCTGGCCGCGCGCGCGGCGGTATGGTCGGCGCACCTCAACAGGAGCAGACCATGCAACGCCGCACCTTCCTCGCCGCCAGCGGCGCGGGCCTCGTCGCCAGCGCCATCCCCGCCGACTCCCTCGCTGCCGCAAGCGCCCGCCGCGGCGAGCCGTTCCAGCTGAAGTACGGCCCGCACTTCGGCATGTTCGGCAACCACGCGAAGTCCGACGAGGACCAGCTGAAGTTCGCCTTCGACGAGGGCTTCCGCGCCTGGGAGGACAACGGCATGGGCGGCCGGTCGCCCGAGGACCAGGAGCGCCTGGGCAAGGTCATGAAGGACCTCGGCATCACCATGGGCGTGTTCGTCGCGCACGGCGACTTCGGCGCGCCGACGTTCGCGTCCGGCAAGAAGGAGCACGCCGACCGCGTGCTCGCCGACATGAAGAAGGCCGTCGAGGTCGCCAAGCGCGTGCACGCCAAGTGGTGCACCGTGGTGCCGGGCAGCGTCGACCATCGCCAGGACTGGGGCTACCAGATGGCCAACTGCATCGAGCTGCTCAAGCGCTGCTGCGAGATCGTCGCCGAGGCCGACCTGACGATGGTGCTCGAGCCGCTCAACTTCCGCGACCACCCGGAGCTGTTCCTGACCAAGGTCGCGCAGGGCTACGAGATCTGCCGCGGCGTCGGCAGCAAGCACTGCAAGATCCTCGACGACCTGTACCACCAGCAGATCACCGAGGGCAACCTGATCCCCAACATCGACCGCGCCTGGAGCGAGATCGGCTACTTCCAGGTCGGCGACAACCCGGGCCGCTGCGAACCCGGCACCGGCGAGATCAACTACCGCAACGTCTTCCGCCACATCCACAAGAAGGGCTTCCAGGGTGTGATGGGCATGGAGCACGGCAACGCGCATGGCGGCAAGGACGGCGAGCGCCTGCTGATCGACGCGTACCGCGCGGCAGACGCGTTCTGACGAACCGAGACCACTCCGTCCCGGCCGTGCCTTCGGCGGATCGGCGTTCCGTGATGGCGAACAGAGCGACGTTGCGGCTGGCGTAGTCGCTGCGCCGGTCCGCTCAGCCGCCCTTCACCGCCAGGTACTGCGGCAGCCACGCGTGGCTCGCCGCCTTGCGCGCCGCCGCCTCGCGCTGCACCAGGAACGGATCCGACAAGAAGCCGCGCGCGATCGCGCAGAGGTCCGCGCGCCCGGCGGCGACCAGCGTGTGCGCGTGGTCCATGCCGGCGATGCCGCCGACAGCCATGACCGGCATGCCGGCCTCGAACCGGATCCGCTCGGCGAACGGCGCCTGGTACATGCGGCCGTACTGCGGCCGCGACTCCGGCACGTTGCCCGCCGACGACACGTCGAGCACGTCGACGCCGCGTTCCTTGAGCCACTTCGCCACCTGCACGGCCTCGTCGAGCGTGAAGCCCCTGCCTTCGTCGTCGAACCAGTCGGTCGCCGACAGACGCACGAAGAGCGGCTTGTCCGCCGGCCACGCCGCGCGCACCGCCTCGACGACCGCGAGCGGATAGCGCGCGCGGTTGGCGAGCGAGCCGCCGAATTCGTCCGTTCGCAGGTTGCACAGCGGCGACAGGAAGCTCGACAGCAGGTAGCCGTGCGCCATGTGCAGCTCGATCACGTCGAAGCCGGCTGCCGCGCACCGGCGCGCTGACGCGACGAAGGCGTCGCGCACGCGCGCCATGTCGGCGCCGTCCATTGCCTTGGGCGCCGGCCAATCGGCGCGGAACGGCAGCGCCGACGGCCCGATCGTGCGCCACGCGCCGATCGCCAGCGGCTTGTCGCCCTCCCACGGCCGGCTGCACGAGCCCTTGCGCCCGGCGTGCGCGAGCTGCATGCCGATCTTCGTCGCCCCCTGCGCGTGCACGAAGTCGACGACGCGCTGCCACGCCGCCTGCTGCGCGTCGTTCCACATGCCGGCGCAGCCGAGCGTGATGCGGCCCTCAGGCTCGACGTTGGTCATCTCCGTGAACACGAGGCCGGCGCCGCCGAGGGCGCGGGCGCCAAGGTGCACGAGGTGGAAGTCCGTCGGCGCGCCGTCGACGGCCGAGTACATGCACATCGGCGAGACGACGACGCGGTTCTGCAGGCGCAGGCCGCGCGACGTGAACGGCGAGAACGCCGCCGGCTCGGGCGCCGCGCCGGCGCGCTGGCCTTCTTCCACCGCCACCGCGACATCGACGCGCGCGATCAGCGCCGGGTCGCGTTTCTGCAGGTTCTCGTACGTAATGCGACGACTGCGCGTCATCAGGTTGAAGACGAAGCGATTCGGGTTCTGCGCCATGTAGCGGTCGCTGTTCTCGAACCACTCGAGGCTCGTCTGCGCCGCGCGCTGGATCTTGAGCACATCGAGCCGACGGGCGTCCTCGTAGGCCTGCAGAGCTCCGCGTACATCGCCGCGTTGGCCGAGCACGGCGTCGGCGAGCGCGACCGCGTCCTCCATCGCCAGCTTGGTGCCAGAGCCGATCGAGAAGTGCGCCGTGTGCGCCGAGTCGCCGAGCAGCACAATGTTCCCGTGGCGCCACGAACCGCAGCGCACCGTCGGGAACGTGCGCCAGATCGAACGGTTGGTCAGCAGCTTCTCGCCAGCGAGGTGCTCGGCGAACAGCTGCTCGCAGAACGCCGCCGACTGCGCCTCGTCGAGCCTGTCGAGGCCGGCCTTGCGCCACGTCTCCTCGCGGCACTCGACGATCCACGTGCCGCGGCCGTCCTCGAACGGGTACGCGTGCACCTGGAACAGGCCCCACTCCGTCGGCTGGAACACGAACGTGAACGCCGACATGCGCTTCGTCGTGCCAAACCACGCGAACTTGCATTTGCGCCAGTCGAGGCTCGGCCGGAACGACGCCGCGAAGCGCTCGCGCACTTTGCTGTTGACGCCATCCGCCGCGACGACGAGATCGTGCGTCGCGGCGAGGCTCTCGACGTCGACGATGGTCTGCTGGAAGCGCAGGCCGACACCAAGTTGCCGGCAGCGTTCGTGCAGGATCTGCAGCAACTTCACTCGCGCTAGCCCGCAGAAGCCGTGGCCCGTGCTCGTCACCTTCGCGCCCGGCAGGAAGGTGTCGATGTCGGTCCAGTAGGCGAAGTGGCCCCGGATCGCCGCGTAGCTCTCCGGGTCGGCGACCTCAAAGTTGCCCAGCGTTTCGTCGGAGAAGACCACGCCCCAGCCGAAGGTGTCGTCCGGTCGATTCTGCTCGTAGACGTCGACCTGCACCGACGGGTCGCGCTTCTTCAGCAGCAGGGCGAAGTACAGTGAGGCCGGGCCGCCGCCGATGCAGGCGATCTTCATCGGCGGCGGATGCTAGCCGCAGCCGCAAAACGGTATGCATACGGGGCTCGCTGTGACTTCGACCCGTCCTGGCAACGCCCTGGCGCCCGCCGGCGCCGCCACCCACCTGGATATGTTTCCACAAATTCTCCAGGGCAGCGGAGCGCCGTGGACATCGCTTCTTCGACAGCTGCGCGCCGCCAGACGGCGCGCCTTGTCACGACATCTGGGTCATGGAGATGCTCTGACTTCCTCCCTGGTTTAGTACGCTCCCATTACGCTTGTCGTGGCGGCGAGACATCCGTCCGCTCGCACCCTGCTCCATCACGCCGCCCCGTGTCCCGTTCGTCGTACTCAAAGACCGCGCCGCTCGCTGACGCCATCGCCGTGATGGTCGTCGTCGGCGCGACCAGCGCCACACCGGCCGGCGGCGGGCTGGACCTCGCGCACCAGTTGGCTACGCCGCTAACGTACGCTTTGGTCTGGTCCGGGGTCGCGCGCCACATCGGCGTGTACCGCGCGATCCCGCGCCACAGCCTGATGCTCGCGCTGCGCCGCACCTTCGATGCGTGGATCGCGACGTGGGGCCTGGGCGGAATCATCGCCCTGTCGACCGTCGCGCCTGCCGAATCTGCGGTCTGGACGATGCTGCTCTTCGGCCTCGTCACGCTGATCACCTTGCGCTGCCTCGGCGCCGTCGCGCCGTGGTGGAACGACGACCTGCGCCTGCGCACCATCGTGATCGGCTCGGCGGCGTCCGCGCGATCAGTCGACTACACTCGCTATGAGAGCGGCCTGCACGTCGTAGGCGCGGTGCCATTCCCCAACGAGACGGCAGCGCCGAACGCCCCAGTTCCGGACCTGGGAGCGCTCAACGACCTGCCGCGCATCCTGCAAGAAGAGAAGGTCGACGTCGCGATCGTGACACCGTCGGACGTCGCGGTGACCGGCGAAGTGCGCGCGGCGTTCCGCGCCTGCACCGATGCCGGCGTGACGGTGCACTACTTCCCGACGCTTTTCGATTTCGGCGACGAGAACCTTCGCATCACATGGAGCGCGAGCCATGGCGACCTCGACGTCATGAAGGTCACCGCGCCGCAGCGCGCGCTCGCCATGGCGGCCAAGCGCGCGATCGACCTCGCCGGCGCTGGCCTCGGCATCGCATGCCTGCTGCCGGTGCTCATCGGCGTCGCGCTCGCCGTCAAGGTGACGAGCGCCGGCCCGGTGCTCTACAGCCAGACGCGCGTCGGCGCCGGTGGTCGCCACTTCTCGTGCCTCAAGTTCCGCACGATGAGGATCGGCGCCCATCGCCAGCAGGAACTGCTACGCAGCGCCAACCAGCAAGACGGGCCTGCCTTCAAGATGGCCGGAGACCCGCGCCTGACGCCGATCGGGTCGTTCCTGCGCAAGTACAGCATCGACGAGCTGCCGCAGCTGCTCAACGTCCTGCTCGGCGACATGAGCCTCGTCGGCCCGCGCCCGCCGATACCGAGCGAAGTCGAGCACTATCGGTGGTGGCAGCGCCGTCGCGTCTCGGTGAAGCCGGGCCTGACGTGCCTTTGGCAAGTCTGGGGCCGCAACCGCGTGTCGTTCAAGCGCTGGGTCGAGATGGACCTCTACTACATCGACAACTGGTCGCTGTGGATGGATCTCAAGCTGATCGCGCACACCATGCGCGTGGTCCTGCAGGGCACCGGCATTTGACGCCGGTCAGGAGCGGCCGACGAGCCGCTCCACTTCGTCGATGGCCTTGGGGGCCGCGGCTGTCAGCACGACCGGGCCGCGGCGTGTGACCAGCACGTCGTCCTCGATGCGCACCCCGATGCCGCGCAGCGCCGACGGCGCGCGCTGGTCCTTGGCGCCGAAGTAGAGACCCGGCTCGACGGTGAGCACGGCCCCGTCGACGAGCGATAGTGGGCGATCGTGGTCGTCGTCGTAGGCGCCGACGTCGTGCACGTCGCGGCCGAGCCAGTGGCTGGTGCCGTGCATGTAGAACGGCTTGAACGCCTGCTTCCGCACCAACCGGTCGACGTCGCCGCGCAGCGCGCCAAGCTCGACGAGACCCTTGGTCAGCTCGCGCACGCAGACGACGTGCGCGCGGGTCCACGGCGCGCCGACACGGCACGCGCGGATACCGGCGAGCTGCGCGCGCAGCACGACACGGTAGACCGCGGCCTGCGCCGACGTGAAGCGCCCCGAAACCGGGAACGTGCGCGTGACGTCGCCGGTGCAGCCGCCGACCTCGGCGCCGGCGTCGACCAGCAGCAGATCGCCGGCGCGCATGCGGCGGTCGTTCTCGTGGTAGTGCAGCACGCACGCGTTGGGGCCGCTGGCGACGATCGACGGGTAGCCGTTGCGGGGACTGCCGTGACGGCGGAACGCCGCTTCGAGCGCCGCCTGCGCTTCGTACTCGCGTATGCCGGGCCGCGTCGCACGCATCGCTGCGATGTGGCCGGCCACCGTCGCCGCTGCCGCCGCGCGCATCGCCGCGAGCTCAGCCGGATCCTTGCGCTGGCGCATGGCAGCCAGCGCGGGAATCGGATCCTCGATCGCCGGATGCGCGACTGGCTGCCGGCGCCGGCGCTTCTGCGCCAATGTCGCAAACGCATCGAGCAGTCGGCGGTCGAACGCCGAATCGACGCCGAGGCGGTGGAACAGCCGTGCATGGTCACAGGACAAGTCAGGCAACCGATGCCAGAGCTCGCCAATCGGGTGCGCCGCGTCGGCGCCGAACGCGCGCACCGCGCCGGCGACGCCGGCGCGCGGGCCGTCCCAGACCTCGCGCACCGGGTCGCGCGGCCGCACGAACAGCACGGCGCGATGTCGGCCGCGGCCCGTGCGCCACGCCGCCAGCACGGCTTCGGGCTCGGGGAAGCCGGTCAGAAAGTGGAAGTCCGAGCCCGGCCGGTGCTCGTACAGCACGTCGCCGTTGCGGCGCTGTTCCGGCGCGGTCGGCAGCAGCAGCAGGCCGTCGCCGAGCGCATCGAGCAGGCGCTGGCGGCGGCGACGGTGCAGGACAGGATCGGCAACGGCGTCGCGGCTCACGCCGCCAGCATGCCGCATCGGCCCGTGGCGATCACGCCTTGGCCATGCTCCCGACGGGCGAGTTCTGCACGCCGGCGCTGCCCCGTCTTCCTGGTCACCATCAGGCACTCCACCGAGAAGGTCTCGTTGCCGACGTAGCCGTTTGGCGCCGAGATGTCGAACGGCGGCGACTCCTGCGACTCCTTGGCGCAAAACGTCCGGGTGACGTCGAGGCCGTCCTTGCCGCGCCGCTCCAAGCCCGTGAAGATCGGGGCGACATAGTGGCGGATGAAGGCCTCGAAGGCGTCCATTGCCCAGGTGACCGCCAGCACCTGGGAGCGGCCTTGTGGAAGTGGGCGCTGAGCGCCGAGGTCAGCATGGCGCAGTCATTGACGAGCAGGATCGTGTCCAAGTCGGTCCTCGCGGTTGCGTCCGCCCGACATCGGCGGCCCGAGCAGGCCGACACGACCGCCGCCGTGCTCAGGGAAAAGGCAGCTGGACATAGACGTCCGGCAGGTCCCATCGGAGGGTGATCGAGTACAGGACGGGTGGGAAACCATCGGCGTCGACCTCGACCAGCACATCTGCCTCGTCCTCGTAAAACTCCGGGTAGAGCATGGCGCGGCCGATGCCGTCCTCCCGGAAACCGACGTCCTGCCAGGACAACATGTACTCGTCGAGAAACACCAGGCCGTCGGCATCGGTCAGGAAGACATCCTGGTACGGGCTGTCGTAGTAGCTGTCCGACCACTCCTGGTAGGCCTCCAGCACGCGCACGCGGACGGCGGGCAGCGGCAGACCGCTCACCGCGTCCACCACCTCGACGAGGATCGAGACCGGCCGCGGCTCGAGCGGCGGGAGCGGCGGCGGGTCGCAATTGGAGTGGCCGCAGGCGGCGGACAGCAGCACGGCGAGGCTGGCGAACAGGCGGCGGAGAGGGGTCGGGGTCATGGACGTCTGGCGGCGGGCGACGGGCGACGCGATGCAAAGCGCGGGCCACGGTTGCCGCGTGCCGCGCTCGCCCTAACTTGCGCCCCGACGAACAGCGCGAGCCACAGACGGCGCTGGCCGACTACGAGCAGGGCCTCGCCCTCGGCGGCAGCCGGCCGCTGCCCGAGTTGTTCGCGGCGATGGGCGTGCGCTTCGACCTCGGCGGCGCCGTGCTGCAACCGCTGGTCGACGACGTGCTGCGCGAGATCGGCTAGGAGTCTGCGCGCCCCGGCCGCCGCAGTCGGTCGTTGTCGGCCATGCGCTCGGCGACCTTGGCCTCGAAGCCGCGCGCGCCGGGCTGGTAGAAGCGCGCGTCGCGCAGCTCCGAAGGCAGGCACTCCATCGCGGCGACGCCGTCCTTGCTGTCGTGCGCGTAGACGTAGCCCTGGCCGTGGCCGAGGTCGGCGGCGAGCTTCGTCGTGGCGTTGCGCAGGTGCGGCGGCACCGGGTGCTGCGCGCCGGCGCGCGCAGCCTCGCCGGCAGCGGCGATGGCTTGGTAGACGGCGTTGCTCTTCGGCGCGGCGGCGAGGTAGACGGCCGCCTCGGCGAGCGGCAGGCGCGCCTCGGGCAGGCCGAGGAACTGCGTCGCCTGCAGTGCTGCGACCGCGACCTGGAGCGCCATCGGGTCGGCGAGGCCAACGTCCTCGGCGGCGACGGCGACGAGGCGGCGCGCGGCATGCACCGGATCGGCGCCGGCCTCGATCGCGCGCGCCAGCCAGTACACCGCCGCCTGCACGTCGGAGTTGCGCAGGCTCTTGTGCAGCGCGGACAGCAGGTCGTAGTGCAGGTCGCCGTCCTTGTCGTGCGCGAGCGCGCGGTGCTGGAAGGCCTCGGCCACCATCGCCACGGTCATCGTCTCGCCGTCGACACAGCCGGCGGCGCACGCCTCCAGGCAACCGAGCGAACGACGGGCGTCGCCGCCGGCGAGCGCGACCAGCCGGTCGAGCGCCGCGTCGTCGAGGCGCAGTTCGCGCGCGCCGAGCCCGCGTTCGCGGTCGGCGAGCGCAGCGCGCACCAGCTGCTTCACGGCGCCGGGCGGCAAGGACTGCAGCGGCACGATGCGGCAGCGCGACAGCAGCGCGCCGTTGACCGCGAACGACGGGTTGTCGGTGGTCGCGCCGACGAGCACGAGGTCGCCGCGTTCGACGTGCGGCAGGAACGCATCCTGCTGCGCCTTGTTGAAGCGATGGATCTCGTCGATGAAGACCAGCGTGCCGCGGCCGTCGCGGCCGCGGTCCTCCTGCGCCTGCGCCACCGCCTCGCGCACCTGCGCGACACCGGCGTTGACCGCCGACATCGGCCGGAAGTGCAGCTTGGCGTGCTGCGCGATCAGCAACGCGAGCGTCGTCTTGCCGACGCCGGGCGGACCCCACAGCAGCAGCGAGCCCGCTTTGCCGGACTCGATCGCGGCGCGCAGCGCGCGGCCCTCGCCGACGACGCCGTCCTGGCCGAGGTACTCGGCGAGTGTGCGCGGCCGCATGCGCTCGGCCAACGGCGCCAACGGGGCGCGCGGAGCGGCGGCTGGCGTCGCTTCGCCGTGCGGGTCGCCGAACAGGCCCATCACGCCCCCCGCTGCCGCTGCGCCTCGTAGAGCAGCACGCCCGCGGCGACGGCGACGTTGAGACTCTCGACCGGCGCCTTCAGCGGGATGCGCACACGCGCGTCGGCGGCGGCGAGCAGTTCCTTCGGCACGCCAGCGGCCTCGGCGCCGACGACCAGCAGGACCGGCTTGCGCAGGTCGACGGCCGTGTGCGCGCGTTCGCCGCCGCCGTCGGCGACGATCAATTGCAGGCGATGCCGGCGCGCCAACGCGATCACCGCGGCGGCGTCGAGCCCGTGCAGCGTCGGCAGGCGGAAGATCGAGCCCATCGAGCCGCGCACCGCCTTGTCGCGGAACGGGTCGGCGCCGCCCTGCAACGTGATCACGCCGGTCGCGCCGGCGGCCTCGGCGGTGCGCACGACGCTGCCGAGGTTGCCCGGATCGCGCACGCCGGCGGCGCAGACGACCAGCGGCGCGCGGCCCTGCCGCAGCAGCGCCGCCTCGTCGGCGCGCGGACGCTCGATCAGCGCGGCGACGCCCTGCGGCGTGTCCAGCGCGCTGAGCGCCGCGAGCACTTCGTCGGAGCACTCGTAGCACTCCTGCGCGGCGGCGAGCAGGACCGCGCGCAGGTTGGCGTCGGCGCAGCGTGGCGACATCGCCGCCTGTAGCACGCGCGCCTTGGCCGCGACGGCCTCGCCGACGAGGCGCACGCCTTCCGCCAGCAGCACGCCGTCGAGCTCGCCAGCCGCCGCGGCGCGGAAGCGCGGCACCAGCGGGTTCTTCGTCGACGTGATCTGGCGCGGCGAGGCGGTCATCGGCGACAGGCTAGCGCAACGCACGGCAGATGCAGCGGTCAGTTCGCCAACGGACGCGAGCGTGGCGATACTCGCGACGATGAGCGACCTCCCGAGCGACGCCCCCATCGCGACCATGCGCGGCCTCCGCAAGTCCTACGGCCTCTTCGCCGCCGTCGCCGACCTCGACCTCGAAGTGCGCCGCGGCGAGATTCTCGCGTTCCTCGGCCCCAACGGCGCCGGCAAGACGACGACGATCCGCATGCTGATGGGCGTCCTCGCGCCGAGCGCCGGCGAGGCGCGCATCGCCGGCCGCGACTGCTTCGCCGACCGGCCGGAGGTGATGCGACACGTCGGCTACCTGCCCGACGAACCGATCTTCCACGACCACCTGCGCGGCCGCTAAGTGCTGGCCTTCTGCGCGACGTTGCACGGCCTGCCGCGCGCGGCGGCGCTGACCGAGCGGCTCGGGCTCACCGGCGACCTCGACGAGTTAGCGGTCAACTACTCGCTGGGCATGCGCAAGAAGCTCGCGCTCGTCGCCGCCATGCTGCACGAGCCGGAGCTTCTGATCCTCGACGGGCCGACCAACGGTCTCGATCCCCTGGTCACGCGCGCGCCGCTCGACCTCGATGACGCGGGTCGCGCACCCCGGCGCGGCGCCGGGGCGCACGCGGCAGGCACGGAGCGCTCTTGACGCAAGAATGAAGGAATCGTGAAGGCGCGGTGCAGGCCCCGCGCAGGCGATTAAGGTCCGAGACCAGCATTCCACTTCCGTGTCGTCTTGGCCAAGGTTCACGGCGTTCAGTCCTGGACTTGCCAATGCTCAGCCGAATTCTTCGCGACTCCTTCATGTTCGCCGCCGCGGGCACGCTCGCGGCGCAGACCCCGACGCCTCCCGCTGCCGACGCCGCGCCGGTGGCTCTCGCCGCGCCGGCTGCCGCCAGCAAGCCGAAGCCGCCAGCCGAGCCATTCCCGAACCTCGGCCTGTTGTTCCGCGACGACGACGCCAGCGTGCTCAACGAGTTCTGGGTGCTCGGCCGCTACCACGGCCAGTACCACTGGTCCAACGGCGGCGCCGAGGACGACGAGGGCTGGGACAATCGACGCTTCCGTCTCGGCACGCAGTTCCGGATGTTCAAGAACCTGACGGTGCACGCGCAGTCGGTCAGCGCCGACGATCCGGACGACTGGGACCCCCGCTACAACGGTTTCACGGAGCTCTGGGCCGGCTGGCGCTTCGACGACGCCTTCACGCTGACCGTCGGCCAGCAGAAGCACCGCTTCACCCACGATCGCAACGTCAGCAGCCGCTACATCAGCTACCTCGAACGCGGTCAGCTGACCAACATGTTCCGCGCCGACTACACCCCGGCCATCACCGGCTCGGGCCGCATCGGCGCCTGGAGCTACTACGCCGGCGTATTCACCAACAAGACGAGCGACCACATGGACGACTCGTTCACCGACCTCGACTCGGGCGAGTCGGTCTTGGCGACGGTGACGCGCGACCTCGGCGATGCCTTCGGCACCGACACGGCGTTCCTCAACGTCTCCGGCGTGCACAGCGAGGCGAACGACAACGCGACCAACCTCAACTGGTTCGAGGACGGCCTCGCGTCGGCGCTGATCCTGACCGAAGGCCCCGCATCGCTGGTCACGGAAGTGACCGCGGGCCTCGGCGATGCGACCGGCGATGCGAAGGGCGACTGCTACGGGCTCAATCTGCAGCCTACGCTGTTCCTGACCGACACGCTCCAGCTGGCGACCCGGTACCAGTTCGCCTGGAGCGCGGGCGACGACGGGCTGCGCGCGCAGCGCCGTTACGAGCGCGACGCGGGCATGTCGACCGGCGACCAGTACCAGGCCGCCTACCTCGGCCTCAACCACTACCTCGCCGGCCATCGCCTCAAGGTCATGTACGGCGCCGAATACTCGACGCTCGGTGGCCAGGAGTGCGTCACCTTCTCGGTGATGTTCCGCATGTTCTTCGGCCCGCACTCGCGCGGCCCGTTCCCGATGGGCGACACGCTGCACGGCGTCTGGGACTGACGTTCGCAGCGCCGCGGCGCGCTACCATGCGCGCCGCCATGCGCCCCGCCGCCGACCGCTATCCGCTGACCGAGGCGGAGATCGCCGCCTTCCACCGCGATGGCTGGATCACCCTGCCGGGCTTCCTGTCGGCCGCCGAGCTGGCGCCGATCGAGGAGCTGTACATGCGGCTGCTGCGCCGCGAGATCCCGGTCCGCGGCCGCGACTACTGCGACATGACCGGCGACTACCACAAGCCGGTCGAGGACTACGCGATCCTCAACGTCATGCTGCCGCGCGTGTACTGCCCGATCCTCGCCGGCAACGTGTACGAACGCCGCGCCGCCGACGTCGCGCGCCAGCTGTGGGGCGAGGACTTCGCCATCGACTACGACCAGCTGGTCGCGAAGCCCCCGCGCAAGGCCGACGCGGTGTTCCACTGGCACCAGGACCTCGGCTACTGGCCGATGACCGCGGACACGCGCACGGCGACCTTCTGGCTGGCGCTCGACGACGTCGCCGACGACAACGGCTGCGTGCGCTTCGTCGACGGCAGCCACTGCGAGCCGGAGCTGCGCGAGCACCTGCCGCTGCACGGCGACCGCGGCAGCAACCACACGCTGGTGGCGCAGGTCGACCCGGCGCGCGACCGGATCCGCAGCGCCATCCTGCCGCGCGGCTCGGTCAGCGTGCACCACGAGCGCACGGCGCACGGCTCCGGCGGCAACGGCAGCGACCGCTGGCGGCGCGGCTACGTGCTGGCCTACCGCTCGCCGGCGACGATCGCCGCCGAGCGCGCCATGGGCTTCACCCACTCGCACAACGACGACGCCAAGGTGCTGACGGCGATCGGCGAACAGACGCGGCGGCGGGAAGGGCGGGGCTGAAGCTCGCAGCGAGCGGACGCGCCGGCGACACGGCGCGACCATGACTCAGGGGCGCGACCGCCGCAGCCGAGCCGCTGCCCGGCGCGCGCGCGACGCCGCCGAGAGAACTCACCGACACGCCATCAGCGCGCGCGCGACGTACACCGGCGCGACCTTGCGGCGCCAGTAGACGTCGAGGTCGGTGTTGTCCATCGTGCGCGCCGGCTTCATCGCCTCGCTTCCGGCCGCGGCGACGAGTTCGTCGGTCAGCTTGTTGCCGACCAGCAGCTTCTCGCTCGCGGTCGCCGGGATCGCGTAGCTGCCGGCGCCGCCGAGGCGGATGTTGGCCTTGGTGACCGTGCCGGCCGCGTCGGTCCAGACGCAAGCGCCGACGCCGAGCACCGGGAAGTCGTAGGTGTCGCGGCGGCGCAGCTTGAGGTAGCTGGCCTTCCAGCCCTTGGGCGCCGGCAGGATCAGCCGCGTCAGCAGCTCCTCGGGCTTCTTGGTCAGGTACTGGATGCCGTCGTCGCGGTAGAGGTCGCCGGCCTTGATGGTGCGCACGCCGTCCAGGCCGACGAGTTCCACCTCGGCCTCCATGGCGCAGACCAGCGGCACCGTGTCGCTGCTCTGCACGGCCCAGCAGCGCGGCGAGCCGGGCGCGACCCAGCAGATCGCGCCGTCCTTCTTCATGCAGAAGTCGATCGACTCGCGCCACTCGTGCGTCTGGTCGTAGTACGTGCAGCGCGTGTCGAGCAGCAGGTTGCCGCCGATCGTGCCCATGTTGCGCAGCAGCGGCGTGCTGATCTCGCGCACGGCGTGCGCGAACGCCGGATGCGCCGCCTTGACCTTGGCGTCGTGCTCGAGCGCCGACAGCTTGACCATCGCGCCGATCGCGCAACGACCGTCGGGCAGCCAGTCGATCGAGTGCAGACCGGGCACGTCCTGCAGCGAGATGACCTGCGTCGGCGTCTGGTGCCGGCGCTTCATGTTGGGGTAGAGGTCCGTGCCGCCGGCGACGTACATCGCCGCCTTGCCGTGCTGGCAGGCGATCGCGACGGCTTCCGTCGCGGTCTTCGGCCGGTGGTAGGTGAACGTGGGGAGTCGCAGCATGTTCGTCCTCGCTCCTACTTGGCGGCCTTCTTCTCGCGCTTGGGCTCGTTCCACGCCGTGCCGTCGCCGCCCTGCCAGGGCGTCTTGATCTTCAGCGCGTCGCCGAAGTCGACGACGGGCACGCCGTCGGCGCCGTTGCTCGGGCCGTACCGGCCCTCCTTGCCGTCCTTCTTCGCCTGCAGCGCGGCGAAGACCTTCTCGAAGCTGCACGGGATCTCGTCCACGCGCACGCCGACGGCGTCGAAGATGGCGTTGGCGACCGCCGGCATCATCGGCAGCAGCGGCCCCTGGCCGACCTCCTTGGCGCCGAACGGACCGTTGCGATCCGGGTCCTCGATGACGTAGGTCGTGACCTTCGGCATCTCGAGCGCGCTCGGACTCTTGTACTCGAGCATCGACGGGATCTTGTGGACGAACACGCGCTTGCCCTTGTGGCTGCGATCGCGGTACGCCATCTCCTCCATCATCGCCTCGCCGAGGCCCATGTAGACGGAGCCCTCGATCTGGCCCATCGCGACCGCGGCGTTGAGCGCGCGGCCGATGTCGTGCGCCATCCACACGTGCGGCACCCGGTAGATGCCAGTCTCCGGGTCGACCTCGACCTCGACGACGGCGGCCGAGTAGCTGTAGCTCGGGCTCGGGCCGACGCCGCCGCCGCGGAACTTGGCGGCCGCCGGCGGCGGGGTGTAGCTGCCGACCGTGCCGATGGTGCCAAACCGCGCCTCAGAACAGACGATCGCTTCCTGGAAGGTCATGCCCTTCTTCGGGTCCTCGGCGTCGAAGACGCGCTCGTCGGCGAACACCAGCCGCCCGGCCGGCACGCCGAGCTTCTCGGCGACACCCTTGGCCAGGACGTCGCGCGCGCGCTCGGCGGCCTGCATCGCGGCGTTGCCGGTCATCACCGTCACGCGCGAGCTGTAGCTGCCGAGGTCGACCGGCGTCAGGTCGGTGTCCGCCGTCACGACCTTGATGCCGAGCGGGTCGATGCCGAGCACCTCGCCGATGATCCAGCCGAGGATGCTGTCGCTGCCCTGCCCGATGTCCGTGCTGCCGCAGAACGCGGTCACGAGGCCGCTGCGGTCGAGTTTCAGCTGCACGCCCGAGTGCGGCAGGCCGTTCCAGTAGATCGGCAGGCCAGCGCCCGAGAGGTAGCTGCTGCACGCGATACCGAGGCCGCGGATGCGCCCGTCCTTGGTCACTTCGCGCTTGCCGCGCCGCTCGTTCCAGCCGGAGCCGGCGACGACCTTCTCGATGCACGCGCCGAGGCCCATCGAGCCGATGCGCAGGAAGTTCGCCGTCAGCGAGTCGCGCGGCGCGAGGTTGTCGAGGCGGATCTTCGCCGGGTCGAGGCCGAGGTCGCAGGCGATCTTGTCGAGCTGCACCTCGAGGGCGAAGCGCGGCTGCGGCGTGCCGTGGCCGCGCTTGGGTCCGCACGGCGCCTTGCAGGTGAAGAACCGCGCGCCGCGGAAGTGGTAGTTCTCGACCGCGTAGGTCACCGTCTGCAGCGCGCCCGTGTAGAACGTGCTGGCCGTGCCGTAGCTGCCGTACGCGCCGCCGTCGAGGTAGCTGTGGAAGTCGAGCGCGGTGATGCGGCCGGTCTTGGTGACGCCGACCTTGCTGCGCATCAGCACGGGGTGGCGGCCGCGGTGGCACCAGAACACCTCCTCGCGCGTCAGCGCGATCTTCACCGGCCGGCCGGTGAGCATCGCCATCTTCGCCGCCGCGACCTCGTGGTTGAACGGGTCGCTCTTGCCGCCGAAGCCGCCGCCATTCGTGATCGCGACGACGCGGATGTGGTGCGCCGGCAGCGGGTGCAGCGTGCGCGCGAGCGCCCGGTGCAGGTAGTGCGGCGTCTGCGTGCTCGACCAGACAGTCAGCTTGCCGTCCTTGTCGAAGTGGGCCAACGTCGCGTGCTGCTCCATCGGCAGGTGCGTGTTGCCCTCGAAGAAGAACGTGTCCTCGCGCACGTGCTCGGCGCGCGCGAAGCCGTCCTGCAGGTCGCCGAACTCGAGATTCTCCAGCCGGTGGATGTTGCCGCGCACGCCGTAGTCGTGCAGCCGCGGCTCGTTCGTCTCGGCCGCCTCATGCACGCCGCCGATCGTCTGTAGCTCGCGGTACTGGACGTCGACCAGCCGGCAGGCCTCCCACGCGACCTCCTCCTCGGTCGCCGCAATCGCGACGACGGGATCGCCGACGAAGCGCACCTTGTCGGGGCACAGCGCGTGCTCGTCCTGGCTGACCGGCAGGATGCCAAAGGGGATCGGCAGGTCCTTGCCCGTCAGGATGCCCTTCACGCCGGGCAGCGCCGCCGCCTTGCTCGTGTCGATCGACACGATCTCGGCGTGCGCGACGGTGCTGCGCAGCAGCTTCATGTGCAGCATGCGCGGCAGCGTGAGGTCGTCGGCGAACTTGGTCAGCCCGGCAACCTTGCCGCGCGCGTCGACCTTGCGGATCGGCTTGCCGATGTGCTTGAGGTCTTCCTTCTTGACGTCGTGGCGCCAGGGCGCCGCCGGCTTGCCTTCGTCGACGCGGCCGACCGGTTGATCAAGAACCATAGATCGACTCCTTGCTCGGCTCGGCCTTCTCGCCACGCATGCGCGCCGCCGCCAGCTCGACGGCCTCGAAGATCTTCAGGTAGCCGGTGCAGCGGCAAAGGTTGCCTGCGAGCGCTTCCTTGATGTCGTCGCGCGAGGGCTTGGCGTTGTGCTTGAGCAGCGCGTCCGCGGCCATCAGCACGCCCGGCGTGCAGTAGCCGCACTGGGCCGCGCCGAGGTCGGCCATGCAGTGCTGCAGCGGCGTCAGCTCGCTGCCCTGGGCGAGGCCCTCGACCGTGCGCACGTCCTTGCCGACCGCGTCGACCGCGAGGCTGAGGCAACTCAGGATCGGCACGCCGTCGACCTGCACGGTGCAGGTGCCGCACTCGCCGAGCTCGCAGCCGTGCTTGGTGCCGGTCAGGTTCATCTCCTCACGGAGCACCTCCAGCAGGGTCTTGTGCGGCGCAAACGCCACTTCGTGCGGCTCGCCGTTCACATGGAACGTCGCCAGCGCCTTCTTGGACTCGCTCATGGGGGGCGCGGACATTAGCTGCGCCCGTCGACGCCTGCGAGCGCAACCCTGCTCGCTCCGGCAGGTTCGATGCGCCGGGCGGGATGGCGGCGAGGCCCGGCGACGCGCTGCCCGGTGCCGGGTGCGCGCCGCCATGGCAACCGCGCGCACAGGGCGCGACGCCGCAACGGGTTCGGGCCGCAGCCAAATCGTCCGATGCGCCCCCGGCGCACGCGCAACGACGCGCGCGCCGGCCCGCTTGCGCTCTTGGCGAATCAGAGGTTTCGACGCCATGCCCAGCCATCGCTCACCGTCCCGCTCCGCCATCGTGCTCGCCGCGCTGCTGACCGTCGCGAGCTTGCCGAGTTGCCTGACGCAAAAGGTGTGGGAGGGGCACGGCTGCGCCGCCAGCGAAGAGGAGATGTCGACGGCAACCCGCATCGCCCTGACCCCCGTCGCGCTGTCCGGCGACGCCCTGGTCGGCGCGGCGGTCGCCGTCGTGCTGATCGGGCCATACGCGTTTTGCGGCTGCCGCTGAACGAGCACCGCGGAAACGACGCCGCCCGCGTCGGTCACTCGACCGGCACGGGCGGCGTTCCACCAACGCCGGCGACGCGCGCCGGCGCGTCAGCCGGTCAGAAGCCGACCGAGATCGTGGTGCCGTTCGACGACGCGAGGTTGAGCGGCGTCGCCAGCGACAACGCGACCGCCTGCGCCGTCAACGACGCGCCGGCGAGCGCCGGGTTCGCCGGGATAGCGAACGGCAGCGTGCCGGTGCCGGCTGCGACCGGCGCGGTCAGCGAGCCGAGGTCGGCGCTCGTGTAGCTGAAGCAGCCCGGCATGCCGATCGCGGCCAGCGGGAAGCCCGGGTTGACGGCCGCGGTGCCGAAGAAGACGAACGCCAGCGGCAGCAGCGGCGCGACGTTCGACACCGTGAAGCCGAACGCGGCGTTGCCGACTGTCGGCAGGCCGTTGTTGGCGAGCGCGAGCGACGGGAGGTCGACGCCGTTGATCACAAAAGCCACCACGGTCGACAGGTCGATGCTGCCCGGATCGAGACCAGCGCCCGGACCCGAGTAGCCGACGATCCAGCCTTCGGCGCCCGGCCAGGTGCTGATCGACACCGTGTCCATCGACTGGAACACGAAGGCGACATCGCCCGTGGCGAGGTAGAACTGGAACTGGAAGGTGCTCGGCGTCGCGCCGGGCGCCTGGCCCTGGTAGCCGATGACGTTGTCCCACGTGATGTAGGCGACGCCGCCGATCTCCTCGAACTTGACGTTGCCGTTGGCGTTGCAGATGAAGTCGCGCCACACCGCCCACGTCGGGTTGGTCCAGCCGAGGAACTCGCCGGGCGTCGGCGTGTAGTCGCCTGCGGCGCCGTTGCTGGCCGTCGCGACGTGGCCGTTGGAACCGACCGTGAGCGTGGTCGTCGTGCCGCCCGGGAACGAGAACGGCGCCGACAGGGTCACCGTGCCCTCGGTGTCGTCACCGAGGCCCAGGTTGGTCGCGGCGGCCGACGGCGCGACGAACGGCGTGCCGGCGTTCGGCACCACGGCGTAGCCCGAGCCGTTGTTGAACATGCGGAACGACTGGTTCGACAGGTCGATCGACGGCGTGGTCAGGAAGCGCTCGTAGTACGACGACAAGGCGCCACCGCAGCCCTGGCCGAAGGTCGTCGCCGAGGCGCAGCTGCCCGACGGGCCGAGCAGCACGTACGACCAGCCGGGGCTGCTCGGGATCATGAGTAGGCGGTTGTTCGCCATGTCGAAGGTGTTGGCGACGACGAAGTTCTCAAACGTGTTGTTGTTGACGGATGCGCCCCCCGTCGAGAGGTCGCTACTGGCTGGCAGCACGCCGCCGGCGAACATGCCGACGATGCCGTTGTCGCTGACGCCTCCGAACGTCGAGTTGTTGGTCACGCCCGGGCCGTAGTCGAACTGCACCTGGCCGGTGATCGACAGCGTCATCGCGAGGTTGAACTCCAGCGCCGGGAAGCCGTAGCTGGCCGCCCGCCGCCACTCGATGCGGCACTCGGTCGCGGTGCTGTTGACGTAGCAACCGGCGCCCGGCGTGGGGCTGCCGCCGACGGTGTCGGACCACATCGCGGCGATCTTCGGGCCGCCGGCCGCGAAGTTGGCCAGCGACGGCGTGTAGACGAACGGCGTCGCGGCCGGCGGCGTCGGCACGCCACCGTTCGACAGGAAGACGATGCCGTGGTCGGACACGTGCACGTCGGTGTAGGTCGCGCCGTCGAACGGGAACGAGAAGCCGATCGGCTGCGCCGGGTAGATCGTGTCCATGGCGTTGCCGAGGAACGTGCCGGCGGCCGGGCCGCTGAAGCAAGTGGAACTCTGCGCCGCGGCCGTGGCGGCGAAAACTAGAGCCGGAAGCAAGAATGCGTTTCGCATGGAGAAAGCAACGAGTGAGGGAATTACGGAAGGAGTCGCCGGAAGCGATCGAGCGACCAAAGAGCACTCCGGCCGGGCAAGATAACTCGTTGGCGGCAAAGGATGCGGTCCTTCGTTGTCATGCGGTCGACCGCATGAACGACTCGCGAGGGCCATTGGCCGACGCCTCACGACAGGTCGTACTTCCACCCGGCCTCCATGCGCGCGCCGAACTCCGTATCGAAGCGGCCGTACTGGCGCACCACCCCCGAGCGCTCGCCGCGAACGTTGATTGTGCGCCCGTCGGCATCGGTCCCCTTGAAGCCGTGGCCAACGGTGCTGACGAGGTCCCCCTGCCGCCCCACATAGTGGCACTCGACATAATCTGTCCGGCTAATCTGCCTCTTCTCCCATGCGGCCCCTCCTCGCCGTTGCCACGACGCTCTGCGCACTCTGCGCCGCTGCATGGCACTGGCCGACCGCCGTCGACGCTGCGGCGCTGCGCGCGCCGATCCAGGAGCGCAAGGACGCCAACAAGGCGCGCGAGCGCGCGAACGGTCGCAGGCGCGCTCCCGATGCCGTGCCAGGCGGCCCGGACGAAGCCCGGCTGTGGCGGCTCGAACGCATGCAGGACGAGACCGGCGCGTTCCAACCGGACGCGCTTGCCGCCGCGAAGGCGGAGTGGCGGCTGAACGCCGCGTACCACGACAGCCTCGACAACGCCGGCATCGGACGCTTCGGCTGGGTCGAGCGCGGCCCGAGCAACCTCGGCGGGCGCACGCGCAGCCTCGTCGTCCACCCGACCAATCCCAACGAGATGTGGGCGGGCGCTGTCGGCGGCGGCGTGTGGAACTCGACCAATGCCGGCGTCAGCTGGGCGCCGGTCAACGACCACGTCGGCAACCTCGCGGTCTGCAGCCTCGCGCTCGCGCCGACCACGCCGCTGACCATCTACGCCGGCACCGGCGAAGGCTTCTTCAACGGCGACGCGATCGTCGGCGACGGCGTCTACAAGTCGAGCGACGGCGGCGCGACGTTCGCCCGGCTGCCGGCGACCGCGTCCTGGGACTACGTCAACCGCATCGCCGTCTCGCCGGCCAACCCGTCGCTGCTGCTCGCGGCGACGCGCAGCCCCGGCGGCATCCACCGCAGCGTCGACGGTGGCCTGATGTGGGCCAACGTCCGCATCGCGGACAACTGCCTGCAGGTCGCCTTCGACCCCAACGACGGCAGCAGGTGCGTCGCCGACGTGTACGAGGGCGGCGCCCACCGTGTCGTCTACTCAACCAACGGCGGCCTGACGTGGGCCAACACCGCGACGGGCCTCGTCAACCAGCCCGGCATCGACGGGCGCATCGAGCTCTGCTACGCGCGCAGCGTGCCGAACATGGTCTACGCCTCGTGCGGCACCAATGGCGGCATCATCTGGCGTAGCATCGACGGCGGCGTGAACTGGGCCCCGCGCACGACGTCGGCCGGCTCGGGCGCCGCGTGGTACTACAACACGCTCTGGGTCGACCCGACGGACGCCAACTTCCTGGTGACCGGCGCGTACCACCTCTACAAGTCGGCCGACGGCGGCGCGACGCTGACGCAACTCAGCAACGGCTACATCAACACGGCGCAGCCGCATCCCGACCAGCACCAGATCGTCGCCGATCCCGGCTTCAACGGCGTCACCAACCGCCGCGTCTACGTCACCAACGACGGCGGCGTCTACGTGACCGCCGACATTCGCGCGGCGAGCGTGACCACCGGCTGGACGCGCCGCGACCAGAGCTACCGCACGACGCAGTTCTACGGCGCCGCCGGCGACGGCCCGACCGGCAAGCTCACGGGCGGCACGCAGGACAACGGTCACCTCACGATCGCCGCCAACAGCAACGTCGCCACGCTGACGTTCGGCGGCGACGGCGGCTTCGCCGCGATGGACGCGCAGAACGCCAACTACATCTACGGCGAGTACGTCTACGCGCAGGTCCATCGCTCGACCAACGGCGGCAGTTCGGCCAGCTACATCGACGGCGGCATCACCGAGGCCGGCAGCGCCGCCAACTTCATCGCGCCGCTGCTGCTCGACCCGTCGGACCAGCGCCGGCTCTACGTCGGCGCGGCGAGCCTCTGGCTCACGAGCGACGCGCGCGCGGCGACCGTGGCGTGGTCCAACGTCAAGCCGGCCGTCGGCTCCTACATCGCGGCGATCGCGGTCGCCCCGAGCGACCCCAACGTCGTGTGGGTCGGCCACAACGACGGCCGTGTCTTCAAGACCAACAACGCGCTCGCCGCCGCGCCCACCTGGGTCGCCGTCGACGACAACGGCGCGGCCAACCCGCTGCCCAACCGCTACGTCTGCCGCATCCTGATCGACCGCACGAACCCGCAGGTCGCGTTCGTCGGCCTGGGCGGCTTCGCCGGCGACAACCTGCGCAAGACCAGCAACGGCGGCGCGTCGTTCGTCGACGTCACCGGCGCCGGCGCGACCGGCCTGCCGACGGCGCCCGTCTACGGCATCGCGCAGCACCCGCAGGATCCGGCGTACCTGTACGTCGGCACCGCCGTCGGCATCTACGCGTCCGACGACGGCGGCGCGACCTGGTCGACCAGCAACGACGGCCCCGCCGACGTCTCGGTCGACGAAGTGGTCTTCCTCAACAACTCGACGACGCTGCTCGCGGCGACGCATGGTCGCGGCCTGTGGACGATCGCGCTGCGCGAGCCCGTCGTGGCCCAACTGGGCCCGGGCTGCGCCGGCTCGTTCGGCACGCCGACGCTCACCGCGTCGTCGCCCGAGCTCGGCAAGCCGGTCGCCCTGCGCTGCGCCAACCTGCGCCCGGGGCAGCAGGGCCTCTTCGCGCTCGGCGTGTCGTCCACTTCCTACCTCGGCTCGCCGCTGCCGCTCGACCTGATCGTGTTCGGCATGCCCGGCTGCTTCGCGCGCACGAGCGCCGAGTCGCTCGTGATCGGCACGAACAGCAACGGCATGCTCGAGACGACGATCCCGATGCCGACCGCGTCGGCGACGCTGGGCTTCCAGTTCTTCGTCCAGGCCTTCAGCCAGGACCCGCTGGTCAACGCCTTCGGCGCGGCGGCCAGCAACGCGCTGGCGCTGACCGTCGGCAACTGATCGCCGCCACGCACGCGGCATTCGCGTCGCCGCCTGCGCGGCGTACTGTCGGTAACCGATGCGGCTCACCATCCTCGGCTCCGGCACGGCGATCCCGGTCCCCGACCGCTTCCCCGCCGCGTACGCGCTCGAGCTGCCCGACGGCCTCGCGCTCGTGGACTGCGGCCCCGGCGCGCTGCGGCGGCTCGCGCAGGCGGGCTTCGGCGTCGAGCGGCTCGGCGCCGTGCTGCTGACGCACTACCACACCGACCACTGCGCCGACCTCGCGGCGCTGCTGTTCGCGCTGCGTTCGCCGACGTACGCGGGCCGGCCGCCGCTGCAGGTCCTCGGCGCGCCGGGCCTGCTGCGGCTCGTCGACAAGCTGACCGAGGCGTGGCCGTGGCTGCAGCCGCGCGGCTATGAGCTGGCGCTGCGCGAGGTCCTACCGGGCCGCGTCGACCTGCTCGGCGCGCAGGTCGACGCCGTGCCGATCCGCCACACCGCGCAGAGCCTCGGCTATCGCTTCGCGGCGGACGGCGGCGCCATCGCGTTCTCCGGTGACGCCGACGAGTGCGACGAGCTGGTCGACCTCGCCCGCGACACGGACGTCTTCGTCTGCGAGGCCGCGACGCCCGACGGCCAGAAACTGGAAGGCCACCTGACGCCGTCGCTCGCCGCCGGCTACGCCGCCCGCGCCGGCTGCAAGCGACTGGTCCTCACCCACTTCTATCCGCCGTGCGAAGGCGTCGACCTGCGCGCCCAAGCGGCGACGGCGTTCGATGGCGACATCGTGCTGGCAAGCGACCTGCTGCGGCTGCCCACCGGCGCGGCGCTGGCCTGAGCCGGCGGTTCCAGACGGCCGCGGCGGACCGCCGATGCGACTGGCCAAACGTCGCATGCGCGCCATCTGCCTCGTAGCCTGCCACGCGCTCACCGCACCGACCGTGAACACGCTCGCCATCGACATCGGCGGATCCGGCCTCAAGGCCACGGTCCTCGACGCGCAGGGCGCGCCGCTCTGCGAGCGCGTGCGCGTCGACACGCCAGTCGGCGCGCCGCCGACCGACGTGGTGACAACGCTCGCCACGCTGGTCCGCGACCTGCCCGCGTTCGATCGGATCGCCGTCGGCTTCCCCGGCATGGTGCGCGACGGCGTCGTGCGCACCGCGCCCAACCTCGGCCACGACGGCTGGGCCGGCTTCGATCTCGCCGCGGCGATGGCCGCAGCGCTCGGCAAGCCGGCCCGCGTCGGCAACGACGCCGACGTGCAAGGCCTCGCCGCCATCCGCGGCGTCGGCGTCGAGATGGTGATCACGCTCGGCACCGGCTTCGGCACGGCGCTGTACGAGAATGGTCGCCTGTGCCCGCACCTGGAGATCTCGCAGCAGCCGTTCCGCAAGGGCGAGACGTACGACCAGCAGCTCGGCAACGCCGCGCGCAAGGCGGTCGGCAACGACAAGTGGAACAAGCGCGTCCACAAGGCGATCGCCAACCTGCGCACGCTGACGCACTTCGACCATCTCTACGTCGGCGGCGGCAACGCGCGCAAGCTCGCCGGCGAGCTGCCTGTCGACGTCACCATCATCGACAACGCCGCGGGCCTCGCCGGCGGCGCCTGCCTCTGGCGCCAGGCGCACTGACCGCGCCACGGCGGCCATCGCTGCGATGACCGCTCCCGTCCGCCGCTTCGTCGCCGTCGGCGCCAGCCTCGCGCGCATGGCGCTCGCGCTGCTCGACGCCGAACGCGCGCGCGCCGGCGGCCCGGTGCACGCCGATCTCGCGCTCGGTCGCGGCCGTTCGTTCGGCATGCCGAGCCGACTGCTCGGGCGCGGCATCGACGGCATCCTGGCGAGCCGGTTGTGGTCGCAAGCCGCCGCGGCCCCGCGCGAAGCGACCACGGCGCTGCTGATGAACGTCGGCAACGACCTGCTCTACGGCGCCGCGCCGCCGCAGATCCTGGCGTGTGCCGACGCGACGCTCGCGCGACTGTGCGAACGCGCCGAGCGCGTCGTCGTCGTCGGCCTGCCGATCGCCGCCGTGCGGCTGCTGCCGCCCTGGCGCTTCCACGTCGTCCACCGCGTGCTCGTGCCGTCGAGCCGCTTGTCGTACGACGCCGCTCGACACGCACGCGCACCGCTTGGGCTTGCTGTTCGCAGCGCCCGACGAGCGCCGCTGGTTCGGCCGCACGACGCGCACGCCGCAGCCGGCGCGCCGCTACGCCGACGGCAGCGCGCTGGCGCTCTGGTGAGCTGACAGCACGCGCGCGGACCACCGCGGCGAACTGGCGTTGGCGGAGTTCACGCCGGCCGATGCGCGCGGCGACGATGGCCGCGGAACCGCAGCCAGCGCCCGCCCCACGCGTTGCGGCTCAGCGCAGCGCGTAGGCGCGGAAGCCGCGCGCGGGCACGCGCACCGGCGCGAGCAGCCGGCCGTCGGGCTGGACCTGGACCAGCAGCGCCGGCGCGTCGCCGCTGCCCGGCGTGACGTCGCGCAGCGCGATCGCCCGGCCGGGCGCGATCCCGGCGAACCGCACATCGAACGCGAGCGAGCGCACGGCCTCGACGTCGAGCGGGTTGTGCACGGCGAGCAGCGCCTTCGTCGCGCCGCGTGGATCGACGTGCAGCAGCCAGTCGACGTCGCGGCCGTCGGGCCGGCGACCGTGCAGCACGTCGGCTTCGAGGATCGATCGGTGCGCGCGGAACCAACCCGTCCACTCCTGCACCAGCGCGCGCGTCGCGTCGGTGTCGTAGAGCCGCGGGCCGCGCCAGCACGCCTGCACGCCAGCGCCCAGCAGGTTGGCGAAGCGCGCGCCGTAGTGGTCGCGGTGCGCGTCGAGCGGCTCGATGGTCGCCGCCGCGCCGCCGCCGTGGTACTCGCTCAGCGGCACGAACATCCAGCCCATCGTCACCGCCTTGTTCCACGTGCCGTCGAAGACGTTCTGCCGCTCGATCAACAGCTGGTCCTCGCGCGGCAACGACCAGTTGGTCTCGCGGTAGCCCATGCCGGTCTTGTTGGCGCCGCTGAGGAACCACCAGTCCGGCACGTTGAGGTAGACGCCGCGGCCGCGCAGCTCGCGGTACAGCGCGCGCACTTCCTCCCACTGCCGCCACTGCGAGTCGGCGAGGCCGGCGTGCCCCGGATGCGCCGCCGACGCGCAGACGTCGCCGGGGTAGCTGCCGTCGTGTTCGAGCGCGTCGAGGCCGGTCGCGGCGTAGACCTTGCGCAGCTTGGCGAAGTAGCGCTGGCCCCACGCGCTGCACAGGCACGGCGAGTTGCCGAACGTCGCGAAGCCGCCCGGCTTGCCGGTCGCCGGGTTGACCACGTCGTCGTCCGCGCCGATCGAACGGCTGGCGAGCAGCGAGTAGCCGCCGAGCGCCACGCCCTTGCCGTGCGCGTAGTCGACGAGCGCCTTGATGCGCGCGATGTTGGCGTCGCTGTCGTCCTCGGCGTCGAAGCCGCTGCCGAAGGTCATGATCACCAGCTCGAAGCCGACCGCCGCCGCCTGATCGACGGCCGCGCGCACCGACGCGTCGTCGGCGTGGCGGACGTGGAAGATCAGCGGGTTCTCCTCGACCCACGGCGCGACCGTCCGGTACATGCGCCGCCGCGCCATGCCGCGCCGCTCGCGGTCGCTCGACGACTCGACCAGCTCGAAGACCCGGAACGACTGCCAGCTCGCGCCCGGCGCGACGACCACGCCGGGCCCGATCGGCGGCGCGCAGCGCAGCAGGCACGGCGTGCGCCGTTCGTAGTGCACCTGCGTGCCGTACTCGGGATCCGCCTCGAAGCGCACGCACGGGTTGTCGGCGACGGCCTGCATCGCGCCGCCGAAGGCCATGTCGGTCTCGACGTGCAGCGCGCGCAGGTCGCGCAGGCCGACGTCGGGATCGCCGCCGACCGCCGAGCCGGTCTCGACGAGCGCGAGCAGCTCGGCGGCGAAGGCGTCGATGCGCACCGGCCGGTCGCCGGCGTTGCGCAGTTCCAATCGCTTCATCAGCAGCGGCACGCCGTCGTACAGCTCGTAGACGACGGTCGCGGTCACCGCCGGCCCGCCCACCGGCGGCGTGAACTCGAGCGCGTAGCCGACGCCGGCCGGCGGCCAGCTGCGCGCGTTGGCCAACCACTCGCGCCGCGGCCGCCACGGCAACGGTGCTGCGACCGCGCGCGGGCCGTGGCCGACGCACCGCCACGCCGCCGCATCGGGCTGCAGCGCCGCCTCCGCCGCGGCGGTGAGGAAGTTGCGCACCGCCTGCCCGGTGAAGCCGCCGAGCCGGTGCTCGACGCCATCGAGCGTCAGCGTCGCCTCGGGCTTGGTCGCGCGCAGCAGCGAGCTGCCGGCGACGAGGTCGTCGAAGGCCACCGTGCCAGCGCCATCGTCGACGACGCGCAGCCGGCGCGCGATGAGGCCGTTGGTGAGTGTCACCGCGCCGCCGTCGGCAGCGCGTTCGACGCGGGCGGCGAAGGGCGCCGGATCGACCAGCCAGTCGGGCTGTTGCGCGGCAGCGACGACGGCGAGGCACGACGCCGCGAGCGCGGCGGCGCGGAGACGGAGGCGAGGCATGCGCGCACCGTAGCGGCGCGGAGCCGCCGCGCCGGCCGTTACAGGATCGTGAACGACGTCGTCGGCGACGTCTCCTCGGCGATCTCGGCGAGCGTCAGGTCGATCGTCACCATCGCCGCGTGCACCGGCAGGCCGGTCAGCCACGGCAGGTTGGGAATCGCCAGCACGGCGTTGGCGCGGCCGTTGGCGCCGAGCACGCCGGCGAAGCCGGGCAGCGACAGGCTGAGGTCGGTGACGCCGTCGTAGCCGAGGTCGAGCACCTTCTTGGGGCCGACCTGCGTCGTCGCCGGCGACGGCGTGATCGACAGCACCGCGAGGTAGCTGGCGCCCGGGTGGTAGACGTCGACGAACTCGTAGTTCGCCGTGCCGCCGGGGATCTTGCTGCCGGTCACCACGACTTCGTTGGTCGCGGCGTCGCGGCGCGTGCACCACGCCAGCGCCAGCGGCTCGCTCGCGCCGAGGAAGCGCTGGTTCTGCAGGCGGATCGTGTACGTGCCCGTCTGCGGCGGCACGAACTGCACGAGCTCGAACGGGTTGGCCGCGCTCGCCGACGTCGCCACCAGCGTGCCGCCGAACCACACCGTCAGGTCGAGATCCATCTGCAGCACGTCGGTCGCGTACGCCGAGTCGGCCTGCGAGAACCAGACCGCGCACAGCCGCGTCTCGTCGCCGCGGACGAGCGGCACGCTGACGCTGTACTGGCCGCCGGCGAAGCTGCCCGGCGTCAGCACGACGCGCTGGAACTGCCCCTTCGCCGCCGCCGCCTGCGACGCTGCCGCGTCGACGTGGCCGGCGCCGTCGCGATCGCTCATCGCCGCAGCGCCCTCGACGTTGTGGAACGCGCCGGCCATCAGCAGCGCGCGCACCGTCTCCGGTTGCGCCTGCAGCACGGGGACCGTCTGCGCCAACAGCGCGGCGATGCCGCACGTGACCGGCGAGGCGTACGACGTGCCCGAGCCCTGCGCGCCGATCCACGGCGACGCCGTCGTCGTGGTGGTGATCGTGGTGCCGCAGGCGGTGACCTCCGGCTTGTCGTGGCCCTCGATCGGGTTGACCCAGCTCGACGACGACGACATCGCGTCGCCGCCCCAGTCGAGGGTGTTGTTGTCGGTGGCGTTGCCCGACGCCGTCATGTTGAAGCCGCAGCCGGGCGTGGTGATCAGCCCGTCCGTGCCGCCCTGGTTGCCCGACGACTTGAACAGCATCACCGCGAACGTGCGGATGACGTAGTCGAAGTAGCGGTCGAGGAACTGGATCTGGCCCTTCTGGCCGTTCCACCACGAGCAGTTGCCGAAGCTGATGCCTTGCTGCATGCCCCACGCCCACGCCTGCGGCGCGCTGGTGTCGCCAGCGGCGCCGTAGCTGTAGAGCTGCGCGAGGCCCGGCGCGGCGCCGGTGTGCGGCGATTGACGCGAGGCGACGATGCCCGCGACGGCGGTGGCGTGCGCGGCGGCGGTGCCGGTGTTGCCGGCGACGATCGGCGGCAGGAACGGGTTGGTCGTCGCGACCGGCGCGGTGTCGTTGATCAGCACCTTCACGCCAGCGCCGTCGACGCCGCGGCGGTGCACGGCGTCGGTGCGGGCCGTGCGGCTCGCCCACTCGTTGAACGCCGCCAGCGACGCGAGCGACGCAGCGCCGCCTTCGTCGAGCGACACCGGCGACGACCAGTACGCGAGGTCGACGTCGGCGCGGCCGGCGAGCTGGCGCGCGAGCGCCTCGCCGCAGCGCACGAACACGACCGGCGTCAGCGTGTCGCGGTAGGTCACCTCGCCGCCGAGCGCACTGGCCGTGGCGGCGAACGC